>Ga0315902_10002479_pt1 | contig 28648 bp, 25 predicted proteins | sample LakEriMetagenome_9_FD_203523 | JGI IMG/M metagenome (GOLD analysis project Ga0315902, IMG submission 203523) | Freshwater fungal communities from buoy surface, Lake Erie, Ohio, United States - Buoy 12 MA117 | ecosystem: Environmental > Aquatic > Freshwater > Lake > Lake biofilm | place: USA...
TGGTGCGCGACCATCGACGCCTAGACGGTGTAAGCTATGACGTCCTGCTCATGGAGCTGGCAACTTCATCTGATGCGTGAATTGAATGTCGGAGGCGCCAGGTGTCAAAATCCCAAGCCAAGGCTCAAGGCGCGGCTCTTTGGAGCTGCAACACTAGGAGTTACGGTGACACTGAATGAAATAGATCGTCACTCAAGGTATCGGGACTTGTTGTGCGGCGGGCCTGGGACAACGACGCGCGCAAGTCTGGCCATCGGCGGCGCTCCCCAGGGTGAAGGAACTCAGGACCGGGGTTTCGTACAGTGTCACCGTAACCCTCAGACGCCCAGCCACCGGAAGGCCCGACGGATGAAGGCCTGGCCGTCCTGAGTCACCGGAGGCGCATGGGCCATCAGCACCCGCTCGGCGGGCCATTCCAGGATGCGGCGAAGAGCGGCCCGGGCGGCGCGACGCCCGACGAAGGCGTTGCGGAACTTGCGGGGGACTTCCGGATGGGACGCGGTCATCAGGTCGAGCCGCGCGATCACCGCACGCCAGCCGCTGAACCAGTCCGGACTGAACTGCTGAATCAGATCGGTGAAAAGTACGGTCCGGCTCTGGCGATGGAAGAACACCACCTCGGTGGTGATCAGGTTGCCGTGAACCGGCACGTGGTCGATCTCGCCGGACCAGTCATGGAACGAGCCGTCGGCCAGGTCGTCGTCAAACCGCAGGTCCGGACGCTTCTTTCGCAGGCCCGGGGGGGCGGTGAAGCGAGCGGGTGAAAAGGCATCCTGCCAGGCGTCCAGATGCAGGTGGTGAAGGGCATTGGGCGCGACCACATGCCGTACCGGACCCAGCGCCCTGACCGCCACCATGAGCTCGCCGTCAAGCGCCGTCGGCGACCAGACGAACAGCCCGCCATCGGCCAGGCGGATCACGGCCATGCGCGTCGGATAGCGAAACCCGGCGACGTCTGCGATGGGGCCTTCCGCGATCCAGATGTTCTCGGCGAAGGCCTGCAGCATGGTAATCCCCGGGAGTTACGGTGACACTGTAGAGTTACGGTGACACTGTATGAAATAGATCCTCACTCAAGGCATCGGGACTTGTCGCCCTCGGCTTGGGTCCCCGCCTTCCAGCCGCCAGTTCACGCCCCATCTGAGCTTCCAGCCCCCTGATCCGCCTGCGGATCTCGGAGGAGCATCAGATCCACGCCCCGACGGCGGCGGTGGTCTACCAGTTGCGCGAACTGGTGGCCGGCCGCGTCACCCGGGTGACGGAACTGGAGCAGCCCGTCTTCGCCTGGCGCTAGGGGGCGCTGTCAAGCTGGACCCGGAGTTACGGGGACATTGGAAGAAATAGATCATCGCTCTAGGTATCGGGACTTGTTGTGCGGCAGGCCTGGGACAACGACGCGCGCAAGTCTGGTCATCGGTAGAGCCCCCCCCCCCGGGTTAAGGAACTCTGTCGCGCAGGACCAGGGTTTCGTACAGTGTCACCGTAACCCCCACTGCATCGGCACCATGTCCTCTTGGTGCAGTACAACATTGGCGTGGATCGCAATGACGATCACCATGAGCCCAAAGAAGAGCGAAACTGCCGGAGCGACCATAGAGACCTCCTGAGTGCTGTATCGAGACCATGACAAAAGCCGGTGTCGCTCGCTACGCGCAATCTCACTGGTGCAGGCTTGGTTGCCAGCAGTTTGTACGATGCACATGGCACAGCTAGAATTCCAGGATGATCGAAATAGTCCAGATGCGTGAGGATCTGATCCTGGGGTGGCGTGCCGCATGCGAGGCCGTTGCATCGGAGCGCGTCTATCTTGGCAGAGTAACCCTCCCGCCCTTTGATCCCAACAACCCGTTCCAGCGCAACCACATCAGGAAGGATTGGCCAAGTTATGTAGTGCTGGATCGCGATGCCGTCGTCGGCTGGGCTGATGTCACGCCGGTGGACATTCCAGAGTGCGCGCATCGGGGGATTCTTGGCATGGGACTCCTCGCCTCTCATCGAGGAATGAGGCTTGGCAGCCGCTTGCTGGAGGCCTGCATAGCTCACATGCCCCGCACACAAATGAGCAAGATTGAACTATCCGTCTTCAGCTCAAACACAGCTGCGATCGCGCTTTATCGGCGGTTTGGCTTTACCGAATTTGGCATGGTGCGCGACCATCGACGCGTAGACGGTGTAAGCTATGACGCCCTGCTCATGGAGCTGGCAACTTCATCTGATGCGTGAATTGAATGTCGGAGGCGCCAGGTGTCAAAATCCCAAGCCAAGGCTCAAGGCGCGGCTCTTTGGAGCTGCAACATTAGACCCCGCAACATTCTCTCGCGAGCAGAACTCATGTTTTGGGACTTACGGGGACATTGGAAGAAATAGATCATCGCTCAAGGTATCGGGACTTGTTGTGCGGCAGGCCTGGGACAACGACGCGCGCAAGTCTGGCCATCGGTGGAGCTCCCCAGGGTGAAGGAACTCAGTCGCTCAGGGCGGGGTTTCATACAGTGTCACCGTAACCCCCAGCTTGTCAGGCGACTAGCCGGCTGGAAAGCTCTAACGCGCGCTTACGAGATGCTTCGAACAGGGCGGGCGCCTCAATCTCCTCTACTGCGACACTCATGAGAAGCGTGGCCGTTTCGAGTTCATATAAATCCAAGTGCGCCCCCGCCGCGAGGAGCGTATCGTCATCAAGGCCATATGCCTTGCGGAAGGGTTCGGTGAGGGAACCGAAGGAGCGAAGACGGCCTAGCTCCAACCACGGATCGCCGACCATGGCGTTTGCCACATCAATTATCGCGGCGATGCGCCCGCCCAGTACGCAGATATTACTCGCCCGCAAATCCATATGAAGGAGCGACACAGCGGCGCACTGCCGCTCCTCGAACCGCAGCTTTGCGACCTCAAGCACGCGCTTCGTCGGCAAGTCGTCGCAGTAACGCTTCGCCGACCTGAGCCGCCCCTCCAGCCGCCCAAGCATTTCGGAGCCCCAGTGAACGGGGATTGGCATTGTGCTGACAATAGGCCGGATCGCGTGAATCCGTCGTGCCAAATCGCCAAGCTCAGCCTGCAGACTTGGAGCAAGCTCCTCGAGAGGGCTGTGGGGAATGAGCTCGCAGAGCATCCACGAAATCGGCGAATCCAAGCTACGCCGACGCCACGAGACGATCATAGGGGCTGGAATGCTTGCGCTTTGCAGCAGACCAAGTACCTCAACCTCCTTCTCAATGATGTCTGCGAAATCGACATCGCCCTCATAGCTTGTCGACAAGATCTCGTGCTTTGGACTGCGAACGACGCCGATGATCTCGTTGTTCCGGTACGCAAGGTCGGCCCAGAAATCCACGCCGTCGCGCCAGCTCGTGATCCTGACGGTTTCACCGAGCGCCGTCCCGACCGACTGCGCGAGATTTTCGTGCCGCTGCACTGCAGATTGCGAAATTGTAGATTTGAAATCGGTCTGCAAGTCTATACTCAAGACTCTGTGCTGAAAGACATTAGGCTACGGCATCCGTGAGTTACGGTGACACTGTATGAAGTAGATCGTCACTCAAAGCATCGGGATTTGCTATGCGGCAGGCCTGGGACAACGACGCGCGCCAGCCTGGTCATCGGTAGAGCTCCCCCGGGTGAAGGAACTCTGTCGCTCAGGACCAGGGTTTCGTACAGTGTCACCGTAACCCCCCGGAAGACCCCCTCCGGCCCGCATTCGCGGTCCACCTCCCTCTGATGGGGAGGAATTACCGAGTCAATTGCTCCCCCAAAAGACGAGGAGGTCAAGGGCGGTTCAGGTCGTGATCGCCGCGACGACCGCTTCGAAGACGGCACGGGCCTTACCGCGCATTTCCTCGTCGTTGGCGTCCTGGATCGGGTGATCGACCAGCAGGTAGCGCGCACCCTCCATGCCCAGCGCCTTGCGCTGGACCTCGGCGGCCTCGGCGAACTCACTGGAAGCGATGGAGACGGCGGGAAGCCCCTGGATCTCGAACCATACAGTGTCGTGCAGACTGCACGTCGTGCATGATCCTCAATCGGCGAGGGCTTCCACCAGGACGCTGCATTCCGACTTGATCTTCAGCCGCAGGTCCGAGGGACAGGGCTTGGTGAAGGTCGGCTTGGCGTATCGCCGGATCTCGTTGTCCGGGAAGCGTTCGGCCAGCAGGCGCTCCAGCTCGTCCAGAAGCACGTTGCCCCGGGGCTTGCTGATATCCAGAAGGCCGATCACCCCCGGGATGCTGCCCGTCCGCGGGGTGATCTGGCGCTCGACGGGCACGCGCTCGTCGGTCGGGTCCAGGATCGTGGTCATCGATATCCTCCGAATTCCAAGGATGAGGCTATCAGCAGTCGATCTTCCTGGAAACGACCGTTGAGCCCATGGCGCCCGTGACCCATCCGTGGAAGGCGGCCGAGAACTTCCCCGCCTCCGAGCCGGCGACGACGATGTGGATATACTTGCCGTCCGCGAACTTTGGCGTCGGGGTCGCGAGCATTTCCGCAGTCATCCTGGCGGCGGAGGCGCGCGGGATGCCTGCGCCGGAGACCTCGTCGGACACCATCTCGCTCAAGGGGCGCGAGGTGACTTCCTGAATGCGGGCGCGGAGCCGGTCCTTGGGATAGGGCCCGTCGACCGTCAGCGTCTGAATATGCTCCGGGCAGACCACCAGCAGGCCATCCACCGGCATCCTGTGGATCTTGGGCAGGAACATGCCCTCCAGGCCAAGGCCCAGGGTCCCGGCGATCTGGTCAGGCTGGCGGGATTCCTGGTCGACGATCTGCACCGGGCCGCTGGTCATGGCGAAGGCGGTGACCACCGAGTCCTCGCGCCGGAAGCCGCGCTCCACGTGCAGGGGATCCCAGGGCGAGCCCTCCTCCCACTCGGCGAAGCACATGGTGAACTTCATGGGGCTGGACAGGGTGGAGCGGTCCACGCCGCCCGGCCTAGCGCCGCCGAGGTTGCGGATGATCAGCCGCACCGCCCGGCCGATGGTGGCGTTGGCGCGGTTGCCGGTCCCAAGGGCGCCCAGCTTCATGTTCATGCCGATCCGGTGGCGGATCGGCCCGTTGACCACCAGGACGGGCGAGGCGCCCATGGTGGTGGCGTTGACCCCGTGGATGTTGAATTCGTCGGTGCAGACCGCCTCCAGGGCGGCGATGACCACGGGCAGGTATTCCGGCCGGCAGCCGGCCATCACGGCGTTGATGGCGACCTTCTCCACCGTAGCGGGCGCCAGGTTGGGGGGCACGATGGCGACGACGTCCTGGGGGTCCCGGGTCGTGCCCGACAGCATGCGGATCACCCGCTCCGGGGTCGGCGGGACCAGGGGCAGGCCGTCACTGAAGCCCTGGTCAAACAGGAACTCGTCGATGTCGTCGGAGGCGGCGATCTCGATCCGGCGGGCGCGGATGGGGCTGCCCTCGGCCTCGGCGATGAGGCGGTCGTGGATGTCGGGGTCCAGGTGCTTGGAGCCGCAGCCCGGGCGCCAGTCCGGCAGCTCGGCCCAGGCGATCTCAGGTCCGGAGCCGCCGAGGACCGAAGTGATGCGCTGGGCGAGGGTCTCCCACTCCGCCTTGACGAAGCCTTCCATCCCCGGCGCAGCCGACCCGTCGGCGCCGGTCCAGAAGACCGCCGGCACGCTCTCGAAGTCCCACGCCAGGGAGGTGCGCAGGGCGCCGTCGTCCAGGATGGGCAGGGTGAGGCCGTGCCGGTCGCGGAGGATCTCGGCGCCGTCCCGGGCCTGGGCGACCATCCAGACGTCGGCCCTGTCGCCCCAGGCCTTGTGGAACGCCTCCAGCAGGGGGGCGACCAGGTTGCAGGTGGCGCAGTCCTCCTTGGCGAAGACGACCAGGCTGGGACGGCCGGTGGGATAGACGCGCGGGGTCCCTTCCAGATCCTGGAGGGCGAAGGCGGGCGGGGTCGGGCTCATGTTTCCGTCCTCTTCCTTGTCGTTGGTCCCAGGGATGGGTTGGCGGAGGTGGATGGGAATCGAACCCACCACACGCCTCAGAGACGTGTCACCGGTTTTGAAGACCGGGGAAGCCACCAGACTCCAGTCACCTCCAGCGAAGGAGACACTAGTGCGGGACCGGCGCGGGACCGAAGCGGTTTCTTGGCGCCGCGACCTGGCGGACGTCGCCCTTGCGGGTCGTATCGCCCCGGGAGTCGAGGAACTCCAGTGCCGGAACGATGAACTTGCGGGAAGTGGACAGGGCCGCGCGGGCCTCGCCCGTGGTGAACGCCGTCGGCGGGGGGAAGGCCGCATGCAGGTCCCCGACCGCGGCATCCAGGGCGTTGAGGTGGAAGACAAGGGTCTGCCGTAGGGCGTGGTTGCGCAAAGCGACCAGCCGTCCGGACGCCAGCAGGAGCTCCATCAGGTTGGCCTCGAAGGCCGCAGGGTCCGGCGGGCTCAGGCCCCCGGCCAGGAAATCGGCCTCGATCCCGGCCGCCCGGGACAACTGGTCGGCGGAGAGAGTGGCGAAGGGGTCATGTCCGGCGAGGGCGACCCGGCCGCGCTCCAGGCGGATCTCCCTGGCGTCGGCCAAGCGTCCCTCGGCCCAGGCGATCAGCGCGGGGGAGAGCGTGCGCAAAAGTCCGCTCCGGAAGGCGGCCAGGGGAATGAAGGCCCTCAGGGGCTGGCGGCCGTGCGCCTCCGCCAGCCGGTCGAGATAGGCCTGCCTCGCCGCCGCAAGGGTGGCCTCGGGAGCGAAGACACCGTCGTCCAGACGCACCAGCGTCCGGGCCAGGGCGGCCTCGACCTCCGCCAGCGGCCGCCGGGCGAGCCGGGCCGCCTCGGCGAGAGCCACCGCGCCGCCATCCCGTCCCGCCAGGCCTGCTGCAATCCCGTCGAGGTCCCCGGCGAGGGCCGCCGCCAGGAGCCCGCGTCGGGCCTCCAGGGTCCGGGCCCTCAACTCGGGGGCCACCGGGTCCAGCACCTGGCCTCCCCCCAGGGTGGCGGCGGGCGAGGGGCGACGCAGGAGGAGGCGCTGGCCGGCGTGGACCGGCGCGGGCGCCGCCAGACGGAGCTGGGCCAGTCCCTCCGCCCCCGGCGCCAGGGCGGCGTCCCCGATCAGGCGGATGCGGGCGACATCCTGCCGGGCCCCCCAGAGGACCCGGACCTCGTCCCCGGAGCGGAGGGGACGGGGGGCGTCCGGGGAAAGGGCCAGGGCGATGTCGATACGGGCTGAGGCCGGGAAGATCCCGGGCGTGCAGAGGACCTCCCCCGCGCGGACCTCGTCCGGCGACACGCCGCGCAGGGCCGCCGCCACCCGGCCGCCCGCCAGGGCCGAGGCCACCTGCCGGCCGTGGACCTGGAGCTGACGCGCATGCACCCGGCGGCCAGAGGGCTCCAGCACCCCCTCGTCACCCGTACGAAGGTCCGCACCCTGCAGGGAGCCGGTGACGATGGTCCCGGCGCCCGCCAGGCTGAACACCCGGTCGAGGGGCAGGAAGACCCCCGGCAGGGGCTCGGGCGGCGGGGCCTGCGCGGCCAGGGCCCGGATCCCGCCATGAAGGGCCTCGAGCCCCTCGCCCGTGAGGGCCGAGCAGAAGACGATGGGCGCCGAGGCCAGGAAGCTGGCCTCGAGCTCGCGGCGCAGGCGGGTCTCGAGGCCTGGGCGGGCGTCCGGCGGGACCAGGTCGGCCTTGGTCACCGCCACCAGGCCGACCCTGAGGCCCAGGAGGCCGGCGATCTGCAGATGCTCGCGGGTCTGGCGGGCGAAACCCTCGACGGCCGAGACGACCAGCAGGGCCGCCCGGGCGCCCGCCGTTCCCATGACCATGGCGCGCAGGAAATCCTCGTGGCCCGGGGCGTCCAGGAAGTCGATATGGCCGGCGGCGTCCTCGCGGAAGGCGAAGCCCAGGGTGATCGACAGCCCCCTCGCCTTCTCCTCCGGCAGGCGGTCGGTCTCCATGCCGGTCAGGGCCCGGACCAGGGCCGTCTTGCCGTGGTTGACGTGGCCGATCACCGCCAGGCCAAGGGGCGGAGGCGGGGCGCCGGTCACCGGAACTGTCCCTGGGAAGGGCGATGCATGGGGACTCCCTACGGCGAACCGGCGGCGAGGTCATCCGCCTCGCTTGCCGGGGCTTGGAAGGCGTCCCTATAGTCCAGCCCCGAGAGGAAGCGCCCCTGTGACCCTGAAGTCTCCCACGGCCGTCCAGACGGATCCCCGGCGTCGACTGCCGGCGGTGGGCGTCGTCTGCGAGGCGCCCGCCGCGGCGGCGCTGAAGGCCCGCTTCGGCGGCGCGGCCTTGACCGCGGCGGTGAGGTCGGTCCTGGCCGAGGCCCGGATGCGACTGGCCGCCGACCCCCTCGCCCTTCCCACCGTCACCGACCTGCTGCAGGCGGCGGAGGCCCGCCTGTCCGAGGGCGTCCGCGAGACCCTCTTTCCGGTGATCAACGCCACGGGCGTGGTGATCCACACCAACCTCGGGCGGGCGCCGCTGGCGCCGGAGGCGGTGGCGGCGATCCAGGCCGTCGCCGGCTACGCCAACCTCGAGATGGACCTGGACACCGGCCGGCGGTCGTCGCGGCAGGCGCACCTGACCCCTCTCATCGCCGAGCGGACGGGAGCCGAGGCGGGCCTGGCGGTCAACAACTGCGCCGGCGCGGTCCTTCTGGCCCTGGCCGCCCTGGCTGAGGGAGCGCCGGTTATCGTCTCGCGCGGCGAGCTGGTCGAGATCGGCGGCGGCTTCCGCATCCCGGACGTGGTGGCCCAGAGCGGCTCGCGCCTGGTCGAGGTCGGAACCACCAACCGGACCCACCTGCGGGACTACGAAAGGGCCCTCGCAGAGCATCCGGACGCCCGGGTCATCCTGCGGACCCATCCCAGCAATTTCCGGATCTCGGGCTTCACCAGCGCCCCGTCCCTGGAGAGCCTGGCCCACTTCGCCCACGCCCACGGCCTCCTCCTGGTCGAGGACCTGGGCGGCGGCGCCCTCGTCGACCTCTCGGCCTTCGGCATGGCCGACGAGCCGACCGTTCAGGCCAGCCTGCAGGCGGGCGCCGACCTGGTGATCTTCAGCGGCGACAAGCTGCTGGGGGGTCCTCAGGCGGGCCTGGCCGCCGGGCGCAAGGCCCTGGTGGACCGGCTGGAAGGCCACCCGCTGGCCCGGGCGCTCAGGCTGGACAAGCTGTCGGCGGCGGCCCTGGCGGCCACCCTGCGCCTCTATCGCCCGCCCTCGGACCCCTTCGCCCGGGTCCCCGTCCTGCGGAGCCTGGCCCAGGACGTCCAGGCCCTGGACGCCCGGGCCAGGGACCTGCTTGCGCGGATCGAAGGCCTGTCAGGGCTTTCCGCCGAGGTCATCACGACCGAAGGCTTCGCCGGCGGCGGGGCCCTGCCCATGCGTCCCCTGCCCGGCCGGGCCATCGCTCTCCGCCACCTGCGTCTCAGCGCGGAAGACCTCGCGCTTCGCCTGCGCACTGGCTCGACCCGCGTGCTGGGACGTATCGAGCAGGACCGGGTGCGCCTCGAGATGCGGACCGTCGGGGACGCCGAGGTCCCGGCCCTGGCCGAGGCGATCGGCGCGGCGGCGGTGGAAATCGGCGGACTGCCGCCACGTCATCCCAAGGCGCCCTCTTCCGTCGCCTGAGGCGTGGGGACATATGGCCAGCATGGGGACAGGCGGAGGCCGCCCCGCACCGACGACGGGACCAGAGGAAGGCCGTGCCAGAACCCGGGATGTTCCCGCCGACCCGCCAGGCCGCCCTGGAGCGCCTCGCCGGCTTTGTCCCAGCGGCGGGACGCGCCTATGCGGAGGGCCGGAACCTGGACCCGGGTCCCGGGCGACCCAACGCCGTCTCAGGACTTTCCCCCTACCTGCGCCACCGGGTGATCACGGAAGCCGAGGTGGTCGATGCGGTCATGCAGGCCCATGGGCTCGCCGGCGCGGACAAGTTCATCCAGGAGGTGCTTTGGCGCACCTACTGGAAGGGCTGGCTGGAAATGCGGCCTTTCACCTGGACTCGGTTCCTGGAGACCCGCGACCGCCAGCGGGACGGCCTGACGGATGCGCGGGCCCTCGCCGACGCCGAGGCGGGCCGCACAGGCGTGGAGGGCTTCGACGACTGGGCCCGTGAACTCGCCCTGACAGGATACCTGCACAACCATGCGCGCATGTGGTTCGCCTCGATCTGGATCTTCACCCTGCGCCTGCCCTGGGCCCTGGGGGCGGATCTCTTCCTGCGCCGGCTCGTCGACGCCGACCCGGCCAGCAACACCCTGTCCTGGCGGTGGGTGGCCGGCCTCCAGACCCCGGGAAAGACCTATCTGGCGACCCGGGAGAACATCGCCCGCTTTACCGGCGGCCGCTTCGCCCCCACCGGCCTTGCGACGGAGGCCCCTGCCCTGGTGGAGGCGCCACCCGAACCCCCAGCGGGCCTGCCGCCGGCCGCAGGCTCACCGCCGCCCGGGCCCTTCCTGCTGCTGGCGACGCCGGAGGACCTGGCCCCCGACCTTGGCGGGATCGACCCTGCGGCCGCAGCCGCGGCGATCGTCACGGCGGATCCCCGCCTCTCCCTTGGCGAGGCCTCCAGCCGGTTCGCGGCCGGCGCGGCAAGGGACGCCGCCGACCGCCTGGCGGGACGGATGCAGGGGCCGGTGACCCTCATGGACCGCCTCGACGCCGACGCCCTGGTCGCAGCTGCCCAGGGGGCGCAGGTGCGGACCCTTGTGACCCCCTATGCGCCAGTGGGTCCCACAGCGGACGCCCTGACCCAGGCCGCGCGGGCGCTTGAGGCCGAGGGCCTGCGTCTCATCCAGGTCCGCCGCGGCTGGGACTCCCGCTTCTGGCCCCATGCAACGGCAGGCTTCTTCGCCTTCCGCAAGCAGATCCCGGCCTTGCTGGAACAGGAGGGGGTCCGGTGAGGCGTCCCCTGCAGGTAGTCTGGTTCAAGCGCGACCTGCGCATCGTTGACCACCGCCCCCTCGCCCTGGCCGCCGAAGCCGGGCCGGTGCTGCCCCTCTACATCGTCGAGCCCGGGCTCTGGGCCCAGCCGGACGCCTCCGGAAGGCAGTGGGCCTTTGCGGCGGAGTGCCTCGCTGAGCTCGCCGCTTCGCTGGCCCGGCTGGGCCAGCCCCTGTGCGTCGAGGTCGGGGAGGCGGTGGAGGTGCTGGGCCGAATCCACGAGCGTCACGGCGTCGCCGGCCTCTGGAGCCACGAGGAAACCGGGAACGGCTGGACCTACGCCCGGGACCTGGCCGTTGGCGCCTGGGCGAAGGCGGCGGGCGTTCCCTGGCGCGAGGAACGCCAGTTCGGCGTGATCCGCCGCCTGAAGTCCAGGAACGGCTGGGCCCAGGCCTGGGACCGGGACATGGCGAGGCCGACGGCGCCGCCGCCCGAGGCCCTTGTTCCCCTCGGCGGGGACTGGCCAGGTCGCATGCCGTCAGCGGAAGAGCTCGGCCTGGCGCCCGATCCCTGTCCCCATCGCCAGGCAGGGGGCCGCACCGCCGCGCTGAAGGTGCTGGAGAGCTTCCTGTCCCGGCGCGGCCGCGACTATCGCCGGGAGATGTCGAGCCCGCTCACGGCCTATGGCTCCAGTTCGCGGCTCTCGCCTCACCTTACCTGGGGGACGATCTCCATGCGGGAGGTCGCCCAGGCCACTTGGGCGCGCCAGCGCGAGATCCGGATGTCGGCCGCTCCAGATGCGGGACGATGGCGGGGGTCGCTCGCCTCCTTCTCGGGGCGCCAGCACTGGCGCTGCCACTTTGTCCAGAAGCTGGAGGACGAGCCCCGGATCGAGTTCGAGAACCTGCACCGCGCCTACGACGGCGTGCGCCCCAGCGAGGCCGATCCGGGCCGCCTCGAAGCCTGGAGCCGGGGCCTGACCGGCTACCCCTTCCTCGACGCCTGCATGCGGGCGCTGGACGCCCACGGCTGGATCAACTTCCGCATGCGCGCCATGCTGATGTCCTTCGCCAGCTATCACCTCTGGCTTCCCTGGCGCGAAAGCGGCCTGCACCTGGCGCGGAAGTTCGTGGACTATGATGCGGGAATCCACTGGCCGCAGGTGCAGATGCAGTCGGGCACGACGGGCATCAATACGCTGCGGATCTACAACCCCGTGAAGCAGGGTCACGACCAGGATCCCGACGGCGCCTTCGTCCGGGCCTGGGTTCCTGAGCTCGCCACCGTCCCCGACGCCTTCCTGCAGGAGCCCTGGCGCTGGGAGGGGGCGGCAAGCCTCGGCTATCCCGCACCGATCGTCGAAAATGCTGGAGCCATGCGGGCGGCCCGCGAGACCCTCCACGCCCTGCGCCGCGACAGCCGCCACAAGGGGGCCGCACGGATCATCGCCACCAAGCATGGAAGCCGCAAGTCCGGCTTGCCCGGAGCGGGCGACAGGCGGCGAGGCCGCGAAAAGCCCAAGGAGAGCCTCCAGCTGGCGTTGGACTTCGAATGACAGGGACGCCTCAGACCGGCGACGTGAAGATTGGGGGCCGGGGAGAGGGCCCTCCCCTTGACGCCCGACGACCCGCGGTGCATCAGGTTTGCGAACGGTTCTCAATTCAAGTTCGCCGCTGAACATCGCCGCCGTCCGAAAGGCACGATCCGTGAAATCCTTCCTGAAGCTCCTCTCCGTCTCCCTCCTCGGGGTCGCGGCCTGCTCCGCCCCCTCGCCTGCCGAGAAGGTGGTGAACGTCTACACCGCCCGGCACTATGACAGCGACCTGGCCCTCTATGAGCAGTTCACCCGTGAGACGGGGATCAAGGTCAACAGGATCGAGGGGAAGGCGGATGAGCTTGTCGCCCGCCTGAAGGCCGAGGGCGCCAACAGCCCCGCCGACGTCTTCATCGCCGCCGACGCCGGAGCGCTGTGGAGGGCCCAGGAGGCGGGGCTCTTTCAGCCGCTCAAGTCGGAAACCCTCGAGGCGCGAGTTCCCGCCGCACTGAGGGAGCCGGACGGCGCCTGGTTCGGCTTCTCCCGGCGGGCGCGGGTGGTCGCCTATGACGCGGCCAGGGTGAAGCCCGAGGAGGTCGACGACTACGCCGAGCTGGCGGGGCCGCGTTTCCGCGGCAAGATCTGCGTCCGGTCCTCGGACAGCATCTACAATCTGTCCCTGGTGGGCGCCCTGATCGAGTCCTGGGGCCCGCAAAAGGCCGAGGCCTGGGCCAGGGGCGTGGTCGCCAACATGGCCCGCCCTCCTGAGGGCGGAGACCGTGACCAGATCCGGGCCGTCGGCGCCGGGGTCTGCGAAGTCGCGATCACCAACAGCTATTATTACCTGGGCATGGCGTCCGGAAAGGACGAGGCGGACCGGGCCGTCACCGAGAAAGTCAAGCTGGCCTTCCCCAGCCTGGACGGCCAGGGAACCCACGTGAACATCGCCGGCCTGGGCCTTGCGAAAGCCTCGCCCAACCGGGAGAACGCGGTCCGGCTCATGGAGTTCCTGACCTCCCCGGAGGCCCAGGCCCACATTGCGGCGAATAACTCCGAGTTCCCGGTCTCGCCGGAGGTGGAGGCGCCGGAGTCGGTCCGGGCCTATGCGGGCTTCAAGGCGCACCCCATGAGCGCCTCGGCCTTCGCCCGCCGCCAACCGGAGGCCCAGTCCATCATGAGCGCGGCGGGCTGGCGCTGAGCCCCCGCCCGTCATTCGGGACCCCCGGCTCCCGGGTGATCGGCGTGCTGGCCGCCTGTGCGGCGGCTGTAGTCCTTCTGCCCCTGTCCGGCGTCATGGCGGCGGCCTTCGGCGAGGGCGCCGCACGGATCCCCCTGTCCGACGTCCTGAGATACGCCGGGACGACGGCTGTCCTGGCGCTGTGCGTCGGAGCGCTCACCGCCGTCGCCGGCGCCGTGGCGGCGTGGCTTGTGGTGATGCACAGGTTCCCGGGGCGGTCGGTCTTCACCTGGGCGCTCGCCCTGCCCTTGGCCATGCCCGCCTTCGCCCTCGCCTATGGCTACGCCGATCTCCTGGACGTGGCGGGACCGCTCCGGAGCACGCTCCGGGAGACCACTGGCCAGGACCTGCCCTTCGAGATCCGAAGCCCCGGAGGCGCAGTCTTTGTCCTCTCGGCGGCCTTCTATCCCTATGTCTTCCTCGCCATGCGGGCGGCCTTCCTGAACCTTCCAGGCTCGGCCATGGACGCCGCCCGGATGCTGGGGCTCGGGAGCACCGCCGCCTTCTTCAGGGTCGCCCTGCCCCTGACCCGCCCGGCCCTGGGGGCCGGTGTCGCCCTGGCCGTCATGGAGACGCTGGCGGACTACGGCGCCGTGCACTTCCTGAGCGTCCAGACCCTGACCACCGGCGTGGTCCGGGCCTGGTCGGTCTATGGCTCCACCGTCAGCGCCGCCCGGTTCGCCCTGCCCCTCCTGGCGGCGGCGGCCGTGCTGCTTTGGATCGAACGGGCGGGTCGGAGGGGCCGCGTACATGAGACGGGCAAGACCCGCTGGCGATCCCCGGACCCGGTCCCCCTCGGCCGGGGGCCAGGCCTGGCTGCTGCAGCCTTCTGCCTCTTCCTGCTCTGCGCCGGCCTCCTGGTCCCCGCCGGGTGGCTGCTCGCCCACCTCGGGGCGCAGTCGCCGGATTGGAGCCGCCTTGCGGTCGCCGCGCGGAACAGCCTGGGCCTTGGCCTCGCCGGGGCGCTGGTGACCGTCGGCCTCGCAGCCCTGCTGGCCCTGGGATCCGAGCGCCGCCCGCAACTCGTCCGGCTCGCCAGCCTGGGCTATGCGACGCCCGGAGCCGTCATGGCCATCGGCCTCCTCGCGCCCGCAGGGGTGATCTGGAGCCTTTCTCCGGGGTCCGGAACCGCCCTGGCCCTGGTCCTGCTGGTGCTGGCCTATGCGGCGAGGCTCATGGCCTCCGCCCTCGAGCCCATCGACGCCGGGCTCACCCGCATCCGCCCCTCCCTTCCGCAGGCGGCGCAGACACTGGGGCGGAGCGAGATCGGCAGTGTCCTGTCTATCCGGCTTCCCCTCGCCGGCGGCTCGCTCCTGACCGCCGGGCTGATCGTGTTGGTGGACATCCTGAAGGAGCTTCCGGCCACCCTCATCCTGAGACCCTTCAACTTCGACACCCTGGCGGTGATCGCCAACAACTACGCCCTGGACGAGCGGTTGGGACAGGCTGGGGCGCCGTCCCTGTTGATCCTTCTCCTCTCCCTGCCCGCCGTGATCTGGCTGACAGGACGGATCGCCGCTGCGGCCCCGCCGAACGGGAGGGAGACGCGCCCATGACCCCCCTGCTTGAACTCCGCCAGATTTCCCGACGTTTCGGATCCCGCGTGGTGGTCGACTCTGTCAGCCTGGAGCTTCACCCGGGACGGATCGCCTGCCTGCTGGGCCCCTCAGGCTGCGGCAAAAGCACCCTCCTGCGCCTGGTCGCCGGGCTGGATCGCCCGGACCAGGGAGAAATCCGGATCGGAGGCCAGTGCGTCGCCTCCGCGGCGTCAGCGGCGCCGCCGGAGGCGCGCGGGGTGGGCCTGGTCTTCCAGGACAACGCGCTCTTCCCGCATCTCGACGTCGAGGCCAACGTCGGATTCGGCCTTTCCGGCCTGTCCCGGGCGGACCGGCGGCGGGAGGTGCATCGCCTGCTGGACCAGTTCCAGATCGCGCGGCTGGCGTCGGCGTGGCCGCACAGCCTGTCCGGCGGGGAACAGCAGAGGGTGGCGATCGCCCGGGCCCTGGCGCGGGCGCCCTCGGTCCTTCTGCTCGACGAGCCCTTCTCCGGACTGGACGGGGTGCTGAAGGAAGCCGTCCGCAGCGCCCTGCTGGACGACCTGCGACGGCTTGGCGCGACCGTCCTTGTGGTCACCCATGACCCCGAGGAGGCCATGGCGATCGCCGACGACCTCTTCCTGATGTCGGATGGGCGAATTCTCCAGGCGGGGAGCCCGGAAGTCCTCTACCGGCAGCCGGTCGGCCTGGTGGCGGCGCGGCTTCTGGGGGAGATGGTCGACATCCCGGGGATGGCGGTCGCCGGGCGCGTCGAAACGGTCCTGGGCGCCCTTGCCGCGCCGGGTGTGAACGATGGTCCCGTCCGGGTCGGCCTTCGCCCGGAGGCCTTGCAGCCTGCGGGAGATGGTGCGGCGGTTCGCGTTCTGGCCCGCCGCTTCGCGGGGGACGGCTATCGGCTCACCCTGGACCTTGGCGGCGTCGCCGCCTCACTCCGCTGGAGGCAGGCGGCGCCCGCCGCCGGCGAGACCGTGCGCGTCCGGCTCGACCCCGCCGGCGCCGTGGTGTTCGGCGACGCCGGCGAGCCTCAGGTCAGCGAGCGTCTTCCCTGAGGTTGATGAACGGCGCGCCGCCCGACCCGGTCACCTGGGGCATCTTGCCGTCCCACTTCTCGACGGCCTTCAGGTCCACATAGCGCGGGTTGGCGGCCAGGGCCTGGTTGATGATCCGGATCGATTCCGCCTCGCCGCGGGCAGCGGCGATCTGCGCTTCAGCCTGGGCCTGGGCCTTGGCGACCTGCGCACGGGCGGTCAGGGTCTCCTGGTCGGTCCGGGTCTTGGCCTGGATCGCCTGGAGAATGACGTCCGGGTAGCGAATGGTGCCGATCCAGTCGAGCTGGCTGACCACCACGCCGAACCGCGCCCACTTCGTGGCGACCCGGGCGAGGGCCCGCTGGATCACCACCTGGCGACCGCCGGAGTAGAGGGCGTCGACGTTCACCTTCTCGGCCTCGGCGGCGATGGCTGAGCGCACATCGTTGCGGATCGGCCCGTCAAGCAGCTGGTCGAAGGTCAGGCGATAGGTCTCGTAGAGCTTGGGCGCAGAGCCGCGAGCGACCTGCAGGGTGATCGCCACATCCGCTGTCATCGGCAGGCCGGTGTTGTCGGCGAAGGCGATCTCGTCGTTCTGGGGACCGCGCTCATCAGGCTCACGGGTGTAGCTGTAGGTCCGCTGGATCACCGGAAACTCGACAATCCGCTCACCGACGCCGCGGAAATGCCAGCCGGACGGCAGGGGCTCGGGATCAACGCCCGCAGCCGGCCCAAGGGTCCGGATCTTCACCCCGGCGTTGCCGGGTTCCACGGTCTTGCCCGCGGCGATGACAACGACCAGCACGAGGGCCAGGGCTGCAAGTACGCCGGAGAGCCGGCGGATCAAAAGAACGTTAGGAATTGTCGCACCCCATATGTCTTCCCCCACCCCTAAATGTGGATCGGAGGCGGCTACGTCAAGCTATGCCGCAGGGAGGATCTCCTTCAGGACTGCCCGCAGGCGGATCCCGGGGCGGCGCGTCCGCCTTTGTTGCGGCCAGCGTCCCTGCTACCCAGACCCTTGTCCCGCATTTTCGGGGATGCGCCTCCTGAACTCGCCGCCATGAATCGATTTCACCTGATCGCCATCGCCTCTGGCTTGGTCTTTGTCCCCGACGCGCCGGCGCTGGCCCAGTCGCTGAAGATCGCCCAGGACCCGATGGCCACAGTCAGGGCCAACGGCTCGGTGCGCGTACGCTATGAAGCTCTCGACGGCCAGTTCAGACCCGGATTTGCGCCGGAGGACGACCTTTGGAGCCTGCGCTCGACCCTCTTCGTCGAGTGGAACCCGGGTCCCTTCCGGATTGCCGGCGAAGTCTATGACAGCCGCGCCTACGGTTCGGGACCAGGAGGCGTGCTGAGCACGGGCGAGGTCAACACCCTGGAACCGGTGCAGCTCTACCTCGCCGCCGACCTCGACGCACCCCTGGGCGATCGCAGCAAGCTGACGCTCCAGGCCGGCCGGTTCACGCTGAATCTGGGGTCGCGCCGGCTGGTCGCTGCTGACGACTACCGCAATACCACCAATGGATACACGGGCGCCCGCGTGAACCTGCGTCTCGCCGACCGCACCACCACAACTGTCATTTACACCCTGCCCCAGCAGCGTCGGCCCGAAGCCCGCGCGGAGCTGGAGGACAACCGGTTCAAGCTGGACCGGGAGGACGGCTCGCAGCGGCTCTATGGCGGGTACCTCAGCCGTCCCCTCCCGGGCGGCGGGGGCCTGGCGGAGATGGGGTATGTCCGGTTCCGCGAGACCGACCGGGGTGACCGCCCCACCCGCAACCGGGACCTGCACTCTCTGTCGGCCCGCCTGATTACCGAGCCGAGAGCCGGCCGCTTCGATTACGAGGCGGAACTGATCCGACAGACCGGATCGATCCGCGCGGGCCTACAGGCTGATGCCCCCAGGCTGGACGTCGAAGCCTGGTTCGTCCACGCCGACGCCGGCTACACCTTCCCGCATTCCTGGCGGCCGAGGCTGTCGGTGGAGTTCGACCGGGCAACCGGGGATCGTCCCGGAGGGCGGTACTCCCGCTTTGACACCCTCTACGGCATGCGGCGGGCCGACCTGGCGCCCGCTGGCATCTACGCCGCCCTCGGCCGGACCAACCTGGAGACCCTGGGCGTCCGGATCGAGGCGGCCCCTTCCAGGAGGCTCGACGTCTTTGCAAGCGGCCGGGCGCTCTGGGCGGCCAGCGCCACCGACAGCTTCTCAACAACCGGCGTCCGGGACCCCACCGGCGGTTCGGGGCGCTTCGCAGGCTACCAGGTCGAGGGCCGCGCCCGGTACTGGATCATCCCGGACACCCTGAGGGCGGAGCTGAACGCGGCGATCCTGCGACGGGAGGGCCTGCTGGCCGGGGCGCCGAACGCCAATCCCTACGGCGATACCCGCTATGTCTCCGTAGCCCTGACGGGGAGCTTCTGACCCTGGCGGGTCAGGCGCCGGTCTCCATGGGCAGGTCCGGATCGCGGGTCCACTCCGACATGGAGCCATCGTAGACGGAGACCGACGGATGGCCCAGCCGGGTCAGGGCCAGGGCGTCCATGGTCGCTGAGATGCCCCCGCCGCAGTAGACAATGACCCGCGGTCGCTGGAGAGCGCCGACGCCTTCGAACAGGACCCGCAGATCCGCGTCGCTGCGATAGAGGCCGTCCGCGTCCAGCAGGGCGGCGTAGGGCACGTTGCGGCTGCCCTTGATGTGACCCTTCCGACCGTAGTTGACCTCGGCCTCGCCGCTGTGGACCCCGGCTGGCAGGGCGTTCACCGTGCAGACCGCGCCGTCGCCGATGGCTGCCAGGACATCCTGGCGATCCGCCCAGGCGCCCGGGCGCTCGTCAATCCGGACCTCGGTGGGCGGATAGGCCCTCGACCCTGTTTCCACGGGGCGGGTCTCGGCGGTCCAGCGGGCGTAACCGCCGTCGAGGACGGCGACGTCCGTGAAGCCCGCCGCCCGCAGGACCCACCAGAGGCGGGTGGCCCACATGGGCGTGGAGGTGCTGTAGCAGACGATCTTCAGGCCGGGGTCGATCCCCGCCGCGCCGAGGGCCGCCGCCAGGGCCCCGCCCGTCAGGCGCGTGAAGCCAAGGGGGGCGGACGGGTCGGACAGGTCCCGCGCCAGGTCGACAAACGCCGCGCCGGGGATGTGGCCCGATTCGTAGTCCGCCCGCCCGCTTTCCACCCGGTAAGGCCCCGGCTGGGCCGGGCGCAGGTGGACCGTCGAATCGAAGATCCGCACGCAGGGATCCTCGAGGTGGTCCGCCAGCCAACCCGTCGTCACCAGGCCCCGTCCGTCCCAGCCCGCCATGGTCATTCCTTCCTGTGCGCTCCAGGCCACAGTCTCGTCCCGGAGGCCGAAGATCAAGCCCGACTCACCGGACCTTCCCTGTGGATTCCGGTTCCCGAGGAAGGGCGGTCGGGCGTATGCAGGCAGGCAGGGACTCGGGAGGACAGCATGACGGTGGTCACGGAGATCCTCCAGCAGTTGCAGGGGCTGGTCGGCCTCGCCATCATCACGCTGGGCGCCTGGGCCCTGTCGGAGGACCGGCGCGCCCGGCCCCGGATCAGGTGGATCCTCGGCGCCCTCCTCCTTCAGATCCTGATCGCCCTGGTGGTTGTTCGGGTTCCCTTCGTCTGGTCGGTGATCGGCCTCGCCAACCACGCCGTCGCGGCCATCGAAAAGGCCACCCTGGTCGGCTCCAGCTACATGTTCGGCTATACAGGCGGCGCGCCCGCGCCCTTCGTCCTGAAGGAGGGGGCCCCGGCGCCGCTGATCATCGCCTTCCAGATCCTGCCCCTGATCATCGTCTACTCGGCCCTGGCGGCTCTCCTCTGGCACTGGGGCGTCCTGTCGAGGATCGTCGCCGGCCTGTCCTGGGCCCTGCGCCGGACCCTGGGAGTCAGCGGTGTCGTGGGACTGAGCAGCGGGGCCAGCGTCTTCCTCGGGGTGGTCGAGGCGCCCCTCGTCGTTCGCGCCTACTTCGAGCGAATGAGCCGGTCCGAACTGTTCACCGTCATGACCCTGGCCATGGCGACGATCTCGGGCGCCATCCTGGTCCTGTACGCCCAGACCCTGGCGAAGACGGTCCCGGATGCCGTGGGGCACATGATCTCGGCCTCGCTGATCTCCCTGCCGGCGGCGATCCTGATCGCCCGGCTGATGGCGCCCGGCGACGCCGCCACCGAAGCCTCCGTCGAGGAGACGGGCCTGCGCTACGACAGCAGCATCGACGCCATCGTCCGCGGGACCATGGACGGGGTGCAACTGTTCCTGGCGGTGATCGGCATGATCATCGTCATCTTCGCCCTGGTGGCCCTGGCGGACCAGGTCCTGGCCCTCGCCCCCGCGGTGCAGGGCGAGCCCCTGAGCCTGAGGCGGATCTTTGGCTGGGTCTTCGCGCCCCTGATGTGGGCCCTGGGCGTGCCCTGGGACCAGGCGCCCCAGGCGGGCGCCCTGATGGGGACCAAGACCATCCTCAACGAGTACGTCGCCTACATGGACCTGGCCGCCCTGCCTGCCGGGAGCCTCGACCCCCGCAGCCAGCTGATCGTGACCTACGCCCTATGCGGCGTGGCCAACCTGGCCAGCGTCGGCCTCCTGGTCTCGACCATCGGGACCCTCGCGCCGTCCCGGCGGGCGGAGGCGGCGGCGCTCGGCATGAAGTCCTGGATCGCCGGGAACATGGCCTCAGCCATGACCGGGGCGGTGATCGGCCTCGTCACCCTTCTCCCCTGACCGCGATGTTTGACGCCCGCCTCCGCCCCCTGATCAATCCCGCCCTTAACCGGATGGGCGCGGCCCTTGCCCACCTGGGCGTCAGCGCCAACCAGGTGTCGGCGGCGGGCGCCGCCTGCGGCGCCCTGGCGGGCCTTGCGATCGGCCTCGGCCAACCGCTGGCGGGCCTGGCCCTGGTCCTCGCCAGCCGCCTGCTCGACGGCCTGGACGGCGCCATCGCCCGCGCCCGTGGAGCCACCGACTTCGGGGGCTACCTCGACATCGTCTGCGACTATGTCTTCTACCTCGCGGTGCCTTTGGGCTTCGGCTTCGCGACGCCTGGGAACCTGCCTTTCGCCCTCCTGCTGGTCGCGTCCTTCACCCTGACGGCGGTCAGTTTCCTGGCCTATGCGACGCTGGCGGCCAAGCAGGGCCTGGAGTCCCGGGCTCATGGACCCAAGAGCTTCTTCTACAGCACGGGGCTGGCCGAGGGCGCCGAGACCCTGCTGGCCTTCGTCCTGATGTGCCTTTGGCCCGCCGCATTCCCGCAGATCGCCGTCGTCTTTGCAGGCCTGTGCCTTCTGACGGTGATCCAGCGTAGCGTGATCGCCCTGCGTGTGTTTCGATGACACGGAGAACGCCGCCCGTCGGGGGCGCGCAGACCTGAAGGTTCCCGCATGAGACTGAAGCTGGCCCGCGCCTCGCTGATCGTGTCCCTCCTCCTGCCCCTCTACTTCATGGCGGCCGCGCTGGGCGTGAAGTTCGGCCTCTGGTCCTGGCAAACCGGGCTCTTGACGATGATCGTCCAACTGGGGGCGCCGCTGATCGGGCTCACCCTGCTGCTCGGCCTCGCCGCGACGGGGGCCACTCTTTTCCGAAAGCCGCGCACCGGGTGGAGGATGGCCCTGGCCGGCCTGCTCGTCCCCGTCCTCGCCCTGGCCTATGTGGGCCAGGTCCAGTCCCGGTCAGCGCGCATTCCGCCGATCCATGACATTTCCACCGACATCGCCGACCCACCGGTCTTCTCCCCGGCGGTCATGGCCGCCCGGCAGGCCGTCGGGGCCAACCCCGTGAGCGCCATGGACGCCCCCATGGGCGGCCTTCCCGCCTACCAGGGCCCGGGCTTCGCCGCCCTGGCCGCCAAGACCCTCGGGCAGGTGGGGCATGAGGCCTATCCGGCCGTTCGTCCCCTGGCCCTGTCCGCCGACCCGGCCAGGGTCGCGGCAGCGGCCGAGGCCGAGGCCAAGGCCCAGGGCTGGACCCTCGCCACCTCGGACCCGGCCGGAGGCGTCATCGAGGCGACGGCGGAAACCTTCTGGTTCGGCTTCAAGGACGACGTCGCCATCCGCATCCGGCCTGGGGCAAGCGGAGGCTCTGTGGTGGATGTCCGCTCCACCTCGCGGGTCGGCCTGAGCGATATCGGCGCCAACGCCGCGCGGATCGAGGCCTTCCTGGCGGGGCTGAAGGTCCGGGCGGAGGCCAACTAGCCGCACAGCGGATGATCCGCGCGCGCGTCCGGATCGTCCTGGCCGGAGCGGGACACGCCCACCTCCTGGTGCTGAAGCACGCCGGCGCCCTGCGTGCGGCCGGGGTCGAGCCGATCCTCGTCGCGCCTCCGACCTTCCACTATTCGGGCCTGGCGACCGCCGTGCTCTCCGGCGCCCTCCCGCCCGGAAGGGCCATGCTCGACGTCTGCGCCCTCGCCTCCCGCTGCGGGGTCCCGTACCTGCCGGCGGAGGTTGCGGCGGTCGACCGGGGCGCCCGGCGCCTGCATCTTTCCGACGGGCAGGACCTCGCCTACGACGCCGTCTCCTTCAACATCGGCAGCGTCACCGGCGCCGGGAGCGATCTTCCGGGCGAGGGGGAGGGGGAGGTCTGGCCGGTCAAGCCGCTTTCGGGCCTTGCCGGCCTCCGCGCGCGCCTGGACGCCTCCCTTGCAGACAGGGTCTCGCCGTCCATCCTGGTGGCCGGCGGCGGGCCCACGGGGTTCGAGGTCGCCGCCGCCCTTGCCGGACGGGTGGAGCGGGCGGGCCTGTCGCCGCGGGTGCAGATCCTCCGACGGTCGACACCGGACTGGGCGCCTCGGCGGGCCCTGGCCAGACTCTCGGCGGCGCTCCAGCGTCGCGGCATCCTCCAGACGTCGGGCGAGGCCGCCGTCCGCCGGCCGGGTGAGGTCCTGCTCTCGGATGGAAGGACCCTGCCCTTCGATCTTCTTGTGCCGGCCACCGGCCTGCGGGCGCCCGACGTGATCGCTGACCTTGGCCTGCCCCTCTCCGGGGACGGTCGCCTGGCGGTCGCGCCCACCCTCCAGTCGCCGGAGGACCCCAGGGTCTTTGCTGTCGGGGACTGCGCGGTGATCACCGGGTCGCCGCGCCCTGCGGCCGGGGTGTTCGGGGTGCGGGCTGCGCCGATCCTTGCCCGCAACCTGGCGGCGCTGGGGGCGGGCGGGCGCCTTACGACCTACGCGCCCCAGTCGCGCTGGCTCTCCATCCTCGACCTTGGCGATGGGACAGGACTGGCCCTGAGAGGCCGGCTCTGGAGCCTCGGGCGCGGCGCTCTGATGCTGAAGCGCCGCCTCGATCTGGGCTTCGTCGACGGCCTGCGGGCCGCCTCAGGCGAAGTGCTTGAGGACTGACACCAGCTTGCGGGTCCGGTCGGAGAACAGGGCCGGCGTGTAGAACTGGCCGGCCAGCCGCTTGTTGATCTCACCGCGTGTGGGATAGGGCGCGATCATCCCGGTCATCTGGCTGAGCTTCAGGCCGGAGGCGAGGGCCAGGGACCAGAGGTGGATGTGATCCCCGGCGTGTCGGCCCACCAGGGTGACGCCCAGGATCCTGCCGCGCGCCGTGGTCACGAGCTTGCCGAAGCCCCGGACATCGCCCTCGGCCTGGGCCCGGTCGTTCTCGGCGAACTCGAAGACCTGGACCCGGACATCGGCGCCATGGCGCCGGCGCGCCTCCGCCTCGCCCAGGCCGATCGCCGCCACCTCGGGATCGCAGTAGGTCACCCGGGGAACCTGCAGGGCGTCGGCGTTGACCGGCAGGGCGAAGAGGGCCCGGCGGACCACAAGAGAGGCGTGGGCGCCGGCGAGGTGGGTGAACTGGCCCCTACCGGCGGCGTCGCCGATGGCGAAGACCCGGCGGTTGGTGGTCAGGAGCGAACGGTCGGTACGAACCCCCTGCCGGTCGTAGGCGATCCCCGCAGCCTCCAGGTTCAGCCCCTCCAGAGAGGGCGTCCGCCCTACCGAGACCAGGAGATGCGAGCCGGACACCCGGACCTCCCGCCCCTCCGACTGAACGACGACGACGGGGCCTGGCTCGACTCGGAGCGCGCGCGCGCCCGGAAGGATCTCCACCCCATCGGCGAGGAGCTGCCGACGCACCACACCGGCGGCCTCCGGGTCCTCGCGGCCGAGGATGTCCTCGGCCTCGACGATGACGACCTCGGACCCCAGCCGGCGGAAGGCCTGGCCGAGCTCCACCCCGATGGGCCCTCCGCCCAGGATGATCAGGCGTTCCGGCAAGGCGGTGAGCTCGAAGACGGTCTCATTGGTCAGGTAGGGCGTGGTCTCCAGTCCCGGGATCGGGGGAACAGAGGCCCGGGAGCCGGTGGCGATCACGAACTTGCGCGCCGCGACCCGGACGCTGTCGCTGGCGATGGTCCGGGCGTCCACGAACCGGGCGGCCTCGCGGACCACCTGGACGCCGAGGCCCTCGAAGCGCTCCTGACTGTCGACCGGAGCGATAGTCCGGATGGTTTCGTGGACGTGGGCCATGACCCGGGCGAAGTCGACCTCGACCGGGCCGGCGGTGACGCCGAGGCTCCCGCCGCTGCGCGCCGCATGGGCGGCGGAGGCCGCGGCGATCAGGGCCTTGGAGGGCACGCAGCCGTAGTTCAGGCAGTCGCCGCCCATCTCGCCCTTCTCGAAGAGGACGACCTTCAGGCCCAGCTGGGCGGCGCCTGCGGCCACGGAGAGGCCGCCGGAACCGGCGCCGATGATGGCGATATCCGCCTTGATTGTCCGGGTCACAGGGTCTTCCCCGAGCGGGCGCGAAGGCGCTGGTAGACGGTGGCGCCCAGGGTCAGGAGACCGAGGGCGACGAGGGGCAGGAAGACCTTGGGCGAGAAGATGACCCCCAGGTCAGGGGTCCCGCCGCGGGAAAGGATCTCGCCGATTCCGGCGCCGATGCCACTGTAGATGAAGGTCGCCGGCATGATGCCCAGGAAGGTGGCCAGGGCATAGGCCCGCAGGGGGGCGTGGGCCAGGGCGGCGGCCACGTTGACCAGCCAGAAGGGCGCCAGCGGGATGAGCCGAAGGGTCAGGATATAGCCAAAGGCGCCTTCCTGGACCCCGTCGATCACCGCCTTGAGCCGGCCGCCCGAGGCCTCGGCGCGCTCGCGAAGGGCCTGCCCGAAGGACGTCTTCACCGCGTAGAACACCAGGATGGCGCCGAGGGTGGCGCCCACCACCGTGGCTGCGCCGCCGACCCAGGTCCCAAACAGGAAGCCGCCGGCCAGGGTCAGGATCGTGCCGCCGGGCAGGCTGACCGCGGTGGCCAGGGCGTAGACCGCGATGAAGGCCAGGAGGGCCAGGGGCAGCTGCCGGGCGACGAAGGCCCGGAGCGCGGCCTCATGCGCCTGGAGGGCGTCCAGGTTCAGGTACTGGCCAGCACCGCTGGCGAAGATGGCGACGGCGCCCGCCAGGAGCAGGAGCAGGGGCAGGAAACGCTTGAGGCGGGCCATCTGGTCTCCGATGCGCCGTGGACGCCCTGTCTTACCGGCGCCGGCGGAAACGATCCATGACCTTGTGCCGCCGGCGGGGAATTCGGCGTCTCCGGGCCGTCAATTCCGCTGGGTCTGGGCCAGCCTCTGGTCCATCATGCGGGGCGGGGGAATGCTTCGGAGAGTCCTGTCCATGTCGCCGTCTGAGACCGCCACCCTTCCCGGCCGCACCGGGGCCGCCCTAGAGCGTCTGACCCTGCGGCGTCCGGACGACTGGCATGTCCACCTGCGCGACGACGCCATGCTGGCTTCGGTGGTCAACTATACGGCCCGGCAGTTCGCCCGGGCGATCGTCATGCCCAACCTCAAGCCACCGGTGACGACCGTCGCGGCCGCCCGGGCCTATCGCGAGCGCATCCTGGCGGCGGTGGAGCCCGGCCTGGACTTCACCCCCCTGATGACCTGCTACCTCACGGACGGGATGGACCCCGGCGAGGTGGAGCGGGGCTTCGCCGAGGGCGTCTTCACAGCCTGCAAGCTCTACCCGGCGCACGCCACCACCAACTCCGCAGCCGGCGTCACGGACGTGCGCCACATCTACGGCGTGCTGGAAGCCATGCAGAGGATCGGCATGCCCCTGCTGATCCACGGCGAGGTCACCGACCACGAGGTCGACATCTTCGACCGGGAGGCGGTCTTCATCGATCGGATCCTGACCGGCCTCATTGCGGACTTCCCGGACCTGAAGGTGGTGTTCGAGCACATCACCACGGCCGACGCCGTCGCCTTCGTCGAGGGCTCTGGCCCCAACATCGCGGCGACCATCACCCCGCATCACCTGGCGATCAACCGCAACGCCATGTTCGAGGGCGGGATCCGGCCGCACTTCTATTGCCTGCCTGTGGCCAAGCGCGAACCACACAGGCTGGCCTTGCGCCGGGCCGCCACGTCCGGGTCGGCCAAGTTCTTCCTTGGCACGGACTCAGCCCCGCACGCCGTGGGCGACAAGGAATCGTCCTGCGGCTGTGCGGGCATCTACAACGCCCCCTTCGCCCTGGAGAGCTATGCGACCGTCTTCGAGGAAGAGGGCGCCCTCGACCGCCTGGAGGCCTTCGCCTCCGAGAACGGCCCGCGCTTCTATGGCCTGCCCCTAAACCCCGGCTCGGTCGTCCTAGAGCGCAGGGCCACCCGGGTCCCGGAGAAACTGATGCTGGCCGCCGCAGACCTCGTCCCTTTCCACGCGGGGGAAGAACTGGGCTGGACCTTCGCCAGGATGGCCTGAGCGGCCCCCTTCCTGACGCCCTTCCGTAACGAAACCGCCTCAGCCTGACGTCCTTATGCCCTTCAAGGCGGCCCGAACCGGGCCCCAGACTCTGTCGCTTCTGTATCCTGAGCCTGATTTCCAGCCCTTGAAGGGCGGTCTTCCCGCGATCGGCGTGACCGCTCCCAGAAAGAGGATTCCGCCGTGGGACCTTCCTTATCTTTCATCGCAATCCGGGGGCCAGACGCCCTGGCGGGCCTCGGCCTCGCGGCCTCAGGCGAACCGTTCCGTGGAGAACCCCTTCCCCCACCAGAGAAATTCGTGGCCTTTGACCTGGGGGGCTGGCGTTTCCTCATGTCGGAGGATCACCAGTTCGCCAGCCGCGACCGGGTCGCCGCCGCCGCTGAGGGCGGAAGCGCCATCGGGGTCTATCTGGAGGAACACGTCATGGTCAGCGGCGCCTTCGGCGCCGAGGAGGGCCGTCTTGTCTGGTCCGTTCAGCACGACCCGGAGCAAGGCCTCGAGCACCTCGATGTCTGGGGCGAGCCCCCCGCCGCCCTAGAGGACATCCGAGACCGGCTGCTGGCCGAACTGCGGACCCTGGAGGACACGGACACCCTCTTCAACGCCCCGGTAGACCTCGCCGCGACCATTTGCGGCTTCGACCCCAGCGCCTTCTCGGGCGAGGTCGAAGTGACGGGCCTGAAGGTCGTCCGAAAAGACCTGATGAAACTGCGGGATCCGGTTCTGGCCGCCGACCTTCGCGACCCCGGAACCACACCGCCCGCAGGCGATCCTCCCCGGCCAGGTTTCCTGGCGCGACTGTTCGGCAGACGCTGACGGAACAGAAGGACCCGTATACAGGATTGTTCTCTTTTGTTCATGCCCTCAGGCTGGAGATTGTGTGCTTTGAAAACAGCCGGGACTCGGCTGATGTGATGGCAGCATGGGTGGGGACAAACTTACACTACTTCTGTTCTTCGTCGGAACCGGGATCGCCGGCGTGATGGGTGCGCTCTCCACCGTGGGTGCGCGACAGCGCATCCTGTGGGGAATTTCGGTTGTCTGCTTTGTAGCGGCCCTCGCCTACTGGCGATTCGCTACGGCGGACTCAGCCGCCTTGGCGTTCTGGACGCTGTGGTCTTTGGTCCCATTCGTTGCCGTCACTATGTGTCTGCTGGTGGTTGGTGACAGGGAGCCGCGCAAACCACCGCCAAAGCCGGAAAAGGCAAAACCAACGCTCAACCCTGCGCTAACAGCGGATTACTTTTACGGAATAGCGAAGGGTGGAACGGCACTTGAGGCGAAGCGAAAGCTCGCAGAGTTCAGGAACCAATTGGCCAGAATGTCAGGCCAAGTTGTGAACATCTCCGAAAGCCATGACCGCATTGATGTCAAGTTACTCAGTGTGTCAGCTCTCCAAGGGAGCGAGCCGTACAACTGGATCACAATGTACTTCCGTATGGATCAAGCCGACGCACTTTCAGTTGTGAAGCCTGGAGACTGGATTGAGTTCACCGGTCAAGTGGAACATGGCGGCACAGAAGGGTGGTGCTTGATGAACTGCGAGTTCGTAGGTCGCGCCGAACCGCCGACCCCGCCTAGGCGTCGCCGGATCAGGGTTGAGAAGGGTTCTTAGGCGCGACTTTCCTCACCGTCTCGTTAAACCGCGATTCGTCTTCGTACGCCTTTAGAGCGTTTCCTGATCTGATTGAATCGTTGGGGATTCCCATGAGGAGCGGTTTCTGATTCACCCTTTCGACCGGG
>Ga0315902_10002481_pt1 | contig 28642 bp, 25 predicted proteins | sample LakEriMetagenome_9_FD_203523 | JGI IMG/M metagenome (GOLD analysis project Ga0315902, IMG submission 203523) | Freshwater fungal communities from buoy surface, Lake Erie, Ohio, United States - Buoy 12 MA117 | ecosystem: Environmental > Aquatic > Freshwater > Lake > Lake biofilm | place: USA...
TAGGCTTCCTGGCGGATTTCGGTGCTCTGCCCATTGGCCACCGCCCCTTCCAGTTGCCGAACGTCATCCATTGTCAGGGGGGCAGTTCCCTGCATCAACGAACGGACATCCACAGGCTCTTTCAGGGTGGCAATCACAGAGGTCTCCTCAAAAAAACGAACGGCCTTCGCGGGATGAGAAGGCACAACTCACTCGGCATCGCCCGCCGCCCCGCGCCGCACGATGCTCTTCCGGGGGATTTCTCCTCTGAAATCCCGAATTAGGCAATGATAACCGTCGTTTCCAGTCCTGCAAGGCGAACACCGGTGAACGCCCGTGCCTACCCTGTCCGATTTCGGGGGCCCTGCTCCGTCGGTCATAAATTCCCGCGAGACTTCCCAGCTGCCGAACCCACCAAAAGATCCCTGTTGCTCCGTTGCGCTGGCCGCAAGAACAAGATTTCCGATGCTGGTCACCGACCCGGCACACCCCGAAAGCACCCCAATTCTCCCGTCAAAATCGTTGCAATCGCTTTTGCTTCAACTTGACTTGCAATCTTCGTCGGAACTTGTCATAAACATTGCTCCTCGCGACAAACGTTGTAGGGCAGTCGACATCTGTTGACCGATCCAACTTGTGCGAGATCCCTGATGGTCTGGCCTGTGTCTTGCCGATCATTAGGGCTCAGTGATGAATAAGCCGATTGCTGCGATTGGAAGTCCCCAACTCCAATCAATGGCAGCTTTGCGGTCCGTTGTCATGGTCGGGGCTGGGTTTGGAGTTCGCCCACCAGCAGCCGACCGCGATTCCTCGCGAATCGGACTGACAATCCGTCACGGGACGTGGCGCAGCCTGGCTAGCGCGCTTGCTTGGGGTGCAAGAGGTCGTGGGTTCAAATCCCGCCGTCCCGACTCAGTTGTGAAAGAGCTCGCTGCAAGCAGTTGCAGCGAGCTTTTTTTCTGTCAGTAGCACCTGAGCCCAATCCGGTATTGTCTCTCTCAGATTCAATCGCATCTCCCGCTCCGCGATACTTCGAGCACCAGATTCGCAGAGCCCCGTTGTGCACCTCGAAAGCACGATTGCAACTTCATTTCGCAAACAGACCTCGACCGACGACACGATGGTCCTCGCCCCATTGCTGACAACCTGAGCGATGGGACTCTGGCTGACGGACCACCCGGCTCGACGACGGTGACGGCGTTTTGTTCGCAACCGCGAGTCGCTCCGCCAGCGGCTCCCCGGACGGGAGGCGTTTCTTGAGCCTGGGGATGACGACGTCAGCCCGCGGTCTCCCGAGCGGCGAAATCGTCGCCTGCGCCGGAATGTCTCACCAACCCGACGAACGGACGCGACACTGGCCATCGTTACCGTCGTGCCGGGTGCGGCGCTACTCTGCGACCAAGTCGTCACCCCTGCCCGAAACGCTGTGTCGCAGGGGTGGAATCGAATCTGAAACCTTCCGGAGTCGCTGCGAGTGAGTGCGTCGGTGGCGGTGACTGCTTGGCCCAGGAATTCCGCGATGCGGGATGTCGCTGGCGATGCACGGCGAACCGGTTTCGGCGCGGGACTTCGCCGGTGCGTGGCTGTGGTGCTGTCGGCTCTGGCGTGCTGGTTGGGGAAGTCGCCGGTCAGTCCGGGTGCTCCGTCGACGGATGGCCGTGCTGCCGCCGGCCCCGCGCAGGCAGGACATCCGCCCGCGATGCGGCCGCATGGAAGCGAACCGATGACCGGCCCCTCGGGTGCGGCCTACTACGCCCGGGCCATCGAGACGATTCGGACCGGGCAGCGGGTCTTGGCCCGCAATCCGGAGTTGGCCGGGGTAGAACTGCAGGATGCGCCGGTCGATCCCGCCACGTGGGTCAACTTCCGGCTGCGGATGCCGAAGCCGACGGGGGACTTTCTGGAGATCACCCTGCTGCGGCCGGTCGAGTGGCTGGCCGAGCATCTGGCACAAGCGACGGCTCTTGATGGGGAGTATCCGCTAACACTGGTTGAAGCTCGAGGGACAAACTTCGCATCGGGCATCACCACTGTCACCTCGGTGATTCCGGCCGAGGATTCGGGAGAAACTTCTCCGGGGGGCATCGCCCCCGTCACCGCCCCCAGCCCACCGACAGTCCCCTGGGTCTTCCTGACACTGCATGAGCTGGAAGCGGTGGGGCAGGCGGAGATCGTCGGGGTTGCGCTTTGTCCAGTGCTGGAACCGGATGAGGGGCGGTTGGTGACGGGGACGTTCTCGCACCAGTCGGGCGAAGTCTTCGACATTACGGTGGCCGAGGACCTCAAGGGTGATCGGAAGGCGGAGGCGTTTTTCAAGGACGGACTTGCGAAGTTCGGCGGCGTCAAGGCGACGGTGACCAGCCGATAGCCCCAAGCTCATCGGCCTCATCATTTCACGATCACAACGAAAGCGCGGTCGAAGCCATGCATCGCTTTTCATTCGCTCTGTATGCGACTCTTGGCCTGCGGTCTTCGGTAACGGCCCAAGAGAAGGAAACGCCAGAACCTGATCGGTCGACGTTGACTTGGACGACACCACCAATTCAAGCCGACCGGGTACAGTACCTGACGTTTGAGAGCGCTGCGGCCAAGACGAGGGCCAGTTATCACCTTGACACGCCCGAAGCCTACGACAAAGAGAGGGACCGCCGTTTTCCCGTGCTGTATTGGCTCCACGGCACCGGCGGCGGTTTACAGGGGATCAAGCCACTGAGCCAGTTCTTCAACGAAGCGATCCGCTCGGAGAAGATTCCGCCGATGCTGGTGGTTTTCCCGAACGGATTGGCGTCCAGCATGTGGTGTGACTCGAAGGACGGGCGGGTGCCGATGGAAACGGTCGTGGTGAAGGAACTGGTCCCGCATGTGGACCAGACGTTCCGCACCGTGGCAGATCGATCAGGGCGGATCATCGAGGGTTTCAGCATGGGCGGCTACGGGTCGGGGCGGCTGGGGTTTCTCTACCCGGAGATCTTTGGCACCGTCTCGATTCTTGCCGGCGGGCCATTGGACCTGGAATTCCAAGGCCCACGAGCGAAAGGCAACCCCGCTGAACGGGAGCGGATTCTGCACGACACATTCGGAAACGATCTCGACTATTTCAAGTCTCAAAGCCCACTTGCAATCGCTGACAAAAACAGCGCTATCGTTCGAGGCAAGTCCAGGATCCGGGTGGTCGTCGTTGATCGTGACTTCACAGCGGGCCTCAACCGAGCCTATTCAGATCATCTCAAAAAGCTGAAGGTCGATCACGATCTGACCATCGTGCCGGGAGTGGCGCACGAAACAATTCCACTGCTGAAAGGCTTGGGCGAGGCCAACTGGACGTTTTATCGCGCGGCCGTTGAGAAGAAGTGATCCCGCACACCGAGTCAGCGACGATTTCCCTTGCGGTACGCCAACGGTTGCCCCCACGCACCGGACCAGAGCGGCGTCTTCCTCGCCTGGAATCCTTCCGACGCATAGCGCTCAAGGGTTACAAGGGCCTCATTCGCTTGGCCGTCCACCCGTTTCTCAGCAACATGCGGCAGTTGTGTCTTCAGCCGAGTCAGGGGTTCTACCGAGTACTCTGCATTGCAATTGATCTTATCGGCCCAAAGGTGATCGTTGCCGGGCCAAACAACTTGCAGGACACCAGGACCGCTCACTCGCCTTGGGTCGAATGCGATGCGTCCCAGATCGGATTGACCGGGTAAAGAAGTACGGGGAAGGATTGAGTTCCCAGCCCTGGGGTGAATTGGAGGAAGCCAGCGAACCGGTTCCAATGACCAATACTCCGGTGTCACTGCCGCCCAATGAGCTAATGCTGTCTGTGGTCTGGAAACGGGCCGCACCCTGCCGGGACTACTCCATCACCTGGAGTGCAGAAATTCGCTTCCGAATTTCTGCTTTCGCCACTCCGATTTGCTGTTGCTCATACTGCTGGTAAAGCGACGGAGCAAAACTGCGAATCAGGAATCCTGCAGTCGAACGTCCTCCGATGTATGCGACAACTCCCACCCCAGCTCCAACGGCGATGCCTGTCGCGGTGCCAACAACTGGAGCCAGCGGCCCCAGTTCACTCGAGGCGAGTGTTGCAGCCACACCAGCCTCAAGTCCCGCAATTCCACCGATCACAGTAGCCGACATGCTCCCCCCAAGCTGTTCGAAAAACTCAGGTTGGCGAAACGCATTGAACCCTCCCAACTCCTGGATATTCCAGGATGTCTCAGCAATCAGCACCACGGCACCAACGAGGAGACTGCCCTTGACGGTCCCACTCAATGCACCACCCCTGAACATCGACAATGCCACATTTGCGCCGACTCCGGTTCCAATGAGTGCCATCGCCTTTGTGGCCCGATAGACTGCTTGATCCTGTGAGATGGCACCGTGGGAATAGTCCCAACCAATCGATCCCAGGGAAATCGCCACTGCTGAACCCATGGTGACATACAAGGTCATTCGCTCCCCAGCTGCGTATTCCACTGCTCGCCTTGTCGAGGCCACGATCTCACTCGACTTTACGCCCATTGGCTGGACACGCCCTGCGTTTCGAGCCGCGATCTTCATCGCAGCTTGATCTCCCCGCAGTTTCGCCGCCTCATACTTTTGGAGCCAGAGGGCCCTAACCGGTGGAAGGTGGTCATCCGGGACAAAAAAGCGATGTGCCTGAAAATCCGCCAACATATCCTGGGCGTAGATGCCTGGATCACCCGAAACATGAAATTTGACCTGACCATTCAGAGGCGGCCTCCTGCCCAGCACATGGCGATACACATCATGCTGTGGGGCGTTCGGTTTGAAAACATATTTCCAATCCGGATTCCGTTCGAGGAACATCGCCTCTGCAATCGCCCCACGCAGTTGGTTTCGTCCGTTATTGCGTGACTGCCAGCTTCCTCCTTTCCCCGTGTATCTGCGCAATATCAACTGCCTTGCCAACTGCTGATCATTACGAAGCAGCCTGGAGTGCTTTCGCAACAGCGCATCCTGAAGCAGTTCCACCGATTGCGGGCGCAGTCCAGGAAGAACTGGTTGACCACTGACTCGAGCTGAGCTTGCCTCCGACACAGCCAGGGTCGACTCCCAGGAAGTCAAATGCGATTGCCACTTGGAGAGGGGTAAGTAAAGTGGAGACTGGGCACACAACGGCGTCATGCAGCCGAACAGCACTGCGGTCGCAAGGATGAATCGCATTCAGAAGTCTCCGAACCCTTTGCGCTGAATCGACGGGTCGATCATTTTGCGGGCCAACTCGAGTTGCTGTGACGAGTTGATGTTGCTTTTTGCCTGTTCAACGGCATAGTTGTAGAGTTGAGAGATCACCGGCTCCAGTAATAGAGGGTCCACCTCACCAAGTCCTTTCACAGTCGCTTCGATAACCAATGGGTTGTCAGAGGTCTTGAATGAGCTTGCGATTGAATTGACTTGGTCAATGGTTTCTTCGATCTGAGTGACCGCCCAGGCGTTGTAGCGCTGCCGCCGAATCACATCGAGGCGGACTCCAATGCCCGAATGCCGGGATGCAAGACTTCGCGCTTCGTCCAGGACGAATTGCGAGGAATCGATCGGGTACAGGGCAAGGATCCGAGAGGCCTCCGCATGAAGCTCTTGAGCAGTTTTTCCAGAGTCGGCAGCCAGCGCCTGCTCATGGAGACTGTCCACTTCCTTCTTCACTGTCTGTCGAAGCCGGAAGACCTGAGCCGACTTGATCTGCTGAAGTTGATCGGCGTCATCTGGCTGACTCACCCATAAATCGACAACAGCAAGAGACTCGGCAAGTGTTACTGCAGACGGAGACTCCCCCAGTTCAGCAAACAATTCCACAGCATCATCCGAGCGATGCAACTCAATCTCAGTTTCGATCTCCGTATCAGAATCCTGTTGGGGCAGCTCAAGAGCCTGCATGATTCTTTCAAGACGGGACTCCAGTATTGCGAGTCGTTCACTACTGCCCTTGATCGTCAATTGAAGTTCATCGAGACGACCTTCCATCGCAGATTGGACGCCTGGATCCAGTTGCTGCGGTCGCATCGCCAACAACAAGGGGATCAGAACCAGTGTCTGTCCCGCAGCAATCAACGCAGGTTCTCGAAGTCGCCGCCAATCCATCACCTGCTCCACGCTCTGGCACCAGAGGAGACACCACCAATTGTCGAACGCGCGAAGTTTAAAGACGTGATTTGGGCCATCACAAGTGCTTATGTCGCTGCACAAGGCTCGAAGAGGCATATCGCAGGCGACGAACACGACCGGCCAGTCATTCCGAAGGCCATAGAATTCTCTGGATTCTATCTGCAAATACCGTGCCCCCCCCCGTTCTCTTGTGACATCTTTCAACACAAGATGTAGAAATCCGACTCAGAACCATGTTGAAGACACTTTCCATTCAGATGGACCCGCTGTCACGACCATGGACGATGCGGCCATATCCGGCATCCGATCAGGGCCGGTGATCGGTTTCCAGGTGGGCTGCGACCGCGTCTCGCAGACGTCGCTCATATCGGGCTGCCAGCAGTCCCACCACGATTGACGGCAGAATGACGATCAGCCGCAACACGAGTCCGGGCGGACCATCGTCGGGATCACTGTGGATCATAAACAGCAGGCTGACCACCGCCGCACCGACGACCATACCAGCGCACCATTTGATCTTCCGCACCGTAGCAATCCCTTCGGGAGACGACACGGAATGCCGCTGCATCTGCGACAGCAGTTTCTCCACCTGGCAGAGCCCCCAAAAAAACGGAAGCGAGGCCAGATAGACATAGGCCAGAAAGGAGTCATGAAAATAGATTTCGAATTGTGTGGCATCGGCATTCCGGCCTTCCACCTGCGGCTCGAGAACCAGGAATGCCAGAACCAGAAAGCCGAAGATCGCCAAACCAATCTGCAGGCCGAGTATCAGCAACGATTTCATGTTGGGCCCAGAGGGGTCAGCAGCTGTTCCGGGCCGGGAACAGCCGTTCCTGCGGTGACCGTTTTCCCCCCCTGTTTCAGAGGATACCGAAATTCACCACCTCGACGACAGGATTCCGCGAAATCACCAGGCAATGACCGTCGCAGACCTGTCCGGTCCAGCGCGATTCCGGTCATTCGTCGCTCAAAGACAGGGGTCGTCACACGCGTTGTTGAGTCTGCCATCCCCACCCGTTCGCACCGCGGAACGGCCGCCAGCGTCAATCTTGCGTCCTCTGGGCGCTCCTGGTTCGGAAATACCTTTCAAGAAGTGGTGAACCAATTCGCCACACTGTGCGTCTGAAGTCACATCAGGCTCGCAACAACCAGTCAAACATTCTTCGCAACCGCGGCAAACTTTTCGAACGTCACCCGTCAGCCTCACGGAATCCCGGCTGTGTCATTCCCCTGTCCGCATTCGGGGCAAGTTGAGCCCCTGCCCTGACATGTCTTTGGTCGAACCCCATCGATTGCCCAAAAGCCTTCAGTTTGGATTGAGCACCGACCTGGTCGCGCATGAGGATCAGCCGGATTCTCAGCCCCCCTTTCCGGTGGTTCTCAGGTGATGCCGCGGTTACCTTCCGAGCACAGCTCTCAGGCCGGGTGTCAGACTCACAACCGGGCCTGCTTCACTTGGGGGACTGACGGAGATCCAGACCGACCGGCGCGGTCGCTGAGTCAGTTGCGAGATGCTCTGTCACAAAGGAACCGCCGATCCGGACGGCTACCGAACAACTGAAACCCAATTCGGGATCCGTCGGCGACCTGTGGCGATTGAACGAAAAACCCTCCGGCACTGGATGTTCCGGACAGGCGAGCTGTTCGGTCCCTCCTCGCCGTCGCTCGTTTCGGAACGAGCCGCCCTGGATTGGTCACCGCGAACACGGCGCTTCGTGACTGGTTCTCCAACCGCTTCTCAGACCATTTCTGGGATTGAGGTGTTAGCGGCAGCACGGATGGTTCTTACCCGGGTCGATGACGGTTCAAGTCTGTCCAGTCCCACTTCGGACGCACCGGTCGTCCTGCGACTTCGTCCAGTACTTGAAAGTCCGCAGCGGTCTGAACGTCCGTTGCGGGCAACCGAGACCCCCTTCCCAGGCGCGGCCGTCGCATCAGCGTGTGGGAAAGCCTGGTACTCCGCGTGCCTCGGGCGCACGAAATCGCCGGTTCGAATCCGGCCACGCTGACTGATTTTCTGGCGAGGTCGTGTGTGGGAACAGGAAGGTGACTTCATCACTTCGTCTCGAGGGTTCGATTCCCTCCTTCACAGCTTCTATGGGCACTTGTTGCCCGATTTTCCGGGGTACTCCTCCACGCCTCCCGGCGCCGGGAAGGAATCCGAATCCAGGATGGCAAGTCCCTGAACCTGATTCCCAGGCTTCTCCCGGCGGTGTGGCTGATGTGCCACGAGGGGGGGGCCGATTCGCTGCGGAGTCGTTCCTGCTGGTAGGAACACGTCGCTCTGAACGACGCCTGCGCAGGTTCGATTCCTGCCTCCGCAACTCTCGTCGCGGTGACCGGAGCCCCATCTGCCGAACGGCAGTAGGTCTCCCCAACACCTCCTTTCCACAGTTCCCGTTTCTGCGAAGTCGTCCGGTGGACTCACCCTCCCGTCGAGTATGAGAGCGTGGGTTCAAAGCCCATCGGAAACGCTGTCGACCACGTCGTCAGTCCAACCGACAACGCGAAACCTCCGATGAATGCTTGACCCATTGGGCTCAACATTCACCGAATTTCTCTTCGATCCCATGGTCCAACGGCTACGACACCTGCGTGACATGCAGGAGACGAGGGTTCAACTCCATCCGGGATCACTGGCCGAGTTCTCACCACCAGCCACCCCCTGCGAGGCGGGGGCTGTCTGGGGAGACTCGGCTGACGGGCTCATGGTCCAAATGGGAAGACGCCGCCTTCGCAAGGCGGCAATCCGGGTTCGATTCCCGGTGAGTCCACTGCGTTCGGAAGGAAGCCGAATAAGGCTTGCCGGGCCGGTTTGCTCAACCGTGCGGTCGTGTGGCCGTGAGGGTTCGAATCCCTCCCCTTCCGCTGTGGCCGGATTCGGTGTTGGTTTCCGGAAGCAGATTGTGACTCTGCGTGTCGGCGGTTCGATTCCGCCCGGCCACCCTCGTGTTGTCCCCTGTTCTGGAGAGAGTCCATGGCCACTGCGATTCTGAATCGCCCGACGCTGGTGCTGAACCGCAACTGGCAGCCGGTGGGTGTGGCCCCGGTTGCCAAGTCGCTGATCAAGGTCTGGAATGAGACTGCGCAGATCGTCGACCCGGTCGACTTCCAACTCTACTCGTGGTCCGACTGGGCCGAGCTGACTCCGCCCGACAACGCTCCGGTAATCCGCACGCGCACCTTGATGCTGCGCGTGCCGGAGGTCATCGTGTTGAAGTCGAGCTGCCGGCTGCCGTCGACCCGCGTCCCGTTCAGCCGGCGCAACCTGTTCAAGCGGGATGAATACACCTGCCAGTATTGTGGTCTCCAGCCGGGGGGTTCCCACCTGACGATCGACCATGTGGTCCCCCGCGCCCAAGGGGGAACCTCCACTTGGGAAAACTGCGTGCTGGCGTGTATCGCCTGCAATGCGAAGAAGGCGGACCGGACTCCAGCCCAGGCCCGCATGCCACTGCGTACCCAGCCGGTCCGTCCCAGGTGGCATCCGCTGTACAGCATTCCCAAGGTCCGGGTCGACAGCTGGTCCCGGTTTCTGAGTGAGGCGTACTGGTCGGTTCCCTTGGAGGCTTGAATCCAGCGGCGGTCCGGGAGTTACTTTCCGGACCGCCGCCGGTCATTTCCCCAGCCGGTCAAGGACGGGCGTTGTCGCCCCCCGCCAGGCCCAACTCCTCAATGGTATGCATCCGATCGAAAGGCCCGCCCGGAATCGCGGCCCGACCGTGCCGCTGTGTGCGGGACCTGACGATCCCAATCGCCCCAGTCGGCCCAGTCAGTCTCTCTCTGCGGCATGGCTGGCCAGTCGGCTTCGGGCGGGCTCTCCCAATTGATTCCCCCCGATCTCGGCAAATCCGCTGTGACCCGGAGAGCACTCTGCCCGTCTCAATTCCCGGCGAGGGAATACAGACCGCCTCCCTGCCGTTTCAGCTTCCCCTGCCGGACCAGTTCGTCCCAGACCGCTGCCGGAAACTGATGCGGCGGCACAATTCCGGTCACGCCCCAGCCGGCTCCGCTGCTGAGCGGGCCGACTCCAATTCGCGACTCCGCATCGAGGCGGGTCAGCTTCAGTCGTTTCTTGAAGGCCTTGTAGGCCTCTTTGACCTGCTCGGCCGTCACCTCGGGAGTGGCACCGGGCTTGGGATCGGCTTCCATGGAATCGAACCTTCGTGGAGTCAGGGGAGCGGAACCGCCCTGTGTTGCGGGACGCGCTTTCTCGAGTGTGACCTGAGCGAGAGCCGTTGAAAAGTCACTCCCGTTCAGGCGGATACCCCGAGAGAAACACCGGCGCAGTGGGCCGCTCTTCGGCGGCGCGATGCGCGATCGTATTGTTGACGTAGTGCTGATAGGTTGTCTCGAGACGGCTCCGCTGGTCGGTGGTCAACTCGCGGATCTGTCGGGCGGGACAACCAGCCCACAGCGTGTGCGGGGGAATTCGGGTGCCTTCGAGCACCACAGCCCCCGCCGCCACCAGGGCCCCCTCACCCACGAGACAGCGACTGAGGACAAGGGCGCCAATGCCGATCAGGGCTCCATCCCCCACGATCGCGCCATGGACGACCGCGCGGTGACCAACCGTCACCCGGTCTCCAATCACGCAGGGGAATCCCCCATGCTCGACGTGCAGGACGGATCCATCCTGAATGTTGGAATCGGCACCGACCTCAATCCACTCCTGGTCGCCGCGCAGCACACAGCCGAACCAGATCGAACTGCGGGCCCCCAGACGAACCCGTCCGTACAAACCGACTCCCGGCGCGACCCAGGCGGTCGGATCGATGAGCATTTGGGCATGAATCGCCCGCCAATCCCAATGCTGATCGGGAAAGGGGACTGACGGCGCGTCCGGCAGGGCCGAAGACAGGACCGGCCACGCATCGACCGTCGATCGATAATTGCGGAGAGGGAAGCGCAGTCTCTGGCCCCCCACCAGCACACCGTCGTCCGTTGTCGAGACCGGGCTGGAATTCGAGACAGATTTGTCGTGTGATCCGCTCAACCTCGCGCTCCTCTCTCAATGTTCGCCCCAGAGTATTCCGGCGGGCCCGGAAAACGCCGCTACACTTCGCACCTTCCCGCCAGTACGATTGACGCCGACGGTGGCTGTATGGAACTGATTCCCAGTCCTCCGTTGCAGCTCCAGCATACAGGATGACACACGATGGGACTTCCCGGACGATTGCGGAAAAGCGACTTCGGTTTCTCCATGCCGGTTGACGCCCCTTTGTACACGCCATTTCCCGTCCATTATCGGGAATGCACGCTTTACATTTTCACATATGTGACCGATGGGGCCCAGGCGGCCGAACTGCTTCCCGAGGGTTGCGAACTCACCGATGTTCCCATCGCACAACTGGTTTTCGCCCGTTATCCCTTTTCGACGGTGGGAACTTACAACGAAGTCTCACAGACGCTGCTGTGCCGTTATCGCGGCCAGGTCTACACCTATGCGGTCAGATTGCATGTCGACAATCCCGCCGCGATGTGTGCCGGCCGGGAAATTGGTGGTTTTCCCAAAAAAATGGGGACGATTCAGTTTCACTCATCCGATCTCGAAACCGTCAGCCTGGTGATCCCCCCCAACCTGAATGTCTGCTCCGCCATCATTGATCCGCTGCAGCCCAACGACTTTCTGAATCTGACCCAGGTGGCTCAGCCCCAGGTTCCGTTTGTGATGGATTTTCTTTCGTTGCGGGTCATACCCAACCCCGAACGACCCGAGACCCCTTCGCTGGCCCAGCTGATCGGGACGAAGTGGACACTCCAGCAGGGCGAATTCTTTTCGGCCCGGGGCAGCATCCGGCTGCCCGACACCGCGGAGATCAATCCCTATCAGCAGTTGCCGGTTGTTCGGGCCCTTGAAAATCCCCAGTACAAGCCAAATCCCGGCGATCGGGATGAAGAGCGCAGCCAATCCCGGCTGACCCGCAACGACACGGCCGATCTTCCCGGATTCTTCCTGCCGCCCCACATGATTTTCCGGGGAGACATGAAGGTGACCGAAGTGAGGATTCTTCAGGATCTGTAAAAGCGAGAGCTGCTCTGGTGGCGTTGCGACGACCGCTGCCCCCCTTGCGGAAAGGCCCCGACCATCGATGACCGGAAACTCCACGGGTTCTGTCCCCGGAAAGGATCAACCGCATTCCGACGAAGGTGAACCGGAAAGCACCGTCCGATTTGTCGAGGGGCACTCCCTCGAGTCCCGCACGAGCGAAGGTCCCACGGTCCCCGTACCGCCGTCAATTGCCTCCAGCCCTCCCCCCGCCCTGGCGGAACCAGAGCGTTGGCCCCCGCTCAGCCTGGGACGATATGAAGTCCTGCATTTGTTGGGAGAAGGGGGCTTCGGCAGTGTCTTTTTGGGACGTGACCCCCAACTGGGGCGCCGGGTGGCGATCAAGGTCCCCCGGCATCAGGATGGACTCGACAATCGCAGCTTTCTGGAGGAGGCGCGGCGGGTCGCCCAGTTGAGGCATCCCTCGATCGCAACTGTGTTTGACGTAGGGCAGCACGGCAGTCGGGTCTACATCGTGTCCGACTACGTCGAAGGGGTGAATCTGTCGCAGTGGCTTCAGCAGGAGTCGTATGACTGGCGTCGCGCCGTGGGCCTTCTGATCGACCTGGCCGACGCTCTCGCCCACGCCCACTCCCTCAGCACCATCCATCGGGACATCAAGCCCAACAACATCATCATCACTCCCGAGGGACGGGCCGTCCTGCTCGATTTTGGGCTGGGACTGAGTGATGACGCGGGACGGGAACTTCCGGGACAGATCGCGGGAACCCCCCCCTACATGTCCCCCGAACAAGCTCAGGGCCGGGCGCATCGTCCCGACGGCTGCACCGACATCTTCTCGCTGGGAGTGTTGATGTACCGGATGCTGGGGCGGAAGCTTCCCTTCCGCGCCCAGGATCCCGTCGAGCTGTTCCGGCAAATCCGCGAAGATGACCCCCAGCCTCTGCGGCAACTGGCCCCCGGATTGCCACCGGCGGTGGAGGAAATCTGCCGCAAGGCGATGCAGAAGAAAAAAGAGCGTCGCTATCGCACGGCAGCCGACATGGCGAGCGCACTGCGCTCTGTGCTGGATGGCGAAAACCTCCCCGGTGCCACAGATCTCGACTCCACCAGCATTGCTCCCGAGATCGACTCCGACGTACCGGGCACTGCGACCGCCGTCGCATCCGCTCCCGCCTCTTCTCCCGTCCCTGCTCCTCCGGAAAGCGAGCGTTCGGAGCCCCCCTCACGCACTTTGTCGAAGGCCGAACGCCGGCGGGTCACCGCCATCCAATGCCTCATTGAAGACCTCCGGTTCGATGTGGAAGACCCGGAACAGTGGCACGGCATTCTCCGCGAGATCCAGCTGTCCTGCGTGAGAATCGCCCGCGAGTACCGCGGTTCGATCGAGTCGCAGAATTCCGACGGAGTACTGATCTATTTCGGCGTGCCTGTGGCCTTTGAGGGCTCGCTGAGCCAGGGAGTGCGGGCCGCCCTTGCGATCGCCCAGGAGTTCGCGAAGAGGGCCCCCCTGCTGCAGAAATCGGCTGGATTTCTCCCCCAGCTCCGGCTGGGTGTCCACACGGGAATTGTGGTGGCCGAAGAGGTCGATGACCTGGGCAACACCCCGGCCAGCTCGTCACGGTTTACGATTGTCGGCAGCGTGGCACGTGTCGCAGCCGCCGTCGCCCGCTCCGGTTCCTCCGGTCAGGTGAGCACCTCCCGGGCCGTGCAGTTGGCGCTGAAAGAACAGTTTGAATTCACCCCCCTCGAAAGCCGGCTCTCCAACCGCGAACTGCCGGGGGGCAGCGACTTGTTTGTAGTGCTGTCCGAACGGGTCGATCGCAATTCCCGCTCGATCACCCGGCCAGCCACACTCGGCCGATCCCACGAACTCGGTCTGCTGCGCGACCTCTGGCAACAGGTCGTGCGCGGCCAGGGGCGAGTGGTCCAGATTTGTGCCGAGCCCGGAGTCGGCAAATCCCGCCTGCTCGACGAATTCCATGGCGGATTGCTGGCGGAGTCTGCGATTCGCCTGGAGGCCCGCTGCTCGGCCCAGGCCCAGAGCAGCCCTTTGCGGCCGATGATCGAACTGATGCTGCAGGTGTTGGATCCCACCCGCTCAAAAAGTGCGGCCGAGCGACTGGCCGAAATCGAGCAACTCTGCGACCGGCTGCGTATCGACCGGCGTCCCGCCGTTCCACGGCTGGCGGAATTGGTGGGTATTCCCGCCGGCGGAGCCTATCTGCTGGAGGAAGGGGCCCCCGAGAAAAAACGACAATGGTCGTTTGAAACGCTGCTGGAATTCCTGCAGGCCTCCTCCGAACAACGGCCCCTCGCCCTCCAGATCGAGGATCTTCACTGGATCGACCCATCCACCCTGGAATTTCTGTCTCAACTGATCGAACACCTCCAGCACATTCCCTGCCTGCTGCTGCTGACGTTTCGCCCCGAATTCCACCCCCCCTGGCCCTCGCGCACCCATGTGTTCCAGCTGCCCCTCAACCCGCTCGGAGAAGACCAGGTGGGGGAGTTGGCGCAGCGGGTTGTGGGCGATCGGCCGTTGACTCCGGAAGTCCGCCGCCTGATCTACGCGAAGACCGACGGAGTCCCGTTGTTTGTCGAAGAATTCACCAAGGCCCTGCAGGAGGGGGGGCAACTGGTCGAGACTCCCCAGGGATGGGGGCTCGCGAGCGGAATCGAACCGGTCTCGATCCCGGTGACATTGCACGATTCCCTCGTGGCACGGCTCGACCGACTCGGGGAGGCCCGGGAGGTGGCCCAGTTGGGTTCGATCTTCGGACGGGAGTTCCCGTTTCGCTGGATCAGAACCGTCTCTCCCTTTCCCGAGCCAGTACTGCTGCAGCATCTGAACAGTCTGGTCCACTCCGAACTGCTGTTTCAGCGGGGAGTGGTTCCCCGGGCGCGTTTCTCATTCAAACATGCCCTGGTGCAGGACACCGCCTACGACTCGCTGCTGAAGGCCACCCGCCAGACCTGGCATTCGCGAATCGCGGAGATGCTGGAACGCGATGAACCCGAACTGGCCGTCTCTCAGCCCGAATTGCTGGCCCACCATTTCACCGAGGGAAATCAACCCCATCGGGCGGCTCCGTACTGGCTGCAGGCGGGCACTCGTGCGGCTGCCCGCTCCAACAATGCCGAAGCTCTCACCCTGCTCCGGCGGGGGCTCGACTGCGTCGCCCGCATCGACTCCGAAGAAGAACGGCTGGGGCTGGAATTCCAGTTTCAGATTCCCCTCGGCGTCACGCTGGTGGCCACGCAGGGGTACGCCTCTCCCGAAGTCGGACCGGTTTTCGAAAAAGCCCAGGATCTCGCCCGGCGCTTCGGTTCCCCACTCCAGCAGTTCTACATCCTGTGGGGCATCTGGGCCTGGCGGGTGGTCCGTGAAGAACTGGAGGAATGCCTGTCTCTGGAAACCGAGGCACTCGCGATCGCCGAGGTGACCCAGGACGACAGCCTGCGTCTGGAGGCGGCATTCATCACGGTGCTGACGCATTTCATGCGGGGAGAATTCTCCCTGGTGTGCGAAACGGCACAACGGGTCTTCCCGCTTTACGACCGCGAGCAATCCCGCCGGAACGCGACGCAGACCGGCCAGAACGTGGGGGTGACAATCCAGACCTACTGGGCGCTGGCGCTCTGGCATCTGGGACACGACGGGCAGGCGGTCGCCCGCTCCGAGAGCGCCATCGCCCTGGCCCGGGAACTCGAGCACCCCTTCAGCCTCGCGTATGCGCTCCACCATTCGGGCTGGCTCCAGCAGCATCGGCGGGAACCCGATCTGGTGGTCGCCCTGGCCGAGGCCGAACGGGCCATCGCCGATCAGCACGGATTTCTCTTCTGGATGGCCGAATCGCAATTGTGCCTCGCCTGCGGACGGTTCCTGCAGGGTCGACTGCATGAGGCTGACCTCGCGCTGGACCAGGGGCTGGACATCTTTCACCGGTCTGGCGCGGCACTCTCGTTATGCCAGTTCCATGCCCTGCGGGCCCAGATTCGACTGGCGCAGGGAGACCTCCAAGCCGCCGAAGAGTGGATCTCCCGCGCCCGGGCCGATACCGCCCGACATCGGAATGAGTTCCATCTCTCCGAAATCCAGCGGCTGTCGGGAGATATCGCCCGGGCCCTCGCCCCCAATTCACTCGAACCAGCGGAAACCTGGTATCGCCAGGCACTCGCAACCGCCGCAACCCAGCAAGCGCTGGGTCCCGCTCTGCGGACCGTCACCTCCCTGGCCTCTCTGTGGAGCCACCACGGTCAACCGTCCGAGGCGCTCGCCCTGTTGCAGAAGCACCTCCTGCAGAGCGACGGCCGGGGGAGCCCCAGGGATCTCGCCGAGGCGGAAGCCCTGCGTGATCTCGTCTCAGCGGCCCTCGCCCGCTGATCGGTGTCCGGGGCGATTTTCCCAGCGGGCTATCTGCCAGCGGGGACGATCGCGTCCACCCTGTCAACCGGGGGATCCTGGTGAATCTTGAGGTATTCAATCAGGTCAAAACGCTGCTCATCAGACAGGCTCGTCCCGTAGTCCTCTCCCTCGTGGCCAATATTCAGATTCCCGGGGATGTTGGTATCGAGAACATAGGTCGGGCGGCGGGGATGGCGCCGAATCCGATCCGGACGAATCTCAAACCCGACGTGAACCGGGTCGAAGTCCTGCTGCCCCACCTCAAAGTGGACGGGACGTTGCCGTGCCGGCAGCAGCAGATGGTACAGGGTCGGCACGGAGCCGTTGTGGAGATAGGGGGCCGTCGCCCAGATTCCCTGCAACGGCCGCGCCGGATAGACCTGCCCCACATCGCGGCCTGTATCGCGCCATTTGACCGGCAGCCGCTGTTGTTCGAGGGTGTTCATCAGGATCTTCATCGAGGGATGATCCTTGTCCTCCCTCGCCTGGTGCTGCAGATCTTCCAGCAGATCCCGGATCATGCCCGCGAAGCTGGTCTGGTTGCCATTGGCCAGCCAGACCAGTTGATCGAAATTCCGGGAATCCGCGGGATCCGTACCGGCTTCCTCGAGCGTGAAGGTCCGGTGCACGATCAGCCCATTCCCATCCCGTCCGAGGGGACTGTGGCACTTCTGGCAGTGGGCCTGGTAGAGCGTCTTCCCACGCGCGGCCCGATCTTGATCGATGGCTCCAAACACCTGGACCGGCCACGCGGGAGGGGTCAACTTGTGCACCTCCAGTTCCATTTGCATCTGGTTCCAGATATTCACGCTGGTCTTCCTGGTGGCCAGATCAAACGTGGCCCCCACTCCAATCGCCTCACCCATACTTCTCTGGATGATGGAATTCGTGTTGGAATTCCAATGGATCCAGGCGTAGTGCTGCACGTTCCACAACGGGGGAACACTGACGGGCGCATTGACCGGCCGCAGATTCCGGGGATTGATCCCGCCGAACAATTCGACCCGTGCCGTTCCGAAATCATCCGCCCGGCCATAACCCGCCCGCAATCGGTTACCGGGCTGCTGCAGCCAGTGCCGAGCCTTCATGTAGTCGAGCCGGTAGACGATGTGCCGCACCACCTCGAGATGCTCCTCGAGGAACCGTTCGATCCTGTCTCGTTCCGTTTGAAACAGTTTGTTGATGAAGTCCTCGTTTTCTCCCAGAACTCCCAGGATCTCCCTGCGCAGATCATCGATGAATCCGGCATCCTCAGCAGAAAATTCCAGACGCGGCTGGGCGGGAGTCGACTCAGGGGTTGGCTTCGGAAGCTTCTTCTGAATGAGATCAAACACCCTGTCGGACAAGCGGTTCAGCACGGCCGCTTCCGCATCGTCGGCCTGCTTCTTGAGCCGGTCTCGCAGCCCCTGCCACCGCAGCGCCCAACCCTCATCGAGGACCTGCGTTTTGTCGCGACGCTTGAGATGGCCATCGATCATGCGTGCGAAGAACCGCCGGAATCGCCGCCGGTCCGACAGGGTCACCTCGAGGGCACGCCCCAGTCCATCTCCCAGCGCGTCGACATCGAGAAGCCCCGAGGCCCCATCAACCCGAACCACCTGCCCATTGAAGTGCAGGTCACTGGTGTGACAGGCGGCACAGGTGAAACCGAACATCTCAATCTTCCGGTCGGCCATCCCCTTCAGCCCGGGAATGACAACCTCATTCGTCACGATGCCCACCGGCAAACCGCGAGGGTTCCGCAGCGAGGCGGCACCTGGCAACAGTCCGAACCGGTCGAGTGTCTGCAGGAACATCGGCGGTGGCTGGTTCGGTACCACGGGAGCATCGACATCCTCGAGCGCTTCGACAACCGACATGGGGAAGAAACCACTCCCCTGGTCCGAGTAATGCCAGAGGTCCGCGTCAAATCGGCCGACCCCGTCCAAAGCACCATGATTGATCCCCACGGGGATCGGTACCGGATCGGCAGCATTCACGACCCTGAGGAGCTGCACTGTTGCCAGGACCATCAGTCCGAACATCGACCTGAGACCGTTTCTGCCGGCTGCCATGAAGCCACCTCTGTTCATCGACGACTGGTGGAGATTCCGCCGGGAAAAGGATCGCAGAATCTCCAGGCTTGCCAAGACCGCACGCCCGTCAAGACTGTACACAGGATTCGACTGCACAAGCCAGCCACCTCGGGCCGCTCAGCCCATGAACTGGATGTGAAAGCGCAGAATCCAGACCGGCGCAACAGTTTCTCCCGAAAGTTTGGCGCACAGGTCACTTGCGGAGAACCAGCAAAAGCCATCCCCCAAAAACCAGCCTGTCGGCCCCCCCGCAGATCCAGTGAGGTATTCGCGTCGTGAGCCGGTCGGAACCAGCAAACGGAGCGTTCTCTTCTCGGGGACAACCCGAATGCTGCATTGACTGGTTTCCATTGCGACTGCCATCTCCGAATGGCTCCACGGCACGCATTTGGCATGACGGCAACCAATCTCATCGACAAACTGCGCGACGGTCGGCATGGGCAGTAGGCCATTTGAATCATGACCCTGGTGGCCGGGTCTTCCCCCTCACGCGGAGAGGTCGTCGGAAATTTCCATGCCGGATTTTCGCAGAAATCGAGTGTCGTTCGGAGAAAATCAGGGACACACGCCCATCCGCCGAATCCAAACGAGCGCCGGTCCGATTGCGCCCAAGTGTCCACGTGGGACGTATCCGGGCGGGCCGAGGATTCTCTCCCAGTAAGTGACTCGCCGCTCGGGACAACCATTCCCAACCTCACCGCCTGAGAGTGAGGTGACCGCAGACCCGACGCGAAATGGCAGCCCTTCCGCTCCAGTTCGCGCATCGGTCGTCCATAATCTGTCCTCCGCTCTTGCCTCGTTGTCTCCGCCACCCCGATTTCGCCACGATTGCAGGCCAAGGCGGACTTCCTTCCACTCCTTTCCTTCGAACTCTTCGATCCCGCCTGCCACGAGTCTGCCGCTGGCGTTGCATCTCTGCAAACTGCCAGTTTTTCCTTCAGGACCGACCAATACGACCGACAGTCCGAAGACGTGGCGGCTGTCGCCGAATCCGTCTGTCGGAATACGGCCCCCAACACAAACTGGCGGATGCTGGTCCAGGTCGCCCGCGATCGGCCAGGAATGGAGCTGCTCCGCGATCGGCTGATCGTGTCCGGAGTTCAACTGCCCCCATTGGAAGATCATCACCTCGATGTGAAGAGTTGCCTTGCGTTTTACCGGGGTCAGTCGCTCGTGGTCAGCAACAGGCTGCACGGCCAGCCAGGGTGCCCGGATCCTTGGCTGTCGCAGAGGAGCCAGGCGGCGACAAGCTGACCGGGTTGTTGCACGATCTGTGCCTGCAAGAGGCGGTTGTCGATCCGCAGCACCTGCGGCGTGCGGGAACCTCCGCGCAGCCGGGCATGCTGTTGGACGGGTTCTCCCAGCGCGAGACATTGCGCCTTGCATTTGACGACCTGTTCCGTACCGACAACTCCCAATCAGCCCGGGTTGGATGACCACGTGAGCGGTGACTTGTGACCGCAGGATCCTGTCTGCATGAATGATCAACCCCACCCGCCGGATGTCTCCCCACGGCCCAAGCCGCAGGTCCCTCCCAGCAGCTGTCAGGGGAAGAAGTACATGTCCCTGAAGCGGTGGAGCAGCCTCTGGTATCAGGTGAGTCTCATCTCGGAATTGCAGCCCCAGACCGTCCTGGAGATCGGTGTGGGGGGAGGAGTGCTGAAGGCCGTGTGCCAGACTCTGGGCATTGCCGTCCAGACTGCTGACATCGATCCTGAACTGACTCCCGACTTCGTGTCCAGCGTTCAACGGCTCCCGCTGCAAGACCAGTCATTCGAACTGACGTGCGCGTTTCAGGTGCTGGAGCATGTCCCCTATTCCGAGGCGATTGTCGGGTTTCGGGAACTCTGCAGGGTCAGTCGCCGGCACATTCTGCTCAGCCTCCCGAATGCAGCTCGCGCCTATCCCCAACAGCTCACGATTCCGCCGCTGGGGAATGTTCGCGTGACCATTCCGGGGCCGTTGAGACCATTCCCCCAAATGATTCCCTCCCACTGCGGGGAGATCGGACGGCCCGGGACGCGGCTCCGCCAGGTCATCCAGGACCTGGGGGCTGAAACGCGGCTGGTGCGGGAATTCCGGGTTTTTGAGAACCCCTACCACCACTTTTTCCAGTTTGAACGACGCTGACCGGCCCGTTCCCCAGATCACTCGACTGCCCCGCGTACCCAGAGTTTCCGGATTCCGGCTGATTTGGACTCTACACAACAGTCTGTGGCCAATCCGATTCGATGCCGCGGATCACTGCCGCATGTCGGTCCAATTGGGAGAGGGCACACCATACCATTTGCCCCAAACCACCACCCATCCGTTCACCTCAGTGACTTCAAACGAGCCTAACCGTTGGCAACTGGGGTGGCAACTACTTTGTCGGATTCGGCGATATCGGGCGATCTCCGACGATCACCAGAAACGCAAAAACTCCCGGAAAAAGCTGGTTTTCCGGGGGTTTCGCAATGTGTTCAATTCCCCACCCACGATTCGAACGTGGACTGAATGATCCAGAGTCAGAACTTGGCACAACCAACCGTTTCGAAACACCGCGTTTTTCAGCGGGATTCATCATACTACCCTGTTCGATACGTTTCAATACGATTCATTTCCGGGGTAGTTTCCGGGGTAGTAATTCGGGTAGTCGTCGGGGTAGTTGGGTGTTCCCATCGGGCCTGATCATCACCTCGGCAGGATCTCGGCAGCAGAGCCTGCTGATGTTCGATATCGGCCCCACCAGCCCCTCGGCATCGTCGGTCGACTCGCAGGCCATGCCATCACTTCGCAGAGCGCCATGGGGCATCCTCGGCAGTGGGAAGGGCATCGAGGTCTGCCACGCTGTCGCCTCGGTGAATCATCGCCTGCCGCAGTACAGGCAGCCCCCCGGAATGGAAGGGGCTGCCATGTGACTGCTGGCCCAGGTCGATCAGTTGCACCTCGCTTTCGCCAGCCGCAGCCGTCGCCACTGGAGATCCAGCGGGTCAGCTTGTGGCGTTGCTCGCTGTGCAGGCGATGGGGCAGGCTGCTGCTCAGGGACTGCCACGGCTTTCGTGGCGAGGTAGGCGGGCCATCCCACCAGCGAGACTTCCGCCAGCGAGACTTCGAGGAGAGTGCGCACAACCTCCCCCCCTGATCGCTGCCATGAATCCCGGACCACAGAGAACCCGAAACTCATGCCATCGACATCACCGCGCCGAACTGCTTCCCATGCGGATCGTCCGGCCTCGGTGCTTGGCAGTTCGGCATCGAATCTCAGCCCCTTCCGGTCGACGAACAGCCGCAGGGTGCCGGACTTCGTGCGGGCCAGTGGCAGCCCATTGCCATCATGGTTCACTAGCAGTCGAACATCGGCCGTCGTGAGGGTCTCGCGGAATGCCCCCGGGTCGATGATCTCGACGAACCCGCCCAGGTCGACGCTCCTGCTGTTGAACACCGCCGCCCATCCGGTGATCTTCATGGCAGTGTCTCCCGTCGCGCTTCGAGTCGGGCCTGCCGCACTTCGAGTTTGTGGGGATCGCTGTCCGGGATCGTCTCGATGATCGCATCGAGGTCTCGCCATTCCTGATCACTGCGCCGGGGCTGCCGTCGAATCGACTCGGCCAGCAGCATCGAGAGTTGCCGTTTTTCGTTCGCTCTTTCCATGGTGCTAGACTCCGAACAATGCGGGGTGCTGCTGCTTCAGTTGGGTGATCTCCTGCATGAGACCCCCCACGCCATTCCGTTCCACTTCGAGGGCTCGCAGTTGGGCAGACAGTTGCCGGGCCTGCTGCTGATGTTCGGTGATTCGGTCGGCCAGTGCTTTGGTGATCTCGCTGGCAGTTCGTCGCCGCAGGTCGGCCAGTTGGGCCTCGGCAGCCTGCACAGTTCGCAGGGCATCGAGGTCTCTGTGGAATTCCTGCTCGATGTTCTCAATGCCCAGTTGGTCGGCCAGAGTTCCCACCAGTTCAACCTCGGCTTGGTCCAGTTCATCCTCGGCAGCCTGCTTCACCAGTTGGTTCCACTGCGCCCGGGCATCGTCGAGACTCTGCTGCTTCCGCAGGTCCAGCCCCGCCAGTCCGCTCGGGATCAATTGCTTGAGGGTCTTCGTTTTCATGATCGCTCTGCTCCAGTCGGCCTTCCGGGGGCCGCGCCCGTTGCGGTCTCGATGAACCGCTGTTCGATCTCCCCCATCAGCTTGTGCCGCATGAGGTAGGTGAACTCGCTTTCAAACATTGCCTCGGGAGGGACATCCTCAAACCGTGCCGGGGTGCCGAACCAGATCGGACCACCCAGAGCCCGGGGCCCCTCCCGCAATTGACGGCGGGGGCCTGTCGTCTCCAGTGCCAGCAGCCACCACCCCCATGGCCTGCTGCCGGGGTGTCGGTCGATCCAGCCTGCCAGCAGGTCGGGCCCGTGCTCTTTCCAGAGCGCTCGCCCTTCCAGAGTCGACAGATGGAAATTCGGATCAAACATCACGTAGCCGCACAGCAGGTGCTCGAGCGCCTCGGCACTCAACCCGCCCGGGGCAGATCGTCTTCGAGGAGCCTGCCTGATCGGTCTGGTCATTCGGCCCCCATGGCGAGATCGACGTTGAGTGTTTTCAGTGCGCGTTGCAGTGCCGCGAGACTCGCCCGTTCAATCGCAACCGCTGGGTGCTCTTTTTGGTTCTGCCGATTGTCCAGAGTCGTGAGCCCCTCGCGGTTGATGATCTCGCGGGCCTGCTGTGCTCTGTCGGCCATGCGGCAGCCCCCTTCCAGAACAGACAACGCATGGGGCGCGAGATCGAACTCGCCCACAATCCGATTCCACAATTCCAGTCCAGCGGGCCCCAGGTCTGCCGGGGGGGCCTGTTCAATTTGATCGCTCATCTTCACCTCGTGTTTTCAGGAAACTCGGGTCGTAATTTCGTAGGCGTGGGGATCGCGGTACGGATTGTGGCCACCCTAGAAAATCAAATGGCCCCTACCCCCGGGGGGCCATCGCCAGCCCATCACCAGAGCGCACAGCAGCCCCGCCCAAAGGCCCAGAGCCTCGGGGCAGCCCATCGCCCCCTGCCACGCCAGCGGATCGCAGAGCGAGCCCAGCAGAGCCCCTGCAATCGCCTCGGCTCTGTCACCCGCCAACCAGATCGGGAAGGTCACCAGCCAACTACAACGCATGGTCTTCGATCTCCTGTTGAATCGCAGACCGCATGATGTACTCGCGGGCCTGCTTCCCCTTGATGAACTCCGGTCTCGTACAGACCAGAACACCAACCCCCACCAGAACCTCGATGTCCCTTGCCGCAGTGTTCCTGCTGGTCCCCAGGTACTCGGCAGCCTTACGACATGGGAGAGCGAACGGGCCCTCATTCACCTCATGCAATGCCGCGCACAGGGCAGCCAGCTTGTTCAGGCGCTCGACGCCCGCGAGGTCGGCAGGCAGGGATGGGGCTGGCCTGCTCTCTGCCAGTTGAACAGCCTGCTGCCATCGGGCCCCATTAGGGAAACGACAGTTGGCCCACGCTCGCAAGAACCCCACCCAAGATGTCTGCTCGTCTTTCGTGGCGACGATGGGTCTTGCCATCGGCCACCACAGATCGAACGTCTGCCGCAGGAGATCCTCGCTCGCGTCGGGGTGCTGTGCTTTCAATGCCGTCGCCATCGAGAATAGACAATGCTCCCGCTGCCCCGTGCCGGTCGGAGTGTGCTTGGCCACCAGTTCCCCAAGCATCAACGGCTGCTGATGGGACACAGGCCATGGGTCTGTGTGGGGTGTAGGGGGAGTAGGGGGTAGAAGCAGCCTGTCCGGGGTGTCGATGAACGGGATCTCGGTCGGTGGACTGCCACGCCAGCGGTATACGGTGCCGGTGCTGTGCTGACTCGGAGGGCCGACAACGTACGCTCCCTCACCGCGCAGTTCGCCATCTGGGAAACGTCGTGTGCGGGATGAACCCCGAACTCTCGCATAGACATGGCAGCCCCTCGCGGTCCGCACAGTGGGCAGTGAATCGGCCAGCCCCCGGAACTCGCGGGCCCAGCGGTCGTAGGCGTCCTGCTGGTCAAAGTCTCGAACCACCAACCCATCGGAGACGTTGCCGCAGATCACCGCCAGCCCGGTCTCGGGGCGCTCGAACCAGCGCTCGAGGGTCTCGCGGTCTGCCCTCGCCTGCTGGAATCGGGACCATGATCGCAGGGCCGGAACCTTGCTGGCGGGCCTGATGGGAATGACGCTAACACCCAGGTCGGTCAACCGCAGGGCTTCGAGGAGATTGTCATTCATGGGGCCGAACTCCCATCGGCTTCCAGACTAGTCGGGGCGCTCAGTACGAGTTCCAGTACAGCCCGCTTTTTCGCCTCGATGAACCGCAGTTCCTCGGCCTGCTGATCGACTTCGGCGTTGTAGCTTTCCAGATCAATCCGGCCCCGGATCGCCTCGTCCAACCATGTCCGCAGTTGCGCCGGTTGAACGGCTTCGAGTTCATAGCAGTCGCTGCGCCCATGCCGCTCGATGAACCCCTCATAGTTTGAACTGGACGGCTTCGCATCGAGGTTGTGAGGCAGCCCCATTTCATCCGCCTGCCGATGGGTGATCGCCACTCTGTCGGCTGTCAGTTCGTCGATGTCGAACTCATGCGCGAGACTGTTCACCAGAGTCTGCGCGATGGAGTCGCCATCGGGATCGCAGTCCGCCAGAATGAATAGGTGACATGCATCTTTCCGGGATGCGTGATATCGGGCCGCCAGTTGGTGGCGGAGGTCTGCACTGCTGTTGCCCCGTGCTACGATCAGCGGGATCGTGAACTCGGCACAGGTCGATTCGAGAAATCGTTTGACGCTCAGTTTTTCGCAGACGACAGCGAAGAAAACTCGCTGACTTTGCATGAGGTCGCGCGCGTACCCGTCAAACAGCAGTTTGCTTTTCTGGCCGATGAACTCTGCCGAGTTTGCCCAGGTCTGCCAGTGAATTGCCGGTCTGGTCTCGTCGATGATCCAATTCCATGGAACCTCGCCCACCAGCCTCATGCGGGTCAGCAGATCGCTCAGGTCTTGATAACTCTGCCGGTCGTTCCTGTAACGATAACTCGGTTTGCGGGAGTTCCGCAGTGGGGGCTGCCGCAACAGCGCATAGTGCAGGCCCCTCACGCTGATGGGGAGATCATTACCGAGTTCGCGCAGGACCTTTCGAACGGCATCGGCCATGGGGCGCTTATCGTCACTGATCACGCTACGCTGCTTGCGTGTTGCACTGATCTCGATTTCCTCGGTCTCGCCATCGGATCTCAGCTTTCGCTGATCTCGTGCCGCTCGCAGAACCTCATCTCTTGAGATGTCCACCAGCTTCTCGCGGGTGAGTTCGTCAAACGTCTTGTGCCTGCCGTGATTGTGCTCTCGCAGCAGCTTTGCCCATTCATTCGTGCTGCAATCGGCTCGCCTTATTGGCAGGATCTCGCAGGGGACAGTGGGCATCCCCAGGTGCTGCGCTGCCAATAGTCGATTGTGGCCAGAGATAATGTAGTGGTCTCGGGAAACCAGCAGCCGCGCTTCAATCCCACGCTCGCGGATGCTTTCAATCAGGCCCCGCAGGTCTGGATGATCAGGGCCTCGCGTGTTGTAAAGAATCTGGTTTTCGGGACTTGGTTTCAGTCTCGCGGTCTCGATGTCTTTTCGTGTACGCTTCATCTTGCTTGTCTCCGATTGCCCCCGGTTTGGATTGCCGTCCACCGGGGGCATTTTGTTTGAATAGTGAGGGGAAATCAGTCGCGCAGCAGGCCCGCCCGCTTGAGGGTCTCGGTCTCCTCGGGGGATCGCTCGACAGCAGGAGCAGCCGCCGCCGCGCCTTGCTGCTGGCCCATGATGAACCGCTGCACGGCCTCCTCGCTGCAGAACAATCGCTTGCCCACTTTGGTGACATCCAGCCGCGCGCCTCGGCTGCCTCGCGTCACCCATCGCCAGATCGTGGGGGGGCTGATATCAACGCCCAGCGCTTGCCGCAATGCCTGCCGAACTGGAAGTAAACTCGCTGCCATTGGTACTCGACTCCGAAGGGTAAATGATGCCCACGGAATCGAAACTACTTCGAAAAATCAGATCTGAAATATCACGTTGTGACATCCGCTTAGCAGGTGTCACAAAAGAATCAGCGGGTCGCTTTCAAGTACCGGTAGTACAGCCGTCTTGCCGCCTCGGCAGTGGGGGCCAGCTTCTTTTCCACTGCTTTTGCCCAGGCACGTTTCAGGTCTCGGCGTTTGTTCGGCGGTTTCGGAGGGGGACAGAGTTTGTCAACGATCTCGGCAATCTTCCGCCCACGCTCGAGCGCGGTCTCCTGCTGTTTCTCCTGCCCCTGCTTTGCCCCCTTCCGCCTGCCGGACTGCTGTGCTTCCGCCTGCCTGATGATCGGGGCATGAATCTGGTTGTGGGCATCGATCAGGGCATTGAGCAGGAAAGCCTGCTGTTCGCTACCGGGGGGACAGAAAATGGGGTCTCGAAGTGCTTCGAGGGGCAACCACAATAGGCTCGCGGAAATGGTTACCGGCAGCAGTGGCAGCGGGCCCCGGCCCTTGCGGGCCTGCTTGGTCGTCTTGCGTTTCGCCATCGTCGAACCTCAGAGAACAGGGCGGGGGCAGCCGGGGCCACCCCTCGCCCATCGGCCACCCGTTCAACCATTTGCGGACACGATTTCCATGACCGATTCCTCATCGATCCGGGCATAGAGTTCGGAGGTTACCGCGCTGCTGTGTCCCAACAAGATCCTCGTCTGTTCGATGCCTGCAATCTTGCGGATTCTCGATGCGTACGCATGACGCAATTGATGGGGGGACCAGTGCGCCACGCCAGCCCGCTGTGCCGCCCGTGCAACCTGCCGAACATAGGTGTTCGAGTCATAGCATTCGCGCACCCCCGCCTGATCGCGGGAGTCTCGCGGACTGAAGATGAACTCCTCGGGGCGCTTGGTCCGCAGCAGTGGGGCCAGAACGGCTTGAGCCTCCCTCCCCAGCAGGATGACACGATTCTTGCCCCGCCAACTTCCCTTGTGCCGGGGGACGGTGTACCGCCAGATCTCGCCGGTCTGGTCAATGTCACAGGGTCTCGCCTGCAACAGTTCCCCACCCCGCGCGCCGCAATGCCATTGCACCAGAACAACGGCTTGCAAGGGAGCCGACAGAAACGGCAGGGACTTCGAGATCGTCGCCCAGTCCACTGGTTGGCGAGGGGGATGATCCGGGGCCTCGGTCCGGCCGCGAGACAATCCCGCCACGGTCTGCAGCGCGGAGTACACATTGACCCCCACCAACTCCTCGGACGATGCCCACCGAAACATTCTCTTGAGCCGTCCGCAGTGCTGATTGATCGTCTTGCGGCTCAGCCTGCCGGAATTCACCATGGCAGCGCGGACGGCTTTCAAGGCTTTTGGCCCAAACTGATCAGGGGGCAGTTTTCCCTCGGGGCATCGCGTCAGCCATTGAAGGGCCATCCGGACTCCCGCCGCCTCGGTCGTCGGCTCACCAGTTGGATGCCGATAGTGAACAGCCACATGATCGACCATGTACCGCGCCGCCAACGTTTCGACACTTCGAGGGGGGCCAGCAGCCGGACTTGCCGGGGGGGCATCCTCAGTTGGCTTGGTCGTCGTCTTCGAGACCGGTTGGGGGAGTTGTCCCGCCAGATGAAGCCGGACCAGATCGAGATACTTGATCTCGGCTTCGGCCGTCCCAAACTTGCCGCAGTAGAAATCTTTCCCGCCCAGACGAACTCTACCCTGTCCGGTCTTGTGGTGAACCAGTTTCGGCAGTTTCTGCATGCGCATGATGGAGAATCCTCGCGCCGAACAGCGCGGTGAATTCCCCACTGCCTGCCACCCTACCCCGGGGTAGTGAGCCCCGGGAGGGTAGTACTACCCCGGAAGTTTCGAACTTCGCAGGGTAGTCACTCGCAAACAGGTTTCCGTAACTCACGGAAGGGAAAGGAGTTATGTCGAAGTTCCCCACCCACGATTCGAACGTGGACTGAATGATCCAGAGTCATTCGTGCTACCGTTACACCAGCGGGGAGTGACAGCGAGACAACCAAGATCGTCTGCAGTTGGGGCGAATGGTGAACAGCCGCC
>Ga0315902_10002482_pt1 | contig 28633 bp, 43 predicted proteins | sample LakEriMetagenome_9_FD_203523 | JGI IMG/M metagenome (GOLD analysis project Ga0315902, IMG submission 203523) | Freshwater fungal communities from buoy surface, Lake Erie, Ohio, United States - Buoy 12 MA117 | ecosystem: Environmental > Aquatic > Freshwater > Lake > Lake biofilm | place: USA...
TATTACTTATGGCAAGTTAAGCCTTAATGGTTCTATTACCTCTGCTGATATAGTAGATGGAACTATCGTCAATGCTGATATTAATGCTAGTGCTGCTATTGCACTTAGCAAGTTAGCAACTGACCCACTAGCCCGTGCTAACCATACTGGCACACAGACTGCTTCAACTATCTCTGACTTTGACACACAGGTACGTACATCTCGCTTAGACCAGATGGCAGCACCTACTGCTTCTGTAGCATTAAATGCTCAGAAGATTACAGGACTTGCTGACCCTACATCTAACCAAGATGCAGTAACATTAAAATATCTTACAGACCAAAAAGGTGCAGCAAACGGTATTGCATCTCTAGATGGTTCTGGATTAATTCCTACTAATCAATTGCCTGCATTGGCAATTACTGAAACATCAGTAGTAGTATCACAGGCTGCAATGCTTGCACTTACCGCACAAATTGGTGATGTTGCAGTTCGCACAGATGTTAACAAATCATTTATTCTTACTGCCTCACCTGCCTCAACATTAGGTAACTGGCAAGAACTATTAACCCCAACAGATGCAGTTCTATCTGTTGATGGTAATACTGGTGCTATCAGCCTTTCAGGTACATACCTAAATAGAACTACTGGTCAACTATTAGGTAACCTAGATGCCAATAACTTTAAAGTAACTGGACTAGGAACTCCTACAAGCAATGCTGATGCTGCTACTAAGTCTTACGTAGACACGGTTGCTGGTTCTGCTACTGCTGCTGCAGCCTCCGCTGCTGCCGCTGCTACAACTTACGACAACTTTGATGATAGATACCTAGGCGCTAAGTCAACTGCTCCATCCGTAGACAATGATGGTGATGCATTAATTGAAGGTGCTCTATATTGGAACTCAGTAGATAATGCTATGTATGCTTGGGATGGTGCTGCTTGGGGTTCTATCTCTTCAACCGCAGCAATCTTCCGTTACAAGTTTGTTGCAACTGGCGGAGAGACCTCAGTATCTGGAACAGATGCTAATGGTTTAACACTTTCATACCTAGCAGGTAAAGAGCAGGTATATCTAAATGGTGTTCTATTGGTTCGTGGTACAGATTACACAGCATCTAATGGAACTAGCATTACATCTTTGGCAGCATTGGCTGCCTCTGACATATTAGAGATAATTACATTTACCGCATTTGATTTGGCTACAGCAATTGATAAAACATTGTTTGATGCTAAGGGTGATATTCTTGTAGCAACTGCTGCGGATACACCTGGCAAGTTGGCACTAGGAACAAATGGATATTATCTAAAAGTAAATACATCAACCGCTACTGGACTTGAGTGGGCACAGGTAGACCTGTCAGCCTACGCAACAGTAGCAACCGAAAACGACAACACCATTATGAACATAATGGGTGCATACTAAGAAAGGTAGTAACTAATGGCTACAACTTCTAAGGTACTATTTCGTGGAGCAGCCTCCACGTCTAGCACTACTCTCTATACAACTCCCTCAGCAACTACAACAGTAGTAACTAATATTTTAGTGGCTAATACTGCAGCATCCTCAGCCACATTTGATATTTTACTTGACGATGTTCTTATTGCTAATGACGTAACACTTGCCGCTAATTCACTTACAGCAATTGACCTAAAGCAAGTACTTGTGGCTACAGACACTATTAAAGGTCTTGCCTCAGCAACAACAGTAAACTTTCACATTTCAGGAGTGGAGATAGCGTAATGGGAATTCAAGTATTAGGACCTACAAGTACAACTGACGATGCTGTTGCTTTTACCGTACCAGAAGCACTTAAAACTTACAAAGCATCAACAACATTAAATTCTGGAGTATACACTGTTACCACTAATCCAAGTACTTCACAAGCAACTCTTTATTTAGATGCTGGAACTTCAATAACTTCAGTAACAACAACAAGTGGAACAGTTGGAACAAATATCGCAAATACAATTTCTACAATATTATTAGAAATTGATACTGGAACAAATGTTGTAGTCACTATTACTAAGACTGCTGCAGCAATATCTGGAGCAGAAATAACTGGAACTTTAGATACTTTAACCTCAAGTGGAACATATAATACTACTGGAAAACTTTACGTAGTAGCCGTTGGCGGTGGCGGTGGTGGCGGTGGTGGTAAACCAAGTTGGCAAGGCGGTGGCGGTGGTGGCAGTGGCGGAGTTGCTGCAGGTTTAATATATACAAATGCTGCTACTAACTACACCATTGGAACAGCAGGAAATGGTGGTGGTAATTCTACTGCAGGTAATGCTGGCGGTAATACTACTTTTGGAAACCTAAGCGCCAATGGCGGTGGTGGTGGTGGAAGCAGTAATAACGAAGGTGCTGGAAGCAGATTTGGTGGCACAGCAGGCACTCCTGGCGGTGGCAGTGGTGGCAATAGTCAGGGGGGTAATGACGGTAGTCCTGGAAGTGCTTCAACCTCAAAAGCCCAAAGCGTTAAAAGCGGAACCACTGGTGGTGGCGGTGGTGGCGGTGGTGGTGGTGGTCAAAATGGAGGAAATGGCGGAGGAAGCGGAATTGGTACTGGCGGTCCTGGTGGTGCTAGTAGTGGAGATACTACTCCTGCTGCTGCTACTGGTTATGGCTCAGGCGGTGGCGGAGGCAGACAAGGTAGCAATCAAACTGGTGGCGCTGGCGCACCTGGTGTAATTTATGTACTTCGTGGATTTTAAGAAAGGTAAATAATAATGGCAAACTTTGCTGTGATAGAAGGCGAAAATGTAGTTAACACAATTATTGCCAATTCTAAAGAAATAGCCGAGCAGATTACTGGCAAAACTTGTATAAAATATACTAATGAACCAGCCGAAACTGGTGGCACGTATATTAATGGTATATTTACACAAGCGCCAAAACCAATAGAAGATATATCAATAGAAGAATAGTAATATAAAGGGGACAAATGAAAATTATATTTACTAATACATCTGGTGTAGATATAGAGCAACCTCAACCTGCTTCTAAATTTATACCAGATTGGTATAAGAATATGGAATCATATACTGGTAAAGAAAGAAAACCAGACGGTGGTGGTGGTACTACAGCAACCATAAAACGTTGTATGCCAGTATTTGATGCTATAACTGCTGGGTATATTATTACTTTACCTGCAGATGTATATGTAAGTATTAAAGAAGAAAAACAATTCTTTGAATGGTCTACTTTAGGACTAATAGGTTTTCATCCTATTGAACAGGCCCCTAACCATCCAGCCCGTAATCAACACGCTTATCCTAAATGGATGAATCCTTGGGCTATTAAGACACCTAAAGGTTATTCAACTTTATTTACTCAGCCTATGCACAGGGAAGCAGTCTTTACTATCCTTCCAGGAATTGTAGATACAGACACCTATACAGCACCAGTTAATTTTCCTTTTGTTGTTAATGACCCTAACTTTGAGGGGTTGATTCCAAAAGGAACTCCAATAGCACAGGTAATTCCTTTTAAACGTGAAGGATGGCAGATGGAGATTGGTTCTAAAGAAGAACTAATAGAACAAAATAGTATTACACAGAAATTACAAACTAAATTCTTTGACCGATATAAGTCAATGTTCTGGTCCCGAAAGGAATACAAATGACTAAAGCAAGAGATATAGCGAGTGCAGCACCTGCACCCTCTACCGTAGATGCAACAGAGTTAGGCTACCTAGATGGTGTCTCCTCTGCAATACAGACACAGTTAGATGCTAAGACTGCTAAGTCTACCCTAACTACTACAGGTGATATTTACTATGCCTCATCTGCTAATACCCCTGCTAGATTGGGAATTGGTAGCGCAGGAAATGTACTCACTGTGGCATCAGGTATCCCTAGTTGGGCTGCACCTGCTGGCAGTAATTTAACAGTATCAGAATTATCTAGCGGCAATTTTACCTCTGCTGCTACTTTAACCTTCAGCAGTTTATCAAGTTATGATACTTTAATTTTGTTTTTAGAAAATGTACAATTTGCCACGCAGGGAAGTACAGTGTTAGCAAGAATTAATAATGATACAGATGCTAATTATAATTCATTTGGTGGTTATTTTGGTGACACATCCGCAGCAGTATTACAGACTAATCAAACATCAATTGGATTATCAAATGCACTTAATGTTGCTTATAATGAAAATACAAGATATATGATTAAATTCTACAATTGCAAGGCAGCAGGTTTTACTGATTACATAGTACACGCTTTTACTAGGTCAAATGGAAATTCAAACACACATACCTTTCAAGGACAATTTAGAAAAGCAGCAGCAGTTTCATCTTTAGTTATTACTACTGGTGGCGGAACTAATTTTAGCACTGGTTCATCTTATGTTTTGATGGGAGGATAATTATGGAATTTAAAAATGCAATAATTGATGTTGTTACTGGACAAACAACTTTGGTTGATTTATCTGATGTTGAAATTGCAGAGTTTAAACAATTTAGAATAATGCAAGCCGAAAAAGATAAAATTGAAGCAGCCGAAGCCGAAGCAAAGGCAACGGCAAAGGCTGCAGCGCAAGCAAAACTTGCAGCACTTGGTTTAACTGTTGAGGATTTACAAGCCCTCGGTTTGTAACACAATCTTAGGGGAATGTGGCAATTATAAGAGAGCTAACAAGTCCTAATGGTTGGCCGGCCAGTGAGGATCGTAAGGCTCTAGGTATAGAGTCTTTTGTTGTGCCAGGCACAAAGATTAAACTGGCATGTGCACAAGCGGTTGCACCCTTGCTTGTCAATTTTGCTAAAGAATTTCATGAGCTTGTAGAGCCAATAGATCAAGGTCAATTAGATGACTGGGGTTATGCCTTTAGAATGACAAGAGGCTCTGACAAAGTTTTAAGTAATCACAGCTCCGGCACTGCAATAGATTTAAATGCCTTAAAACATCCACTAGGCAAGTCAAATACATTTACCAAAGAACAGTGTAATATAATCACATTACTAATAACTAAATATGGCTTGGCCTGGGGTGGTCATTACAAAAAGCGCAAGGATGAAATGCACTTTGAGATAAAGATTGACAAAGATCAAGTCAAACAGAAAATTAAACAGTTAGGATTATGATGAAACTTAGTGCAAAACAAAAAGCAATTGTAAAATCTTATGCACGCAGCGTTGCCGCTGCCACTGTGACCACAGTATTAGCTTTAGTAGCAGATGTGCGCCCGGAGTTATCTGTCCTAGCAGGTGCAATAGTCGCACCTTTAATTAGATACTTTGATGGTCAAGACAAGGCTTTTGGCCGTAACAGCGAATGAGTCCCAATGACATGGCGGCTCTAGTTGTAGCGATTTTAACAATTGTCGGCTCTTTTGTTGCAGCTGTAAGATGGCTTGTTAAGCATTACTTGTCAGAGCTTAAGCCTGACAATAATGGCCAACATAATCTTGAGGGTCGCATTTGTAGGATTGAAAATAAGCTAGACACGCTCTATGAAATCCTAATAACTAAAAACTAACCTGCATACCCTTCTCCTATGAAGAGCTGCGTTATTGTGCCGACTAGAGGCAGACCTGAAAACATGGCTAGATTAGCTGCATCTTTTGTTGGCACAAATGCAAGTGCAGATCTTTATGCTGTCATAGATAATGATGATCCTAAATGGAATGAGTATGCAAAAAATGACTCTTATGTTTGCTTGCCTGCAGAAAATAAGACAGGCGGTTGTGCGCACGCTCTTAATAGTGCTGCAGAGCTTTTACTGGATTTTGCTAATTACCCTTTTTATGATTTGTACATCTTCATGGGTGATGATCACCTGCCTAGATCGACTGATTGGGACAAAGCTTTACAAAAAGCGTTAATGGGTAAGACAGGCATTGCCTATGGTGATGACCTGCTACAAGGTCAAAACCTGCCTACGGCCTATGCAATGACTAGAGATATTGTTGAAGAGCTGAGGGGCATGACCTTTCCAGGATGCAAGCATTTGTATTTTGATAACTTTGTAAAACAATTAGGTATTGATCTTGGCTGCCTTGTCTATCTACCAGATTTGATTATTGAGCATCTGCATCCGGTAGCAGGTAAGGCTGAAATGGATGAAGGTTATGCCAGAGTAAATCAACCTAAATGGTATGAAGAGGATCTGCTAACTCTGCAAAAATATTTAAGATCACAAGAGTATCTGGATTTAATTAATAAACTCAAATGAAGATACTGATAACCGGCTCTCATGGCTTTGTTGGCAGAGCATTTAGGAGAGCATTACCCTATGCACAATTGACTTTAGTAGATCTTAAGAATGGTACAGACTGTAGGGATTTTTTTAAGTTAGAAAAAAAACAATATGATTTAGTAATACACCTTGCAGCTATAGTAGGTGGCCGGCAACAAATAGAAAATGCGCCTTTGAGCTTAGCTGTAGATCTGGCCATTGATGCCGAGTTTGCTAATTGGTGCATGGTTACTGAGCAGCCCTATGTAGTTTATTTTAGCTCTTCGGCTGCATATCCTATAGAGCTACAAACCTTATCTAAAAAACATAAGCTGAAAGAAAAAGACTTAAACTTTAAAAAAATTGGTGCACCTGATATGAGCTATGGCTGGGCTAAATTAACAGGCGAAACATTAATGAGTTATCTGCGTGATGCCGGTACTCAGGTCTTGGTGCTCAGACCTTTTAGCGGCTATGGCACTGACCAAGATATGACCTACCCATTTCCATCAATAATACAAAGAGCGATCATGGGCTCAAATCCATTTGACATCTGGGGGCGTGCAACTACTACCAGGGACTTTATACATATTGATGATGTTGTAGATGCTGTCATCACAATGGTACAAAACAATTGCAATCAGACAGTCAATCTTTGTACAGGCAGAGCCACTACTTTTCTTGATCTAGCTCAAATGGCTTTAAAGACTTTAGGTATAGACAAGATGCCTAAATTTAATATTTTGTCAGATAAGCCTGCAGGTGTCGCCTACAGAGTCGGCAACCCAACAATGATGAGTGATTACTACACACCAAAAATAAGTTTGGAAGAGGGCGTGCACCGAGCAATATCTGGCATTTTGTGATTTACAATTAAGCCATGGCAACCAAACGCAAACCAAAAAAAAGAGTAGCTAAAAGACGGCGTACCACTAAAGAGCCTGTCTTGACCAAGCTAGATTATTGGGCTATTGCAGCTAATGAGGTTTATATGGCGTGCCGTAAAGCTAACATGGATGAAGGCACAGCTCTAGCGTTCGCAATGGATAGGTCTAGTTATCCTGATTGGATTGTTGATACAACAGATCCAATTAAAAATCCACTAGATGATTTTGATGAGGATGAAGATTAAGCGAGACAAGTCAGCCAATGCCCGGTATCTGATCTGCTCAGATCTGCAGGTGCCATTTCAATTTGATGCTGCAATTGTCAATCTAAAAAAGTTAGTCAAAGCTTTTAAATTTGATTTAGTTTTAAATGTAGGTGATGAGCTTGACCTCAATACAATCTCTAAGTACAGCCAAGGCAGAGCTGAGTCTTTTCAACAAACTTTGAACGCTGACCGGGATCTATGTAAAGACATCCTGTATGACCTAAAAACAGATGTGATCTCAAGATCAAATCATGCAGATAGATTGTTTCAGGCAGTCAGTCAGGTGCCCGGATTGATGGCCTTGCCTGAGCTACAGTATGAAAAATTTATGGGCTTTGATGATCTAGGCATTTATTATGCGAGAAAACCTTTTGAGATACCAGGCAGTGATTTTGTGCTCTGCCATGGGGATGAAGGCAACCTATCTAAAATAGGCGGCTCAAGTGCGTTGAACATAGCGAAAACCTGGGGGCGGAGTGTAATTTCAGGGCATAGTCACAGAATGGGCTATACATGCCACTCAGAGGCCTTTGGAGGCCGATTACAGAGGGTTTTAGTGGGAGTTGAGGTAGGTCATACCTGTTCAATGCAAAAGATGTCCTACCTGGCAAAGCGCAATTATTATGCCAATTGGCAGGCCGGGGCAGTCATTATGACTATCAAGCGTGGTAATCCCAGCTTTGAGATGATCCGCTTTAACACAGACGGCAGCTTCACAGCTCTAGGTAAAGCCTTTGGGTAATTGCATTTGTCGGTGGGGTATGCTTTAATTGCTTTTGTAAATGCAATTGACCTTGAAGGGGGTTAATATGAACTACACAGAAACAAAATGCAAGTGGTGTGATGGCGTAACAAGAGGCGATGTTTGCCCTAAATCTTTAGAGTGTGAAACATGCAACGCTAAACCTGGTAATCATTGCAAAAGACCATCTGGTCACAAAGCTTCGGCCTTACATAACTCAAGAATTAAAAAGGGTTATGCAATTGATGATGCTAACAATTTTGATTGGCAAGTTGCGTACGCAGACAAAATTAAGGTCAGCGCATGAACGCTACAGCATACGCACAAAAAGGTTGGTTTGTTTTACCATTAAAAAAACAATCTAAAGAGCCTGCAAGATTTTTGCGACATGGTTACTTAGATGCAACACTAGATCAAGCCAAGATAGATGAATGGTTTGCAGATCAAGAGCTAAACATTGGCTTAGGTATCTCACAATCTAGTTTAGTTGTATTAGATTTTGATTTCAGAAATGCTTGCCGAGATCCTAAATTTTATGAACTATTAGAAAGATGTTTCAGTTGCAACACACATGTAGTAGCTACACATGATGGCTACCACATTTACTTTTATGTAGAAAAGCCTGCACAATTCAAAGGCAAAATAATCTCCGGCATTGATGTCAAACATAAAGGTTATGTTGTACTACCACCATCAATACATCCAAGTGGTACACCATACAAAATAGTAAATGATGTTGCACCGGTAGATCTACCAGATGACCTAAGAGAATTGATGACATGGTAATTGTTAAATATGACAAAGAGAGTGGGGCGTATGTTGATAGCAAACGCTCTCACTTTGTTAAGGCTTCTCTGATCCGGGCATACGCTCATAAATCAATGGGTGCATCTCAAGTCAGAGGTAGGCTCTCAGCTGCAATGGTTGAGGGTTATTGGTTAGACAAGTTCAAGGAAGCGGTGAAATATGAGCTATGAAATACAAGGATGGTTGATTACAGCGTGTTTGCTTCTCCTAGGCACACTGTTAATAACTCTTACCTGGATTGTTGGGGTAGAAAATGGTTATGACAAGGGATTTAAAAGAGGTTATAGCCGAGGTGAAACAGATGCCAAACAAAACTGGGATAAAAGAAAACATCAATTAACAGAGGATAATGATTATTTAATGGGCAAGGTAGTTAGTCTGTTTGATAGGGAAAACAGATGATAGATCTAACCCAATATGAAGATGCAGCCACTCTAAACAGATGGTTTATTAATAACTACCCTTTAGGCAGAATTGATCTAGCAATAGCTGAGATTAACCTTGATAAAGGGATTGTTATATTTAAAGGTAGTGTGTATAGAGACATAAATGATGCTGCTCCAGCTGTAAGCAATTACGCAAAAGGTGAGAGGGATGACTACCCGGCACACATGCGTAAATGGTATTTAGAGGACACAGCGACAAGCTGTATCGCTAGATGTCTCACATTGCTAAAGGGCTCAAATAAGACCGCACCTAAAGAGTCAATGATGCGTGCAACCTCATGGTCAATAGAGCCAAAGGCAGCTTTGACAGAGGAGTTTAAAGATGCGGATCGACATGCAGCTGAGGTTTTTGCGCAGGCTGCAAAAAACGCTCCAGCGATTGTAATGCGTGAGGTAGGCACCTTACCTGAGCAAGTTTGTGAAGACGGCACTCGTATGAGATTTAAAGAGGGCATATCTAAAACCACTCAAAAACCTTTTAAAGGTTATGTTTGTGAATGTGGTAAAGGTTGTCCACCTAAATGGGCATCCTTATCAGCTAATGGCACTTGGTATTTTAAAGAGGTAGTCAGTGGGTGACATGGAGATGATTGACAAGCATGGAGTCAAAGCCACCTTTACAGACAGAGGTGTTGAGATTGACCTAGTTAGAGGCAATGAGCGTTGCATCCTCTGTAATGATCCTAGGCTGTTACATGAGGGTGCAACCAAGCTTTGTTTTTCTTGTGGGTGCAGGCAATGAGTTTTGATTACCATAAAGCCATGGCTGAGGGTCATGGCTACAATCATTATGTAGGAGATCTGCTAAGGCAGTATGGCGTGCCAAAGGTGGATGTGCCTGAGTTCAGCATTGCTACAACACATGATGCAATAAAAGACAAAACACAAAATGAGAAGGATGTGGTTGTAAATGGTTTAATACTTGAGGTCAAGAGTAGAGCTCTTACCTTTAGAGACCAGGATGATTTCCCACATTCTTTAGTCTTAGTAGATACTGTTTATGGGTTTGATCAAAAGATCTTAAAACCTTTTGCCTATGTCTATTTAAGTCAGGTTACAAAAGGTGTGTTTGCAATACCGGTATCAACTAGACAATTCTGGACAATTGCCACAATTTATGATCATGCTAGACAGATTGAGGTTGAGTGTTACTTTGTAACTAAGCGGCACTGCAGACCATTCTTAGAGCTTGTAGATGTACTATTAGAGAGAGCTGCACAAGAGGCAGAGCCGACTTGTGAGTGAACCAATTAGATGTACAAAGTGCGGTCAATGGATCATGCCGGATCAATTGTGTTTGACCTGTCAGATTGCAGATAAGGCTAAACACGCTCTGCTCTAATAATTTGTAAAGGATGGTTATCTATGTTAAATTTCATCCGGTTTGTGGGGGGCTTACACTGGGGGTCAGTCATACCAAGTGAGGTCGCTCTTCACCTACATAATTTAAAAAAATTATGGGGGTGGGGGGGCTTTGCTAAAAATCTAGTCACCCAAGTGTCAATATTTGTAATGATAACTGCTCTTAATATAAATCCTGTAAATGCTCTTGAAAATCGTAGAACATATCAAATGGAATATTTTAAACAATTAGATCAAAGCCCAGATCAGTACAGCTGCCTTACATCATTGATTACAATGGAAAATAGCCGGTGGGATATTAAAGCTAAGAATGGGTCTCATTATGGATTACCACAAGGCCGATCTGTTTATTTAGCTACAGCTACATATAAGCAACAAATCACCTGGCACATTAAATACCTTAAAAACAGATATGGCACTGATAGGTTTGGAGTAGCAAACGCCTGTGGAGCTTGGTCACACTGGCTTATGAAAGGATGGCACTAATGCCTATTGCTACAGCTGAGGATTGGATCAAACAAAATAAGTTAAGGCAAGAATGGTTAGACAATAATCCAGATGCACAATACCTAGGCTGGGTGTCAATTTAGTGAAAGATACAGAGAAGATCACAATAGGTATCTGCTCACCGGGATATGTGGTAACAGACTTTCTTACAAGTTTATTAGATGTGGCTAGATCACAAAAGCAATTGGGTCAATTCATATCTTTGCAAGGATCAGGTGTCATTAGCAGATTACGCAATCAAGTGGTCTCAACCTTTATGGAAAAGACCACAGATGATTGGCTGTTGCAGATTGACACAGATCAACGCTTTACAGTAAATGACTTTAAAAAACTTATAGCTGCTGCAGATGCCAAGACTAGGCCGATTGTGTCAGGTGTTGTGCATGGCGGCTGGGAAGTAGGCGAAGCATATCTTGAGCCGGTGCCTTGCATCTTTAGACAAGGTAAAGATAGTGGCTTATACGCATTGCATGATTATGAGCCTGATACCATTTTAGAGATTGATGCAGCTGGGACAGGAGCAATCCTGGTACATAGATCCGTCTTTGATCGCTTTAGAAAAGAAGCTGATCAAATACACCAAGGGGACAAATGGTGCTATTACCAGGATATGCCACTGCACAAAGAATGGATCGGTGAGGATTTACTGTGGTGTTTAAGAGCTAAGAGCTTTGGCTATAAGATTTATGCACACACCGGAGTGCAGATGGAGCATCAAAGAAAAAATTGGGTAGGATTAAGACAACACGCAGACTTTGAAAGATTTAGGCGTGCAAGACTACAAAGTGAGGAACAAATACATGGCGATCATAACAAGTCAAGTAACAGTGACGACAACAAGTCAATCAATAGTTAGTGTTGATAATGTCAGGAGAGATGTACTCTTACATGCAAAGCATGAGGTCTATATTGGCAACAGTGGAGTGACAACAAGCAATGGTTATCTCTTAGACAATGGTGATGAGGTACGCCTTGAACTGCAAGAGGGTGAGAACTTGTTTGCGGTAACCGGTACTAGCACCGGCACCCTGCATGTTTTGGTCAGTAAAGTAGATTAAATTAACAGCTGTTTTTTCCCTGCACGCACGCTTGCGGAATACGCCGCCGTTCTGCGTTTCTCTCTCCCCGAAGCAAGCTGTGATTTGAAAAAAAAGATAACAATTTTGTTATGAATAGCCTTAAAAGTAGAAAATACAACGCTCATTACAAACAAATGCGCCGGATTATTTTGGCTACGCAACCGGCCTGTTTTTACTGCAAAAAGGCTGCAGCTACGACTATTGACCATGATCCACCTATTGACACCTTCCCAGCTCCAGAGCTTTGGGTTGGTACTCTAAGGCCAGCTTGTGCACATTGCAACTATTCCAAGGGAGCGACCTATGGCAACAAAAAAAGGAAAGCCGTTAAAAACAGTCGTAAGTGGTAAGCCTGTAACCGGCAGACATACAGCTGCAATGAATAATGCCTTAAAGGGGCGTGTAGATATTGATGGTGTAACACAGGTAGCTTTATTAGGGTTGGCAACAGCCTGGGATGTTATTGAAAAGACCGGCGAAAACACACACACTATTCCATCCATATCCAGAGAGCTTAGAGAGATCTGGACTTATTGCGGCTTGCCAGAGGCAGATGACATTTTTAAGTAAGTGTCCACCAAGGTGGGCATCAATCAGAGATGAAGCTTGTGATACAGATGGCGACAAGATGCAACTTGTAGCAGAGCTCTTAGGTTTTAGTTTGTTTGAGTGGCAAAAGTATGTCTGTGATGTAGGTTTAGAAAAAGACAAAGACGGCATGTATAAATACCGCACTGTTGCAGCTCAAGTGAGCAGACAAAGCGGTAAGTCAAAACTAATAGAGACACGCATTGCCTATGAGCTACTACAACCCAAAAGACATGTTGCCTACACAGCTCAGGATCGCAATATGGCCAAGGTCAAATGGGAAGAGCATTTATTAAGTTTTATGATGTCACCTAAGTTTTCAAAGCGTATTGCAAGAGTCTCAAAGACTAATGGCAATGAAAAGATCTACATGCGCAATGGATCAACCTATGGCGTTGTAACACCTAATGACAAAGGTGCAAGAGGCTTGAGTTTAAATCTTATGGTTATTGATGAAGCATTGACACATCCATTGTCTTTGATTGCAAACCTACAACCAACATTAGCAACAAAACGCAATGGACAGCTTTGGATTATGTCTAATGCAGGCAGACCCGGCGAGTCAGAGCTGTTAGAGCATTACCGGGAACTTGGACACAGAGAGATAGCAGAGCCAACAAATAAACTAGCTTGGTTTGAGTGGTCGCCTTTGTCAGATGATTTTGACTATATGGATCAAGATGTCTGGTACCAGGCAATTCCATCCTTACATGAAGAGAAGGGGGTTTTGCTTGAAGCTGTAAAAGAGGCTTCATTGACCAACAGTCCAGAGATTTTTACAAAAGAGTGGCTGAATGTTTGGCCAGCTAAAGATGCAGTGCAGGTTATTCAAACAGAGCTCTGGGATGCACTAGCAAGGACTGACATAGTTTTAGGTGATCAAGTGGTCTTTGGCGTAGATATATCTAGGGAGCGAGATAGAGCTGCGATTGCAGTCAGTGGCAAGGTTTTACATTACACGCCGGTAGAGCTCATAGAGTGTAAAGAAGGCACATCATGGGTATTGCCTAAATTGATTGAACTGTGTAAAAGATATAAAACAAAGGTGGTCATAGATACAGGCTCACCTGCAGCCTCACTTATTGCAGAGCTGCAAAAACAAGATGTAGGGGTTATGGCTATACATTTGCGAGATTATGCAAGAGCTTGTGGATCTTTTTATGACGCTGTACAAGCTAAGACAATCTGTCACATAGATGACCCAAACCTAAGAGCTGCAATCCTTGGCTCTACCAAAAGACCGCTTGGAGACTCATGGGCATGGAATAGACAGAGCACAACAAACATAACGCCACTTGTAGCGGTAACTCTGGCACGCTATGGAGTAGTGACTAAAATCGAAGAGAGACCAGTGGCAAGGAGTAAGATGTACTAATGAAATACATATCAACTATTTTACAAGTGGCAGGATCTTTACTGATAGTCTTAGGTGTCGCATCCTTTAGTTTGATTTCTGGAGTATTATTGGGCGGCGTATTTTTAATTTTATTCGGCATTGCTTTAGAGGTTAGAGGTAAATAATGCTTGGCAAGCTACTCAAGAGACAGATACAACCCGGCCTTGTTTATACATCCAGCGGTTATGTGGACTCTTTAGGTAGAGTCGGCAGATTTTTTGAAGGCAACTACGCAGGCACTTATGTAGATGGTCGCACTGCACTTGGCATACCTGCAATCTTTAGAGGTATATCTTTAATTGCAGATGCAATAGGCGCACTAGAGCTGTGTGCATATCGCAATGGTAGAGAGGTAATGCCTAAACCAAACATCTTAGCTAGACCTAATCCAACAGAGACAAGAATGGAAACTATTGCAGCTATGGCTGCAGGTTTGTTGATGGATGGTAATTATATTGCAGTGTTAGGTGAGCCGGGTGCTAATGGTTATCCAGACAGTCTTTACCCTGTCGCACCTGATCGGGTGCAAGTATCAAGAGACAAAGGCAAAATAGTTTATCGTATTGATGAAAAGGTTTATGATAGATCAGAGATTTTTCATATTAAGAATTTTACAATGCCCGGTGATCTTGTTGGCAGAGGCATCTTAGCTGTTGCAAAACAATCTTTAGGTAAGGAAATTGCTATCAATGAATATGCTGCTAGATATTTTGATGGCGGCGTAAATCCTACAGCTGTTATTAAATCAGCTAACCCAGATCTGACAAGTGAAGAGGCAGATGCTTTAAAGTCTGCATGGATGTCAATGTACTCATCACGCAATAGATCGCCGGTAGTTATGAACGCATCAACAGACTTTGAGGTTTTAAGTAGCAATGCAGCTGAGAGTCAATTGGTAGAGGCACAAACCGCCGGGCTTACAGAGGCGGCAAACATCCTAGGACTGCCTGCATATTATTTAGGTGCACCGAATAGCAGCCGCACCTATTCCAATGTTGAACAGGAAAATTTACAGCTTATTAAGTTTTCAATCCAGCCAATAGCAGAGAGAATAGAGGCTGCCTTTTCAGATCTGTTAGTGCGTGGTCAAACTGCTAAATTTAAGTATGACTCAATGCTTAAGACAGACACAGCTAGTCGCTACGCAGCCTACGCAACCGCACTGTCTAGCGGATTTTTAACTGTTGATGAAGTGCGAGATAGAGAAAACCTTGAGTCTATGGATTATGAAGAGGGTGAGTTTGATGATGAAACAGATGCAAGCGCACAAGTACAAGAGGTGATAGATGAACAATGATATAGAAAATAGACAATACTCTGTAGATCTACAGTTACGCCTTGCAAGTGGTGATGGGCGCACAATCTTTGGTATAGCAGTGCCGTACAATAAAGAGCAGCGCATCAATGGCACGCTGACTGAGATATTTAAAAAAGGTGTTTTTGCCGAAGTTATTAGAGCACCGCACCGAGTAAAACTTTTGCGTGGCCATGGAGAAAATAATGTGTTGGGTAGGGCAACATTATTAAGGGAAACAGATGAAGGCTTGTATGCTGAGTTTAGGATTTCAAAAACAAGAGAGGGTGATGAAGCCCTTGAGCTAGTCAAAGATGGAGCTTTGGATCAGCTCTCTATTGGTTTTATGCCAATTAAAAACCGCAAAAGACCAGATGGAGTTATGGAGCGCATCAAGGCACATTTAGCAGAGGTCTCACTTGTTACCTTTGGAGCCTATGGAGATTTAGCCGCTGTCTCAGGCGTGCGTGAAGGTGCACCTCTAATGACACCTAGATTAGATGAAGCGAAGAAAATTCTAAATGCCATACAGCGTAGTAAGTAATCACCCGGACTGCGAAGGTTATGCAGTAGTAAAAGATGAAAACAATGAGCTAATCGGCTGCCACAAAACCGAAGCTCAAGCTAATGAGCAGCTAACAGCTATAAACATTGCAGAGTTTGGCACAAGAGAGTTACCACAAAACTACAGACCGGCAACAAGTGAAGATGTGCCAGAGGGTCGCAATTGTGCGAACTGTTATTTTTATGAGGCAGGTTACTGTGATTTATGGAATGCTAATGTCAAGGATAATTATTATTGCAATCGCTGGGCGGCAATGAATGAAGATAGAGCAGATGCCCTGGCTCCAGAAAAAGATCAAATTGAGGGTAGCGAAAAAAACAAACCTGGTAGTGCAGCTAACAAGTCAGGTGACATAACAATTAATGCAGCTACAGAAAAAGCATTACAAACAAAGGCAGATGAACATAATGAAGCAATGGCAAAAGCCGATAAACCAAACTGGACAAGAGTCAGAGTAGGTGCGCTTAAATCGGTTTATCGTAGAGGGTCAGGTGCATATTCAACATCACATAGGCCAGGCATAAGCCGGGCTGCGTGGTCAATGGCCAGAGTAAATGCTTTTCTTGTATTGGCTAGGACAGGCAGACCGAATAATCCAAAGTATGTAGGTGATAATGATTTATTACATTCAGATCATCCAAGGTATTCAAAACAAAAAGATCAGTCAAGAGCCGTAAGTTTTACACCTACAGCAGCTATGAGGGCAGAGGCACAAAGAGGACTTGATTGGCGTAGAGAGTTTGGCAGAGGTGGCACTGAGGTTGGTATTGCTAGAGGTAGGGATATTGCAGGTGGTAAAGATCTGCCTTTAGAGACTGTCAATCGCATGGTATCTTTTTTTGCAAGACATGAGGTAGATAAACAAGCTGAGGGTTTTAGTCCAGGTGAAGAGGGTTATCCATCAAACGGCAGAATTGCATGGGCATTATGGGGTGGAGATCCAGGCAAGTCATGGTCAGAAAACATAGTGAACCAAGACAGAGATTATGATGAAGATGAAGATGACAAACCTAGATACAACACAGCTGTGCAAATATTACAAAATTTAAAAAAACAGATATAATATAAATCGTAGAACACCTAACCCTGCCTAGCAGCGTGTTACACCTTCTCAAACAAACCAACTAATTTATAGGAGAAAAATGTCTAATACATTTCTAGCCTCTCTGCGTGAGAAGCGTGAAACAAAGACTGCTCTTATTTCATCAACAGTAGAGCGTGCGGCTGAAGAGTCCCGAGATCTATCAGAGGTTGAACTTGCCAATGTAGAGGCATTAAACCTTGAAGTAAAAAAGTTAGATGAAAGAATTGAGCAGATGTCCGATATTGAACTGCGCAACCAAAAGGCCGCTGATTTAGCAGCCAAGGTTGATGCCAATGTAGAGCCAAAGAAAGAGTCAAGAGCCGGTGGCTTCACTGTTGTAAGTGAAGAACTAACCTACTCAACACGCTCTGGCAATGACTTTATGACAGATGCACTAAAGTCCCATTTCAAAACAGATGGTGATGCACTAGAGCGTATCCAACGCCACCAAAGAGAGATGGCTGTTGAGAAGCGTGCAGTTAGTACATCTTCGTTTGCAGGGTTAGTCGTACCCCAATACCTTGTTGATCTATATGCGCCACTAGCTAGAGCTGGTCGTCCATTCGCAGATGCAGCACGCAAACACACTTTGCCGGCACAAGGCATGTCTGTTGTATTGTCAAAAATTTCCACTGGCACTACCACTGCGTATCAAACATCTCAAAACACAGCCGCCGTATCACAAGACATGTCAGATACAACCTTGACAGTTGATGTAAATACAATTGCAGGCCAACAGTCAGTATCAAAGCAAGCCTTACTGCGTGGATACAACATTGAGTCAATTGTTTTAGGTGATTTAATTAGAGCCTATAACACCAAGCTTGATGATGCGATCCTTAACGGCACCGGCTCAAATGGACAGCCTCTAGGTCTAAAGACAATGACCAGCGGTATCTTAATAACTTACACAGCTACCACAGGTACAGTTGCAGGTTTGTACCCTAAGATTGCAGATGCGATCCAGTCAATCCAAAGCAACATCTATGTCAATCCAAACGCAATCATCATGCACCCTCGCCGACTAGGATTTTTCCTATCCGGTGTTGATAGTCAAAACCGCCCATTGGTTGTACCAAACGCCTATAACCCAGTTAATGCAATGGGTACTGGCAATGGCACACCTGCGTATGGTGCAAGCGGCTATTCAATCCTTGGCTTGCCAATTATTGTTGATGCCAACATTGCGACAAATATTGGCGCATCTACAAACCAAGACACAATCTTTGTTGTAGATACAAATGAGTGTCACTTGTTTGAAGAGACAAATGCTCCTACTTATGTGACATTTGAAGAGCCAAACGGCAAGGTAGCAATTAACATTGTGCTATTCGGTATGTCAGCATTTACAGCTGAGCGTTATCCAAAAGCAATTGCACAAATTAACGGCACCGGCTTGGCAACACCAAGCTTCTAAAGTAAAGCTTCTAAGCCCTCTACCCTTCCAGAGGGCTTAGATCCTAACTATGGTCGGTATTTAAGAATTGGAGTTTGCTTAATGTCCCAGAGCACTACAGATTTTGGATACCGACCATGGCTATAACAAATGGATACGCAACACTCGCAGGCATCAAGGCTTACTTGTCTATTTCAGACAGTACAGATGACACCTTGCTTGAAACCTTAATAGAGTCATCTTCACGCTCAATTGATAAGATTGCTAATCGCAGATTTTATGCAGACAGTACAGTCCAAGTCCGCCTTTATAGAGCCTACTCAGATGTGTTTGTTTATACAGATGACATTAGTAGCACTACTGGTCTTATCGTAAAAGTAGATGAAGCCGGCAATGGCACCTACACAAAAACACTAACTTTGAACACAGATTTTATTATGGATCCGCTTACAGCTGAGGCTTTAGGCAGACCTTTTACTCAATTGACCATGGTATCTAACACCGAGTCTTGGCCTATATTCCCAGGCTTAACACAAAACGGCTTGCGCCCTGGAGTACAAGTAACAGCTAAGTTTGGCTGGCCATCTGTACCGAGTGATGTCAATGTTGCCTGCCTAATACTTACAGCTGATTTGTACAAGCGTAAAGATGCTCCCGGTGGAGTGCTGGGTCTTGGAGATCTAGGAGTGATCCGCATGTCTCCAGTAGGCAGAGATGTATCACAGATGATTAGAGCTTATCAAAAGATTGCAATAGCCTAAATGGTACCTAGTACAGTTAGGACAAATTTAAAGACAGCTCTTACAGCGATCACAGGCTTAAGGGTTTTAGATTATGTGCCAGACTCTACAAATGTGCCAACCAATAATGCTTTTGCAGTTATTGGTCAATTGTCTATGAACTATGACTACACATTAAACAGAGGTTTTGATTTTGCCACTTGCAATATTATTGTGATGGTTGGCAGGATGAGTGAAAAAGATGGGCAAACAAGATTGGATGGGCTACTCAGCTCATCCGGTTCAACCTCAATTAAAGCCGCTGTTGAGGCTGATAAAACACTAAGCGGTGCAGTGCAAACTTTAAGAGTTGTGTCTGCATCTCCAGGCACAATAACATCCGCTAGTATTGACTACCTAAGTTATCAGTACGCAGTAGAGTTGATAGGTTAGCGAAAGGAAAAATATGGCCATATTTATGGGTAATAAAGTAGCTGTCATTGTAGGTACCTCAACCATATCTTCATTTGTCAGCACTGTAAGCTTAAACCGAGAAGTTGAGGCAGTGACTATAACTGCCATGAATGACACAGTACAAAACATGATAGGTGGAGTTGAAGTATCATCTGTCAATTTAGAACTGTTCAACGATTTTGCGGCAGCCTCAGTGAACTCTTTATTTGAAGATGCAATAGGCTCAAAACTGGCAATCAAATTGATACCAGTCACCGGCACTGTTACAGCTACAAATCCAAGTTACAGCATGTCATGTTTGATCACTCAATGGACACCCATTTCAGGATCAACAGACGGCGCAGCTACAGCAAGTGTGACTTTTCCAGTTACAGCTTTAACTAAAGCTACAAGCTAAAAGAAAAGGTGGGACATGCACAAGATTGAAATAACAAAGAAAGACGGCAAAAAAGTTACTTATGAACTTACGCCATCTGTTAAGGTCGGCTTTGAGGCTGAGTTTAAAACAGGATGGCGTAAGCGATTAAGTGAATTACAGCTTGAGTCAGATCTTTGGTGGTTTGCACATGCTCTTGAAAAGGCAGCAGGCAAAACAGACAAAGAGTTTGGTGATGATTACATAAATCAGTATGCAGATGTTGATTTGTTGTATGAACCAAAAAATGGCTAGACCGACATGGACAGATATGGGAGATTGCATCTGTGTCGGTGGCTACAGGTATCAGCCCTAAAGATTTATTAGAGGTTGATCCGGCAATCTATCTTGCCATCAAAGCAATCTTGCAAGAGAGAAGCCAACAGTCAAAGACAATGAGGCGTAAATAATGGCTGAGGTAGATAGATCATTAAAGGCTGTTTATGTAGCAGACCTTGATCGCATCTTGGCTACCATGAAAAAAATAGAGCCTGAATTACAAAAAGAATTTAGAAAAGAATTAAAAAAACAAGTCAAGCCGGTTGAAAAATTGGCTGAAAGTTTTGTGCCATCTCAACCTTTTCCAGGTTGGCGTGAGACCAAACCTTATTACCCAACAAATTGGGGATGGGCGTATGACACTGAACATAGAGGCCGCACCTATGGCAAAACAAACAAATCAAGATGGCAATGGTCACAAGCTGAGGTAAGGGCAGGCATACAGGTGACCAGTGCCAAAACAAAAGTTCAAAGGATCAAAGGTACTACTTTTGCAGTGACGGCTTTGGCTTTAGTGAACAAATCAGTACCCGGCATAATTTATGAATTAGCAGGTTTTGGTACTGCACGCAGTAGGGGCAAAACTAGGAGAGTAAGTCGCAATCGCAATGCTAGTGATGCTTTTATTGCTAAAGTAAATGCTACAGGTGGGGCAGCTGAGAAAAGACTGATTTACAAGGCATCATATCAATTAGGATTGCAAGTCAATGCTAATCTTGTGACAGTGTTAAAAAAATACCTGGGCGAAAACTTTAAGGATTAATGGTGGCACTAAGTCAGAATGTAGTAGTTAATTTTCTAACCAAGTTTGATAAAAAGGGTTTAGATAGGGCTACAAAAGAGCTCAAGGGCTTTGATAAGACTGTAGCTGTAAGCAAAAAAGCTTTAAAAGCTGGTTTGTTTGCAGGTGCGGTAGGTGCCGGTTTTGCCTTACTGAAACTTGGCAAGAGCTCTATAACCGCTGCCTTAGCTCAAGAAAAATTAGATAAATCTTTACGCTTGACCTTAGAGTCCATTGGTGCCGGCGGCTTGTTACCCAATGTTAAAGATTTTATAGACAATTTACAAAGAGTCACAAATGTTACTGAAGATCAGCTTGTCCCGGCCTTGAGACAATTGGTTGCACAAACCGGAGATCTTGACAGCTCACAATTTCTGTTACAAAAAGCTTTAGACATCTCAGCTGGAAGCGGAGCGGATTTAGGGGCAGTCCTTGATGCGATTACAAAGGCAGCTGTTGGTAATTTTAAAGCAATAGGTAATCTGGGTGTTGGCTTTACAGCCGCCGAAGCCAAAGCTATGGGCTTTGAAAAGTTATTATTAAACCTTGACAAGTATGCTGGAGCAGCTGAGGCATCTACTGAAACTTTTGAAGGCCAGTTAAAATCATTTAAAATAAGTGCCGGAGAAGCTACTGAGACTTTAGGCAATGGGTTTTTGATTGCATCCTCATACATAGTTGAAGGAACAGATAATTTAAAAAGTTTTGGTTTAGTTTTAGAGTCTCTTGCCGGTGGTGTTGGTGATGTCTTAATAGGCTTTGGCAAAACAGTTAGTGAAAAAGGTTTTTTAACTGCCTTAAACACAACCTTTGAAGATCTTGGCAAGGAAGGTTTTAAAGTTAGACAAAAGCAATTTTTGGCTGCTAAGGGTTATCTTGGACTGTCACAACAAACTATTGATGCTTTGGAATTACAAGAAAGATTTGGCAAGAAAAAACTAACACAGGATCAATTGATAAAAAAGATACAGGCTGATATTTTGGCACGCCAAAAAGCGCAAACAAAAGAGCAAACAGCCCAGGCTGCATTATCAAAAAAGAAGGCTGAGATTGAAAGCCTTTTTGACCTAGACCGGATCAATTTACAGGCTGCCTTAAGCCGTAAGTTAAATGCCGAAGATGAACTGCGTGTGAAGATTTTGCAAAAGTTAAGAGACGGCACAAAAGAAGCTGTTGATGAAGCTCAAAGATATGCGGATGTTTTAAAGGTTATTGAGGATGGCAAAATAACCACAGGAGAAATAGATGAACTTGCTAAAAAATGGGGTATAACTACTGTAGGTGTGACCTTATACATTCAAGAATTGTTTGCAGCGAATGAAGAAATTAAAAAGATGTTGGCTTTGTTAAGTCAAGTCAAGATACCCGAAGTAGGAAAACCGGTTGCTACAATCCCAGCCCCAACTATTATTGAGCCAAAAAAATATGATCAAATTTTTAAAAATGTATATGAGGAATTAATTGCCAGTGGTAGCACTGTTGCCGGTGCTAGATCTGGGGCTGGTGCTAGTGCAAGATTAACAGCTCAGGCAGACGCATACTTTAGAGCCAACCCAGACATTGATCCTTTGACAGGTGCAAGGCGTGTACCTCTAGCAGATGGCGGCATTGTTACAAGACCTACACAAGCTCTTATTGGTGAGGCCGGAGCAGAGGCAGTAATCCCATTAGATAGAATGGGTAGCATGGGCACAAGAGTGACTGTCAATGTTGCCGGCTCTGTTATCTCAGAGGGTCAATTGCAATCAGTAATCCAAGATGTTTTGTATAACTTAAACCGCACTGGAGCTGTAACACAATTAAGTAATCTAGGTAGATAATGCCAGCGGCAATATTTAAAGCTGAGATTGACTTTAGTAACGGAGCTTCGTTTGATCCGGCTTTAGTATTGGATGATCCAGCTACACCTTTAGATGTTGCGATATTAGGTACAAGCGCAGCGGATGTTGTAGATATAACAAACTTTGTGACTCAATGTTATATCAGGCGTGCCTTTAATAGATCATCTGACTCATTTGTTGGCGGCAGTGCCAAGATTGTCTTTGTAGATCAGACTGGTCAGTTCAATCCAGCCAACACATCATCACCTTTGTTTGGCAAAATTAAACCCATGCGCAAAATCCGCATGACTGCCAGTTTTAACAGTGTGACTTATAGCTTGGGATCTTTTTATGTGCAAGAGTGGCTTTATCAGAGCCCTACTGGATTTGACCCAGCCTATGTAACTCTTAATTGTGTTGATGGTTTTCAGCTCTTAAATCTGACCACAATTACTACAGTCAGCGGTGGTACTGCCGGCCAAACTACAGCTCAAAGAGTGACTAGCCTTTTGGATGCCGGAGAGTGGCCACCTTTTATGAGAGAGATCTCTACAACAGCTACTACAACTGTCCAGGCAGACACCGGTGCATCAAGATCCTTGTTAGCAGCTCTGCAAGAGCTAGAGCAGACTGAGGCCGGAGCTTTGTATGTAGATCAAAGAGGCTTTGTTAAGTTTATGTCAAGGACAGACATCATTACAGACTCAGGTGGCACTCTTACAAAATTCTCAGATGTACCTTTGTCTGGAGATATTACTTATCAACAGGTTGAGTTTGACATCTCTGATTATCAAATGATCAATAAGGTAACAGTCACTCCAGCCGGTCTTACTGGTCAAACCGCAAGTGATACCACAAGCATTGATGATTATTTCCAACACAGCCGGGTTAGATCAGGCATTATGCAGACTGAGGCAGATGCTTTAAATCAGGCTCAAATGATTATTGCCTCAAGAAAAGAGCAAGGTGTCAATATACAACTTAACTCTTTGACTATAGATGCCTATGGCCAAGAGGATCCGGCTAGAGTCACTGCAGCTTTAGAGCTTGACATTTTCAATCCTATTGAAGTCACACAAACCCTACCTGCAGGCAATGTAGTCAGTGATAGTGTTATTGCCGGAGTGCAGTATCAGATCACCCCAAATTCTTTTTTAGTCACATTCTCATGTGCTCAGCCTTTTTCGGTGGGTTTTTTGCTAGACTCAGCCGTTGATGGTCTATTAGATGAAGATAGTTTAAGTTACTAGGAGAGACATGGCAAAACAAACTTTTACCACCGGACAAGTTTTACTGGCCAGTCAGCTCACATCATTACAACAAACTGCCATGAATGGCGGTGCGGCCTCAGCTAAGACTGCAAGTTATACCTTAGTAGCTGCAGATGCAGGCACCGCAATATCAATGACATCTACCAGTGCTACAACAATTACTGTTAATACTGGGCTTTTTAGTGATGGCGATACAATTTTAATACAAAACCTAGGTAGTGGCACTTGTACAATTACAGCCGGCACTGCAACAGTAAATACAGCTGGTAGTTTAATTTTGCCGCAATATGATGCAGGTATTTTAAAATTTGTCTCTGCAAGCTCAGCGGTTTTTTATGATTTTATTCAAGTGGGTGCAACATCTCCATTGACTACTAAAGGTGATCTTTATGGTTTCAGTACCTCAGATGCTCGCATCCCGATTGGTGCCAATAACACAGTCCTTACTGCTGACTCAAATGAAACACTAGGCCTTAAATGGGCTGCACCTGCTGGCAGTAATTTAACAGTATCAGAATTATCTAGCGGCAATTTTACCTCTGCTGCTACTTTAACCTTCAGCAGTTTATCAAGTTATGATACTTTAATTTTGTTTTTAGAAAATGTACAATTTGCCACGCAGGGAAGTACAGTGTTAGCAAGAATTAATAATGATACAGATGCTAATTATAATTCATTTGGTGGTTATTTTGGTGACACATCCGCAGCAGTATTACAGACTAATCAAACATCAATTGGATTATCAAATGCACTTAATGTTGCTTATAATGAAAATACAAGATATATGATTAAATTCTACAATTGCAAGGCAGCAGGTTTTACTGATTACATAGTACACGCTTTTACTAGGTCAAATGGAAATTCAAACACACATACCTTTCAAGGACAATTTAGAAAAGCAGCAGCAGTTTCATCTTTAGTTATTACTACTGGTGGCGGAACTAATTTTAGCACTGGTTCATCTTATGTTTTGATGGGAGGATAATTATGGAATTTAAAAATGCAATAATTGATGTTGTTACTGGACAAACAACTTTGGTTGATTTATCTGATGTTGAAATTGCAGAATTTAAACAATTTAGAATAATGCAAGCCGAAAAAGATAAAATTGAAATAGCCGAAGCCGAAGCCAAGGCACAGGCTAAGGCTGAGTTACTAGAGCGTTTGGGCATTACCGCAGACGAAGCCAAGTTGCTCCTGTCGTAGCACAATCTTAGGAAATTGTTCTAGTAAATATTAATAACTAATTAAGGAGCACTGTGGCTGGTCGTGATATAACCGAAGGTGACAGTAATGTCTGGGATTTAGCAGGCGATGGTTTACCTATTGCTCGTGGTATTGCAGATGTTGGCATCACATCATCAAGCGCATATTGGCAGAATACATCTGACTCATATGATGTAGCAGTTGGTGGACAACCATTCTTCTATGCTATTAGTGATGCACGCCCATACATTAGGCAGACAGCACCTTATCGTAAAGACCAGTTTGACAATGGACAAGAGCCAGGTGAACAATCACTTACTGGCTGGTGGTTAAGAAGTCAATCATCTTTTCACGGTGGTACTGGTATTAAGTTCTATGACCCATCTGCTGGTGAGACAGTTACACATAGGTTTACAGATAGTAAAAATGTAAACGTATGGACTAAGGGACAGGCAACCTTACTTAAGGACACTAGCCAAGCCCACGTAACTACACATCCAATTGGTTCTGATGGTCGTGCTCCTCAACAACTACGCTCTATCAAGTGGGGTAGCACCAATGGTGTACTACTACACGATGGATATGATGTAGATAAGATTGATTCAACTGGTACTGAAACACACTTTGTTGATTACAACTCTGGTGCAGATGATAAAGTCTATGCTATCTGTGATGATGGTAGCAGTGCCTACTGGGTAACCAATGATACTGGTCCTGCTGGTAAATTAGAGGTTAACAAGAAGGTACTAACAGCAGACTCAACTACTGCAGCAACTGTTATGTTTACTGCCGTAGGTATTACGGTAACTAATGCGGTTATGGAATATGTTAAAGACCGTATTGTTATGTGTGCTAATAATAAAATCTATGAGTTTTCTACCTCAGCATCATCATTACCTACTGCTTTGTATACACACTCAGATACAGATGTAGTCTTTACATCTATCACAGCATCTGGCCCTGCCATCTACATAGCAGCATATAGTGGCATCCAATCATTTATCTACAAGTTTACTCTTAATACATCAGGTGTTATGCCAACCCTTACTACAGCCATTACCGCAGCAGAGATGCCTGCTGGTGAAATTATCCACAAGATTTACTACTACTTAGGCTATATGATGATAGGGACAAACAAGGGAATCCGTGCAGCAGTTGTCTCAGACCAAGACGGCTCCATTAACTATGGTCCACTTATTGTGGAAACCACACAGCCTTGCTATGACTTTGCTGCACGAGACAGATTCGTCTGGTGTGCAACTAGCGTTGCTGGTGAGCCTGGAGTTATCCGTATTGACCTAGGTAATGAGATTGAAACCTTGCGCTTTGCTTATGCTAATGACATTTACTATACAGGTGTATCTGGCGTAGATACTACATCCTGTGCATTTTTGGGAGAGACAGACAGACTTGCATTCTGCACAGAAGCAATTAATCAAAAGTCTGTAACCAATAAGGAACGTACTACAACTACAGCAACTATTACATCTGCTGCTCACGGGTTAGTGGTTGGTGATGCTATCTATATTATAGGTGTAGATGCTGCCCTAGATGGCAACTGGACTATTACTTCAGTAACTACAAATACAATTACATTTACAACTACAACATCAGGAACTATTGCATCTACTGCAGTAACTGGTGGCTTTGTTGGTAAGCCTGGCTATTCATATATTGAGTCAGCCTCTACCTTAGCATCAACTGGTTATATAACTACAGGCTATATCCGCTATGGAACATTAGAGCCTAAGAACTTTAAGCGTTTACTTGCTCGTGGTGACTTTTCTAAGGGTTCGTTAACATTAGAAACTGTAGATAAAGATGGCACAGAGTATGACCACATTACCTACGAAGCAGGAGTAACCGCTGTTGAGGTTGGTACTAACAGTCCCGATACAGCGCAAGAGTATGTGGCCTATAAGTTTTTATTTATCCGTGATGCAACTACCACAAGTACAGGTCCTATATTCAAGGGCTACCAAGCCAAGGCTACTATTGCTACACCTAGACAAAGGGCTATAAGATTTCCAGTCTACTGCTTTGATATTGAAACAGATAGATATAATGTAGTGTCTGGATATGAAGGCAAAGCGTTACAAAGATTACAACTGCTTGAAAGTATAGAAGAAGGTGGCGATGTTGTTACCTGGCAAGACCTTACTACTGGCGAAAGTCGCCAAGTAATTATTGAGCAAATCTCATTTACTCGTATGACTCCACCAGACAAAAGGTTTGATGGTTTCGGTGGAGTAATTGAAGTCACACTTAGAACGGTATAATACTATGACACCTAATGACTGGGCAGCATTTGCTGTTGCCATCACTTCCCTTATAGGGGCACTAGCACTTGGAGTAAGACACTTAGTTAAACACTATTTGTCAGAACTTCGCCCCAATGGAGGGTCTAGTGTCAAGGACCAAGTCAATAGGTTAGAGGAAAAAGTAGAGTTTTTAACAGAGTTAATGAAACAAATAATCGCTAAATAAATCCAAAGGAGAAATAAAATGGCAACAGGAAGAACAAGAACAAGTGGTGGTATATATAACCCTGGCGGAGAAAATGTTGGTCAAGTTTACAAGCCTCAAGGTACAATGTATACTGGTAGTGGCAACATAAAGCCTAAAACTATTAAGCCTCAAGAATCAGAAGCAATGAAAGAAGCAAAAAGAAAAGCCAAAGAAGAAAAAAAACAATGGGAAGATTTGGCTAGACAACAACGTGCAGAAATGTATAGAAAAAAGACTCCAGCAGAAAGACTTGCTGAAAAATATAGAGATTCACGGTAATTAATTTTAATAAAGAGTTATAATGGCACGAAGAAAAAGTTAATTATTAAATGAAGGCTGACAAATTTCCTAAATGGTTCTATGACAACAATACTATTGCCGACTTTGAAGCAGGACTAGTAGAGTTTAAAGGTAAAAAGAATCTTAAGTTTCTACAGATAGGTGTCTTTACTGGCAACGCATCTGCTTGGCTACTAGAGAATATACTTACAGACCCATCATCATTGTTGGTAGATGTAGACCCTTGGTGTGGTAACCTACCTCACGAGTCAGTATATAATTGGGCAGATATACAGTTAG
>Ga0315902_10002488_pt1 | contig 28597 bp, 31 predicted proteins | sample LakEriMetagenome_9_FD_203523 | JGI IMG/M metagenome (GOLD analysis project Ga0315902, IMG submission 203523) | Freshwater fungal communities from buoy surface, Lake Erie, Ohio, United States - Buoy 12 MA117 | ecosystem: Environmental > Aquatic > Freshwater > Lake > Lake biofilm | place: USA...
GGTCGCCGATCCGCGGAATCTCGACATCCACCTTCTCGAGCAGGGCCGAGAGGGTCTTGGGAGAGAGCCGCTTCAGCTTCGGGATGGCGAGCGGACCCTGCTTGGCGGCGAGCTTCGTCGCGATCGCGACCGCATCGGGTGTGTCGATCGCCTCGAGCTCCCCGAGCCACACCGGTCCCGGCCGGCCGGCGAGGCCGGCCGCCATCGCGACCGTCAGCCGGGTGAGGTGCTGATAGAACCTTCCCTCGACACGCGGGTTGCACACGAGCCGCTCGAGCTTACCGTCCGGCAACGCCTTACCGTCGAGCCCGGCGAGGCCGACTCGCAGCGGGCTTTCAGCGAGCGCCGCCACCGTCTCCTCGGACAGTGTCTGCACCGCCGGCAGCCGCAGTTCCATTGGCAGCTTTTCCATCTGCCGCACGAACTCCGGCGCGAGCTGCTTGGTCCCCAGCGTGAGCGAACGGCAGCCAGCCTTTTCCATGACGGCCAGCTGCGGCGCCGTAAGCGCCTCCAGAGCCGGCAGCATCAGGTCACCGCCACAGGCCGAAAGCGCCGCGAGCAGGGCTTCGTCGGGCTCCAGGATGCCCAACTGCAACGAGTCCGTTGCCCCGCGTGCGAGGACCGCGACGGCCTCGGGACCGATGCTCACGAGCTTCGGAAACGAGGTCGCGGGCGCCACGAGGCGTTCCGCGAGCGCCGCCGAATCGAGCCGCTTGAGCCCCGCGAGCGACAGCGGGCCGGTGCGGGCGGCCAGCGCCGCCGTCGCCTCCGCATCGAGCGTCTCGATCGCGTCGAGGTGGAGAGGTCCTTCCGACCGTGCGAGGATGGCGGCGATCTCGCCGGTCACGGATGTCAGCGGCAGCCGCAGGCCGTGACCGTTTCGCTGCCGGGCGAGTTTTTCGGCCAGCGGCACCGACGTCAGCGCCGAGAGCTTGAAAAAGTTCAGGTCGCCCGGAATGGCTGCCAGCGCGGCGGCCGCCTCGGGGCCCAGCGAGGTGACGCTATGCAGGAAGACCTGGCCCTTGTAATTCTTCAGCGCCCGAGCCGAGGCTTCCGACAGCGTTGCTGAAACCACCCTTATATGCGGCCCTCCGGATGCAACGAGCTTCTCGATCAGGGCCGGGGAATCGGGCGCGGAAACGCCCTCCAGCCGCACCTGTCCCTGGCTCAGAATCTCGGCCACCTCCGGGGAGAACAGGCCGAACCCCCCGAACCGGAACAGCGCCCGCGACCCGGCGAGGGATCGTGCACCTTCGGGGGAGAGCATGGGGTTGGCCGGCAGATGGATCGTGCCCTGCCCTTCCGCAAGACCGGCGGCGGCGCGGGGGCTGAGCGTTCGCAGGCAAGGCAGGGTGCGGTCGGCACGGGCCGAAAATTTCCGGGCCAAGGGCTCGGAATCGAGGACCCTTGAGGACCGGGGCTTCGATGTGCGCGTTTCCGGCGGCCAGGGCCTCCGCCGCAGCGTCGCCGATCGACTCCACGGCCCCGAACACGAGCAACTTCTGGCCGCCCAGCGTTGTCGCTAGCCGTGCCGACTCGAGCCGCTTGAGACGGGGCAGGCAGAGGCTCCCCTTGAATTCGCTCAAGGCATCGGCCACGTCCGGCAGTATCTCGGTCAGGCCGATATGGAGGAAGTCGGCGAATCGATTCGCGGTCAGCGAATAGCCCTCATTCTGCGCGAGAAGCAGCCTTTCCGCGCCCACCGAGTCGTCCGCAAGGTCAAGGAGTTTCAGATTCATCGTGCTGGTGATGTTCCGCAGGGGATTCCTCCTTTTGTCACGCGAAAAGAACCGGTCGCCGTGGCTCATCAGCAGTTCGATCTCGTACGCCGTCGCGCCGGCGGCCTCCAGTGCCGACTGGACCACGTCGTCGTCCCCCGTGGCCGGAAACCGCGGCTTCGCCTCCTGCTCGCGGACGAGCTGCTTTGCCTGCTCGACCGTGAGCGTGGCGGCCGTCAGCAGATCACCACCGCCGGCCGTTGCCGGTGGCTCGGCTGCCAGAGCGGGCCCGACGACGGCCGCGAGGCAGGTCACCAGCACCGGGACCAGAAGCGGCACCCGGACCGGAACGAGCCGGCCCATGCCCCCGCGCACGATCACGTCGCTGCACCTGCCGCCTGCCACACCTCCACGTCGGGCACACCGTACGCACCACAGATTTGGCACTGGCGCTTTCGCACGGATCGGCCGACCGGATGCAGCCCTGCAGCCCCGGCCCGTCAGCGGCCGACCGTGCGGGCGATCTCGGGAGCGAAGTAGGTGAGGATCCCGTCGGCCCCGGCCCGTTTCATCACCAGCACGCTCTCCAGCGCGGCCTGCGGCCCGTCGAGCCAGCCGTTGGCTGCCGCCGCCCGGATCATCGCATACTCGCCGCTCACCTGGTAGGCGAATGTCGGCGCGCCGAACGTCGTCTTGACGCGGTGGATGATGTCGAGCGCCGTGCCGGCCGGCTTCACCATCACCATGTCGGCACCCTCGGCGAGGTCGAGGGCCACCTCACGCAGGGCCTCGTCGCCGTTGGCCGGATCCATCTGGTAGGTCTTTTTGTCGCCTAGCCCGCGCGACACGGCCGTGCCCAACGCCTTCCGGCTGCCGACCGCGTCGCGGAACGGACCGTAGAAGGCGGAGGCGTACTTGGCCGCGTAGGACAGGATGCACGTCCCCTCGTGTCCGGCGGCATCGAGGTGTTCGCGAATCGCCCCCACCCGGCCATCCATCATGTCGGACGGGGCGACGACGTCGGCGCCCGCCTCCGCGAGCACCACGGCCTGCCGGACGAGGACCGCGACCGTTTCGTCGTTGAGGATTTTTCCGTCCACGAGCAGGCCGTCGTGGCCATGGGTGGTGTAGGGATCGAGGGCCACGTCGCAGATGACGCCGACCGAATCGCCCAGTTCCCGCTTCACCGCGCGGACCGCCCGGCAGACGAGGTTGTCGGGCTCGAGGGCCTGCCGGCCGTCGTCCGTCTTCAGGGCCGGCTCGGTGACGGGAAACAGGGCGATTGCCGGGATGCCGAGCCGGCCGGCTTCGGCGGCGGCCCGCACCAGGCCCTCGATCGAGAGCCGCTCAACCCCCGGCATGCTCGGCACGGCGACCGGCTCGAGGTGGTCGTGAACGAACAGCGGCCAGACGAGGTCGGCGGCGGAGAGGCTCGTCTCGGCCACGGCCCGGCGGAGCCAGGCATGCTGCCGCAGCCGGCGCAGCCGCGTGTCGGGGAACCGGCCGGGAAACGCGGCCCGCGTCATGGCCCCCTCCGATCGACGACGACGGCCACGCCGATCGCCACTGGCGGCGCGGCCGGCGATCCCACGAGCGCCGCCACGGCGCAGGCCTCGTCGGTCTCCCAGACGCTCACCCGGCGGGCGACGACGCCGAGCCCGGCGAGCACATGGGGCGCGACCACCTCGAGCAGGTAGCGGGCCATGTTCTCGGCGGTCGGGTTCCAGGGCATGACGAAATACCGGGTCGGCTCGCAGGCCTGCACGGCGGCCAGCGCCGATGCGTCCTGCTCGAAGACGAGGAACGAGTGGTCCCAATGCTCGTCGAGCCAGCCGAGCATCCGCTTCTTGATGAGCGAGAAGTCGACAACGCGGCCGACGTCGTCGACCGCCGCGCCGCCCCCCTCGGCCTCGACCTCGATGTCCACCCGGTAGTTGTGCCCGTGGAGGAAGGCGCAGCGGCCCTCGTGGCCGTGGAGCCTGTGCCCGGCACAGAACGACAACTGGCGGATCAGGGACAGCCGCGTGCCGGACGCTTCGGGCATCCACAGGCTCCTATTGACCGATGAAAAGCAGATTCATGAGCAGCAGCGACAAATCCCCGTCGCGATGCGACGGCAGACGATGAGTGGTTTATTCATGCCTCACGAGACGGCGACCGGCCGGGCGGGGCGAGCGGCGGGTGACGCCGCGGGCAGGGTCTCGACGCGGATCGGTTCGATGTCGAACTTCGGGTTCTGCCCGAGGAACCGGCAGGGGTTGTTGTGAAACACCTCGATCGCCTCCTGCAGCGAGTGCCCGCGGCGTCGGTACTCGAGGATGCACTCCTGGAGCGTGAACGGGTCGCTCGGCCCCCAGTCGGCCGACGAGTTGACGAGGATCCGCTCGGTGCCGTACTTCTCCAGCATGTCCACGGCCCGCTTCGGCGAGCACTTCGTGATCGGATAGAGGGTGAAGCCGACCCAGTAGCCGGCATCGAGGCAGGGCTTGATCGTCTGCTCCTCGACGTGGTCGATCCAGATCCGCTGCCGGTCGACGTTCATTCCGGCGAGCACCTCCAGCACCCGCTTCGTGCCGTGGGCCTTGTCGGCGAGATGCGGCGTGTGGATGAGCACGAGCTGGCCGTGCTTCATCGCGATGTCGACATGGGCCTCGAGCGACTCGCACTCGTTCCGCGTCGACTTGTGGAGGCCCGTCTCGCCGACGCCGAGCACGGTCGGCTTGGCGAAGAACTCGGGGAAGTGCCCGAGCACCTCCCGGGTCAGCAACGGGTTCTCGGCCTCCTTGGGATTCACCGCCACCCAGCAGAAGTGGCGGATGCCGTACTGGGCGGCCCGCGTCGGCTCGAACTCGCTGATCTGCCGGAAGTAGTCGATGAACGTCTCCGGGTAGCGCCGGTCGAAGCCGGCCCAGAAGGCGGGCTCGGCGACCGCGACCACGCCGCTCATCGCCATCCGCTCGTAGTCCTGCGCCGTGCGGGCGATGGCGTGGTAATGGGGCTGGATGATCTGCATGGCTGCGGCTCCGCGGGCTCAGACGGTGGCGAAAAGTTCGAGCAGGGCGACCGTCCGCTCCCGGTCCGTCCGCAGCTCGGCGAGAATTTCGAGCGCCCGCCGCAGGGCCGCCATGCGGGCGTCGTGCCGGCCGTTTCCACCGGCCGCGGCGGCACGCGTGAGGGCGGCGTCATGCCGGTCGAGCAGGGCCGCGATTTCCAGGAGCTGGTGACGGGCCTCGAGGAAATACGTGTCCACGACTTGGGCGGGGGTGAGCATGAGGCCGTTCGCTCTGGAGAGGAACCCGTCGGTCCGGAGAGGATTGGGAACGCCGCTTGATACTATAGTCCCATAACGAACGCCTGTCTCGCGCCGGCAGGGGGGTCCTGGTTTCGGGAAATCCCCGGCTGCCGCGGACAGGGAAGGCTCATCGTCACTCGGGCGACCAACGCATGCTTCTCGTCACCGGCGGCGCCGGGTTCATCGGCTCGAACTTCGTCACCGACTGGCTCGCGGAAAGCGACGAGCCGGTCGTAAACCTCGACCTGCTCACCTACGCCGGCAACCTGCAGAACCTGGCCGCGGTCGCGGCCGACCCGCGGCACCGCTTCGTCCGCGGCGACATCCGCGATGCTGAACTCGTCGCCCGGCTCCTCGCCGAAGCCGACGTGCGGGCGATCGTCCACTTCGCCGCCGAAAGCCACGTGGACCGTTCGATTCACGGCCCGGGGGAGTTCATCGCCACGAACGTGGTCGGCACGTTCCGGCTCCTGGAAGCGGCCCGGGCACACTGGTCGAGCCTGCCCGCCGAACGCCGCGACGCCTTCCGCTTCCTGCACGTCTCGACCGACGAGGTCTACGGCTCCCTCTCCCCGACCGACCCGCCGTTCGCCGAGACCAACGCCTACCAGCCCAACAGCCCCTACTCCGCCAGCAAGGCCGCGTCTGATCACCTCGTGCGCAGTTATCACCACACCTACGGCCTGCCGGTGGTGACGACCAACTGCTCCAACAACTACGGCCCGCGGCAGTTCCCCGAGAAGCTCATCCCGCTCTGCATCCACAACGCGCTGGCTAGCAAGCCGCTGCCGATCTACGGCGATGGCCGCCAGGTGCGCGACTGGCTCTACGTCGCCGACCACTGTGCTGCGATCCGGCGGGCGCTGGCGGCCGGCCGGCCCGGCGAGGTCTACAACATCGGCGGCAACAGCGAGCAGGCGAACATCGACGTCGTCCGCCAACTGTGCGCGATTCTCGACCTCGAGAGTCCCCGGTCCGACGGCCTTTCCTACGCGACGCAGATCACGTACGTGAAGGACCGGCCGGGACACGACAGGCGCTACGCGATCGACGCCCGCAAGGTCGCCCGCGAGCTCGGCTGGACGCCGGCTGAGACGTTCGCCACCGGGATCGTACGGACCGTCCGCTGGTACCTCGACAACCAGGACTGGGTGGCGAACGTGACGAGCGGCGCCTACCGGGAGTGGATCGACCGGCAGTACGTGTCCTGAACGCGGCTGGCCGCAGCGGCGGCGATGTCCAGACGGGGCCGCGACGCAGGCCCCTCCCGCGGCCGATCAGGCCGACGGGATCTGACGTTGAGACGGCCGCATGCCGATGTATCCTGAACCGGGCCGGAAGTTTGTTGGCAGCGGAGAGCATCGTCGATGATCGCGGGGTTCTCTCCTGCCGCCGAGCAGGCCTGGAAGTTCGGCCAGGTTGCCCTGCTCGGCGTCGCCCTCGCGGCCCCGGTCGTCGCGGCCGATCCGACCCCGACCTACAACCGCGACATCCGGCCGATCCTCTCCGACAACTGCTTCGCCTGCCACGGCCCGGACGCCGGGAACCGGCAGGGCGATCTGCGGCTCGACGTCCGCGAGGACGCGATCGCGACCGGAGCCATCGTTCCCCGCGATCCGGGGAAGAGCCTTCTCATAACGCGGATCAACGCCGCCGACCCCGACGTGGTCATGCCGCCGCCGCGGTCCCACAAGCAACTTGACGCCCGGCAGAAGGAAACGCTCGCCCAGTGGATCGCGGCCGGTGCCGAGTACCAGAAGCACTGGGCCTACGAACCTCCGGTCAAGCCGCCGATCCCGCCCGGAGCCGACGCGATCGATCACCTCGTCGAAGCCCGCCTCGTCCAACTCGGCCTCCAGCCGGCCGGTGAGGCCGACCGGCGGACGCTGATCCGCCGGCTCTCCTTCGACCTCACCGGCCTGCCCGCCGAGCCTGCCGACGTCGACGGCTTCGTGCGCGACGCCGCCCCCGACGCCTACGAGCGGCTCGTGGACCGGCTGCTCGCCAGCCCGCACTACGGCGAACGGATGGCGATCGACTGGCTCGACGTCGTCCGCTTCGCCGACACGGTCGGCTACCACAGCGACAACCCGCGGCCGATCTGGCCGTACCGCGACTGGGTGATCCGGGCCTTCAACGACAACATGCCCTTCGACCGGTTCACGATCGAGCAGTTGGCGGGCGACCTGCTCCCCGAGGCGACGCAGGCGACACGGGTGGCCTCGGCCTTCAACCGGCTCCTGCTCACGACCGAGGAGGGGGGCGCCCAGGCCAAGGACTACGAGTCGCGAATGCTCACCGACCGGGTCCGGGCCGTGGGCACCGTCTGGCTCGGGCAGACGACCGGCTGCGCCGCCTGCCACGACCACAAGTTCGATCCGATCACGATGCACGACTTCTATTCGCTCGGTGCATTCTTCGCCGACATAAAGGAGCCGGCCATCGGCAAGCGGGGTGGAGGGATGCTCGTCCTCGAACCGGAGCAGCAGGCCCGGCTCGACGAACTTGACGCCGCACTGGCACAGAGCAAGGCGGCGTTCGACGCCATCGTGCCGGAACTCGACGCCGCCCAGCGGGTCTGGGAAGCGGAACTCCTCGCCGCGCCGGACCAGGCGGCTTCCGACAAGCCTGCACCTGACAAGCCTGCGACCGATAAAAAAGCCGCCGACAAAGAGGCGGCAATCCTGGCGATCCTGCGCAAGGAGCCCAACATACGCAGCAATGCCGAGCGCAAGCAGGTGACGACCCACTTCCGCGACACCGTGACGCTCCTGTTCGCGGCAGAACGGGCCGCTCTACCCCGGGCCGAGAAGACGCGGAATGACTTCGTCGCGACGCTGCCCCGCTGCCTCGTCACGGAACGCGTGAATCCTCAAACAGTGCGAATCCTGCCACGCGGCAATTGGATGGACGAGTCGGGCCCGGTCGTGTCACCGGCGTTTCCGGCCTACCTGCCCGCCCCGCGGATCGCGGGTCGGCAGCCGAACCGGCTCGACCTCGCCCGGTGGCTCGTCTCGGGAGAAAACCCGCTCACGGCGCGGGTCGTGATGAACAGGCTCTGGAAGCAGTTTTTCGGCACCGGACTCTCCCGGGTGCTCGACGACCTCGGCGCCCAGGGGGAAACACCCGCCAATCGCGAACTGCTCGACTGGCTGGCCTGCGAGTTCATGGAGTCGCAGTGGGACATGAAGCGGATGGTGCGGACCATCGTCACGAGCCGTACGTATCGGCGGTCGACGACGGCCCCCCCGTCCGCGGTCGCGGCCGATCCGGCGAACCGCGAGTTCGCCCGGCAGTCGCCGTTCCGCCTCGACGCGGAGTTCGTTCGCGATGTCGCCCTGGCGACGGCCGGGCTGCTCGTCCGCCGGATCGGCGGTCCGAGCGTGAAGCCGTACCAGCCGGACGGCTATTGGGAAAATCTCAACTTTCCCCCGCGCACCTACGTCACCGACAAGGGAGAAAACCAGTATCGCCGCGGCCTCTACACATGGTGGCAGCGGACGTTTCCCCACCCCGGCCTGCTCGCCTTCGACGCCCCGAGTCGGGAGGAATGCTGCGCGGAGCGCACGCGATCCAACATCCCGCAGCAGGCGCTGGTGCTCCTCAACGATTCGAGTTACGTCGAGGCCGCGCGGGTGTTCGCCGCGCGGATCCTGCGCGAGGGCACCGGAAGCCCCGAGGAACGGATCGCCTGGGCCTGGCGGCAGGCTCTGCAGCGGCTGCCGCGGGCCGAGGAACTGGAGACAATGCTCGCTCTCCAGCGCCGGCATCTTGCCGCCTACCAGTCCGATCCCAAGGCGGCGGCTGGACTGCTCGCCGCCGGTGCGTCGCGCCCCCCGGCCGACCTCGACAAGGCGGAGCTCGCCGCCTGGACCCACGTGGCCCGCGTCCTCTTGAACCTCCACGAGACCATCACGAGGCCCTGATCATGCACGCGTCAACAATCATGACGGACCGGTGGCCGCCTGTGGCGGTCGCCCGTCGGGCGTTTCTCGGTCGGTCCGCCCAGGGCCTCGGCGCGGTGGCCTTGGCGTCGCTCGCCGGCCCAGCGGCGTCGGCCGACCAGCCGGGGATCTACGCTCGGCCGCCGCTGCCGCAGCGGGTGAAGCGCGTGATCTGGCTCACCATGGCAGGCGGTCCTTCGCAGCTGGAGACCTTCGACCATAAACCGGAACTCGCCGCCAGGAACGGCCAGCCGATGCCCGAGAGCCTCACCAAGGGTCAGCAGCTCGCGCAGCTCCAGGGTGCGAAGCTCGTCTGCTTCGGGCCGCAGCACCCGTTCCGGCCGATGGGGCCCGACGGCACGATGATCTGCGAACTGTTTCCGCACATCGGCTCGGTGCTCGGCGATATCTGCCTGATCCGCTCGATGACGACCGAGGCGATCAACCACGATCCGGCCCACATGTTCATGAACACCGGCTCGCAGATCGCCGGCCGGCCGAGCATGGGGTCATGGGTGACCTATGGCCTCGGCAGCGCGGCCGACGATCTGCCCGGGTTCGTGGTGCTCACGTCGCTCGGCAAGGGAGGGCAGAACCAGCCGATCGCGGCCCGGCAGTGGTCGAGCGGCTTCCTGCCGAGCCGATTCCAGGGGGTTCAGTTGCGTGGCAAGGGAGATCCCGTCCTCTACCTCGCCAATCCCAGGGGCGTGAGCCGGGAGCGACAGGGAGAGGACATCGCGGCGATCAATAGGATCAATGCCGCCCACGACGCCCTCGTCGGCGATCCCGAGATCGCCACGCGGATCGCGCAGTACGAGATGGCCTTCGCGATGCAGGTCAGCGTGCCCGCGCTCATGGACACGGCGGATGAGGGACAGGCGACGCTCGATCTCTACGGCTGCCGCCCGGGGGACGGCTCGTTCGCCTCCAACTGCATGCTCGCCCGGCGGCTCGCGGAGCGCGGCGTGCGTTTCATCCAGCTCTACCACAAGGACTGGGACCATCACGGGGGCGTCAAGGATGGGGTGGCGTTCAAGGCCCAGGAAATCGACCGGGCCTGCATGGCGCTCGTCACCGACCTCAAGCGGCGCGGCCTGTTCGACAGCACGCTCATCGTCTGGGCGGGCGAGTTCGGCCGGACGCCGATGTCGCAGGGGGGCAACGGCCGCGACCATCACAACAAGGCGATGAGCGTCTGGCTGGCGGGGGGCGGCATCAAGGGGGGAGTGGTGTATGGCGCCAGCGACGAACTCGGCTATGCGGCCGTCGAAAACGTCTGCACCGTCCACGACCTTCACGCCACGATGCTGCACCTGCTCGGCATCCCGCACGAAGCCTTCAGCGTGAAGTTCCAGGGGCTCGACGCCCGGCTGACCGGCGTCGAGGAGGCCCACGTGCTGCACGACGTCCTCGCCTGAGTTCGCGGCACCGCCCCGCGCCAGCCACGTCGATTGCCGCTGCCGGGGCCGTTTCGATACGCTGAACGCATCCGGGGGTTCAGTCCTGCCGGCATCATCCACTTCCTCGTGCGCATGAAAATCGTCGTCATCGGCACCGGTGGCCAAGTGGGCCGAGAACTGCTCCGGGCGTTGCCACCGCTCGGGCGCATCGTCGCCTGCGACCTGCCGGACCTCGATCTGGAGCGGCCCGGCGCGGCGGACGACCTGATCCGCCGCGAGGCGCCGGATGCGATCGTCAACGCCGCGGCCTACACGGCAGTCGATCGGGCCGAAGCGGAGCCGGAGCGGGCCCTGCGGATTAACGCCACGGCCGTGGCCGAGCTCGCGACGGCGGCCCGGCGGCTGAACGCCCTGCTCGTTCACTACTCGACCGACTACGTCTTCGACGGCGGCAAGGACGGCTGGTACACCGAGGCCGACTCCCCCGCGCCGCTCGGCGTGTACGGGCGCACGAAACTCGAGGGGGAGCGGGCGGCGCTGGACGGCGGCGGCCGCCACTACGTGTTTCGCACGAGCTGGGTCTACGCCGCGCACGGGGCCAACTTCGTTCGCACGATCCTGCGGCTGGCCCGGGAACGGGACGCATTGCAGGTCGTGGACGACCAGATCGGTGCTCCGACCGGCGCCGCCCTGCTCGCCGACGTCACGGCCGACGTCATCGCCCGCTCCCGCGCGGCGGCGACCGCCGTTGCCCCGGGCCTCTATCACCTCGTGCCGCGGGGTGCCACCAGCTGGCACGGCTTTGCCAAATTCATCCTCGAGCAGGCCCGCTCCCGCGGCCTGCCGCTGCGGGTCCAGCCCGAGCAGGTGGAGCCGATCCCGACGTCCGCATACCCGACGGCCGCCCGCCGGCCCGCCAACTCCCGGCTGTGCACCGCCGCGCTCCGGGCCGCGCTCCGGAGCGATCTGCCCGCGTGGCAGGAGGGCGTGACCCCCGTCGTGGCCGCCTTGACGGCCGAACTTCTCCAGGCTGAGACAACCGACAAGGGAGCGAAAGATCGTGTCTGAACGCAAGGGCATCATCCTCGCCGGCGGCAGCGGCACGCGGCTCCATCCGGCCACGCTGGCCCTCTCCAAGCAGCTGCTGCCGGTCTACGACAAGCCGATGATCTACTATCCGCTCTGCACGCTCCTGCTGGCGGGCATCCGCGACATCCTCGTCATCTCCACGCCGCAGGACACGCCCCGCTTCCAGGAGCTGCTCGGCAGCGGCGAACGCTGGGGCGTGCGGTTCACCTACGCCGTGCAGCCCCGGCCCGAGGGGCTCGCCCAGGCGTTCATCATCGGCCGGGAGTTTCTCGGCGGCGGCCCGGCGGCCCTCGTCCTCGGAGACAACATCTTCTACGGCCACGAACTGGCGGACCGGCTTCAGGCGGCCTGCGGACAGACGACCGGGGCGAGCGTCTTCGCCTATCCCGTGGCCGATCCGGAGCGGTACGGCGTCGTCGAGTTCGACGCCGCCGGCCGGGCCCGGTCGATCGAGGAGAAACCGCAGCAGCCACGCAGCCGCTACGCGGTGACGGGGCTCTACTTCTACGACCCGCAGGTGGTGGAGATCGCCGCCGCCCTGCGTCCCTCGCCGCGCGGCGAACTGGAGATCACCGACGTCAATCGTGTGTACCTCGAACGGGGCCAGCTCACCGTCCACACCCTCGGCCGCGGCGACGCCTGGCTCGACACCGGCACCCACGACAGTCTGCTCGACGCGGCGCAGTTCATCCAGACGCTCGAGCGACGGCAGGGCCTGCGCATCTGCTGCCCCGAGGAGATCGTCTGGCGGCAGGGTTGGATCGACTCCGCGCAGCTGGAGCAGCTCGCCGCGCCGCTCGCCAAGAGCGGCTACGGCTCGTACCTGCTCGGCCTGGTCCGCGAGGGCAGGCCGTGAACGTCCTGCCGACGGCGATTCCCGACGTCCTGATCCTCGAGCCGCGCGTGTTCGCCGACGACCGCGGCTGTTTTTTCGAGAGTTTCAACCAGCGGGCCTTCGCGGCGGCGGTGGGGCAGGACGTCGCCTTCGTCCAGGACAACCACAGCGTCAGCCGGCAGAACGTCCTCCGCGGCCTCCACTACCAAGACCCGCGACCGCAGGGAAAACTCGTCCGTGTGGTCCGCGGGGCGGTCTTCGACGTGGCCGCCGACATCCGCCCCGACTCCCCGACTTACGGCTGCTGGACGGGCGTTGAACTCAGCGCCGACAACCGTCGACAGCTCTGGGTGCCGCCCGGCCTGGCCCACGGGTTTCTGGTGCTCTCGGAGGTGGCCGAGTTCCTCTACAAGACGACCGACTATTACGCTCCCGACTGCGAGCGGTGCATCGTCTGGGACGATCCCGTGCTGGCGATCGACTGGCCGCTCACCGCCCCGCCGCTCCTCTCCCCCAAGGATGCCCGCGGCGCACGCTTTCAGCCCCATGGCTGACGTGTGGTCAGAGCTGCGTCGGGTTCGGGGCGTCGCCATACACGGCCTTGGGGTCGAAGGCCTTCTCCCGCTCCACGAACTCCAGCGCCGTCCCCGCAGCCCGGTCCGGCCCGACGGGCACCTTGCGGTAGAAGCAGGACCGGTAGCCGACGTGGCAGCTCGCACCGCCGTCGATCGCGACCCGCAGCCAGACGCAGTCCTGGTCGTCGTCGATCCGCATCTCGCGCACCTTCTGCACGAGCCCGCTCGTCGCCCCCTTGTGCCACAGTTGCTGCCGGCTCCGGCTCCAGTAGTGGGCCTCGCCCGTGGCGATCGTCCGTTCGAGCGCCTCGCGGTTCATGACCGCCACCATCAGCACCTCGCCCGAGTGAAAATCGGTCGTCACGCAGGGGATGAGCCCGGCGGCGTCGAACTTCGGCGCGAGTTCCGCCCCTTCCTCGACCTGCTCGACGGTCATCCGCGGCGCGAAGGTCGGAGTGGCTTCGGGTGCGGGGACGGACATGACACGACTCCCGTGGTTCTCGTCACGACTGAAACCCTCCGACTATAGCATCGTCAGGCGGTCGTTTGACCGGCGTCGGGAAACCCCTGTACGCTCGGGGTTTTCCAGCACATGTGGTCTCGGAGGACGTCGACTCATGTCAGCACCCGCCCGGCGCTCCACCTCCTTGGCTCTCGCCATCCTCGCCGCGTTCGCCGCCGGACCGGCCCCGCGGGCCGAAGACTGGCCCACGTTCCGCGGCCCGGGCCGCACGGCCGTCGCCCCCGACACGGACCTTCTCGAAACCTGGCCGCCCGAGGGCCCGAAGCTCGTCTGGGAATCCGCCGGGGTGGGCCGGGGCTACGCCGGCCTCGCGATCGCCGGCGGCCGGATCTACACGCTGGGTGACGGCCTCTCGACCGCCGACGACGGCGACGAGTACCTGGCCTGCTTCGACGCCAAGACCGGCGCACCGGCCTGGAAGACGAAGACCGGCAAGCCGTGGAACTCCGGCAGCGAGTCGTGGCAGAGTTCGCGGAGCACGCCCTCGGTGGACGGCGACACGGTCTACGTGCTCTCGCCGTACGGAGTCCTTCTGGCCTGTGACACGAATACCGGCACCGAGAAGTGGCAGCTCGCTCTGAAGCCCGACTTCGCCGGCAAGAAGGGGGACGGATGGGGCTACAGCGAGTCGGTCACGATCGACGGCGACCAGCTCGTCTTCACCCCCGGGGGCACCAAGGCGACCATGGCCGCGGTGAACAAGAAGACCGGCCAGCGGCTCTGGATCTGCCCGGTCCCGGAGGATCGCGGCGCCGGCCATTCCTCGATCGTCATCGCCACCGTCAAGGGCCGCAAGGTCTATGTGCAGACAACCGCCAGCGGAGCCCTCGGCGTCGAGGCGGAGAGCGGCAAGCTTCTCTGGAACTATCCGATCGACCAGACCACGGCCGTGATCCCCACGCCGATCGTCCGCGACGACCTCGTCTTCTTCTCGGCCGGCTACGGCCGCGGTGGGGCGCTCCTCCGTCAGGTGCCGAACGCCGCCGGCGGCATCGACATCGAGCCCGTCTACGGCCTCAATCGTGACCTCGCCAACAAGCACGGCGGCATCGTGGTCGTCGGCGACCACCTGTACGGCGCCTCCGAAGAAAGTCCGATACTGTTCTGTGCCGAGCTGATGACGGGCAAGATCGTCTGGAAAAAACGGGGCAGCGGCAAAGGATCCGCCGCGATCGTCGCCGCCGACGGCCATCTCTACGTCCGTTACGCCGACGGCACGCTGGCGCTCGTCAAGGCCGACCCCGCCGCCTACCAGGAAGTGGCGGCCTTCAAGATTCCCGGCAGCGGCGACCGGCCGAGCTGGTCGCATGCCACGATCCTCGACGGCCGGCTCTATCTGCGCGAGGGGGACAAGCTGCTCTGCTACGACATCCGGGCCGGCCGCTGACCGCCGGGCCAGCCGTCAGTCGGCGCAGTCGACGACGCCCTTGTAGAGCAGGCCGCCGACGATGCCGCCCACGAGCGGCGCCACCCAAAACAGCCAGAGCTGAACCAGCGCCGGCCCGCCGACGAACACCGCGCTGGCCGTGCTGCGCGCCGGATTGACCGAGGTGTTGGTGACCGGGATGCTCACGAGGTGAATGACGACCAGACACAGCCCGATGGCCAGCGGGGCGATCGCGCCGCCGGCCTTGTCGGCAGTGGCCCCGTGGATCACGAACACGAAGATGGCCGTCAACACGGCCTCGACGATGAAGCAGCTCTGCCACGGATAGCCCCCCGGCGACTGCTCGCCGTAGCCGTTCGAGGCGAAGCCCGTCGCCGGGTCGAAGCTCTCCAGCCCGCGGGCGACCAGAAACAGCATGCCGGCCCCGAGGATGCCGCCGATCACCTGCGCGGCCCAGTAGCCGGGCAGTTCCTTGGCGGGCATGCGGCCGCTGGCGACGAGCCCTGCCGTCACGGCGGGGTTGAGGTGGCAGCCCGAGATGTGGCCGATCGCCGCCGCCATGGAGACGACCGTCAGCCCGAAGGCCAGCGACACGCCGAGGAAGCCGATGCCCATGTGCGGATCGACGCCCCAGGCGGCGGCGAGCACGGCGCTGCCGCAGCCGCCGAGCACGAGCCAAAACGTGCCGATTGCCTCGGCGAGTAATTTTCCAAAGTTGGTCATGGTTTGCATTCCTGCATGTGTCGCTCGAACCGCGGCCACCGTGGCCGAGCCGCCCGGCTCCAGTGAGCGATAACGGTACGCTCGCATCCCGACCCGGGTCAACGGGCCGCGGTCAGGTGAGCGGGGCGAGCAGCCGGGGCAGGAAGACGACGAGCCCGACGATCACGGCGGCGGCCACGGTGACGAAGACCCCGCCGCTGGCCATGTCGAGGGCGTCACGGATCCGCTCGTCGGGCCCGCTGTCGAGTGCGCGGGCGAGCATCTCGAGCGCCGAGTTAAACACTTCGGCGGCGAGCACGCCGCCGATCGCCAGCACGATCAGGCACCACTCCGCAGGGCTGACGCGGAGCCACGCCGCCGCCGCGACGGCGGCCGCCGCGACCGGCAGGTGGGCCGCAAAACTCGATTGCGTGCAGACGGCCCGCCACACGCCGCGAAACGCGTCCGCAAATTTGCCGATCCAGGTTCGTGGCGGCGGCGACCAGCCGGCGGCCGACGTGCGATCCGCCCGCGGCATGCTCACCCGACTTTCACGTAGGGATCGCCCTTCTTCCAGTTGCACGGGCAGAGTTCGTCGCTCTGCAGAGCGTCGAGGACCCGCAGCACCTCGGAGACGTTGCGGCCGACGCGGCCCTGGTTGACGTCCACCCACTGGATCGTGCCCTGGGGATCGACGATGAATGTCGCCCGCAGGCAGTAGCCTTCGGACTTCTCCAGGATGCCGAGTTCGGTGGCGAGTTTCTGGGCGGCGATCAGCGGATAACCGAGGTTCGTCAGGTCGGCGTGGGCCCGCCGCCAGGCGAGGTGCGACCACTCGTTGTCGGTGCTGCCGCCGACGACGCTCGTGTCGCGGTCTGCGAACGCCTTCAACTGCCGGTTGAACTCGGCAAGCTCGGTGGGACAGACGAAGGTGAAATCCTTGGGATAGAAGAAGTACACCCCCCACTTGCCGGCGTAATCGGCCGAGGTGACGAGCCGGATGTCGTCCTTGCCCGTGCCGACGCAGGCCTGGCAGGAGAACGATGGGAAAGAATCGCCGACGGTGAGCATGCGGCCGGGCCTCCGGGTCTGGGCGGAAAACGCTGGGCGAGAGTCTACGGCCGCATGCGCGGGGGTTCAACACGCGCTCGCGGCAGGCGGCGCGGGGCGAGCGCATACTGGAGAGCATGGCCGCCGCCGACCCTTTTTCGCCCCTGCCGCAGGGCCCGCGGATTCATCTCGACCCGCTCGCGGCGCGGCGGGTGTTCGTCGCGCCCGAGCGGGCCGGCCGGCCTGGCGCGGCAGACCTCGTCGCCATGTCTGAGACGGGAGTCTCGTGCCCGTTCTGCTCCGGCAACGAATCCGCAACGCCTCCCGACGTGCTGCGTTCCCCGGCTGATCCCTCCCGGCCGTGGCGGGCGCGGATCATCCCCAACCGCTACCCCGTCACGATCGACGCGGCGGCGCGGCGGCCGTCGGGGGATGCCAGCGGGGCGATCGTGGCTGCGGCCCATGGCGTGCACGACGTGGTCATCGAGGCGGCCTCTCACGAGCGGTCGGTCCTCGCCGTGAAGCCGGAGGCGTGGCGTGATGTCTGGCAACTCTGCCGGCAGCGGCTGGCGATGTTCGCCGATCGCGGCGACCTTGCCTGGGCCACGATCTTCAAGAACTCCGGGCCCGCCGCCGGCGCCTCGCTGGTCCACCTTCACAGCCAGATCGTGGCCATCGACTTCGTGCCACCGGCACTGGAGGCGAAGATGCTGGCCGCGGAGCGGACGTCGTTCGCCGCGGTCCTCGCCGCCGCGAAGGACGCGGGACGGATCGTCCGTGAGCAGGATGGCCTGCTGGCCTTCGTGCCCCACGCGCCCCGCCAGCCCTACGAGACCTGGATCGTGCCGCAGGCTCCGGAGTCGCATCTGCACGCCGCCCCGGCCGCCCATGTCGCGGCACTCGCCGACCTCACCCGCTGGTTCGTGGCCCGGCTCGCCGCCGTCGCGCCGGGCGCCGATTACAACTGGTGGCTCCACCAGTTGCCCTTCGCCGGCCACGCACCCGCGGTCGCGGACTGGCACTGGCACCTGGAAATCCTGCCGCGGCTGGCCCCGCTCGCCGGCTTCGAGCTCGGCACGGGCTGCCACATCAACACCATGACGCCCGCGGAATCGGCCCGCCGCCTGCGCGGCGACGCCCGCTGACGCGGGGCGAGGATTTCCCCGCTGCCCCGTTTGGCGCTGCCTGGCCGGCGCGTGACAATCCGCGTCCACCGCCCGCGGCCGCCCCGGCCGCCGTCTCCCGACCGGACCACTCGATGCCCCCCGCCGTCCGCCTCGTGTTCGTGGTCCACGACCATCAGCCCGTCGGCAACTTCGACGACGTCTTCGCGCGGACCTACGCGGACAGTTACCTGCCGTTCCTCGATCTCCTCGAGCGTCATCCGGCGATCAGGATCGCGATCCACACCAGTGGACCGCTCGCCGAATGGCTCGACCGGTGGCGGCCCGAATACCTCGACCGGCTCGCCGCCCGCGTCGCCGCGGGACAGATCGAGATCGTCGGCGGCGGCTTCTACGAACCGATCCTCGCCCTGCTCACGCCCCGCGACCGGACCGGCCAGATCGGCTCGTATCGCGACTGGCTCGAGTCGCGGCTCGAGGCACCGGTGCGCGGCATGTGGGTGGCGGAGCGGGTCTGGGACCCGGGCATGGTGGCCGACATCGCCGCCGCCGGCATGACCTGGACGATCCTCGATGACACGCACTTCAAGGCCGCCGGGCTGCGCGACGACGAACTCGACCGGCTCTGGCTCACCGAAGGGGACGGCCGGACGCTGGCCGTCTTTCCCGTGAGCGAGCGGCTGCGGTACCTGATCCCGTTCGCGCCCCCCGAGGCGACGATCGACCACCTCCGGTTCATGGCGTCGCGTCGCCCCGGCGGCCTGGCCGTGTTCGCCGACGACGGTGAAAAATTCGGCGCCTGGCCCGAGACCCACCGCACCTGCTTCACGGAAGGCTGGCTGGAGAAGTTCTTCACGCTCCTCGAAGCGAACGCCGATTGGATCCGGATGAGCCTGCCGGCGGAGGTGCTCGCCGAGGAGCCGCCGGCGGGCACGGTCTGGCTGCCCGAGTGCAGTTACCGGGAGATGACCGAGTGGGTGCTGCCCCCCGAGCTGCAACTGGCCTGCATCGAAGCCCGCAAGGCGGCGGCGAGCGATCCGCGGCTGGCCGGGGCCGCGGCCTTTCTGCGCGGCGGGTCGTGGCGGAATTTTCGGCGGCGCTATCCCGAAGCCAACGAGATGTACGCCCGAATGATGGCGGTGAGCACGCGGCTCGCCCGGCTCCGCTCCGCGGGCACGGCCGCAGCCGGGCCGCTCGCTGAGGCGGAGCGGGCCCTGTACCGTGGCCAGTGCAACTGTGCCTACTGGCACGGCGCCTTCGGCGGCATCTACCTGCCCCACCTGCGGAACGCCGTGTTCGCGGAACTTATCGCCGCCGACGCCGCCTGCGACCGGTCCGAGGACCGCACGGCCCCGTGGCTCGACACGTCGGTCGCGGACTTCGACTTCGACGGTCGTGAGGAGATCCGCATCGGCACCGACGCCCTCGAAGCCTGGGTCGCCCCGGGCCGCGGCGGCATCATCTACGAACTCGACCTGCGCACCACCCGGCACAACCTCCTCGCCACGCTCGACCGCCGCCCCGAGGCCTACCATGCACAGGTCCTCGCCGGACCGGGGGCGGCGCGGAGCATCGTCGACGAGTCGCAGCCGGCCCGGTTCAAGCACGAGGGCCTGGAGCGGATGGTCCGCTACGACGTCGCCCGGCGCAAGAGCCTCGTCGATCATTTCTGGGACCTGGACGCGACGGGCGTCGGCGTCGCCGATGGAGAAGCACAGGAACGGGGCGACTTCGCCACCGGTGCCTACGCGGCCACGCTCCAGCATGCCGTCGATCACGTCACCCTCACGCTCGCCCGCCCCGGCAACGCCTGGGGGATTCACTTCCGGCTCGAGAAGACGATCACGGTCGCCCGCGGCGGGCACGCGCTCGACATCGCCTACGTGCTCTCCGGCCTGCCCGCCGACTTCCGCCAGCACCTGGCCGTGGAGTTCAACTTCGCCGGCATGCCGGCCGAGGCCGAGGGGCGGTTTTTCCACGATGGCCGAGGCACGTCGCTCGGCGATCTCGGTGACCGGCTCGACCTTCCTGGTGCGCTGCGGCTCGGGCTCGTGGATCGCTGGCTGGGCATCGACGTGCTCCTCGAGTGCACCGTGCCGTCAGCGGGTGAACCGGGGGGCGTGTGGACGTTTCCGATCCGTTCTGTGAGCCAGTCGGAGGGTGGTTTTGAGCTCGTCCATCAGTCGGTGGTGGTCATGCCGCACTGGATCGTGACGCCCGACGCGGCCGGCCGCTGGAGCATGACCATGCGGCTGGCGATCGAGCAGCGGGCCGACGGCGGCGGCCGGGCCGGCTCCTCGTCCCCGAAAGGGTAGGCTCAAGCTCCATTTTCCGGAGCCCGGCGCGATGGCATCCCACAAGGTCGATTACGAAATCCTCGGCACGGAGATGCAGATCGTCGAGGTCGAGCTCGACCCCGGTGATACGGCCCCCATTTGAGGTCCTTCAGGGAACTTTGTGGGTCCGGAGCCCAGAAGGGGGTGTTCCTGCCGTGTCGCCGGGCTGTGGAAGCAAGCGCAGGCATGGATGCTGAAGCGCAGCGGACATGCAGTGAACAGAGGGCCGGAGGCCCGCAGAGAACGACCGGTGACATGGCAGGGACACCCCCGACCCACGGAAAAGCCCGATGGCCCCCACTTGATTCTCGCGCGCCTTTGCCTCGTTTTCCTGTCTTGCGCCCTCTGCCTTCAGGTGCCATGATTCGTCCTCCAGACAAGGAGGCCGCATGGACATTGTCGAAGGAATCGCGGAGATCGGCGCAGGCTCGCTGGCTTGATTGCCAAAGAATCGAATGTGATGCGGCGGGATCGGTTGCGTAGCGTGTTGCTGGTGCTGCAGGGGCGGGAGACGCTTGTAGTCGCCGATGCTGTAGGCCGCAGTCGACGATTCGTGCAGCGTTGGGCGTACGCCTATCGTGACGGCGGCATCGAGGCTGTGCGAAAGCGCAAGGCACCCGGCCGCGCACGAAAGTTCGCGTGTGGTTCCAAGACGAGGCCCGTTTCGGGCAGCAGGGAACGTTGACGGCGGTGTGGGCGGCCAAGGGGTCACGACCAATGGTCGTGCGACAAAACGGGCGGAAGTCGATCTGGGTCTTCGCGACATGGGTATGTCGCATGGCTATCCAGAGGCCGTATGAGCGGTGCCGGACGCGCGGTCAAACCAAAGCCCCAGGCGGCCGAACTCGAACAGACTCCGCGCCGACGGCAGAAAAACGCCACTGCAGGGGGAGGGCAGCCGTTCCGGGAGCAGCTGATCAGGTGCCGGAAAACGCGGCACCAGCCTCACCAGCCGCCCATCGGCCCGGAAATGCCTATCGACATGGTTGCGGAAGTGCCATTGGCCGGACTATCCCTCGCTCCGCCGCCAACAGGCTCCGCATCTCGCTTGCTGCCTCCCAATCGGAGGCATCTGGCTTTAGGCGGCCATGATGCTCGATAGCAAATCAGAGCGGTACAAATTCGACCCGATTTCGCATGTCGTCGGGATGCATGAGTGAAGCGATCAGGACGAGATCTTGGATCGCGGCGCCGATGGTAATTCGCATCTGGTGGGCGTACACCATGCCCGTGAACTCCCGGCGGGTGTGCTGCCATGCCGCGGCCAAAGCCAAGAAGTCCCTGTCTTGTGTGAATACGACGCGGCCGAGGTCGGTCGCACGTTGCAGGAGGAACTCGTCGTCACGATCGGCCGTGCCGTCCGCTTCCGTGGTCAGCACGTCGATGCCCCGCCGCCGCACGCCGATCGCGATCGCGCGTGGCACATGGTGGTCGAAATACAGCCGGAGACTCACTGCCGCCCTGCACGCTTCAGTTTCTCGCGCAGCAATGAGGGCTGCTGGGTGCCTGCGATGCGATCGACATCCGCCAGTTGCTGGGCAATATCGGTGTCAAGGGCCTCGCGATGGTCGTGGTAGTACGCCAACGCGGCGTGAATCTGACCCATTGTCAGATGCTGGTGCTGCCGCTGAATTTCCTCGGCGTCCCAGTGATGGGCGAGGCTGTCGAGGGCGATCTCGACGACCTTAGTGCGCGTGCCTTCGAGATACGGCACACCGTCAGCGCTCAATTCAATATGCGGGTAGGAAACGGTCGCCATGGTCGTGTTCCTCGGGACTCCAAAGCCTAAGGACCGATGCTCGCCCTATATTCTATCCAACGAACGCGTCGCCCTGCGATTCGGCAACAACTCGCGCAACAGCGACCCCTCCGACCAGCAAAAAACAACTAGGCCCGGTGTGATTCGAACACACGACCAAGGGATTATGAGTCCCCTGCTCTAACCACTGAGCTACGGGCCCGAAGGCTTGTTTTATAGGCTTTTGATGCTATCCTGTCCAGCGAGGAATTAAGACGACAACCGGTACGACAACCGCTCGGCATTTTTGGAGGCATTTTCCGTGATCGCTCGGACGCCCAAGAAGATACGCGATACCGCCGGCGGAGAGAGGCCCTTGCCGGGGACCCACGCCTCCGCCAGCAGCCAGACAGTATCGACCCCCGCCCGCCGCCCGGGAAGGCCCAAGCGATCCGAGGGAGAGGCGACGCGGCGGCCCGCCGTAGCGAGCAAGCCGCACCCGAACTTTCCGCTGACGCCCCATCGCAACGGCCAGTTCTGCAAGAAGATTCGCGGCCAGATCTACTACTTCGGCAGCGTCAAGGATCCAGACGCGGCGCTCCGGACGTACCACAAACACTGCCAGGCCCTGCACTCCGGCCAGATCTCGGAGGTGAAGCGCGACGACGACGAATTCACCGTCCGAGATCTGGCCAACCGATTCTTGGAGGCCGCCGAGGCCCGAAAGGAGGCGGATGAATTGACGGCCCGCACCTTCGCGGACTACTTCCGGGATTGCGAGAGACTGATCAAGTTCTTCGGCCGCAACCGTGCCGTGGAGTCGATCACCCGCGACGACTTGAAGAAGCTGCGGGCCTATCTCGCCCGCGGGGTGAAACCGCAGACGCTCAATGGGCGGGTCGGCGTGACGCGGAGCATTCTCAAGTTCGCGTACGACGAGGAGTTGATCGAAAAGCCGATCCGATTCGGCAAGGACTTGAAACGGCCCGACAAGCGTGTGTTGCGTCGCAGCCAAGCCGAATCGGGTCGGACGCACTTTCTTGCCGGCGAGATACGCACGCTGCTCGAAGCGGCGCCGCCGCAGTTGAAGGCCATGATCCTGCTCGGCATCAACTGCGGCTTGGGCAACAAGGATATCGCCAAGCTGCGTGCGAACTGCATCGACCTTGAGCATGGCTGGATTGACTACCCGCGACCCAAGACGGGGGTAGAGCGACGCTGTCCGCTCTGGCCCGAGACCGTGAAGGCGATCAAGGCTGTCGTGGGTCGCGGGGGCCTCCAGCAGGCCGGCCGGAGACCGGAGTCGGAAGGGCTGCTCTTCGTGACCCGGAAAGGCCACCCCTTCGTGCGGAGCGAACCCAAGATGGCGGCCGATGGGCACCCATACGTGGTCGAGCACGACGCGATTGCCACGAAGCTCAAGAGGATCATGGACCGCAAGGGAATCGCCATACCGGGCCTTGGCTTCTACGGCCTGCGGCGATCGTTCGAGACCATCGGTGGCGAGACCGGGAATAAGGTCGCCGTCGATCACGTCATGGGCCACGCGCCCCCCAACTCGGACATGGGGGCGGTGTATCGGCAGCACGTGGCCGAGAGTGCGCTGCGGCAGGTGACCGACCATGTCCACGAGTGGCTGTTCGGCAAGAAGTGCACCGCCGGCCGGCGTCAGAAGTAGGTGCGGCGCGTCGGCGTGGCCGGAACTCGCTTGCGCCGCCGCGACGGCGCCGGCGCGGCGGGAGCCTCCAAGGCAGCCGCGGCCCGGGTCTGTTCCTCGAACTGCCGGACGGATTCAAGCGGAATTCGGTAGCGGGGCCGCTTGGATTTTTTCGCGGCGACATTGAAGGCCCGCAGTTCGCCCGAGCGGATGAAGTTCAGCACCTTGTCGACGCAGACGCCCCACCGGAGGGCCAAGTCGCGTGGCCGAAAGTAGTCGGCGGTGCCGTGGCGGTTCCGGGGGGATGGGGGCGCAACCGCGGCGTCCGTGGCCGGCGAGATCGATTGCGAGGCGACAGATGCTGGCGTGCCTGCGGGTACGCCGAGATCTGGAAGGTCAAAGCACGCGACAACGGGGTGGTCGTCGTGTGCAGGTCCAGGAATTATTTCCATGGTGTGTCTTCCCGTGTGAGGTGGAATGTATTGAGACAAAGAAGGGTTGCCAGCAACCGAGCAACACGTTCACAACACGCAGGTGAGAACTGCACCAGGGAGGTCTTCGCTTTGGTTGTGCCGGTGCTTCCGTTGGTGTGGCGAGAAAAGGCGATTCATTTACTTCGATAATGGTTACGCATCAGACAGCCCGGTGCTCGACGATGCGGCCGTCGACGGCCCGCAGTTGCCGCCGCCCGCCGGTGTTCAGGTCGTCATATTCCAGTACGACCGTCGCGGCAGGCACCTGGGCAACGAGCCTGTTGAAGATCGGGAAGGCCGGCGTTGCCTCGGTCGTGATCTCCATGCTGCCGGCGACGTAGCTCTCGGTGCCATTGGTCGTGTACTTCACGCCGGGACGACTCGCCGCGGGGAGCGCGCCTATCGCCAACGCCCGGCACCGCTCAACCTCCGCGGGCAGGCCGTGGAAGACGAGCCGGTTTCGCACCTGCGGTACCGTGCCGAGCTTCACAGGCTGCGTTGTACGCGGCCGCCTGGTACCGGTGCCGCTGCCACCCTGGCCGCCGGCCTTCGTCCCGGCCCGCCGCTTTGATTTCCGGCGACGCTTGCTCGTGCTGACATAACGCTGGTCGATCCGCACGGCGCCCAGCCCGACCGCATCTGAAAACACTCGCGTCTTCGACATCCACGCCCCGCCGAAGCCGATGTTCAGCGTCATCCGATCCGTCTCGCACGACAGGGTGTAGCAGGTGAACATCATGCCGGGGTTGCTCTTGGCGGCCCTGCGAACCATGTCGATGTCGGCGTCGAACTGAACGAGGCAGCGGAAGCCCGTGCCTGGGTCACGCTGCTCTTCCCAGCCGGCCTCGACGAACTCCGCGAATGCCTCGTCGACCGATGCTCTGCCGATCCATTGGGTGGCGGACACGAAAAGTCTTGTCAGCGTTTTTCCGTGGTCTCTTGGCATCGTGTCGACTCCGTAAAGTTGGGGTTCGGTGTCACGCCCGTCATGAATACAGGTCCCACGCTTCGGGCGCGGGGCCGCCGTCAGCAGGCGACGGCATCCCGGGATGTCCGGCGATGAAGGGCGGCGGTTTGTGCGCCGTTATCTCCGCCTCGCTGACGAGTCCGGCATCAGCCCACGACCAGAATTCGCTTTCTGCTTTCTCGCACCGGAAAACCTCGGCTCGCACGGATGCGATATACCGGTCACGAATCTCGATCTGCCGCCGAAATCCGTGCTGATCCTCTGGAGGCAAAAGGTCTGCCAGGACGTGAGAACGGGCGTCATGAATCATGGATCGCACCGCCAACTCCTTCTCGGCCAGCCCGTTCCATGCATAGAACTCTTCCCAGTCCATGGCGGTGTTCAGGTGACGCTGGGCAAGCAACGTGACCTCCGCACGGGTCAGCGTGACCGCGATCGCAGGCTCCTCCGAGTAGTCGTACGCCGGCGGTTTCCGGGAGTAGACGCCGGCTGCTTCGCATTCGCCGATCCAGCTGTCATGGACCCACGGCAGCGCCTCGTCGGGCATCGCTTCGATGTACCGTCCGCCGTTTGCGCGCTCCCTGGCCCGTCGCAGGATGCTCTCAGCTGATTCACGAGCGTGTGGCGAGTCGGGGGTGTTGTTCGTCGGGGCTGGTTTCTGACTGTCGGACTGGTACATGGGATTTCTCCTTGGTTTCTTCTCTTTCGGAAGAGCACCAGACCACGATGGCCTGGTGCTCGACGAGCTGGCCATCGGTCAACGATTTCCCGCCCGCAACATCGCCTCAAACTTTTCGAGCGCTACGAGCAAGCCGGGGATCTGCAGCAGATATCCCGTGGCCAGCATCCGGAATTCCGCGAGCATCTCCGGGCTCACGGCGGTTTCGAGGTCATCGCGTGAGTAGCGTGCCGATGAGTCGGGCTCGCCACCCTGGCCGTGCCCATCAGCCCGGCTCCGCGCCACGGCCTCCTCCAGGAACATGGTGAACTGCTCGACGCCCCGGTGACCCCAGCGCAGGTCCTGGTCCCAGCCGGTCAGGCGTCGGCTCAGGTAGTCGAGAATGTCTGTGTCTAATCGCATAATCTTTCTCCTTTGGTTTTGAATGGCGAACCTAGTTCTCGTCGTCGTTCTCGTCACCCTCGTCCACGGCGGCCATGACAGCCTCCATGGCCTCGACGGCGTATTCGGCCTGCTCTTGCAAGTCCCGAAGATCGTCAAGAAACATCTCAAGCTCGTCCGCATCGACGGCCAGCAAGTCAGCGCGGGTGAGTTCGCCTTCGGCTTGGCCGGCTCGGCCGTGGTCATTGAGCCAGTCGAAGAGCCGCAGGGAGGCTTTGTCGGCCGCGGCAGCTCCACGAAAGATGTCTGACTTCCACTGCCGCATGATGGGCGGCAACGGCGTGCCGGTATCCGCGTCGCCGTCCGCGCTCTTGGCCGTCGAGGTGGGCGTGTTGTTCATCGGGCTATGGGGTTGGCTGTCGGACTGGTGCATGGGACTTTTTCCTTGGGGTGGAGCTGGAAAAGAACCTCGTCGGTGGATCGGCAGCTGTTGGCGGGGAAACCCTTGAGGAGCGGCGGGCCCACCCTCGCGCCCTGATGGCAACGGGTGGACGCCGCACGCGGACAGTCACTTCAGCGGGGCCACTCGGCGTCGGGGTCGGCACGGAGTTCCAAGATCTGCTCGACCGTCTCTAGGGCCTGGTGAACCTGGTCGAGCAGGTCCTGCAGGTTGTCCCGGGCGACTTCGAGCGGCTCCTGGTCCGCAGCCTTGAGGTCGGCCGGAGTCAGGCCCTCAGCGAGCCCGTAGAGGGCGTCGTCCAGATCCTCCGCGAGCGACATGGCGTCGCTCGCCGCCGAGCCGAAGGCCTCGGTGTACCCCAGAAGCATCTCGGCCACGGGGCAGACGCGTTTCTTCGTGGTGCGATTCACTGCTTTCATTCTTCTCTCCTGCTTCATGTGCGAAGCGTTGAAGTGCCGGAGTCGTGACCACGCGATCACGACATTCGCAAGGGTAGAAGCAGTGTTTCGATCGGGCTAGTAGCACAGTCGCTCATGTTCACGATCGACTCCCGCGCAGAAAGGAGTCCGACTCCCGACATGTGAGGAGTCGAATCATGATCGCGCTCGAAAGAGCAATTGCGGCCTACGAAGCACGCGTCATAACGAGATGCAGGCGTGCGGCGTGGGATCGCACGCCCACCAAGGAGACATCGAATGGCGAAGCAAATAGCACGCTCGAAGCCGTCAGCTGGCACGCCTCCTGCACGGAAGCGATCAAGAGCACGGCAGGCTATATCTACAAGTAGTGCGGCAGCGGATCGGAGCAGCGGGGACCAGCACACGCAGGATGCCCTTGTCGAGCACGGCAGCCATGAAGAGCGTGGGGCAAACGACATACGCGAGTCGCTCGTCAACGACCGCCGGCGGGGCACGAAATACGAGATCACGCCGAAGGTCGATGAGGTCGCGGCTATCCACGGCTTCATGAACGACCTCGACTGCAAGGTGTTCGACCCGGCAGTCGTGGGCGTGGAGTGCGTCGAGTCGGCCGAAGCTTTCTATAGCCAGCATGTCCGGCTGTGGCTCGATCGGGATCCGGTGCTCTCCAAGGCCGAAGTGCGGGACACCGGCGGCGGGCTCCACACCATCTTGTGGCTCGACGAGCCGATCATCGTTGCCCCCGGCGAGGCCCGGATCTGGGACGACATCGCCCGCGGCATCTGCAATGCCCTACCAGGCGACCCAAACCTGAACGGCATTATCGCCCTGACCCGGCCCGTCGCGGCGATGAATACGAAGTACATCCCGCCGCGGGAGGTTCGACAGTTGCGACCCGGCGAGCCTGTCTCTCGTGCCGAGATCCTCGAGCTCAGCCGCCTGGTGGCCGAGCAGCCGGCACGCCTGTGGATGCGGTTGTTCTTCGGCGGCGAGCGGGCGGAGCCGTGTCCGTTTTGCGGCAAGAAGTCGCTGGGCGTTGCGGGCTATTGGCAGGTCCGCTGCTACCAGTGCGGCCGTGCCAACGCCGCCTCGCTCGTCTACCGCTTCTACTTGCCCGAGTTCCTCGACAGCTGCAAGGAGGGCCACCATGGTTAGTTTCGCAGAGTTCAACAGCCGCGGCCGGCACAACTGGATTGCACGTGATCTCCGGAGCGCGCTGCGGGCAGTGACGGCGCTCGAGCGGGGCTTCAGTCGGCCGCGGCTGATTTCGAACGTCACCGCCTCCGGGCAGTTCATAGGCGACGCGGACGAAACGCTGCAGCACATGATGGAGAGCCTTCGTGACAGCGGTCGGCTCTACCGGCAGGGCAACACGCTTATCTTTTTGCAGGGGGGGAACCGCCCTGGCGGCGGCTGCAGCCCGACGCCGATCGTCGTGGACGGCGTGGTCTCCAAGATCGCCCCCGCGATCGTGCGCAACGTGGTGATGTGCCGTGAGCTGCGCAGTAATCCGTCCGGCAAAGGCAAAAAAGTCGATCAGCCGATCGAGTACGAGCTGCAGTTCGCCGTGCCGCAATCTGTACTGCAGCAGGTAGTTGCCACGGATGGCTTTGTCGACCAGGTGCCGGTGGCCCAGTACATCATCAACCACCCGGTCTTCGACAAGGACTTTAACTGGCTCGACGTTGGCTATCACCGCGCGCAGCAGATCCTCGTGTGCGGCGAGTCGTTCGAGCCCGCGATTCTGGACTCGCCGATCTTGAGTGGTCCGGTACGCACGGTTGCAGACGCCCTGGACCGGCTGCCGCCCCTGACTCGCCGAATGGTTGAGGGGTTTTATTGGGCTGG
>Ga0315902_10002489_pt1 | contig 28592 bp, 22 predicted proteins | sample LakEriMetagenome_9_FD_203523 | JGI IMG/M metagenome (GOLD analysis project Ga0315902, IMG submission 203523) | Freshwater fungal communities from buoy surface, Lake Erie, Ohio, United States - Buoy 12 MA117 | ecosystem: Environmental > Aquatic > Freshwater > Lake > Lake biofilm | place: USA...
ACTCTCTTCAAGTTAAAGCCGATGGATTTTATTGCCCGGTCTACAATACCTCAAACGCATTTTATTGGAATGGAAACGATGCCATCATGTTGGCAAAAGGAACATTGAGTTCCAACGGTACCGATAACGTAACGGCTGCTTCAGGATTTGCGATCGTAGATATTTTTGGAAAAATAGGAGAAAACCCTGCAAACGAGACGGGTATTTCCTCCAACAACGACGGCGCGTGGTCTACGGCTTTTCCTTACAGCACTGGCTTAGGGGTACAGGCAACGAAAGACCATTCCATGTTGCGTAAGCTAACCATTAAAAAGGGTGTCAAAACGCCTGTTTCATTTTTTGATCCACTTTTGGAATGGGATACCATTCCGGCGGTAATTGTTCGACTTGATGCCAATGGAGACACGCTTTTCGGAACAAGTGGCAATCCCATTTTGGATGGAAATTGGGCTTCACTGGGCGAACACATTTGTTCGTGTGACCCTACATCATCTGTAAAACCTGTGGATGGAGAAAAAAGTTGGTCTATATATCCGAATCCAACTTCTGGAATGATCCATATCAAAGGTGTGGAGGAGTTCGACGCCGTTCACGTGTACAACAGTCTTGGTCAGCTGATTTTTCAAACAACTAATACGAGCAAGGCAGTCATTTCAATTGACTTAAGTGCCAACAAAGGATTGTATTTGTTAAAATTGACAGACAGTCAAGGCAAGCAGGCGACGCGAAGGATTATCGTTAAATAATTCCTTAACTTTACCCCGAATCTACTATGAAAGGGATACTTCTATGCTGCTCAGTACTTTTGAGCACCTTGTCGTTTGCGCAGCAAGGGGTTTTGTCAGGTCGTGTTACTGACAACGTCACTAAGCAGCCTGTGGTCGGAGCCAAAATAAAGCTCACACCTGAATTGCGAGCCATTTCGGATGTTGAGGGCAATTATCGCTTGGAAAACGTTCCCTTTGGTACCTATAATTTGTTGGTCTCCATGCCTTCTTTTGATAGCGTTAGAATGGAGGTTAAAATGGACATGGCCGTGGTTACCATCGATGTCATCATGGGAGGAAGTCAGGAACTTCAAGAGGTAAAAGTGATAGGCAATTTGGTTTCAGACAGAAAAACCCCGATTGCTGTAACCAGAATATCCGCACAGAAAATTGTCGAGGAATTAGGCTCGCGTGATTTTCCGATGTTACTTAATGGAACGCCAGGTGTTTACGCAACGCAAACAGGAGGTGGAGATGGCGATGCGCGTATCAATGTGCGTGGTTTCGATCAACGCAATGTAGGTGTGATGATTGACGGTGTACCGGTGAACGATATGGAAAACGGTTGGGTGTACTGGTCCAATTGGTTTGGATTGGATGCCATTACGTCCACCATGCAGGTGCAGCGTGGACTCGGTGCTACGAAAGTGGCGATGCCTTCCATCGGTGGAACGATCAATATTCTAACCCAAGGTGTTGGAAACCGTAAAGGCATGTCCTTTAAACAAGAATATGGAACAGGACAGCTGTTGCGATCCACATTCTCATACAATTCCGGAATGTCCAAAGAAGGTTGGGGATTGACATTATGTGGTTCCTACAAACAAGCGCAAGGTTGGGTGGACGGAACACCAAGTCAAGGCTTCTTTGGTTACATGAAGATTCAGAAAAAAATCAATAAGCACTTGGTTTCTTTATCGGCTTTTGCTGCACCACAACAACATGGTCAGCGTTCTTTTAACCAAGCCATACAATATTGGGATGCGGACCGTGCACGTGAGTTGGGATTAACCTTGGACTCATCCACCGTGTTTTTCGATGAAGGGGTTCGGTTCAACCAACACTGGGGATATAGAACTGTTGATGGAGAACGCGTCGTTCAAAACGATCGCTTGAATTACTATAACAAACCACAATTTACCCTCAAAGATTTTTGGAAAGTCAACGATAAATTGTCTATTTCAAATATTGCCTACGTTTCCATCGGCCGTGGGGGAGGTACGCGCTTGTCCAATTCATCCGTTTTACGGGATTCAACAGGCCTGATTGACTGGGATGCCATAGTTCAAAGCAATCAGGTAAATTCGCTCTTCGGAACGCCTAACGTTGATCCACTTTACAGTCCTGATTTAATTAAGTCTTCACAAGTGTTGCTTGCAAGCGTTAATAACCATTTTTGGGTGGGGTACTTAGGGCAATTCAATTACCAACAGTCCGATAAACTTTCTATTTCTGGTGGCCTTGACTACCGGTATTACGAAGGTGAACATTACCAGGAAATAAAGGATTTACTGGGAGGTGATTACTTCATTGAAACCTCCAACCAAAACGATATTGGTCCAATGAAAGTGGTAGGCGATAAAATTGCCATGAATCCGTTCAATAACCACCGTGATGGATTAGTAAACTGGATAGGTACTTTTGGTCAAGCGGAATACTCCGATGCACGATTCTCTGGCTTTTTGAATGTGTCATTTATTTACAATGGATACAAGGGAATCGATTATTTCCAGAAGCGTGAACTCGACCTCGGTGATACCGTTTTATTAATTGGAAACGAAGCGGTAGAATACAACGGTCAAATCTATAATACCACGTCGGAGGGATTAACCTACAACAATACTGGTTGGAAATACTTACCCGGTGTTACAATTAAAACGGGTGGAAGTTACGAATTGAACGAATATTCGACCGTTTTCATGAACTTGGGGTATCTTTCTCGTACGCCGCAATTCAGCAATGTCATTGATAACAATACCAATAAGTTCTTTGAGCAAATCCTGAACGAGAAGGTTTATGCCATTGAGGCGGGTTACAATTTTGCCAACGAGCGTTTCGGTGTCAATGTCAATGGGTACTATACCATTTGGCAAAACAAACCTTTTCCTTTCGGTGTAGCGGTTCCAGATCCCAACGATCCCACTGAATTCATTCGCATAAATATTAATGGAATGGACGCATTGCATGTGGGAGGCGAAGTGGATGTCGCGTACAAAATCAGCAAGAAATGGTCCTCGGAATTTATGTTTTCTTTGGGTGATTGGACATGGACATCAGAGGACAGTGTGGTTGTCCCACAATACAATAATTTTAAGTTCACTTTCGATGCCAAAGGGGTTCACGTGGGAGATGCCGCCCAAACAGCACTTTCACTCGCATTGCGCTATGAACCCATTAAATCCTTGTATTTCAAGGCACAATTCCAATTTTTTGACAGGTATTACGCTCAATTTTCCCCTTTTGATTTGCAAAACAATAATGCGGGTCGCGAATCGTGGAAAATTCCTTCGTATCATTTGCTGAATTTATTTGCAGGTTACCGCCTTGATTTAAAAAAGATGGACATCTTATTCAGTGGAAACATCAGTAACCTACTCGATATCGGTTCGGTATTTAATACCTCATTTCTTAGAAATGATTTCATTGCCGATGCCACAGACAACGCCAACGATATTTACAATAATTTCGATGCCCAATCAGCTACGGTCATGTTTGGCCAAGGCTTTCGTTTTAACCTTTCTTTAGGTATTCAATTTTAAATCAACTACATGAAAAAAGTTTTAGTTTTAGTTGCTGCTGTTTTGACCTTTGGTCAGTTCAACGCCCAATCCACGATTGCCGATGCCCGAGTTATGGGAATCGGACAAACAGTGACAATCAAAGGGGTGATTACCAATGGTTCAGAGTTGGGAAGTATCCGATATGTGCAGGATGAAACAGGTGCCTTGCCCATTTATGGAACAGGATTCACTAGTCTTCTCCGTGGTGATTCAGTTACAGCGACGGGCCCATTATTTGATTTTAGTGGATTATTGGAAATTTCTCCTACCGCAACATTTACGGATCACGGTCCAGCCCCAGGTGGACTTCCTGCTCCCTTAATTGTTCCGTTGACTTCTGTAAATGAATCCATCGAAGCTCAATTGGTGCGGGTAGACAATGTGACTTTTACAACTTCTGGTAACTACGCAACAGGAAACAGTACCGTACAAATAACAGATGGGGTAAATACCTTGGATGTGAGAATAAATGGTTCCACCAACATAGATGGTACTGCGATTCCTACTGGACCGGTTTCAATCGTAGCATTAGTAGGCCAATTCAATGCTAATTACCAGCTTGTGCCTAGAGATTTGAACGATATTTTTCCTTATGTCGCTCCACAAAAAGAAATTAATGTGAAAATGGCGGGTTCAACAGTTTTAAACAATGGGACATTTATCGTTGGAAACACTGCAAGTACTCAAGTTACTATTCAAAACCAAGGTGTCGGAAGCCTTTCCGTAACAGGAGCAACCGTCACTGGCCCAAATGCTGCTGACTTTTCTATAACCGTCGCACCCATTGCCATTGGTGGAAATGGTTCACAAAACTACACCTTGACTTTCAATCCTACTGGAACGGGCACACGGAATGCAGTGCTCAGTATAGGATCTGACGACGCCGATGAAAATCCATACCTTATCAATTTGTTAGGAATTGGCACAGATAATTTGGCGACGGCTCCAACAGCCAACCCAACTGGTTTGACTTTTCCTTTAGTGAAAGCGTATACCATTGGTGGTCAGTACAATGCCGGAACGAATGCGGATAACTACCTTGTTTTGTGGAAAAATGGAAGTGCTGTAACAGGTGTTCCCACGGATGGGACTACCTATAAAAGAGGAGATGTCGTTGGCGATGCGCGCGTTGCTTATGTTGGACCGGGAACGTCCTTCACTCCACGTGGTATCATTGCCAACCAGACCTATCATTTCGCGGTTTATGCTTACAATGGTCCGGCAGGATTTCAGAATTACCTAACTAACAACCCTGCTACCGGAACGGTTACCAGTCAAGGGCAACAAATTGGAAATTACTACGGAAGTATTAATTCCATGTCGCCAACGTTCCTAACTAATTTAAGTGCGTTAATCAATACACATACTATTGTTTCGTATTTTAATTACAAGCAGACCATGATGAACCAATTTGAAATTAAGGATACCACCAACGGTCAATCCTTTGTTACCTGCGTTTATTCCGGAGAACGAAAAGTATTTAACGATCCTTTCGATTGGACTGCTCAAGGATATTCGAGAGAACATACTTTTTCCCATTCATGGATGCCAACTTTCCCATGCGATAATCCGGAAAAACCGGAATACAACGATCAGCATAATTTATATCCAACCAACCTTCAGCAAGCGAATACGCCAAGAAGCAATTTGCCTATGGAAGAGGTTACTGGAAATATCGTTTTCAACTATTTAGAAGGAAGTGTAGGTTATAATGCGAACAACCAGTTGGTTTACGAGCCGAGGGCACAACAGAAAGGAAATGCTGCACGTGCGATTTTTTACATGGCAACATGTTACAATGGTATTTCAGGAAACAATTGGCAAATACCGAGCAATCAAAGTCAGGAGTCTTTAAAAAACTGGCATTTCAATGACCTGCCTGACAATTACGAAATTGCGCGTAACGAATACATTTTCAGTCTTCAGGGCAATAGAAACCCCTACGTTGATTCTGTGCACTTTGTGTGCCATGTTGATTTCTCAAACATGACTTACCTTACTGAACCGTGTGCAGCGGGATTGGAGGAACAGTTGCAACAGAATTTAGTTGTTTTCCCTGTTCCTGCCAATGAGGTGCTTTATGTTCAAGTCAATGGCTTGAAAATAGAAGAATACCAATTAATCGATATGCAAGGAAAAGTACTTGCATCAGAAAATGGGGTACAAAAACCAGTTTTGGAACTGAATACATCAGCGTATAAAAGTGGAACGTATGTACTGATTGTTCGGACATCCAAAGGGGATATTCAGCGCAAGGTGGTCATTGACTAATGAAGTTTCACTTTTTATGTTGGATTTTTATGGGAGCAGGCCTTTGGGCCTGCTCTTCTGCGAATACCGTTCAGGTAAACACTGAAATGAAACCTGTTGTCAATACAATGGAACTAAGTTCAACCATTGACAGCATCGTTCGGCCATTCCGCGACACCTTGCAGCAGCAGATGGGTGAAGTGATTGCTCAGGCCTCTGTAGATTATATCGGAGGTAGGCCGGTATCTTCGCTTGGGAATTGGGTGACTGATGCGCTGTTTGCCAACCAAACCAAGTTCATTCGTTTGTCAACACCTGTTTTTTGTTTATTAAATACCGGAGGATTAAGAGCTTCTATTAACAAAGGACCAGTCACGCTGGGCGATATCTTCAAATTGATGCCTTTCGACAATGAAGTGGTATGGGTACATTTGCCTTCCACGTGCATACACGAAATCGAACAATATTTGAAAACTTCGGGTGGCGAACCACTATCGAATGCCACGGTTAGCAAAGGCCATCTAAACGTTAACGGATGGAGGGATACTACCACTTCGTTTTGGGTCATTACTTCTGATTATTTGCTTAATGGCGGAGATAAAATGACGTTTTTTCAAAAAAAAATAGAAGTGAAACAATCGGGTAAATTGTTGCGTGATGCACTCATCGAGGAAGCACGATTTCAAGAAGTATTACACGTTGATTCAACCATTCGAATTTTATGGGACTAACAAGGCGTAAGTTCGTTTTTCAGGCCACTGCTTTAGCAGGAAGTATGCTTGTGAGTAATTCGTTACTTGCCAGTGTTTCCAATAAGAAAAGCAGGAAACTTATTATTCTACATACGAATGATACACATTCCAACATTGATCCGTTTCCTGCCAACCATGCTAAATTCCCGAACATGGGCGGCGTATCCCGAAGAGATGCCTACATTCGAAAAATTCGTACAGAAAACGAACATGTATTGGTATTGGATTCAGGTGATATTTTCCAAGGGACACCTTATTTTAACAGGTACAAGGGAACACTTGAATTAAGACTTATGTCCGAAATGGGCTACGATGCCGCCACGATGGGAAACCACGATTTTGATGCCGGACTGGAAGGTTTTTTACATGCCTTACCTCATGCCAATTTTCCTTTTTTATGTGCTAATTATGATTTTTCAGAAACCATACTTGCGGGAAAAACGCAAAAAAATAGAATCTTTCAGCGCGGTTCTTGGAAAATTGGTGTTTTTGGAATAGGGGTGGAGTTAGAGGGATTGGTCCCCAACGATAAATTTGGAGCAACAAAGTATTTGGATCCGATTGTCACAGCCAATCAACAAGCAGAGGAGCTAAAAAAACAAGGATGTAATTTAATTATTTGCCTTTCACATCTTGGTCTAGAATACGATTCGGATAAAGTTTCGGATATGGTGTTAGCCGAGAAATCCATTGGGATTCAACTGATTCTGGGAGGACATACCCATAGCCTATTGCCCCAACCGCGGTATGTGAAGAATGCCTGTGGACAACTTGTTTTGATCAACCAAACGGGTTGGGCGGGCTTACATATTGGTCACCTTGAACTTGAATTAGATCAACATCCTTTTGCAAAGCAAACCTTGATTCGGCACACGGTTGTATTGGATGGCTAACGGAAGTTTCGTAAACTTGTGTAATGAAGAAGCTAAAGTACCTGAGCATTTTCAGCTTACCATTGACAGTGGCTATTGCTTTTAATTTGGAAGGTTGGTGGACTTTCCTACCCGTTATCGTCTTTTTCGGTCTTGTGCCGCTGATCGAATTATTCAGCACTCCAGACCTTACGAACATCTCCCTGCATGAAAAGGAACTGGTAGCCAAGGATCCGTTTTACGATGCGCTTTTATTTCTTATGGTGTTCGTTCAATTTGCCTTTCTCGCTTGGTTCTTGTACCTGTGTGCCTCCGGTTCTGTCAACGCAAATTGGGTTGGTCGTGTCACTGCAATGGGATGCATGTGCGGAATCATTGGAATAAATATTGGGCACGAACTTGGCCATCGAAACGAGCGTTGGCATCGTTTTATGGGAGATTTGCTGATGTTTACCTCGCTCGAAAACCATTTTACTCCTTACCACAACAGTGGTCATCACCACAATGTTGCAACGCCCGAGGATCCTGCGACGGCCAGAAGAAATGAACCTGTTTTTGTCTTCTGGATTCGTTCCCAATTGGGAAGTTATTTCCAGGCATGGTCAATAGAAATGCGTCGTCTTCGTATTGTGGGAAATCCTCCCTTGCACTGGCGAAATAAGATGCTCCAGTATACTTTTTTTCATGCTGTTTTTCTGGCGTCGGTTTTCATACTTCTCGGTGGATTTGCCCTTACTAGTTTTCTGCTGGCCGCCGCCTTTGGTATTTTGCTTTTGGAAACAGTGAATTACATCGAACATTATGGTTTGTTGCGTAGGAAAAGGGAAAATGGAACTTACGAACGTGTAAAACGCATCCATTCCTGGAATTCCAATCATGTGGTTGGGCGCGTTGTACTGTTTGAATTGACGCGGCATTCCGATCACCACTACAAACCAGATCGACCCTATCAATTATTGGAAAGCCACGAAGAATCTCCTATTATGCCAACGGGGTATCCCGGAATGATGCTTTTGGCTTTGGTTCCACCGCTCTTTTTTCGGGTGATGAATAAACGTATTGATGAAATAAGCGCTTAATCCCTGCTATTTCTCGGATGAAAATGGATAATGGCGTCGCGCATGAAACGTTGGTCTAGGTGTGTATAAATTTCGGTGGTGGTAATGGATTCATGACCAAGCATTTCCTGCACTGCGCGAAGGTTGGCTCCGCCCTCTACCATGTGTGTAGCGAACGAATGCCGGAAGGTATGTGGAGAAATCGATTTGCTAATGCCGCAGTTTTTTGCGGTGTTTTTAACAATGGTGAAAATCATAACCCTTGTGAGCTGAGCACCCCTACGATTCAAAAAAACAAAAAGTTCGTGCCCATGAACGATGTTCTGATGCCTTCGAACGGCGTCAAAATAGAGTCCTATTTCCTTTTCCACGCTAGGGCTCACAGGTACTAACCGCTCTTTATTCCCTTTTCCTTTTACCCGAATAAAGCCTTCCTCGAAAAATAGGTCTCCTAATTTTAAATTGACCAATTCTGAAACCCTTAGTCCACAACTGTAAAGCGTCTCCATAATAGCGCGGTTTCGATGACCTTCTTTTTTGCTGACGTCTACCGTTGCAAGCATCTTGTCAATTTCTTCAATAGATAAAAAATCAGGAAGTTTTCGACCAATTCGAGGCATTTCTAATAATTCACTTGGGTCTTCTGTGATGAGTTCTTCCACCAACAAAAAACCAAAAAACTGCTTGATGCCACTTACAACTCTGGCTTGTGAACGCGCACTTAATCCTAAGTCAAATAGAACAGCAACAAGCTGCTGTAAGTCAGCTAAAGTTAGTGAAGTAATAGTAAGGCGCCTTTCTGTGGCAAATTGCATAAGTTTAACTACATCCTGCTGGTAGGCAAAGACGGAGTTGTCCGCTAATCCCTTTTCAATTTTCAGAAACGAAACAAAATCCTTAATATAGCGATCCCAACTCATTGGTTTATGCACGTACTTATTGTCAATGGTCCCAATCTAAACTTACTTGGTGAACGAGAACCACAAATATATGGGAATGTGTCGTTCGAAAGCTATTTTCAACAACTTTCAGAGAAATTAGAGCTGGATTTTTCTTATTTCCAATCCAATATTGAAGGGGAACTGATCAACAAACTCCAAGAAAATCAATGCGATGGAATCATTCTCAATGCCGGCGGTTACACGCATACAAGCGTGGCCATACGCGACTGTATTTCTGCCATTTCCGTTCCCGTAGTGGAAGTGCATATTTCTAATGTGGCGAACCGGGAAGTGTTTCGTCATGATTCATTACTGACACCTGTATGCAAAGGATTGATTATGGGATTTGGTTTGGACGTCTACGAATTAGCAGCACGTTCATTTTTAATAAAAAGCCGTTGATTCAATTGGGAAAAGCATTTGATTCCCCTAAAATACCGATCGATTATAATACTGCCTCGGTATAGCCCATTTCGGTTGTAGTTAGTGCGGGTTGTTTGAATCTCTTCACGTTGTTTTAAAAGTGCTGGAAGACGTCGATAAACAGCCATGTGGGCGTTCCATACGCTGGCAACATGCGCCCATTCTCCGCGAAGTAGGAACCGAAACGCAGCAATCCCATCGAGCCCCAAACGATAAAACAACTTGAATAAAAGTATCCCCTGGTGGTTTTTTACCAACATAAACAAACTGTTTCGGAAATTTAAGTAGGATTTTCTGGGAGACAAATAGGGGAGGGTTCCACCACCTATATGGTATACCAAGGAAGATGGTTCTGAATAAAAGGAGTATCCCAACGATTTTAAGCGCCAGCACAAATCAATCTCTTCCATGTGTGCGAAAAAGGCTTCGTCAAAACCTCCCACTTTATGAAAGGCTTCAGATCGAATAAACAAACAGGCTCCAGTTGCCCAAAAAACCTCCATGGGATAATCGTATTGTCCCTGATCTGTTTCGAATTGGTCGAAGATTCTACCTCGACAGAAAGGGAAATAATCTCTATCGAGAAAGCCTCCCGCTGCCCCCGCATGTTCGAATTGATCTTTTGATTGATGAGATAAAACCTTGGGTTGAACACCGGCTATGGATGAATCACTCATTGTTTTTTTCAACGGTATTAGCCAATCGGAACTTACCTCGATGTCGCTGTTTAAAAGGACATAAAAACGCGAATCAATTTGTTTCAAAGCGTCATTATATCCCTTTGCAAAACCACCATTAGTGGAGTTTTGAATGATTTCAATTCCCGTAAAATGATGTTGTAAATAAGCAATCGAATCGTCTGAAGATGCATTGTCTGCAACTATTATGCGCGCATTTCCCGAGTATTTCAAAACCGTTGGTAGGAATTGTTCAAGAAATGAGCGGCCATTCCAATTAAGAATCACTACAGCTACATCACTCAAATCCATCGATTCCGGTTGCATCAATATTGCCTGAAAAAATCTTCACTCGTTCCGCCAAATGTTTGCTGAACATTTTGGTTAGGGTTATCAATATTCCCTTTGTTGGTATTTCGGGTTGATAGGATTTGTGGCCAACCAGGGTTTTTCAACTCTCCCAGCATGTCGGAATGAAGCAATCGATAGGAATTGTTCACCAAATCTGGGTTATAAAAGATAAACCTTCTGTTACTGAATTGCCCAATTTTATTGTATTGCCAAATTTCATAAGGGTATTCAGTAGACGATACTTCCCGTTGGATGATATTGGTCGGTGCACCGTATTGCAGATAAACCCTTCCACGGTCCGTTTCAAACCCTTCTTGAAAATTATTGCTGTAGAGTTTTTCGACTAGCAGCACTTGACCTTTGTAATTTAACCATGAAGCATAGGGATTAACAGGGGAGGTTTTCGTCCAAAATGCTTGAATGTGTTTCCGTTGTTGTTCTGGGTTCTTTTCTTTTATAATGGAAATGATGTTTTTTATTTCAGCGGGTTTGGAAATGGGAATTAGCGATTCGAGGAAGTAGGTAACGCTATCTTCGTGAATCGAAGCTTGGAATGCCGGATCAATGAGCATATTGGCAAAGTCAAAAGCGATTTCGCGGTCATTGCTTCGCTCAAAATAATAACTTTTTACCGCTAAATCTGCCATTCCTTTCGAAATAAGGGTGTAGGTCAGCGCATATTTACCGGTTGGAACATCAGCAATATCCACATTACGCAAGAAACGAATGACCTCGCTACTCGTATGTTTTGAATAACGCGTGTAGGCTTCAAGTTCTGTATTGGTTTCTACCGAAACAATGCTTTGTTTCAGGCCAAAAACGGAATCTTTTAATTGATTGGTGTGGTATACTTCAAAGTAACAAGGAATCGAACTTAACTCACTGGGATAAAAAGTCGAAAGGCGAGGTAAAATGGTAAACCCAGATTTATTGAATATCCCTTGACTCGTATCTGGATAGGCATATTCAACGGCTTCAATATCGGAAAGATGAATTCCCCGGGTGTAATCTTCCACCTGAATGCTCATTTTCGCCTGAACGGGTGTTTGATCGCCAAACATGTCCACAAGACTCAACTGAAGTTGATAGGCGCCTGGAGTTAAACTATACCTTCGAAGATCAAAGAAATCATCAATGATGCTGTCTTTCATTACGGGACTCATCAATCGGTATGCATCGGAGCGAATAAGGCTATCTTCTCGGCTAATTCGAAGAGAAATTGCGAGTTCGGACTGAACGCCTCCTTCCACACCTCGGTAATTAAGGGTGTATCCCACATACTGAAAGTACAATTCGAGGTAATTTTCACCTGTTGGTGAATAAAACTGTTTAGTATCTAGGTATACCCTAAGCTTTTGACTAAAACCAAGTGGCATCGCGAATGCAAACAAGGCGATTATGCATGAAAAACGAATGATTAGCCTCTTCATTTCCCGAAGTTACGAAAATCCTCAGTTAAGTGTATTCATGACTGAGTAAACCATTTGGTTCATTGATCCTGCTAACTAGGCACCTATTGGCTCAGGTTCCAGTTTTTTCTTTCTTTTAACCCGAGCCAAGATGGCATCCACTACATAATACATCATAGGAACCACTATGATGGTGAGAAACATCGAACTAGTTAATCCACCAATTAAGACCCAGGCCAATCCGTTTTTCCATTCGGCACCCGAACCTGTCGCTGTAGCAATAGGAACCATTCCAATAACCATGGCAATGGTGGTCATCAAAATAGGACGCATTCGTTCTCGAACAGCTTCCAAAAGGGCATCGTAAGTATTTTTTCCCTGTTCTTTCAAGTGGTTGGTGAAATCGACAATGAGTATCGCATTTTTCGCTACAAGACCCAATAACATCAGCATTCCAAGCATCGTAAAGATTCCCATATTGGATGCCGAAAGGGTAAGCGCCAATATGGCACCTACAAGCGAAACAAGTATGGAGAACAGGACCACAAATGGATAAACGAAATTATCGTACAATGCCACCATGATGAGGTAAACCAAAATTAACCCTATGCCCATGGCTGTTCCAAGTGCGCCCATTGATTCTTTTTGACGCTTTATTTCGCCTCCCCAAAGCATGCGTACATCTTTGTCAAGTGGTTTTTCTTTCAAATATTTTTCAATGGCTGCCGATACATTCCCTGATGCTGTTCCAAGTACGTACGAGCGGATGGTTGTATTGGCGATGCGGTTTTTGCGTTCCAACGATCCCGATGCGTTGTCTACTGTGATGGAAGCGAATTCACTTAGTTGAATCTGTCGCCCGTCGTTGGTAGAAAAGGTCATGGAACGGATATCGTCTACGTTTTTACGGTCAAAGCGATCCATCATAACACGTATGTCGAACTCCTTACCGTTACGGTCGAATTGTGCATCGTCGTTTCCGGTTAATGCATTCTGTAATTGCATTCCTACAACCGCAATAGGTAGTCCCAACTGTCCCATTTTTTCACGGTCAAGGTCAATGCGTATTTCTGGAATGATGTCTTCAGTCGAGATGGTAGGGTCCTTGGCGCCTTCAATGGTTAACATTTTCGCTTTCAATCGTCGGGCTTCTTTCATCAATAATTCTGAATTTTCAGAGGAAAGGAAGATCTCGATCGGTGCCTCTTCTGATTCCACCATTCCAATATTCAATGCTTTCGCTTCAACTCCCGGATATTGGTTCTCAATTTTCTTTCTGATGAGGTTCATGTAGTTAATAGTGGGAATTTCCTTTTGCTTACCTGATTTCATTTTTACGGTCAACTCCGAACGGTTTTCACTACCAAAAGAGGCGGCTCCCATGCCTGAGCTTGGTCCACCCACGTTGGCAAATACAATATCTACCACATCTTTTTGAGCAAGAATCATCTGTTCAATTTCCATCGTTGTAGCATTATTTTCCTCGAAGGTGGTACTTTTCTCGAATTTCAATTTAATCATGAACTTACCTTGATCACCTTGCGCCACAAATTCCTGCCCCACAATTCCAAGTCCCATGGTAGCAAAACTGGCAACGAAGATGGCGATGATTGCCAATCCTGCCCAGATTTTATGCCGCAACGACCAGCCAACCAATAATACATATTGATCTGTGAATGCAGTGACGCGCCTTTCGAACCATAACAAAAACGCCTGAAATGGTTTTTTCGGATTTAATTTTACCTCCCGAGCAAAGCGTGAGGCCAACCAAGGCGTTAAAGTAAAGCAAACAAATAGCGACATAAGCGTGGAGACAACCACCACTATCGAGAATTGATGTAGGATATCTGAGATAGTACCTTCAATGAATACCACAGGTGAAAAAACCACCACATCCACGAGCGTAATCGCTAAGGCCGTAAAACCAATTTCGTTCCTGCCTTCCAATGCGGCCTTCCGTTTGTCCTTGCCCATTTGCAGGTGACGGTAAATATTTTCCAAGACCACGATGGAGTCATCCACCAGAATTCCAATAACCAAAGACATCGCCAACAAGGTCATCAAGTTCAGTGTATACCCCAATAAATACATGGCTATGAACGTCGAAATGAGCGAAGCCGGTATCGATATCAATACGATGAATGCATTTCTAAGGCTGTGTAAAAACAACAACATGACTGCTGCCACTAGGAGAACAGCCAATTCTAAGTCATGAATTACAGCATCTACCGATTCAATGGTTGGCTTGGAAGTATCTGTCGCAACCGTAAAACTCACGCCTTCTTTCGCATACTTTTTCTCAAGTTCTTTGAATTTTTCCTTGGTTGCGTTTGACATATCCACGGCGTTCGCGTCGCTTTGTTTTTTGATACGCATACCAATGCCATTAACGCCATTAAACCTACTTACGGTAAGCACATCTTCCTTATCGTCTACTATTTCAGCAACATCTCCCAAACGAACCGTAGAGGTCCCATTAGAAATAAGGATTAAGTTTCGTAAGTCATCCACGCTTTTTAATTTACCTGCCAATCGAACGGTCATTTGATTGCTGGCATCCTTTACTTTACCTGTAGGAAATTCAACGTTGGAAGAGGAAATCACTTGATTGATTGCGGCCATTGAAAGTCCGTACATTTTCAGTTTTTCGCGATCAACATTGACGCGTACCGCTCGTTTTTCCCCTCCAATGATTTGGATTTCAGCAACGCCCTTTGTTTGTTTAATTTGTGGCAAAATTTGATCATCCATCAATTCCATGAAGTCGCGTTCCTCCATGTTTTTTGCGACCACACTAACTTGAAGTACCGGTGATGCATTCGGTTCGATTTTCGCAATGACCGGAGTATTTGATCCTTCCGGAAGGGAATTAATAACGTTATTTATTTTGCGTTGTGCATCTTCCAAGGACTCATCCATGTTGGCATTGGCCTTGAATTCAAGTAGCACAATGGAAGCATTATCCAAGGAGAAGGAAGTGACTTCACTGATGTTCTCTAGTCCACTTAGGGCATCCTCCATTGGCTTCGATACCTGCGTTTCTACGGTAGCCGGAGCTGCACCAGGATAAGTGGTGGTAACGGTCAAGACCGGAGGTGAAAAGTCGGGAAGTAACTCGTAACTCAGTTGGTTGTAGCACAAAATGCCCCCCCCAATCAAAATCGTGAATATAACAATAATGAAAGAGGGTCTTTTTATGGAAAGTTCGGTAAGTGTCATATCGACTGTATCATTTGGTTTTAACGTTGCTCTTGTTTTGTACATTGACTTGTCCCTTCACTATGACCCGGTCTGAAGGATTTAAGCCACTAACAACTTCAATATAGTTGGCATCTGAGGTTCCGGCATTGAATGAGGTAAGTACCGCTTTTCCGTTTCGAATCACATACACTTGCGGATTTTTGGAAGATCCAACGAGCGCTTTTCTTGAAATTGCTAAAGCTGTTTTGGATTGGTTATTGGACAAACTGACAGAACCATACATGCCGGCCATCAGTTCTTGCTTGCCATTTTTCACCAAGATTTGTACTTTAAAATTGTGGCTGCGGTCTGCCACAACTCCTATGTTCACAACCCTTCCAGAAAAAGATTTCCCTTCATATACATCGGCTTTTACCTCCACTTGTTGGTTTAACTTGAATTTGAGGATATCCCGCTCAGGAACATTTACAGTCAGCTTCAACGAGGAAATATCCGTAATTTCAAGCAAAGGTGTTCCCGGACCAATTACCGAACCAACTTCGACCATTTTCTTTGTCACAATTCCACCGAATGGCGCTTTAATCGATGCATTTCTAATTTGTTTTAGTAGTTGTTTTTTCTGAATTTCAGAGGAACGTATTCCCAGTTTGGTTTTCTCAGACTGTACTCCTGGAATCACCTTATCCTTGGATAGAACATCGTAACGCTCATCGTCTTTTTTCTGTCCTTCGATTCCGATTTCAGCATTCTGTAGTTGCAATTGCAACATTTCGTCGTCCACTTTAGCAATCAATTGCCCGGTAGCAATACGATCTCCCTCTTCAAAATAAACTCGGATGATCTTTCCCTGCGCATCCGAACCTATCATGTTTTGTTTGTTGGGGTCAAAGGTACCTAGGAAATTAAGTGATTTTTCAAAGGTATGGTTTTCAGGGTTGGATGCCTCCACAAGTATAGCGGCCTCTGTATCGTGGATGTATATTTTCTCTGAAACTTCCTCCTTGTTTTGGAGTAATTTATACACCATAAAGCCAATGAGTAAAATCGCACCAATGGATAAGATAATGATACGGCTTAGGTTATTTTTCTTTTCGGTTGTTTCCATTTTATTCTTTATTTTAAGCTAATTATTCAATTCCTCCAATTGTTCTCAAGTATTCTAGTTCCGATTGACGGAGCTTTAGGTAGGCAGATACAAGGTTGGTTTGAGTTTCTTGAAGTCCATTTTCAGCAACAATTAATTCACTCGAACCAATGACTCCTTGTTCAAATTTTTGAGCAGTTTGGGTGTAGACCTTTTGAGCTAATTCAAGTTGCTTTTTCACCAAGTCAACCGATTTTGAATTCACGTCAATTTGTCGCTTGGCATTGGTTGCTTTTAGGTTTAGTTGCAGTTCTGCTTCCTTGCGTTGGTTATCCAATTTCTCCGCATTGAGTGCGTTCACTTTTAATTTATGGTATTTTTCTAGACCGTCAAATAGATTCCAATCTAGTCTTAGACCAATAAAAGCACCTTCTATTCCCACTCGAAAATCATCTTCAGGTTTCATATTGTAATTGTAGTTATAGGAACCATAAAAACTGAGGTTTGGTAAGTAGGCCATGCGCGTACCTTTCTTCTCTTCTTGGTTCAATTCGATTTGTGTATCAATGAGCTTTAATTCCGCAAAATCTTGCTTTCCTTCAATTTTCATCACCGATTGCTCCATCACGGCATCTTGGATAATATCCAGTGTTTTTCCTTGAGGAAGTCCGATTAAAATGGCCAGGTAGTCGTTGAGTTGTTGGGCTGTAGCAAGCAAACCCTCTTTAGCATTAATGAGGGATAACTTATTGATTTCTAGTTTGTCCACCTCAATAGGAACCATTAGTTCTTGATCCACCATGGCCTGGGAGTTTTTAATGAGTTTTTCCATGTTGATCAAGTTGGTATCAATAAAGGAAAGCTGCTTGTTGATTGCCTGTAAGTTGAAAAAGGTGGTTGCTACCTGCAATTTTATGTCTTGTTTGGTTATCTCCTCTTGGACTTCAACGATTTTAGAGTTGATTTTTAATGCATTCAGACCGTAATTTACTTGAGGATTATACAGTACTTGTGTCAATTGAATACTGTTGCTTAAATTGAAAGGGACGCCGAATTGAACCGTCGAAAACGTTCCCGGAGCTCCTCCAAAGAAAGCGGCAGGTACAACCTGACCAGGAATTATGGCGTTGTATTTATAATCACCTGTAAAATTCAATTGCGGGAACCGTGCAGCCAAATAAACGCCGCGTTGTTCGTCATTGGCAGTTCGACTTATTCCAGCATTGCGAATGGAATAGTTTGCTGTGTCAGCCATGGCAAGGCATGTCGCTAAATCAAGTTTTCCCTGCCCAAATCCTGCGAAGGAAAAAAGAATAAAAAATAAAAGAAAGGTGTTTTTCATAGTGTTTTATGCTTTTGGAAACAAATAGGAAATGAGCATCTCTGTCACTGTATCTTTGTGATGGTTCAAATAGTTTAAGTAATCTTGGTCTTTCATCGAGTGAATGTTTTGTAAAAGGCGACGGGCAACCACAGGAAATTGACAATTTGACATAATCAGCAGGGTGAGTCCAATCGGGTCAATTTTCCGCATTTCTCCTTTTTCCTGAGCACGCAAACATTCATTTATAATACCAGATTCATTTATTTTTCTCATCAATTCGCTGTGGTCGAGGTTCGATTCAGCACTTCTATTCATCTCGTTTATAATGAAGGTGGGAAGATCGGGGTGGCTTAATAGAAATTCGTATTCACGGTTGATTAAAATACGTACTTTGCTTTCCAATGGCTCCTCGGAGTGAAACACTGGAATCATGGAACTCATGAAATCCTCCATGGCAGCATTGAATATCAGAGAAAACAGTTGACTTTTTGAGCGGAAGTAATAATTCACCAAGGCAACGTTCATCCCGGCTGCTTCTGCAATTTCTCTTGAAGAACAACCGGCAAAACCTTTATTAAGAAAAACCGTTTTTGCAGCCTCTTTTATCTTTTGCTCCGTTGAAACGTCTTTTTTCATGCGTTGCAAATTTAAACATCCGTATTAAACAAATGTTTAAACTTGTTTTAGAAATGTAATGTTCAGTTGAAAATAATTGTTAAAACTGACTTAGACGGCCACGTTGTGTGTGCGCAATGCATCGTTTAAGGACGTTTTTTTATCAGTTGATTCTTTTCGTTCACCAATAATTAATGCGCATGGAACTTGATAAGTTCCTGATGGAAAATCTTTGGGGTATGAGCCTGGTATAACCACACTCCTTTCAGGAACATATCCTCTGTATTCTTTTGGTTCAGGGCCAGTTACATCAATAATTCTAGTTGATTGAGTCAGCACCACATTCGCACCTAAAACGGCTTGTTTTCCGACCCTGACGCCTTCGACCACGATGCATCTAGAACCAACGAAAACATCGTTTTCAATGATTACAGGAGAGGCTTGAACAGGCTCAAGAACACCCCCGATTCCGACACCGCCGCTAAGGTGAACATTTTTGCCAATCTGAGCGCATGATCCAACGGTTGCCCAAGTGTCTACCATCGTGCCACTATCCACGTAGGCACCAATGTTTACATAGGAAGGCATTAAAATGACTCCGGCAGCAATGTACGCTCCGTAACGAGCAATTGCATGGGGAACAACTCGAACGCCCAAACTTGCGTAATCTTTTTTTAGGGCCATTTTATCGTGAAACTCAAAAGGGCCAATGGTAATTGTCTCCATTTGTCGAATAGGGAAATACATGATTACTGCTTTTTTTATCCATTCGTTTACTTGCCAGGTGCCATCAGGTAGCGGTTCACTTACGCGTAACTCACCTTTGTCTAAAGATTCAATAACTGTTTCGATTGCCTTGATGGTTGATGCATCATTCAGGAGTTCCCGGTTGTTCCAGGCCGATTCGATAATATTTTGCATGCTCAGATAAATTGGACGCAAAGTTACCTTATTTTTGCCTGTATGGGTAAAGTCTTGGGAATTGATTTTGGTTTAAAAAGGATTGGACTTGCCTTGACCGATGAGTTAAAAATAATTGCGAGTCCATTTCAAACCATCGAAAACAAAAATTGGTCTGTTGAACTAAAAGCAATTGTAGAACAAGAAAATATTGAACTATTCGTTGTGGGACTTCCAAAATCGCTCAATAATAGGGAGATCGAGATGACGCATCACGTTAATCTTTTCAAAAAGTCCTTATTACTTACTTTTCCGGCTATTCCAATTGTTTTGGTCGACGAGCGTTTTACCTCTACGATGGCTTCACAGGTAATTATTCGTTCTGGCATTTCGAAAAAAAGAAGGCAAGATAAATCCGTAACCGATAGGGTCAGTGCTGCCATTATTTTGCAGTCCTATCTGTCAACGTTGGATATTTCCAAAAAATCTTAAACAGCGTTTAGGTTTTACTCAATCGTTTATCTTTGCATAAACGCATCTTTATGATTTTACCAATAGTAGCATACGGCGATCCTGTTCTTAAGAAGCGTGCGGATGAAATTACCGAAGCTTTTCCGGATTTGAATCAGCTGATTGAAGACATGTACGAAACCATGTATGCCGCTTCTGGAGTCGGATTGGCAGCTCCTCAAATTGGTAAGTCGATTCGCTTATTCATCGTTGATGGTAGTCCATTTGCTGATGACGAAGACGATGAGGGCAATCCAGATCCTAAATCAGCTGGGATGGAGAATTTCAAGCAGGTATTCATTAACCCTGAAATAATATCAGAAACAGGAGATAAATGGAGCTTTAATGAAGGTTGCCTTTCCATTCCTAAAATCCGAGAGGATGTTTTTAGAAAAGAGAGATTAAAGGTCCGTTTCTTCGATGAAAAGTTTACCTTCCATGAAAGGGAATTTGAAGGTTATTCGGCAAGAATAATCCAACATGAGTACGATCATTTAGAAGGAAAGTTGTTCACAGATCACCTTTCGCCGCTCAAACGTAAGCTGTTGACAAAAAGGCTCACCAATATTTCAAAGGGAATTGTTGACGTGTCCTATAAAATGAGTTTTGCACAAGTTAAAAAAGGACGTTGATTATGAAGGGAGGAAGAGTGTTAATTGGTGGTTTTTTCACATGCCTGCTCGTGTTATTTTCATGTGGGAGTAATGATAAAGTGGCAAAGGGTGACAAGCCCACAAGGGAGGAGTTGAAGGGACGGATTAAGGTGATGGAAGATTCCATCAAAGGTCTTCAGTCGAATTTGGCAACGATTAAACAAATTCCGAATTTAACGCATTATGAGCTCATAAATCGCCTGTTGGATTATTACCATTTTTACCCAGAGGACGATTATGCGGCTGAATGTTTGGATAAAATTCATATGAAATATACGGGATTAAATATTCCATCCAAAGCGGCAGAATACGCGGATACCCTGTTGCAAAAATACCCCCGATATCCAAATCGGGCGCTCGTATTGGAAAGTCAAGGAAGTACATTTGATGCTTTCCTTCAACCAAGAGATACGTCAAAGGTTCGTTATTATTACGAATTACTCCTGAGGGAAAATCCCTCTATGAATAAGCAAAAACGTAAAGAAATTAAAGAACGCTTAAACCATTTATCTTTAAGTTTCGACCAGTACATTGAATTTAAGATGAACAGCATTCCCCAGCAATAGGCGGCTTGTTAACATTGTGTTAATGAGAATAAAGGGTTCGTGTTGAAGCCTATCTTTGTAGAGTAATTTAAAATAATACGTTATGAAACGAATACTTTTAGCCTCAGTTTTAATGTTAACAAGCACAGTGTTTTTCAATAAGGTTTCTGCCCAGATTGAATCAGGTGCCAAAATTGAATTTTCGAAGGAAACCCATGATTATGGCACGGTTAAATACGGTGGTGACGGTGCTTGCAGTTTCGAATTTAAAAACACTGGAACGGAGCCCCTCATTATTTCGAATGCGAAAGGTTCTTGCGGATGTACTGTTCCTGATTGGCCAAAAGAACCGATTGCTCCAGGTGCAACGGGAACAATTAAAGTAAAATACGACACTAACCGGCCTGGACCAATTTCAAAAAGTGTGACCATTACTTCCAACGCAATCAATGAGCCAACGAAGGTGATTCGCATAAAGGGTAATGTGCTTCCTGCTCCTGAAGGAAATGCACCGGTCAACAATTCTGGGGCCCCAACGAACAATTAAGATGCTCAAATGAAATTCATTCTTATACTCTTTACGGGTATTGCATTTACCGCTTCCTATGCACAGGAGGCGGTTTTTTATGTGAAGAAATCCCATGTTCGGTTTCCTAAGATTGATGAGGGACGCATAATTGAACATACGTTTACCGTAGAAAATAGGGGCGACATTCCGCTCGAGATCTTGGGATATGACGTTGAATGTTCATGTACTTCAATAAAATACGATTCTTCGCCAATTCCGCCGGGGGGGAGTTTGCCACTTACATTGCGCTTCGACAGTTCAGGAAAAAAAGGTTTTCAGGATCGTTACATTTTATTGGAGACCAATACAGTAAGGCGAACTGAGCAATTGCATTTTGAAGTAATGGTAAGAGCCGGGAAATAATGGTTAATAATCTGTTAATACGGCACAATCTTTGTTTCCAATTAGTATATTTGAATTATTAAAATCTTTAGGATATGAAAAAGTTATTTTACTCAATGATGCTAACTGCCGCCGTTGGATTTGGTTCCAATGAGGTAATCGCGCAGGATGCTCCTACCACAGCTGGAGCAAAAATTGAATTCAATAAAGAGGTTCATGACTATGGCACCATCAAAAATGGCGCTGATGGTTCATGTGTTTTTGAATTTAAAAACACGGGTGATACGCCATTAATTATTTCTAATGCACGCGGTTCTTGCGGTTGCACCGTTCCTGATTGGCCGAAAGAGCCAATAGCACCTGGAGCATCAGGTTCCATCAAAGTAAAATACGATACCATGCGTACCGGTGAAATCAACAAAAGTGTTACCATCACTTCGAACGCTCTAAATGCCCCTGACAAAGTGGTTTACATCAAAGGAAATGTGTTGGCTCCTGAAACAGTCACCCCTCCTGTAAACAATTCAGGTGCCCCGACGAATAATTAATATCAATACATAACAGCATTTAAGGCCGCATTTATGCGGCCTTTTTTTATTAACAATGATAAAAAACCTCAATGGTAAATAGTAACTTTAGTGGGTAATTTTTGCGGATGTTTATAGTATTTGATACCGAAACCACTGGACTTATCCAGAAGAAAAATGCCAAAATTGAAGAGCTAGAGTTTTGGCCTCGGGTCGTTCAGTTGGCATGGCAAATCCACGATAAATCCGGAAATCTGTTGCGGCATGAAGATTTCCTGATTCAACCAAATGGTTTCAAAATCCCCTATGATGCAGAAAAGGTTCATGGTATTTCTACGGAGTTAGCTGAAACCACCGGGAAACCGTTAGTCGAGGTATTGGATTTGTTTTTAACAGAAGTTGAAGCAGCTGAATTTCTAGTTGGACATAACCTTAAATATGACTTGGATGTATTGAGTTCAGAATTATTTAGGTTGGGTCGCTCCCTTGATGTTTTTGATAAAGCGGTTTTAGATACCTGTACAGAAGATACAGCTCAAAAATGCCAGTTGCCGGGAGGAAAAGGTAAAAAGTTTAAATTACCTACCCTTTCTGAATTGTATTTTCATTTGTTTAAGGAGGGTTTTAATGAAGCACATAATGCTACAGCCGATGTTGAAGCATCTGCAAGGTGTTTTTTCGAGTTGCTTCGTACGCATCATTTTTCTGCCGATAAGTTAGCAAAAGAGACCTCCTTCTTTGTTGCATTTAATCAGTTTCAGCCTCAGCAGATTAAAGGGTATGGCATTACTCATGTCAATTTGAAGCAGCAGAGTGATGCGCTGAAAAGTCAAAAAATCGATTTTAACGATGGTTTAATATCCGATTATTCGGAACGATTAAAACAAGCATCATTTTCACACCTACACAACCATTCACAATTTACGGTACTTCAATCCACTGCAACCATTGATGAAATTGTCCAACGTGCGGTTGAATTTAATATGCCAGCGGTTGCCCTAACGGATACGGCCAATTTAATGGGGGCATTTCATTTTTGTAAGGCCGTTCACGCGGAGAATGCAAAGAAAAGGGAAGAGGCTTTGGAAAAAGACCTTCCCCATGAGGACCTTCTTGCCATCATTGGTTGTGAGTTCAATGTCTGTCGAGATATGCATGACAAGAAAAACAAAGACTTGGGTTATCAGGTTGTTTTTCTAGCTAAAAATAAAAATGGGTACCAGCAATTGGTAAAACTTTCCTCTTTAGCACATACCCAGGGCATGTATTATGTTCCAAGGATAGATAAGCAGGCTATTCTTAATTTTAAAGAAGATCTTATTGTCTTATCAGGGCATTTAAACGGGGAAATTCCTGGATTGCTTTTGAATGTCGGTGAAACCCAAGCAGAGGAATCCCTGTTGTGGTGGAAAGAACATTTTGGGCAGGACTTCTATTTAGAATTGTGTCGGCATGGTTTGGAAAAGGAGGACTATGTAAATGAAGTGTTGGTTCGTTTTTCCAAGCAACATCAGGTTAACTTAGTTGCATCCAACAATACTTATTATGTAAAGGAGTCTGATGCCGAAGCCCATGATGTTTTACTTTGTGTAAAAGAAAATGAGCTTGTTTCTACCCCAATAGGCAAGGGCAGGGGTTTAAGAATGGGATTTGAAAACAGCGAATACTACTTCAAGAGTCAAAAGGAGATGAAGGCCTTGTTTAGGGACCTTCCTGAGGCTATTGAAAACATTCAAGAAATCATCCAGAAATGTGAATCCTATGACCTTGCGCGAGATGTTCTCCTCCCTGCTTTTGATATTCCTGATGAATTTATTGATTCGCAAGACAAAATTGATGGTGGAAAGAGAGGAGAAAACAACTACCTGCGCCATTTGACTTATGAAGGGGCAAAAAAACGCTATGAACTCATTTCAGACGAGATTAGAGAGCGCTTGGATTTTGAGTTAGCAACCATTGAACGAACAGGTTATCCAGGTTATTTCTTGATTGTTCAAGATTTTTGCAATGCAGCAAGGGAGATGGGTGTTTCGGTTGGTCCGGGTAGGGGGTCAGCGGCAGGTTCGGCAGTTGCTTATTGCACAGGAATTACTAATGTCGACCCAATTGCCTATGACTTACTTTTCGAACGTTTTTTAAATCCTGATCGGGTGTCTATGCCAGATATCGACATCGATTTCGATGATGAGGGTCGTGGAAAAGTGATAGACTGGGTTATCGAAAAATATGGTTCCAATCAGGTAGCGCAAATCATTACCTACGGTACAATGGCGGCTAAGTCCTCTATTCGGGATACGGCGCGTGTTATGGATTTACCCTTACAAGAAGCGGATCGACTTGCTAAACTGATGCCAGATATCTCTTTGAAGAGTTTGTTAACATTGCCTGATATAGAACTTGCGGAGAAATTAAAAAACAACAACGATGATTTTTCACGGGCAAAGGAGCTGAGGTTGCTTCATAAGGGAAATTCACTTGCTTCCAAGGTCATTCAGCAGGCATCTCAAATTGAAGGGTCAATTCGAAATACCGGAATTCATGCATGTGGAGTTATTATTACACCAGATGATATTACCAAGTTTGTTCCGATAGCTACAGCCAAGGATTCCAAAATGTATTGTACGCAATTTGACAATAGCGTTGCTGAATCGGCTGGGTTGCTTAAAATGGACTTTTTGGGTTTGAAGACCTTGACCTTGATAAAGGATGCCGTCAAAAATGTGGAAAAATCTCATGGTATTAAGCTCGATCCCGATGCTTTTCCCATAGACGATGAAAAAACATATGCGCTTTTCCAAAAAGGTGAAACGGTTGGTATATTTCAATATGAATCGGCTGGAATGCAAAAATACATGCGTGAATTAAAGCCAACCGTTTTTGCGGATTTAATTGCAATGAATGCCCTTTATCGTCCGGGTCCGCTTGAGTACATTCCTTCATTTATTCGAAGAAAGCATGGGGAAGAACCAATTGAATATGATTTGCCGGAGTGTGAAGAATATTTGAAAGAGACTTACGGAATTACTGTCTACCAGGAACAGGTGATGTTGCTATCTCAAAAATTGGCTGGCTTTTCAAAAGGAGAGGCCGATACTTTGCGTAAGGCAATGGGTAAGAAACAGAAGAACGTTTTGGATAAGATGAAGCCTTCTTTTATGGAGAGAGGCCAACAAAATGGGCACCCATTGCTTGTACTTGAGAAAATTTGGAAAGATTGGGAAGCTTTTGCTTCTTATGCTTTCAACAAGTCCCATTCCACCTGTTATGCTTGGGTTGCTTATCAAACGGCGTATCTCAAGGCCAATTATCCTGCTGAATATATGGCATCGGTTCTTTCAAACAACATGAATGACTTGAAACAAGTCACTTTTTTTATTGAAGAATGCAGGCGGATGGGAATTCATGTCTTAGGACCTGACGTGAATGAATCCGTGCATCGATTTACGGTAAATGCGGAGGGATCAATCCGATTTGGATTGGGTGCAATTAAGGGCTTAGGGAGTTCACCCGTGGAGGAAATTCTTACACAAAGAAATACGCAAGGTGAATTCAATTCTATATTTGACTTTGCGTCGAGGTTAAATCCACGTGTTTTGACAAAATCTACTCTAGAGAGCATTGCATATGCTGGAGGTTTTGATGCGTTTGGGAGCCATCACCGGGCACAGTTTTTTCATTTAGAACAAAACGGAAGGACCTTTTTGGATACTGTTATACGCTATGGAAAGGAGTATCAAGTTTCTTCTCAATCTCCACAAGGCACTATTTGGGATGGCTTAGAGCTTGGTGAGTCTGATATGGTTTACCTGCCTATTCCGCAAGCTCCTAATGTATCGGAGTGGGGAAGTATTTATAAACTTAAAAAAGAAAAGGAGGTTGTTGGAATTTACCTTTCAGGTCACCCATTGGATGATTTTAAAATTGATATTGAATCATTTTGTAATGGAACTGTTTCCATGCTGAACAATATGGAAGATTTCAAAGGTAGAGACCTTGTTATTCCGGGAGTTATTGCTGAGGTAGAACATAGACAGACGAGAAACGGTGAAAATTTTGGCACCCTCATTCTTGAGGATTATACGGATTCATACAAGTTGTTTTTGTGGCGGGAGTCATATTTGAAATTTAAGCATTTTTTAGAGCCAGGTTCGTTCCTAGCGGTAATGGGTAGGGTGGAACAATCGAGGCGCAGGAATGAATTGGAATTCGTTTTAAGTAAAATTGAATTACTGCCTTCATTGAGGGAGCGGCGCTCAAAAGGAGTTCGTTTGCAAGTACCTTTAAAATCCGTTACGGTTGATTTTGTTAACGAGTTGAATAAATTATGTTTGAATTTCCCAGGAAATTGTCCATTGCAAATAAGGCTATCGGACGGTCTGGATGGAACAGAAGTGAATATGGTTTCTCGTGCTGTTAGGGTTGCGCCTGAAAATGATTTTTTTAAAGCCTTAGAGCGATTAGCGATTAGCTATGCTATTGTTACTTGATTGGTTTAAACTTTCTTTTAACAATCGGAGTAATTTTATTTTTTGAATATTTGTTGTATTCAATATAATTTCATCTATTAACGATTGAACAATCTTGGTATTGGAGCAAGGTTCAAAAAAGGAACGGTCGAATGCTGTTTCGGTTTTTTGCAAAAAATCCTCAATTGCTTTGTGGTCATGAAATGAGCCCTCTTTTACTGGATTAAAGTAAAAAAGAACGCCATATTTATTCTTTATGAATCTTCGGAATGGTAGGTTTAGGTTGTCGAGGTAAGCGAGTATGGTTAGGTTTGGAAGCAACAAACAGTAAACGGGAATGTGAAGGAATTGTGCAATGGTACTGTAAAGAATAGACAATCCTAAGGATGTACCCGTTCTGCTCTCCAAGATATCACGGAGGTAAATTGAATTCATTTTCCCGTAATTTTCTTCACAATGTTTGAAGCCCATTATTTCAAAAAACACTCTATTGAAGACTTTTATTTGTTCGAAAGAGGTCATTCTCGGATTCAGTTCTAACCAAATTTTTTGTTTGATTCGGTTGATTTCATCTAACAAGAATGTTTCGTTGTCCTCTGGATATTGAATCCTTGATAGTATAACAAAAGCGCTTAACAGGTTTTTGTCTTCACTAACGGACCATTCTTGAAGTGCATCATAAATAGATCCAAAACGCAGTTCATCGATCAGTTTTTCAACCCGGATATTGAACGTGCCACTGCTTTGAGGTAGCAGTTGATGGCTTTCTAGGTAAGGAATAATTCCTAAGCCTTTGCTAATTAATTCAGCTTTAATTTGTTTGTAAATCGATGGATCAGGATCATCCAGTAGTTTGATAAGGCTATCAATTCCCTTTGTGTTAAAAAGCATCGCTGTAAAATTAAGCTTCATCAAATCAATATGGTAAGACTCTCTTAAGAGGTTATTCAAAATCAAATGTTAATTGAAGTAAAAAAAATCTTGCTTGATTGAAACCTTTTGGGATGAATCGCGTTTTAGCTCTTTACGGATCAATAATTAACATCTACAGGTTAAAAAAAAGGGACTTTGCAAAGAGTCTCTTTTTTTTTGTAATCATCCTTTGTGAAATGATACGCCTTCTCTTTTAATTAAAAATAATCCTTACCACTTGTTAAACGTCAAACATTTGTTATTTTTGCAGTGGAGAGTTGGCAGAGTGGTCGATTGCGGCGGTCTTGAAAACCGTTGAACCGAGAGGTTCCGGGGGTTCGAATCCCTCACTCTCCGCTGAAGAAAATGAAATACCCCGCAAGGGGCATTTTATTTTTAGGGATTTCCTATAAAAACTAGAATAACTTTTTTCTTTTTTTCAAGCGATAACAAATTATTTAGGTTCTCGCACTCTTCAAGTTTTTCTGATTTATCTTTACCTTTGCGTTTTAAAATAGACTATTATGAATTACGATATTATTGTGTTAGGAAGTGGGCCTGGAGGTTATGTAACTGCAATTCGCGCTTCCCAATTGGGTCTTAAGACTGCCATTATAGAGCGGGAATCTTTGGGAGGGATATGCTTGAATTGGGGTTGTATACCG
>Ga0315902_10002490_pt1 | contig 28591 bp, 44 predicted proteins | sample LakEriMetagenome_9_FD_203523 | JGI IMG/M metagenome (GOLD analysis project Ga0315902, IMG submission 203523) | Freshwater fungal communities from buoy surface, Lake Erie, Ohio, United States - Buoy 12 MA117 | ecosystem: Environmental > Aquatic > Freshwater > Lake > Lake biofilm | place: USA...
GGGCGACAAGCCCAAGCCTCCGACAGTTGAGTAGTCGTTCCCGCCTTGGTGTTAATCCAGGAAACACAGTCGGCAGCAATGCCGAAAATTGCGGGTTCAAATCCCGCAGGCGGGATTGGGGTTAGGTTTGGTCACTTTACTGGAGGTGCGTGATGGACAGCGAGATTGGCGAATTGAAAAGGTTGCTGGGTCAAATTGCGGAAAAGGTTGGCAAGATGGAGGTCGAGCAAGTCAAGTCCAGGGCGATTGCCGATGTCAGGACGGAATCCCAGCAGCAGAGGACCACGATGTTCTGCTGGAACTATGATAGGCGGCGCAAGGTCTGGATGCTAAAGGCAGTAAACAGGCTCAAGACGAACACATGCATCGGTCGATTTGAGAGCCTCGGCCAGGACGAGAGCGAGATGATGCGGATGATTTCCGAGGACATCGAGGAGTTTGTTCGTGAGCGGATCCGTCACCATGGCGGTAAGACGTCAAGAAAGATGGGTGAATAGCATGGCGAAGCATGGATTTAGTGTGTCCCTCGGGATCGACGAGTATCGATATCGAGCGACGATTCTAGACATCGTGGACGGCGACACGTTTGACGCAATGGTCGACCTGGGATTTGAGTCGTTTCAGAGGAAGCGATTTCGAGTCTATGGCATCGACACGCCAGAGCGTGGAAGCGACAAGTGGGCAGCAGCAAGAGCGGATTTGCAAAAGCTATTGCTTCGCGGAAACAACCTGAGGATTGCGACATTTAAGGACCGGAGGGACAAGTACGGTCGCTACGTCGCGGATGTTGTGATTCTAGACAGGCATGGGTATCCTGCGTGGCTGTCGGATGAAATGCTGAAACTTGGAAATGCAGTGGAGTACATGCAGTGACGCACCCAAGCAAGCGAAAGGGCAACGGCTTTGAACGCGAAGTTGTGCAGGCATTTCGCGATCGAGCCGGATGGACTGCCGAGCGAGCCTACGCCAGCAATGGAAAGGCACTGGGCAAAGATGAAACGGTGGATGTTCTGGCAACGTTTATTTTTGATGACGAGCATCCGCAGCTAGCCATCCAGTGCAAGCGGAGGAAAGCCGTGGCGGAATGGATGCAATGCAACGAGCATCAGGACGCAGTGGTCTATCGTGGCGATGGCAAGCCAGCCTATATTGCAATGCCGTTATCGGTGTTCCTTGATTTGATTGAAAGGGTCCGGCAATGACAATGCAAAAGATTTTGGAGGAGCGCGGCAGCCGATATGGCGACTTCATCGACAACGCGACAATCGCCCAGGTGATGAAGTCGGCAGCGAAAAACGGCAAGTCTTGGGTGGCTATGGAGCGTGACGCACAAGAGGCAGTCGACATGATTGCCACAAAGATATCTCGGATCGTTACCGCCGACTGGCGATACGTTGACAATTGGAGGGACATCGAGGGGTTTGCCAAGCTAGTGGCCGATCGGCTGGAGGCAGAGAGGCTGAGGGATAGTTTGACACATTAGGTCATTTTCATACAATCAGGTGTCCTCCGGTGCGCAGGGGGCGAGGGACTGACCACCCCGTAGACCCCCCTGCGCCTCTTTATTGGTCATGAGGAGACTTGATTGTGTCGAAACGCAGAGTAAAGGCTGACGTTGATCTTTTCTATTCCGAATTGCTGAAGACTGCCAAAGAACACGGTCGACCGTCCGATGTCTTCGCGGTCAGGATGCTGCGACTAAGGCCGAAAAAGCTTGCCCAGTTGCACGAACAGTGCTGCAATCAGGTCGTCGACCTCTACAACGTCGACCCATCGGCCTACTCGGATGCAGTACGATTCCAAGGCGACAGCTATTCGATCAACTGGGAAGGCTTGACCAACTTTCTCAAAGAAATTCTTCCCATCATTCTTCCAGTGATCCTCAAACTGTTGGGGATGTGATCCATGCGGACACTGGTCTTTGTTGCCTTGCTCGCCGGCAGTGCATTTGCGCAGGTTGGCGAGCTTCGCCTTGAATCCACTGTCCGCAGGGCAGTGACTATCGAGTCGGCTGGGCCGGTCGAGCTAGTTGGCAACGTCGTCTTGACGGACAACGAAGCCAAGCCTGTCGTCTCTGAGGTGGGCATTGTCACCCTGAGGCACAACTACCGCTGGATTGACGTCACTGCTCGAAAAACACTGCAGGAATTTGCCCAGTTGACCCCCTTAAACACCTCCGAGGAGGGCGTTTCAAGGTGGATTTTGTCGGGCGAACCAGGCGAATATGTCGTCGAAGCGGTGGCTTTTGACAGCGAATTGGGCATCAAAAGAGCGACCGGAACAGTCGTTTTACTGCCTATTTTGCCTCCAAAACCACCGGATCCCCCAGTTCCTACCCCTGTTTTGCCGTCCGATTTTGATGGAATTGCGGCAAAAGTCCTGCAAAAAGCATCAGGAATGGACGGGGCAAAGGCAATTGCCTCGGTTTACAAGAGATGGTCGCAGAAGATCATGGAAGACCCTTCCTTGACGGTCGGAGGTGCTGGTCCACTTATGGCTCAGGAGGTCGCCAGCATCACATCCCAGTTGCCGGCGGCATCCCGAGAGAAATGGACTGGCGTTGCCGAGCTAATCAACTCTGAGACTCGGAATCGTTGGCCCATGCCGAAGGCTGTGTTGTCTCAGTTCTGGTCGTGCATTGCTGCCGGCATGGAGGCGAGCCGATGAGTGACGAACTGGGACACGCAAAGGGGCCTGAGGGATGGGGCGATGGCACAGAGTCGCCCGAATCCATGGTGGCATACGAGCAGGACTGGTACGAGCAGGCAGCGAGCGACTCGCCTATCATGTACCGATCGCGGCCAGCGAACGATCTGCTGCCAAGCATTCTCAAGAAGTGGGATGATGCCCAGCTTGCAAAGCATTTTTACGCTGGCTCAAGGGATCTGCTGACGTTGGAAGAGGTCGTGTTCGGCCGGCAGTTCGATTGGCTCCCCCAGGACATCGGATCATGCGTTGCCAGCAATACCTTCAGACCATGGGTGCAGCGAGCCATTTCGCAGATCGCCGGCCGAGGGGACGCCGAAGAGTACCTAGGCAAGATGGAGTTCGGTGGGGCATCGATCGCGTTTTACGCTCCACAAAGCTATGGGATGGCGCGCAAGCGAGCCAATATGAAAGGCTCAGACGGACTTTACTGCGAGCCCATGGCAGAAAGCCTGATGAAGGACGGCGTGCTTGGTTGCAACGTGCCGAAACTTGGGGAGCTACTCAAGCAGATCGGTGCTGATGGAGAAAAGATGCTTCCCGAGCCGATTGGTCGGCCGGCATTGTATCGAGCTTTCGGCAACTGGCAGTACATCGAGGACTTGCGTCAGTACTGCGATTACAGGGTACTGTCGAGCGTGAAGATCGATTCGGTTGACGGCCTGCTTGAGGCGAGCAAGCAGTGCAAGCCGGCATTCATGTGCAGTCCTGTCGCCATCAAGAGGTCTGGAACCAACAGGGACGGCGTACAGACCCATGTTAGGAACACATCCGATAGATGGATGCACAACATGGGATGGAGTGGTCACTTCTACGACTCGGCTGGAAGTCTCTATTTCCGCCTGAACAACAAGTCGTGGGGTCCAAACGCAGTTTACAACGTCCCGGCAGAGGAAGTTGATAAGTGGTTTAAGGCAAAGCTTCCGACTGTCATGACGATCGAAGAAATTGACCTCCCCGATTCGCCCCCATTGCTCATTCTCTAGGTGACGCATGAATCCTGACCATTCCAACCCCGTGTTCAATTGGCTTGTTACGGCAGTTGGTGCGCTGGCAGCTGCAACCACATTTTTGTGGAAGCGGTCGGAAGAGCGCAACGCAGCACAGATCGTTGACATGCAGAAGCGTCTCGATGAATGCTCTGCTGCCAGCGACGAATGCTACGAAGACAGGTTGCAGATCAATTCCAAGGTGTCGCAACTTGAAGGCAGGCTACTAGAGATCGAGCGAAAAGCAGGAGGCCCACTGTGAGCTACCGAAAAGTCATCGAAGCCATCGACAGCTGGGAATCGCTCACCGAAGCCGAGATTCTTACCGCTGCGAAGGATCCATCCCACCTGCTGGTCGATCGCCAGATGTGGACGCTGCTTGGCATCGCACAGATCGTTGGTGACGCAAACGTCGAGCCATTGATTTCCTTCCTTCAGTCGATCGGTCTGGGCTGGGTGGTCCATCAGGCTGGCGGATCTGGCCTGCCGATTGGCGATCCGCAATTCAACGCGAAGCTCTTGGCGATCCCCCACCCATCGTGCCAAGCGATCGCGGCTGTTGGTCGCCGGATGGTGTCGCTTTGTGGGCTGAACAAGTTGCCCGAGGTGGACGCCCAGATTGTCGCTGCTTGGCAAGGCATGAAGCTGGAAAAGACTAAGGCCGAGAAGCGGCGGACTGGTTCCACCCGCTGGAACGACTACGCGAAGGCGATCGACGAATGGGACGGTGACCCTGCTACGGAGCCAGTCCTTTGACAATCTCCCGGATCAGTTCAGCAGCAGCAGCCGCATCATCTGTCACCCTTGGCACGCATGCCGCTGGTGACTTGCTGATGGCTTTTTCTTTCAATGACGGTGCAACGACCGTCCCGGCTTTACCATCTGGCTGGATCAATTATGCTACGGTCTCGGGAAGCTCGACGGCATATCGCCTCGCGTACAAAATCGCAGCATCTGCCAGTGAAACCAGCGGCACATGGACCAGCGCTGACGGGCTGATTGTCGTCGTGTATCGTGGCGGAACTGGGTACATCGTTCAGCCGGGATTCGCCAACGGTAACAGCGGCACCTCGACGACACTTCGGTACTTAGCATTCGCCGCAGCAAACGACCGCGAAGGCGCGGCGGATCGCTGGTTCGCCGGATTCGCTGTGATGCGAAACGACACCAACGCAATCGAAACTCCACCTACCAACATGAGCCTTGCTGTCGGTCAGGTCGGGACAGGCTGGGAGATGGCGTGGCATGATAGCAACGCCACGTTGACGAGCTGGCCTAATACTGACGTCACTGTTGCTACGTCTGCATTCTGGCGAACTGGCGTGATTCAACTGTACGAGCAGGACCACCAGCAAACTGGCGGCGGTTCAGCATCCGCCCGCATGGTAAACATCAGAGGAGGGGCCGACCAGTGAAGCTCAAGCGTGGTTCAACCTCAATTCGTCGGCTGATTTTTGTTGGCGATTCGTCGAGCACTACCGGTGCAGGACTAGCCAACCTCCTTCACAACACCAGCGGTCTGGTGGCGTACTATTTTGCTGGCGACCTCTCAAATGAAGTACAGATCACGCTGGCGACTGCAACGCTTGGGAGCTATACGAGCGGCGGATTCGTGGCAGTCGATAACACGAACATGCCGGGATGGTATGAGATCGGGATTCCTGACGCTGCCCTCGATGGTGGCAATGAAGTTGCGATCCAGCTTCGCGGCGCGGCTAACATGGTGCCAGTCAATATCTACGTTGAACTTGATACGGTTGATTACCAAACGGACGCATTCGGCGCCCTCAAGCCAACTACCGCTGGCCGCACTCTCGACGTTTCCGCTGGCGGGGAAGCTGGCATCGACCTTGCCAACGTTGGCTCTCCATCGACGACGCTGAACCTGAGCGGAACAACGATCAAGACGGCGACGGACATCGAGACGGACACGCAGGACATCCAGAACCGGCTACCATCCGGCTTGGTTGGTGGTCGCATGGCATCGATCGCAGAAGTTGAGGGAGACAAAACCGGCTACAAGCTAGCCTCCGATGGATTGTCGCTTGTCACCTCTTGGGCTGTTGGGATCACTGGAAACATCACCGGCAACTTGTCCGGTTCGGTTGACAGTGTCACTTCTGGCGTGACGGTTGCGACGAACAACGACAAAACGGGTTACAGTCTATCTCAGGCTTTCCCCACGCACTTTTCCAATATGGTTATTTCTTCAAACGGACATGTTACAGCGACCGTCGATAGCATTGCAAACAATTCAATCACGGCAAGCAGCATCCAGGGAGGTGCAATTACTGCTGCTAAATTTGCTGCCGGTGCCATCGACGCCAACGCACTAGCCGCTGATGCGGTGGCAGAGGTTCAAAGTGGACTTGCCCTTGAGGCGTCTTCGCAGTCGATCCTTGCACGAATCGGAGCATTTACGGGAACTGGAGTCAATACAATCCTTGGGTTCTTCCGGGCATTGTTGAGAAGCGACGGAGGCATCACAACCCCAAGCGATGTTGGCGGAACTTTCACGCATACCACGGATTCGACCCAGGCGATTCGCGATCGTGGCGATGCAGCGTGGACCACGGGAGGTGGTGGGGGCGGATCGACTACCGTCAACGTGCTGCCATACACCGGGGCGGTGCCGGATCGAGTTGAAGGCACGACGATCAAGGTGTTCTACAATGAACTGACGGATGTGTCTGTTGGTGTGACGGATGCGTCAGGCACTGCCGTAACCATAGACGCAAAGGTGCTGGAGTTCATTGTTGAGGACAGATACGGAGCGGATGTCCTTGTCATCCCCGATGGAAGCATCACTAAGAGCGGATCGACATTTACGATCACAATTCCACAGTCGCTTACGGATGTCGTCGACGCAAACTACCGCTGGGCCTTGCGAGACTTGACCGGCAGCAAGAACACCGTTCTGATGCACGGTCAGATAATTGTCTCAGATGCGGCGGAAGACGATGCCTAGACTTTGTCGTTGCGGACAAATCGTCGGCAAAGGCCAATGCGTCAACTGCAAGCCTTATCGATCGAGTCATCGGCAAACGACTGCGGAGCGTGGATACGATCACAAGTGGAGAAAGCTGTCCGAAAGATACAGGGCAGAGAATCCGCTGTGTGAGGCATGCTTAAACGAAGACAAGACGGTCCCTGCGACCGAAGTGCATCACATGATTCCTGCTCTTGAGAGCGAGTATCACAGGCTGAACAGAAACAATTTGATGGCACTATGCAGGAAGTGCCACCTTGAAATCGAGGGGCTAAAACGTGCCGGGAGTACCGGGTAGGAGCGGGAGGCGAGGCAAACTCACTTCTCAGCACATAGCAGAAGGAACATTCCGTACCAATCGGCATGCTGACCGTGTCGATTTAGTAGTCAAATCAAGTCCGCCAAGACCGCTGCTCAAACTAGACGAAGACGAGCAGACGGTTTGGGACATCATCATAGACGGCTTGCCGTCGCATGTGCTTCACGAAATTGACTCGCCGGCACTTACTATGCTTGTGTCGCTTTGGAAGCAGTGGAAGCGATTATGGGAGCTTTGGCAGGCAGATCCGCTCGACAGGGAGCTGCGCAAGTCAACCCTTGAGGTTGGGGCTCAAGTTCAGCGAATGCTTTCGCAGTTTGGAATGAGCCCAGCAGACAGGGCCAGAATCAAGGCGGCAAAGGAAGAGCAGAAGAACCCTGCCGATGTGATCAAAGAACTGTTGCAGTCCAAGCTTGGATGATGAAAACAACTGAGCAAAAAGTACAGGGCTACATAGACGGAGTTCAGTCTGGAAAGATTGTGGCCGGAAGGTGGGTGAAGGCAGCGGTTGACCGTCACCAATGGGATCTTAAACACGCAGACAAAAGAGGGTACTACTTCGATGCAAAACTTGCTGACCTCGCTTGCTATTTTTTCCCTACTTGCCTTCGGTTTACCAAAGGCGAATGGGCAGGAAAGCCTTTCGAGCTTTCCGAATCTCAACTGTTTATTGTCTGGTCGCTGTTCGGCTGGAGGAGAAGCGACGGAACCCGTAGGTTCAGGCAAGCATACCTCACTGCCGGTCGTAAATGGGGAAAGTCCGAGTTTGCTGCAGGACTTGCCTTACTCCTCACAATTCTCGACTACCCATGCGAGCCAGCCGCCGAGGTTTATTGCGCAGCAACCAAAGAAGATCAGGCAAAAATTGTCTTCAATGTCGCAAAGGAAATGGCGAAGTCGAGCGAGATACTAAGAACCCAGTGCAAGGTGTTGAGTCGATCAATTCTTGTCGATCCGGCAGGGTATCAGGCAAACAGCTTTCTGAAACCTGTCGGATCCGACAGCAAGACTTCTGACGGACTTAATATCCATGCCGCAGTGCTTGATGAAATACATGAGTGGCGAAAGACGCACGTTTCGCTGTACGACAAGCTGACCACTGCCAGCGGTGCCAGACGGCAACCGTTGATTATCATGATCACGACTGCTGGAGACGACGGCAGTGTGGTATGGAACAATGTGGACGACAACTGCACTAGAGCGTTGCAGGACTACAAGAGTGAAGACCCCATAGGCGACACCCAGTTTGCATTCATCGCAAGAATCGATGACAAGTGGGTTGATGCCAACGGGGTAGAGCATCCGGCTGACGACCCATTTGATGCGGCATGCTGGAAGAAAGCCAATCCGAACTACCCTGTTACACCGAAGCATGAATACCTGCAGGAACAGGCCAATGCGGCAAGGAATGGGCCGATTGAACTGAACAAGTTCAGGAGATACTTCTGCAACGTAAAAGTGACAAGCCAGGAAAAGGCAATTGATGAAACGCTATGGGAGCTTGCGGCTGGCGACCTGTCAGACTGGACGAAGGCAGACGTTATTTGCGGCGGGTGGGACTTGGGTGGACGAGATGACCTTGCTGGGGTTGGACTCGTAGCCAGGTTCAGTGACGGCGTGGATGAGAATGGCGATCGAAAGTACAGATACGAACTTCAGGCAAGAGCTTTCATCAACTCACAGAATGAACGAGACTTGACCAAGCAACCCTGGATTGATTACGTCAAGCGAGGATTGCTGGTAGTGTCGAGCAACGAACTGAACGAACTGAAGGCAACGTGCAGGCAGTACTGGAAACAGTACTTTGCATCCAGTTGGGCGTATGATCCGCATGGATCAAGAGACATCGCACAGGAACTGACTGGGGATGGGCTCAAATGCGTAGAGTTTCATCAAAACTGCTCGATGTACAATGAGCCACTTCGCACTTTTTTGAAGGCGCTGAAAGCAGGATCTATTCGGCATGATGGCAACCCGCTGCTGGCATGGTGCGCCGGCAATTTGCACACGACCCAAAACAGCAAGGGAGAAGTCATGCCGTGCAAAAAAACGAGTGAAGGCAAGATTGACCCAATGGTCGCAGTGTTGATGGCGTTTCGATTGGCGAGCCTCGAGCCACCTCGGGCCAAGGGTTCCTTGTTTGTTTCTTAGGAGATCCTGAATGCTTTCCTGGCGTACCCTGCGAAACGCAATTGGCTCGATGCTTGGCGGATCGGAAGAAAGCGAAGCATACGTTGGGCCGGAACAGTCCATCACTGTTCCGCCTGTTTGGTATGCGGTCAACAAGATCGCCGGCCACATTGGGCAGATGCCACTTTCGGTCTACCGAAGAATGCGTGACGGTGGCATCGAAAAGGCAGTCGAACATCAGGCCTACAGGCTTGTCAGGACTCGCCCCAACGAGTTTCAGTCGGCATTCGACTTCCGAGAGCTTGTAATGGTCCACGCTCTTCTGTGGGGCAATGGCAGGGCTTGGGTCGTGCGTGATGGATCGAGGCCTGTCGAACTGCTTCCGCTGATGCCTGAAAACACGGTTACGGTCGTGTTTAAGGGCAAAAAGTACCATGTGACCAAGCCCGAGTCGGACAGCAGGGTGAATCTGCTGCGATCTATGGCGGAATCGATTGACGAAATGCTCGTCATCGAAGACATGGACTGCCTGCACATCAAGGGCATTTCCTTTGATGGCATCGACGGAAAAGGCCTGATTCCGACGCATAAACGCACGGTCAGGATCGCCATTGAGAGCGAAAAGTCGCTGGACAACCAGCTGACAAAAGGGTTTTCTGGTTCGATTATGCTGGAGGCACCGGCTGGTGCTTTTGCAGACGAACAGGATGCAAAACGGTTTATCGATGCGTTTAAGCAGCATCACTCAGGGACTTCCAAGGCAGGTCAAGTCGGCCTTCTGCGTGAAGGCATCAAGGCAAACCTGATCAGGATGTCCAACGTGGACCTCCAGATGATTGACCAGAGACGATTCAGCCGGCAGGACATTGGATTGCTTTTTGGGCTGACAATGCCTGGAGATGGCGAGAGCGTTTCCTACAATTCGCTTGAGCAGAAAACAATCGCCTACCTTACCGATACGCTCGGGCGATGGGTTTCCAAGTGGGAGGAGGAGTGCGACCACAAACTCCTTACGGAGAGGGAAAAGCTCAGGGATACGCACTACTTTGCTTTTGATGAGAAACAGTTGCTCAGAATGGATTCTCAGACTCAGGCATCAGTGTTTTCGACGTACATCGCTAGCCGAGTCATGAATCCAAACGAAGTCCGCGCCGAGCTTGATCGCAACCCATACGATGGAGGTGACGAATATGTCAATCCGGCTATCGACACACGCAATCAAGGCGATCCAGAAGAACCGGACGAGGATGAGGAGGTCGAGCAACAAACGAGAGCGACGGCAAGAAAGGCTGTTGTTAGCCGGATTCGCCAATTGCTCGAGATCGAGGCAAAGCGAGCCGTGGCTGGATGCAGTCAAAAGAATTTTGCCGACTGGGTAGATGGCTTTTATGCCAAGTGGGAAGGCAAGCTTGCCGAGGTCATCGCGGAGCTGGGTGGCGATCCAAACCTAGCTACGGTGCATTGCGAGAAAAGCAAAAGCGAACTGATTGAGGCGAGTGGCAGGGCGACAATTGAAACCCTGTCAAGTGAAGTATCTCAGACTGTTGCTTCGTGGGCAGCGGTAAGGGCAGAAGAACTTGCGACCGACATCCTGGGAGAATAGAAAATGTTTGCCGTTGATACGCAGACCAATGAGATTTTTCTGTACGACGACATCGGACCAGCATGGATGGGAATGATTGACTCGGCAAGCGTAATTGCTGGACTCAAGTCCATGGAAGGCAAAAGGATCTTGCTGCGAATCAATTCCCCTGGCGGATCCGTTGATGAAGGTGCTGCAATTTTCAATGCCATCATGCGGCATTCCGGTGGAGTCGATGTCGCCATCGATGGCATTGCGGCATCGATTGCTGGCTACATCGCGATGGCTGGCAAAAAGGTGACCATTGCAGCCAATGCCAAGCTGATGATTCATGATCCATGGACGATCGCCATGGGGAATTCCACCGACCTCAGGAAGACGGCAGACGTCCTGGATACCTACGCAGCGTCGATGCTTCCAGCCTATGTCGCCAAGAGCGGCAAAAGCGAAGAGGAGATCAAGCAAATCATGCGTGACGAGACATGGTACGGAGCGGTCGATGCTGTGGCCGAAGGATTTGCAGACGAAGTCGCAAATGCAACGTCAGCATCAATGCAAGTTGCAGAAGGGCGATTCGCTAAGACGCCATCGGCACTGCTTAAGAAAGTGGAGGCTGGCACACGGACGGAGGCGAAGCCTCGCCTATGGGACATGCGAGTCAAGCTTGCAAATTTGACACGAAAATAGTTGAGGGTATATTTTCGGTGGCGGGTAAATTCGCCCAAAAATTGAACGCTTAAAAATCGCAACTCGTTAGCGGCGATCTACGGCAAGACTGTGTGTGAACTTCGACACAGTCGGCAGGAGATCGCCGTTTTCGTTTTCCTGCCGACGCAAATGCAAAGGCAAGAAAATGAAAAACAAGAAGGCGATTCTGGAAGAAATTGAGTCCTTGACCGTTCGCGCTAAGGCAATTCACGACGTTGCGGCGAGCGAAAACCGCGACCTTGGCGATGACGAGAAGGCTGAGGTTGATGGCATCCTGGGTTCGGCCGACAACTCCGGCAAGATTGCGTCTTTGAAAGCCGACCTGGCTCGCATCGAAAAGGTTGAGGCAGCAAGCGCAGCAATCGTTGCTCGCAGTGCTTCGGCAAAAATCGAAGAGCAGGGCAAGTCCTCCAAAAAGATTGCGGTCCCTGCCGTGGCTCGCAAGGTAGCTCCCCTCAAGGCTTTCAAGAGCGAAGAAGACGCCTACGCTTCTGGGCAGGCGATTCGCGCATACCTTGGCAACGCTGGCGCAAGGCAGTGGTGCGAGGATCATGGCGTTGCATTCAAAGCTGCCATGTCGGAAGGCGACAACAACAAGGGTGGATTCCTTGTGCCGTCTCCAATGGAGTCGGCCATTGTCGACTTGCGTGAGTCCTATGGCGTGTTTCGTCAGAATGTTCGCGTTGTTCCGATGACCTCGGACACGCTGGACATTCCTCGACGGCTTGGCGGATTGACTGCCTATTTTGTCAGTGAAAACGCCGAAATCACTGCATCGGATGCAAGCGTTGGCAATGCCAAGCTTGTCGCTCGAAAGCTTGGCGCGTTGACCCGTGTCTCAAGCGAACTGAGCGAAGACGCTTTGGTGTCGATTGCCGATATGATCGCAGACGAAATGGCCTACGCTTTTGCGGTGAAGGAAGACGAATGCGGATTCTTGGGCGATGGTACATCGACCTATGGCGGGATTGTTGGCGTGAAGAATGCCCTCGCTGCCGGCTCGATTGCAACTGCCGCCTCGGCTACGTCGTTCGGTGCGCTGGTGCTGACTGACTTCCACAATGCGATTGCTAAGCTTCCGGTTTATCCCGGCATGCGTCCAGCGTGGTTTGTTCATTCGGCCGGATACCATGCGGCAATGGCACGGCTTCAGGTTGCCGCTGGTGGCAACAATGTTGTCGACCTGGGCAATGGTCCAGTTCTGCAATTCATGGGCTACCCAGTCGTCTTTTCGCAGGTGCTTCCAAGCACCCTGGCAGCGCAATCTGGCGCGACCTACGGGTTCTTTGGCGACCTGTCTCTTGCGGCATCAATGGGAAGTCGCCGTGGCGTCTCCGTGATCTCCGACTCCAGTCGGTACTTTGAGTTTGACCAGATTGCCCTGAAGGCAACTGAGCGAATTGACATCGTTGTTCACGAAGTTGGAACCTCTGCTGCCGCAGGTCCAGTTGTCGCTCTCAAGATGGCCTAGTCCATCTTCTGAAACGTAGCCAGCCTAGCGACTTGCTGGGCTGGCTTTTCTTTCATCGAATTCAAAGCACAGGAAACAAAACATGAACCACGGGCAAGATCAAAGGTACGTCAACCTGATTCCTCCTGCAGTGATCAGGGACAACGCCAGTTTTACTTCGGTTGAGATTGATACCAAGGGTTTCAGCTACTTAACGGTGGTGTGCAACTTGGGTGCGACCGACATCGCCATGGCGGCGCTCAAGCTGCAGAGTGGCGACACCTCTGGCACGCTGACGGATGTGACTGGGCTGAACTTCTCGGGTGGAACGGACATCGCCGGAAATGCAACCAGCCTGCCATCGGCTACCGATGACAATGAAGTCTTCGTGTTTCAAGTCGATCTTCGCGGGAAGAAGCGATACTGGAACATCGTTGCAACGGCTGGCGATGGAGCAACTGGAACCTACCTTGGTGCAATTGCTGTTTTGTCCCGCGATGGCATCAACGATGGCACGGTGGCAGGGATCGCCAACGGCTCAGTGATCCGTGGCTAGTCATGGAAGACCTGGACGTTGAGCTGGTCCAAGGGTGGAATGGGTTGCAGGCGGGACACCGTCTGCGACCTCCCCTTGGGCAGGCCTTGCTGATGATCGATCTTGGTTTCGCTAAGAGGCTGGAAGATGTGGAATCCACTGGAAGTGCATACCAGAATTCTCACTCCTCCGGTGAGCGAGCCAATCAGTCTGAAGGAGGCCAAAAAGCATCTCGAAATCCTCGAAAGCGATGACTCTCACGACGAGCAGATCCAGTTGCTGATTGAGGTTGCAAGAGATCGGGTTGAACGAGACTGTGGGCTGGCGCTGCTGACGCAGACCGTGGAGCATGTCCAAGCAGGCTTCACGGAGGCGATCCAGTTGCAGCGCCGGCCGGTTCAGTCCGTGACCACAGTTCAGTATTACGACGACGGAAACGCGCTCCAGACGCTGTCCAGTTCGATATGGCACCTGAACCCAGCGAAGGAACGCATCGAGCTAAAGTACCAAGAAGATTGGCCGACAACCGCCGACCGCTGGGATGCAGTCAAGGTGACCTACGTCGCAGGCTACCAGAAGGCATCTACGGTGCCGGCAAGCCTAAGGCGAGCCATGCTGCTTTGCATCGGGCATGATTTTGAGAATCGGGACCAGATCGCCAATGAGGGGATGCTGACCGAGGCGACATACGAACGGCTGAGGCGGCGCTGGATTCGCCCGAGCTACCCATGAAATACCGACCAAATCGATTTGCCGTATCGGACATGCGTGATCGCATCACGATACAAAAGCCGACCGAGTCGCAGGACAGCTATGGGCAACCAGTAGTGACCTGGACGACGCACCTAGCAAGTGTGCCTGCAAGCTTTGAGCCAGCGAGGCTGGGGAGCGGAGAGACGACCAGGGGCCGGCAAGTGGAGGCAACCTCCTCCGCGATCCTGATGACTCGATACATCCAAGGACTGACCACTAAGATGCGGATCGTCAGGAATGGCGTAGCGTATGGCATCCTGGCGATTAGAGAAATCAACGGTGGCAGTCGCTACCTGGAAATCAGCTTAAAGGACTCCGATGGCTAGGCTACCAAGCAGGACTATGGGCATCGTCTCCATGGACGCAACGAGCCTTGGAGAGGTTGAGAAAGTCCTTGGCGAACTGAAGCAGCAAGTTTATGACGCACGAAAGAAGTCCGCAGTAAAGGCAGCACAGCCAATCGTAAAGCGAGCTACAGAGCTAGCGCCTGACTCCAAGTCGAATATCACCGCAGGCGGAAGAGCGGATGGGCCGACAAGAGACAAGTGGGGAAAGAAGTACCGGGACAACCCAAAGTGGACTGGAATCAGCATCAAGCATCATGTTGGCGAAAAAGCAATCGTCGGAAAAATCCAGGATTTGTTGATTGTTGGATTGAAGTACCCAAAGGGCAACAAGGGCAACTTCAACTACACAGTCAACAAGGAGGGGCGTGAAGAGGTATTTTGGGGCAGACGCAATGGGACATTGTGGAAGCCTGTGTACCGATTCATGGATAAAGCGCTGGACGAAAAGAAGAAAGAAGTCGTCGACATCTTCGTCGCTGAAATGAAGAAGGCTATCGAAAGTGGCTAACGTAGGCATTGCATTCAGGACTCTGTGCCTGACCAAAACAGCGATCACCAACCTGATCGGGCAGCGAATGTACCCTGACGTCCTGGTTCAGGGGTCGCAGATGCCTGCCGTGGCGTATTACATCATCAGCACCGAGCGAGAAAAACTGATCGGCAAGATGAGCAGGCTTGCACACTCCAGGTTCCAAATCGACTGCTACGCAATGACTCGTAGCCAGGCAAATGCTGTGGCTCAGGCATTCAGGACGAGCCAGCTCGATGAGTACCGTGGAATCACAGCATCGATCATGTTCAATGGAATCGAGATAGATTCCGGCGAGCAGTATTTGCAGGAACCACCAACAGATGGAAGTCAGGAGCATCGCTACCTGACTAGTTTTGATATGCTAGTTCATTACACAGAAGGAGTTTGACAATGCCCGTGACATCCACCTCAGGCGATACCGGGAATGGGGCAACGCTGACCTTTGCAACCACTGCGTTTGCTGTCGGCCTGCAGAACATTCAAGGCTGGACCGAAGAGGTCGAGCGGCTTGAAGTTTCGACGCTTGCCACGACTTCCTTCAAGAGATACATCGCTTCGGATCTCAAGGAAACCCCAGAGATCACCGTCAACTTTTACTGGGACACCTCGCTTGCCCGTCCCGCGATCGGGGGAACGCCGGAAACGATGACCATTACGTTTCCGATACGCACGAATGGTGGTGAAGCTACTGCCGCAAACTATGCCGGCACTGGCTTTATTCGCTCGATTACCTGGCCGACTTTGGAAAATGGTTCCGTTCAGATGGGAAGTATGGTGCTTTCCTTTGACGGGACAACTGGTCCCACTTGGACAAAGAGTGCATGATGATTGTTGAATTGCGTCCGCATATTGGACAGATGGCTACCGCTCTTGGAGTCGTCGACGTCGAACACGATCAGTGGATCGTCATGGCAGGAGTTGAAGAGGATCGGGTGCGACAAGTCGGGTATCTGTGCAAGACCCCCGGCAGCAAAGTCCAGCCGATTCTCTCGCTTCCTGACTCGGTTTGGGGTAAAATCACCGATGAGTTGATGAAGTTGCCGCAACTTCAGGGCTGGACCCAGCCCAAGGTTGTGGACTTTTCGACCGTGGTGTTTATGGACCAACCGGAAGACGAGCAGGAGGATGTCGACGATGGCGATGAGTAAGGAGCAGTTCCTGGCAAAGAGTTCAAGGCGATACACCGAACATGAAGGTGTTCGCCTCCAAAGCTTGACCGCCAAGGAGTACTTCGAGTGGGAAGCGGATCGGATTGACTACGCCAAGGGGAAGGTCACCAAGGAGAAGATTGTCACTTCTCGGCCGAAGCTTTTGAGCCTGATGGTTGTCGATGAGGATGGGAAGCGGATGTTTCCAGACTATCGAGAACTCGATGGGCTCGACAGCAAATGGATTGGTGACCTGTACGATGCGGCGATGTCTCATGCCGGATTTGCAGACGACGACGAAGTGAAAGACGAAGAGGAAACGGAAAAAAACTAAGGAGACACCCGAGGCTAATGCTGGCTGCAAGGCTGTGCTTCGCCTGGGGTATTCCTGACGTTGAATCGTTTCTTGAATCCACGCCTCCACAAGTGCTTGATTTCTGGATGGCGTTTGACCGGATCGAGCCCATAGGCGAGTCGGCTTGGCAGTCAGCGAGGATCGAGGCGATGCTGTACAGCATTCGCCAAGCGGTCCTTGCGTTTGGTGGGCAGCGCACAGACTGCATTACGCCAGACGACTGCATGCCTCCACGGTATCTGAAGTACGAGCAGAAGAAGTCGCCAGCGTCGATCAAATCGATGCAGAGTGTTCTTCAGTCTATGGCTTTAGGGGGTGCTGCAAGTGGCGAGAACGATCACTAGCGTCAACGTCCAGCTTGGATTTCAGTATGAGAAGTTCAAGCAGGGCGTTGACGGCAGCATTAATGCATGGAGGAACTTCAACAAGATCGCTAGGGACTCGGTCCCATTGCTCGATCGATACAACGAGGCAATCAAGAACGTAAATCAATGGTTTGTCACCCACAAAGGTGATCCAGAGGCTTATGCAAGAATGATTGACCAAGTCAATTATTCGTTCAAGCAAGGCAAGTATGCCATAAAAGAATTTAGCGACGAGCAGAAGCAGTATCTTGCCGACTTAAAGAGAGGCGCTGAACTTAGCATCGGGACCGCCGAAAGAAGGCAGACTGAGTACAACGCATCCGTTGCCGAAGCGGAGCGACTGCAAAGAGTCGGGACCATGTCCTTTGAGGCATATACGAAACGCATCGAGGAACTCAACAAAGAGTATCTCGGCATTGCGACTTCGGCAGAGAAGGCAGCAGCGGCAGAAAGAGAACTGCAGGCTGCAACGGCTTATGCAAGCTCAGTTATTGCCTCAGGCATGAGCAATTGGGACAGGTACATTGCAGAACTGAATCGATTCAGGGATGCAGCAGCAAAGGCTGGCATGGGCATTAGGGAGTTTGCTGCAGGAGAGGCTGCAGTAAGAAAGAAGTTCGGCATCCAAACTCCAGATGAGTTTTTTGAAGACCAGCAACTTCAACTTGCATCTGAAGCAGCAGATCGACTTGAGAAAGCTGTCCGTCGCGTTGATGCTGCCGTTCTGTCTGGAACGTCCAATTGGGACAGGTATCAAAAAGAACTGCAGCAGTTTCAGCAGGATGCAGCACTTGCCGGGACGGGCTCTCAAGACATCGCCACGGGAGAGGCTGGGATTAGGAAAAAGTTTGGAATCCTGACTTCGACTGAATTTTTTGCAAACCAAAGAAAACAGGAAGACGACGCAAGAAAAGACAGAATAGCTCAATTGCAGCGTGAGTCGATGACTTTTGATGAAGTCGCTGGCGCAAGAATGAAGGAGCTTGATTCCCTTCGTGCAGCTGGCCTTGATTCCGAGACGTATTGGAGACAGACAAGGAAGCTTAACGATGAGATGGCAAGGCAAGCCGGCATTATTAGCGGAGGCGCAGGTGGCGTTCAAGGCCAATCACTGACTGCATCGCTCCGCAGTCTTGGACTGCAGTATTACGCAGTTTCGCAGGCAATGATGGCAGTTTCTTCTGGCATTAGGACTGTGCTTAATTTTGAGCGGCAGACCATTGCGTTTGCGTCTTTAACTGGAAGCATCGAAGAATCCAGCAAGATGATGGAAGGGTTTCTTGAGCTTTCCGCTAAGGCACCTCTGTCCATTACTGCAATGCAAGGCGGGGCAAGGACGATGCTGTCTTTCGGCGCTTCCGCCAAGGAAGCTGGTGCAGCAGTCGAAATGATCGCCAAGGTCACTGGTGGCGATGAGATGCGATTTCAAAACATGTCGCTTGCCTTTGCCCAGATCCGCGCTGGCGGAAGGCTTATGGGACAGGAGTTGCGACAGATGATCGATGCCGGCTTTAATCCGCTGGAGCAGATAAGCAACAAGACTGGCATGTCTATGCTTGATTTGCGAAAGCGCATGGAACAAGGCGGGATTTCGTTTGACATGGTTCGGCAAGCCATGGAAGAAGCAACAAGCGGAGGAGGAAGGTTTGCAAGACTTTTGGATGACATTTCTGGAACCATGTCTGGCAAATTGCAAAGAGTTATTGCCGACATCAATGCGTCTCTGATTGACTTCAGCAAAATGATGAGCTTCGACCTTGGCAACATTGTTGACGGAGTCGTGTCTTTTGTCAGCATTGCAAAAACAATTTCTCCTGTGCTTGCAGTTGTTGTCAAACTGACTTCCATGTTTTCTGATGGCATTCAGGTCGTTGACATGGCTCTAAAGGGCTGGGGGCTTGCATTCAAAAGCCTGCAGGAAACGATCGATTCGTTTCTCCCGTCTGGATTTAAGCTCTCTGACCTTTTTGGCAAAATTGCAAGCGTCTTTGAGTACATTGCCCAATTAAGGCAAACAGAAAAGCTGCTTGATGAGCCGATACCTACCCCAGAAGAGACGCAGGCCCAAAAGGCAGCAGACGCATACAAGGCATTGAGCGATGCTACGCAGGCGGCAAGCGATGCCACAAACGAGTATTACGACGAGCTTTCAGGGCGATTTGACGAAGCACTGAAGGGCAGCGGCAAGTATACCGACGCTCAATTAAAAATCGCTGAAATTGAAAGCCGTGGGATCAAGTTGAGCGATGCCCACAAAAAAGGCATCGTCGACAGAACTGCAGCTATTGAGAAATTTGAAAAGCAAGTCCGAGACGCCCAGCAGGCAATGGAAAAGCTGCAGGAAGAACAAGAGGGCATGCAGGACTTGATGCGAGAGCTTCGTCCTCAAGACGAGGCGGCTAAGAACGTGGAGGAAGTCATTGCCCAGATTAGCCGAATGGACTCCATGTTTGGGCTCGAGAACCTCGGCGTTACAATGGACGACATCAAGAGAGTCGTAGGCAGCAAGGCTGGCGCTGGGCAAGGCGATTCGCTTGACTATCGCCTGGGGGAAGCGGTTCAGTCTGGCTCAAGCGCTGCAATCCAGAAGTTGTACGATTTCCAGGTAAAGCAAGACACCTCGGAGATTCTGACCGACATTTCCCAGACGTCCCGAGATCAGCTTGATTTGCTCAGGCAAAAGCTTGAAGGTGGTGTCGTCTTGGCAGGAGCGCGCCCATAATGGCAGGAAGAGTTTTGAGAGGCGAAAAACGAGAAGGAAGGAACTTTTCCTACTCGTTCGATGATGGCAAGATCAACGTCCAGCAAACACGCACCTACAGAGTTGAGACGAACTCCAAGTCCATCTTGGACGAAGAAGTAGCTCTGACTCCAGGCTTGCCGATTGCAGGGATTACGCTGCTTTCGTCCGGTGCGATCTGCAAATCGGTCCAGGCTTACAGGGACGACAAGAATGCCTATTGGTGGAATGTAGTCTGCCAGTTCAACAATGAAAGACCTTCGCAGCAGACCCCTCCTGGGCAACAGGACAATCCTGACCCAACGACCTGGATTCCGATCTGGCGATGGACGACCGAGTACACCAGGGAGCCAGACGTCAACAACGACAAGGATCTGATAAAAAACACAAACCATCGACCATTTTCTGAGCAGCGAACAGTCGAGACACCTGTTTTTGTTGCAAAGTTTTCTCAATACATGCCAGCCACAATTAAAGAAATTAGGCCAGCTGCAACAACTCCTGGAACGTCTCCACTGTATTTAACAGACTTTGCTTCTGTCATTAACGTATCGACGTACAAAGAAGCAGATCCGTATCACCTTCTATGCATTCTTGATGCAGCCGAGTACGGGACGTACAACGGGTTTTCTGCATGCCGACTGGATCTTACCGTTAAATGGAAGAGGAACAGCTGGCTTGAATACTACTGGGCAAGGGACCGCTGGTTTCTTGATGGAGTCAATGGACTCAAGCCAATCAAGGACAAGGAAGGCCGGCAAGTTGAGTGGTATTTGAACGCTACCGGAGGCATCGCCGGAAACCCCGTGACTGGAACCGCTCCTACTCTTAGCGACATTGGCAAGGTTCAGATTCGCAGATACGAAGACGTCGACTTCAATACCCTATTCAGGACCATCTAAAATGGCATCTACCCTTCAAAGAGCGGCAGTCACCATTGCAAGTGCAGCCACTGCGAGCGCTGCCGTAAGTGTCCCGCAGGATTGCACCCTGGTTGCCGTTGCAACGCCGGCAGCGCTTACTGGCACATCCTTTACCTTTGAGGTGTCTGACGACGACGGGACGACCTACAAGCCGCTTTACAACGGCAGTACGCAGTACAGCGTGACCGTTGGGACCAGCCGGCACATTGCACTGGATGCGACGGCAACTAGATCGGTTCTCGGTGGTCCAGCCACAGCCCCGACCTGGATGAAAGTCGTCAGCAATTCGGCCGAAGGCGCTGCAAGGACCATCACCCTGATTTTTGCGCAGGTGTAGTAGTGGAAACGCTTTTTGCGTTCAACGAGGCCGACAAGAATCGGATCCTGCAGCAACTGGATGGTGGCATCCAAGCCAGGAATCCGTCCATGGACAGCAATGATCCGTGGACGCTGATTGGCGTGGTGGCGACCGGAGGTATAACGGCCAGGGCTGGCACCACACCGGGGACCGGGACCATCAACGTCTACCATGTAAATGACAGCGGCACTCTTGCCCACTACAACAGCCAGACAATCACAGTGTACAATCTATCGTCCGCTGCGATCGTTGCTGGCAAATACGTCATGTGCAAGCGTGACTATGTCAGCTGGAAATGGTTCGTTGACTTCGAGGACTGCTGAGAATGAGCAACAAGCATGGGGCGGGATGTACCTGTTGCGAGGGCGGGCAATGCACGCCGTGCGATAAGACAATCACAACCATATCGGTGACGCTTGGAGGTCGCACGTTTTCATGGTCAGTCAACAAAAACATAAACGAAAACAACGGATGTTGCCTGTTGTTTAACGCTGGGTATTCAACTACTTATGACGTTATTGACTATTACAACGCAAATGCCTGGGACGGAACCTCCGGCGAATGCTGGAAAGCATTTAACGGCGCTGATTGCTGTAGTGGATCGACTGGTGGAGGTGGTGGTGGGCCAGGTGGTCCACCAATACCTGCCGGGGTTTGCATCCCGTGCGTAGAGTATGCTGGTAATGTATTGTGCGACGACACATACAAAATCAAAACGTATCAAATCAGGGACTTGCAAATCAATGTAAAAGTGCGTGTTGAAGAGTCCTATTCCCTTTCCGTATGTTTTAAGGACAAAGGAGACGGCACAACAGACATATCTTTTCTGATATCATCGTTGATGCAATACAAGGTTTGCGGTACTTGGTCTTTTGAGCTTGCAGAATTCTTGAACACAAACTGCCCTAAAACGCTGGATTGCGCTACGTTTACACCGACTAGCAGCATTGGATGCAATGGGCGTTGCGACATTCCAGAATGCGTCGGCTTTGGAAGAGATCCGTTTTTGCAGGAGCTTTATGTAGCATACTTTGATTGCGAAAGCGACACCCCAAACTGGGTTGAGTCTTCGTATGTTGTTCAATGCGCCTCACCGTGCAGCTTATTTTTTGAACCATGCGAAGCATGTTTTGAGTTTGATTGCTTGTGTGGAAACGTGCAGAGCCTTAGCACTGAACCAAATCCTTTAATTTTTACTTTTCAACCAAAAACTTGTGGATGTTTTGCAAAGGTACATTCGGCGGGATGGCAGTATGACGATCCAAACGAGGCGTTTAATAGACCGTGCAATAACATTTGCGGAACCTATTCCGTTCAGCGAAGCGACTCTATGGCAGAGGTTTTGTATTGCAGTGGCGATGAAGACATTTACGGATGCCAATGCCAATACAATCAGACATGGGCAGAATCGACTTCAGTAACAAGCCCAGGATCCTGCTGGTTCGCTGATGCAGAAGGTCTGCCGGCCTCCCCGCTTCCGATTGACTGGTGCCAAAGATACCACGACGATTGCTGTGTTGATGATTCCATCTCTCCATCAACAACCGTCATTGATTTGCCGAACGAACCTGCCGATACCGTCACGGTTACAATATCATGCAGCTAGTTGAAAGCATTTGCCCGCAGTGCGGAATGATTCACAAAGCCGAAAGGCAAGTCGATTTTTTTGGATGCTGCCAAACTCTTGTGCAATCCGTTGTGACTGACCAAAAGAAAACAGTTAGGATTGAGTCATCGGCAACACCTAAGAATCCACCGCAACCCAAGCCCGACACCACCAACGAACCAGGGAGCGTGCTGTATCGCATTCTCAAGGATGTGTTCAGCATCAAGCCCAAGCAGGGATGTGGATGCAACAAGCTTCGGAATGAAATGGACGCACTTGGCATTGAGGGATGCGAGCGTGAGTTCAGCCGACTTGCTGCAGCGCTCAAACAAAACGCCAGGTCGTATAATTGGCTCGAGTCCTTTGGTGCTGCACTAAATGCCATACGCAGCGGCGCGCTTGAGTGGCTTGATCCATTCCGCCCGTGGGAATCAATCCTCCGTCATGCAATCGAATCCTCCAAGAAATTGAAGGTGGTGCCAGATGCAACAGAAGTGGACAATCCGAAAGCTTAGTCGCAATGTCAACGAGATCACTTTTTGGAATGTCCCGACCGGCGAGTCCGTGTGGTTACTGCTACGCACCGACGTTCATCACGACAACCCGAAATGCCTCCAGCAGGTCGAACGCAAGCACCTGAACGAGGCGATGGAGTACAACGCACCAGTCATCGACAACGGCGACCTGTTTTGTGCGATGAACGGGAAGTACGATAAACGCAGCAACAAGACAGCGATCAGACCTGAGCATCAAACCGCGAAGTATCTCGATTCGCTCGTTGACACCGCCATCGATTTCTACCGCCCGTTTGCATCGATCTTCGCGATCCTCGGCCGAGGCAATCACGAAACAAAAATGCAGGACGTCCACGAAACCGACCTGACGGATCGGCTTGCCGTTGGCTTGCGTTCTCATGGCTCGCCAGTTGAGACATCAGGGTACGGTGGGTGGGTTAGAATCACGTTCAAGCGACGAAGCGAAAAGGATCCGACCAACAAGGGATCGTTCTGGTTGCATCACTACCACGGAACTGGCGGAGGTGGACCAGTCACCAAGGGCACCATCCAAACGAACCGCATAGCTGCCGATACGCCAGACGCCCGAGTGGTATTTACGGGTCATACTCACGACTCCTGGATCTTCCCTATTCGCAGGCAGCGGATCAGCGAGAAGGGTACGATCTATCACGACGACCAACTGCACTTGCGAGCCCCTGGCTACAAGGACGCCTGGGACGATGGTGACCATGGTTTCGAGGTCGAAAAAAGGCACGGTCCCAAGGGCATTGGTGCATTGTGGCTACAGGTGACACCAGACGTTGAGGGGCGACCTGGAAGGCTGTTAATCGACGCGCAAAGGGCTCAGTGATGTTCCCAGTGAAACGAATCACCATCAAGGGCAGACGATTTGAACTGCGGTGCGTGCGCATGCGGACATGCTACGGTCAGTGCGATCACCCCAACTCCGTCCGGCCGGAGATCAGGATCAATAACCGACTGAAAGGCGGACCTCGATTGCTTGACACATTGATCCACGAAGTCCTGCATGCATCCAACTGGGATCTCTCCGAAGAATTTGTAACCGAGTTTTCGGAGGACATGGCAAGGATTCTGTGGAGACTCGGCTATCGAGGCCCAGGGGACCAGCAGCAAAGTTGATCATTTTTGGAATTTTTTGCTGGACAGCTATTGATTTGCCGCTAGCCAGTCGATTATGGTATTGCCGTGGTCATCGGTTTGGTCGCTGATGACGATCTTGTGCATTACCGGAGTAAATCGCATGGAAGCCGTGTGGCGACCCCTGACTCTTGAAGATTGCCTAGATGCTAGCGACGAACCCCGTGTTATGGTGTTCGGCTACGGCGCTGTGCTGCGAGGCAACTTGATTGGCTTCGATGGTATAGCTGGCAGGCCGATAATTCAGATTGACGACGAGGAGTCGACGACTGTTTTTCCGATTTGGCAAATTCATGTTTTTAAGTAGGTCACTTTTTGGAGGACTGGAAGATGTTTATCGTTCGTAAGCGTACTCTGTCGCAGGATGTTTCTTTCTGGTGCCTGGAGCAGATCATTGGCGAAACTCTGGTCGAGATTGACCAGACAAGTGCGGCAACGGTCGAGGAAGCGGTTGGCAATTTTGGCGAAGTTGGCGTCAGCTTTAAGGGCGTTGCATACCTTGGGGACTTCGCTTTGGTTGAGCCAATCAATGCGATGACAAGCGAGGAAGGCGTGTTTGTCTTCGACGGCGATGACGAAGAAGGTGATGAATAGGATTTCATGGCAACAGGCTTGGTTGACACGGACGGACACCTACAGGGGCCATACCATGCTGTTCGATTGGACTTTACTAGCGATCGTTGCCGGCCTATCGATTTGGCAGTGGCGATCGCTGACGGGCAGTGAGCCTTCATTTGATCAAGTGGATTTCTCACCGGAAGCGAGGCAGATCATGGCAAGGGAAGACAGGCACATTCGGCCTGGGTTTGATGTTCTGGCAATCGTGTGCTTTGCGATCTTTGTTGCTGGCCTAGCGAGCGGCATCATGTGGCGAGAGATCATTGGCCTGATTGTCCAGTTGGTGAAGTGATGGTTGCATGGAACGATCGATTCGCGGAAGGCGCTAAGTGCGAAAGACTCGGCGTTGCAAAGTTTCTGTCTGAGGAACTGCTTGCAGTCTCCGATGACATCGAATCGATCGAAGAATGCACCCAGGCTACCGAGGAAGAAAAGGCGATCGCATGTTTCGAGATTTATGTCGATTTCGTTTCACGATTGCTGGAATACCTTGAAGATGACGAAACAATCGGCAGTGGCTGCAAAGGCGCAGACGAGGAAGACTTGGCTGAACAGCCCCCCGACATTGCCGGAAGGTGATCCAGTCGATTGTCCAGCTGGTTCAATAGCAAGGATCAGCGTGTACAGGAAGCGGTTTGCCGAAAGTCGTCCTATTTTGAACGAACTCGATACCGGAGGGTTTGCGAGTCAGAGAGAAGAGAGAGCAGCACAGAAGTACTGTGCTGACGCAATGCGTAACATCAGGAAGCAGCGTAAGGAGCAAAAGGGTCGTGAGCATTAATGTGTTGGTTCTGGGGGAAAGCGGCACGGGCAAGACGTCCAGTCTTAGGAACATGCCGCAGGAGAAGACGGCGATCATCAAGACGATTGCCAAGCCGATGCCGTTTCGTGGCAGCAATTGGCGGATGATTGTGTGCGATCACTTCGATGGCATTGTCAATGCAATGCATAGAGCATCGCAGTGGGCTGAGGCGATTGTCATCGACGACGCACAGTACATGCTGGCGAACGAGTTTTTCGCCAGGTCTGCAGAAAAGGGCTACGAGAAATTCAGCGACATTGGATCGCACGGTGTGCGACTGATTCAAGAGTCGATGAAGTTGCCGAACCACATCCGGGTGTACATGCTGTGGCACACGGAGTTTACGGAACAGGGTCGAGAGAAGGCCAAAACAATTGGCAAGGCGATCGACTCTAAGTACACGGTCGAGGGTGCATTCACGATTTGCGTGAAGGCCGTTGTCCATGAGGGGCAGTACTACTTTTCGACCAAGTCGAACGGATTTGACACGGTGAAGACTCCCATCGGGATGTTTTCTGATGATGAGCGTTTTGTACCGAACGACCTTCAGGAGGTCGACCGGAAAATTGTTGAGTACTATGGTTTGTTTGTTCCTGCGAAGGAGGATGTTCAGAATGGCTGATTTAGGGTTTGAATTTGATCCGAGTTCCGAATACGCGAAATCCGGGAGCCTAGTGCCGGCAGGCGAATATGCTGCAGTCTGCGTTGGCAGCGAGGTTGCCCAATCTACGACAGGCACACAGTCGCTGCAGCTAAAGTGGCAGATTTGTGAAGGTCCGATGCTTAATCGTGTCGTGTACGATCGCCACTGGATTTTCAGCAAAGAGGAGGACAAAAAGCGCAAGGCATACGGGAAGCTTGGCGGACTGTGTGCGGCGGCTGGTGTTTCGGAAAAGCTGTCCAAGAGCGATGTGCTGCACGGAAAGAAGGTTCGCATCAAGGTGCGGATTGACGAGGGCGATGACAGGTATCAGGCAAGCAACAGCGTTGCCTCGTACAAGAAGTACGCCCCAGGACTCCCATCGGCCGGCAATGCTTCGGTGCCATCGACTCCTGCCCATCAGCATGCTGAGGATGGAGTTAAGCCCTGGTAGTTTTTTTCTGCGGTTGTGCGCCACCAGTGGTCTGCTGGTGGCGCTTTTTTTGATGGGAGGACGGCGATGCAGATTGACGAGTTTGGGTCGATTGAGGAGGTGCTTGCTGAAATTGATCAGCTGGTGCAGGAGAGGTCCAGATACATCGGCCCAGGGTGCGAGATCACCTATTCTCACGCATGCATCTTTGTTCGGTCTGAGATTCGTCCAAGCCTCTCAGAGATGGACGACATCATCGGAGTAAATTGGTTCTGGGGGCAAGATCGCTGGGAGATCGATCCTGGCCACTGGAACCTAGGGCTCATGAAGGCAGAATTCCAAAGAGCCAGGTTCTGGAAAATCGCTCACTATGTCCACATGCTGTTCCCTCGGTTGCAGTTCATGTTTCCGAACATAGAGATCGAATGGTCTGCTGCTTTTATCTGCCGGAAATGCGGAAGATCGTGCGGCAGCGGAAGCCAGGTTCCTGAGGCATGCGAGACATGCGGCAGATTCGTTGCGTACACATCCGGTGGATTAATGGCACCGGATCCAGATTACCTGAACAGGTTTCTTTTTTTGCACAAAGCATACGGAGGGTTGGGCGATGGAAGTGGATACCAATGAGCTGTTGCATCGCATCGGTGCGGTGCTGCGTGTGATTAGCAACAAGATGGATCAGCTGATTGAGATTGTTGAGAGGGCGGGGGGTGAGGTTTGGTTTCCGTCTGAGGAGGAGTCGAAGACGTTTGCCGATATACTTATGGATGACGCCTGCATTCCTTCCGATGCCGTTGCCGACGAGCCGCCTAAGAAGTGGCGAATCCTTGAGCCGGGAGAGGTTGTGTGTTCTAGCGATTGGGTGACGGCAAAAACAAGCCCGCCGAGCGATCCGCCCAACGGCTTGGGATGGCGTCCTGTCGACGCTTCTGTTGGGACATCGGTATGTCAAGACGACCCGTGCATTTTCGCCCGTCTTGTTGCCGACGAGCCAGCGAAGAAGGCAGAGCCGGAACATCCGCCAGACCCAGGCGAGGGGTATCGAATCCTGAGCAAGAATCCACCGGAGGATCTATCGCCGGGCGATGAGTATTTCGGCATGTGGGATGGGCTGTGGCGTGAATCCAGAGACGCATCGGAAGGCATTCGTGAACAGCGTGAAACACGCTGGTATCGTCGCAAGATCGAGCCAGCCAAGCAGCCAGATCCAGCATGGGAGCCGAAGGTTGGCGGCTGGGTGCTGGTGACTAGGCCGGAGAACTGGGTGAAGTGTTCGAGCCCGTGGTGGAACGAAAGTATGCACCGATTTGACGGGCAAGTCGGCCAGATTGAACGCGAACGTGAAGGGCATTTTCAGATTCGCGGATTTGTCGCGTCGAAGGAATGCTCGTACATATTCCACCGCGACTGGCTTTCGCCTGCCAAGCCACCCGAGCCGGTTGAGCCGATTCGATCATGGGTTCCGGAAGGCTATAGCTTGGTCGAGATGGCGTTGCCAGATGTGATGGCACAAGCGATTGGCGAGGGCAATGCGTTGGTGTGGAAGAAGCCAGTGATTGGCGAGAGGTTTTGCGGCGAGGAAGGCACCGAAACTTCGACACGCGATTACTCGCACTACTATTACCCAGTCCTCGTCCCCACCAGGCCACCCGCTGTGCAGTATCGAGAGCCTACGCAGGCGGACGTTGGCAGAATGGTCGAGGTTCGGGACGTGGAAGAGGAGAGCTGGGAATCCCGTGAATTATTGGCAGTTTTGCCGCAGCATATTAAGTACCGCATCGCTGTAGATAGCGGAGAAGGGCTTGCAATGCTGTGGAGATTCGCCCGCATCAAGAAGGACGCATGATTTATTTTTGGTCACATTTAGCACAGGAGTTGAAGCGATGG
>Ga0315902_10002491_pt1 | contig 28591 bp, 30 predicted proteins | sample LakEriMetagenome_9_FD_203523 | JGI IMG/M metagenome (GOLD analysis project Ga0315902, IMG submission 203523) | Freshwater fungal communities from buoy surface, Lake Erie, Ohio, United States - Buoy 12 MA117 | ecosystem: Environmental > Aquatic > Freshwater > Lake > Lake biofilm | place: USA...
CTTCACCGACGTCCGGATCTCCCACGACGAGATGCTCGGCAACGTGGGCGACGGCTGGCGCGTGTCGCTCACCACGCTCATGAACGAGCGCGTCTCGATCGGTGGTGCGATTCCGGCCAAGGGCTCGGGCCCGATCCGCGATGCCGTGAAGGCGTTCAAGAATTCAGGTCCGCACAACCCGGCCACCAAGGACGAGTTGATGTCGCTCTGGACGCGGTCCGAATTGCTGCGCCTCACCAACATCCGCGCCTCGCAGATGCGCAAGATGGGTGATCCGGGCCCCGAAGGTTCGATCGCCAAGTTGGCGATGGCCGAACTGCACAAGGACATCTACTCGTTCACGGTGTCGCTTCTCGGTGCCGAGGGAATGCTCTTCCCGGGTGGCTTCGAGAAGATCCGGCCCGAACACGCCATGGGCAACGAGACGCCACAGAAGGCGTTCTTGCGGAGCCGGGCCAATTCGATCGAAGGCGGCACCAGCGAAGTGATGCGCAACATCCTCGGTGAGCGTGTTCTCGGACTTCCTGGCGACGTTCGCGTCGACCGCGACGTCGCGTGGAGCAAGGTTCCCCGCAACTGATCGTCACGAACCGGACTGCAGCAGCAGTCCGGTGAACAAGGCGGCCAGTGCCGTTAGCAGTCCGAGCGCTCCACCCAAAGCGAGAGCGAGTTTGCTTCGCCCGAGTGAGTGCACCGCGGCGCTCACTCCCGTGAGGGCGGCCATGGTGACGTGAACGAAGATCGTCACCTGGTAGTCGGTGCTCGTGTCGCTCACGCCGATGTCGACGATGCTCCAGATCCCGGTGGCCACCACGACCACGAAGGCCGGCCAGGCGATGCGGCCGAAAGCCTGGGCCGCCACCTTGGTGCTCTCGGGAAAAGTCGCTCGCAATCGAGGAACCAAGCCGCCGAGAACGATCTGGCCGCCGACCCACACCGAGGCGGCCAGGACGTGCAAGAACAAGCGGATGGTGTCGGCGGTGGGAGAGAGCATGACGACAGATTGGCAGATGCCGGGACTACACGGCCAGAAACGCCAGCACGTCGCTGGCCGCCAATGACCGATCGTCCACGCGAGGACGGTGGGCGAGAGATCCTCCCGACATCGCGGTGATCGCGACGTCGACAGCCGACTGCAGATCGCGCAGATTGCGCGGTGGCGGAAAGTACTCGTCTTCGTCGGTGATGCGAACTTCTTCGACGCCGTGAAGCGGAGCCAGGCGGGTGATCACCTCGTCCACGAGTTCTTCGGGCGCCGATGCGCCGGCGGTGACTCCGACCGTGCCGGTGAGGTCGAGGGGCAGCTCGTCGGCTTCGTTGATGCGAAACACGCGTGCGCATCCCGCCTCTCGTGCGAGACGCTCGAGTGCCCGCGTGTTCGACGAGTTGGCCGAGCCGATGACCACGATGGCGTCGCAGCGTGGCGCCATCGACATGAGCGCCGACTGGCGATTGGTGGTCGCGAAACACAGATCGCTGCGACCCGGGGTCCACACATCGGGGAACCGCTCACGAACTCGAACGGCAACTCCCTCCCAGTCGCGATGCGAGAGTGTGGTCTGGGCGAGCAATGCGACCGGCTCGGTGAACACGGGCAGGGCGTTGACCTCGTCGATGGACTCGACACGCGAAATGGCGTCAGGCGCCACGGCCATGGTGCCGACGGCTTCCTCATGACCCTCGTGGCCGACGTACACGATGCGGAAACCCTTGCCGGCACGTACTTTCACCTCGTGGTGAACCTTGGTGACGAGCGGGCACACGGAGTCGACCACTACTGAACCGCGTTCGCGTGCCGCGGCCACCACGTCGGGAGCTGAACCGTGAGCCGACAACATGATCGGGCGACCGGTGGGAACCTCGCTGATGTCGTCGACGAAAACGACTCCCAACTTCTGGAAGCGCTCGACGACCAACTTGTTGTGAACGATCTCGTGGTAGCAGTACACCGGCGCCGGAAAACTCCGCACCATCCACGCCAAGGCCTTGATCGCCATCTCGACACCGGCGCAGAAACCGCGCGGTGCCGCGAGCAGCACGCGATCGACCGGCATGCGGTGAGGATAACCCGGCCCGTCGAAGGCCGTCGGTAGCCTGCCCGGCATGTCCGCACGGCGATCGAATCCGATTGTGGTCGCGGTCACACCAGGCTCGCCGGCCGAGACCGCGGGCCTCGTCGTGGGTGATGAGGTCTTGTCACTCAACGGAACCGTTCCGCGTGACGTGATCGAGTGGCGACTCCTGGCCGATTCGTCCGAGGTCGAACTCGACGTTGCTCGTCAGGGTGTCGAACTCACGGTGCGGGTCGAGAAGAGTGAAGGTCTACCACTCGGCGCCGAGGTGTCGAGTGCGGTCTTCGACCGAGTGCGCACGTGCGACAACCACTGTCCGTTCTGCTTCATCTATCAACTCCCGTCCGGAATGCGGAAGAGTCTGTACCTCAAGGACGACGACTACCGGCTGAGTTTCTTGTACGGGAACTTCACCACGCTCACGCGGTTCACCGAGTCCGATCTCGAGCGCGTCGTGACCGAGGGCCTGTCGCCACTCAACGTGAGCATCCACGCGACCGATCCCGATCGACGTTCCGACATGCTGCGCAATCGCCGGGGCGGCATGAGCCTGCGCTGGTTGCGCGCTTTGCTCGACGCCGGAATCGTGGTGAACGGCCAAATCGTGGTGTGTCCCGGGGTCAACGACGGTGCCGTCCTCGACGAAACCCTCACCGGGATCCTCGATCGCTTTCCCGAACTCAACCATGTGGCCGTGGTTCCACTCGGCATCAGTCGATTCAATCCCGAGTCGACGATGCGCGAGCACACGATCGACGAAGCGCGGGCGGTCGTCGACATCGTTCATGCGTGGCAAGAGCGCTTCCTTTCGCTGTTCGGACAGCGCAAAGTCTTCGCCGCCGACGAGTACTACTTGATGGCCGATCTCCCGTTCCCTGACGGCGAGACGTACGAGGGCTTCGGCATGCACGAGGATGGCATCGGCATGGCGCGCACGTTCGAGTGGGAATTCACGGGTCGCGTGCACGAGCCCACCGGACCGCAGAGCGGATTCTTCGCGTGGGTCGACGGTGCACCGGCCGAGGGTTATCGCGCGCCGCGCAATCCGGCCGGCGACACCGGTCTGCGCGGATGCGGCGATCCGACATCGGTCACCATTCGTCGTCGAGTCGATCGTGAGGCGCCGGTGGCGATCCTGACCGGCGAGTACGGTGCTCGGGTGCTCGCTCCTCTCGTCGAATCTCTGCGGCGCAACGACGTTCGAGTCGTTCCGGTCGTCAACGAGTATTTCGGAGGCAACACCGCGGTCACGGGTCTGATGACCGGTCATGATCTCTCCCGTGTGCTGAGTGAGCAGCCAACGGGGCATCGCTATTTGTTGCCCGACGTCTGTTTGTCGGAAGGACGATTCCTCGATGGCCAGCGGGTGGAAGACCTGCCGCGACCGGTCGAAGTGATCCCGACCGACGGCATTTCGCTGCGGCGAGCATTGGAGACGGTATGACCGAGATCGATGAAGAACTTCCTCAGGTGGTCATCGTCGGCCGTCCGAACGTCGGCAAGAGCACGTTGTTCAACCGCATCGTGGGCGAGCAGATGGCCATCGTCGAAGACCGTCCCGGTGTCACCCGTGACCGCAAGGAACAGCCGGCCGAATGGCTCGGTCACCGCTTCCTGCTCGTCGACACCGGCGGTTGGCTGCCCCAAGGCAGTGAACTCGACGCGAAGGTGAGTCGACAGGTGGAGGCCGCGGTGCGGTCGGCCGATCTCGTGCTCTTCGTCGTGGACGGATCGGTTGGCATCACTGACGACGACGAGTCGGTGGCCAACTGGCTCCGTCGAGTCGACGTGCCGATCCTGCTCGTGGTGAACAAAGCCGACAACGATCGTCGCGAGACCGATCGCTGGGAGTTCTTGTCACTCGGAGTCGGCGAACCGATTCCGGTGAGCGCCCTGCACGGCCGCCGGGCCGGCGACCTGCTCGACGAAGTGATCGCGCGGATTCCCGAAGTCATGGTCACCGAATTGCCGTGGCTCGAGGAGTCGCCCAAGGTCGACGGTGAGCGTCCGCCGCGTGTGGCGTTGGTGGGTCGTCCGAACGTTGGCAAGAGCACGCTGTTCAACCGCTTGGTGGGCGAGGACCGTTCGGTGGTGCACGACATGCCGGGCACCACGCGCGACTCGATCGACACACTTGTCGAAACCGAAGACGGGCCGGTCGTATTCGTCGACACGGCCGGTATGCGCCGGCGCTCGCGTATCGACGACTCCGCCGAGTACTACTCGCTCGTTCGCGCACTGCGGGCGGTCGACGATGCCGACATTGCTTTCCTGGTGATCGACGCGACCGAAGGTGTGACCGCTCAGGATCAGCGCCTCGCCGAGCGCATCGACGCCGCCGGATGTCCCATCGTCGTCGTTCTCAACAAGTGGGAGATGGTCGACATCGGTGAGGATCGCGAGAACGTGGAGACCGAGTTGAAGCGCAAACTCCATTTCGTGGGTGAGGCGCCCATCATGAAGATCTCGGCGCTCACGGGCAAGGGTGTTCACAAGTTGCGTCCCGTTCTGCAAGATGCGATCGAGCAGTACCACCGGCGTGTGCCGACCCGCGACGTCAATCGGGTGATCTCGGAGGCTCAGCAACGTCAACCAGCCGGAGGTGGGGCCAAGGTGATGTACGCGTTGCAGGGTGCGACCGACCCGCCGACCTTCACGCTCTTCGTCAACCGTGAACTTCCTCAGTCGTACATCCGGTACCTCGAACGTTCGATCCGTGAGGCGTTCGAGTTCGGGCCCACACCCATCAAATTGCGCGTTCGTCGTCGGAGCGAGTGATGCCGTTCTGCGAGGAGTGCGCGCGCTATTTCGCGCCCAGTGCCATGCGCAGCGATGGATCGTGTCCGCAGTGCGGCCGGGTCCTCGACGCTCCGAGCTACACGGCCAAGAACCTCGATCTGCGCGAGTTGGCCGATGCCAAGGCCCCGTGGCATTTCAAGCTCCTGGTGGTCGCGCTCTGCCTGTACCTGGGCTGGCGCATCGTGGACTTGTTTCTCTAACCGGCCTCACGGTCGGCCCCGCTAGGCTCGGCAGTCACGCCACGGGCTGTGGCGCAGCTTGGTAGCGCGCTTGACTGGGGGTCAAGAGGTCGCAGGTTCAAGTCCTGTCAGCCCGACGTTGCGACCGCCGGCTCGTGCCGGCGGTCGTTGTTTTTCCGGGGCTGTTTCGTGGGGTCGTGTTCCGGTCGTCGTCGTGACCCGACGACTACCGTGGTCACATGTCGTCACGCACCCTCTCCGAGTCGGCGTCCAAATCTCTACTCGCCGAGTACGGAGTGCCCATGGCGCCCGAACGGCTGGTCGTCAGTCCCGATGCCGCGGTCACCGCCGCTCGGGAGATCGGACTGCCGGTCGTGGCCAAGTTGTGCGGTGACGCGATCGCCCACAAGACCGAGCGCGGACTCGTGCGTCTTCGTCTCGCCGACGACGCGGCGGTGGCGGCCGCCACGGCCGAACTTCTCGCGGCGGCTCGTCCCGAGGACGGTGACGTGTCGGTTCTCGTGGCTCCGATGGTGCGCGGCAACCGCGAACTCATCGCCGGTGTGGTGCGCGATCCGCAGTTCGGCGCGAGTGTGATGCTCGGCGTCGGGGGAGTACTGGCCGAGGCCGTTGCCGACGTGGTGTTCCGGCCGGCCCCGCTCGATCGAACCACGGCCCACGAGATGATCGCCGATCTCGCGACCCAGAAACTGTTGGGCGAATTCCGAGGTGAGAAAGCGGTCGATCGCGAGGTGATCGTCGACGTTCTGGTCGGCCTGGGTCGTCTGGCGGCCGATCGTTCCGATGTGGCGAGTGTCGACGTGAATCCGTTGATCATCAGCGCCGACGGAGTTCCGGTGGCTGTCGACGCCTTGGTGGAAATCGGACCGTCGTCACCACCTCCGGCGGTGGCGCGGCCACGGCCATCCGACGAGCAGTTCCGCGCGCTCTTCGATCCGCGCGGGGTGCTGGTCACCGGAGCGTCAACTCATCCGGGGAAGTTCGGTTTCGTCTCGCTGCACAACATCCTCGCGGCCGGTTATCGCGGAGCCGTCCACGGCACCAATCTGCAAGGTGAAGAAGTCTTGGGTATCAAGACCGTCGCCGACATCGCGTCGCTTCCCGATGACGCGATCGACCTCGTGTTCGTGTGCACTCCGGCGTCGGCCAACCCCGATCTGCTGCGCGCGTGTGCCGCCAAGGGTGTGAAGGCCGCGTTCCTCACATCGGCTGGTTACGGTGAAGCCGGCGACGAGGGCCGACGAGCCGAAGCCGAACTGGTCGCACTGGCCGACGAACTCGGCATCCTTCTGGCTGGCCCGAACGGTCAAGGTGTCGTGAGTACACCCGCCAACTTGTGTGCGCAGATCGTCGCGCCCTATCCGCCGGCCGGCCGCATCGGTGTCGCGAGTCAGAGTGGCAACTTCGTGTCGAGTTTCATGAACTACGCACGAGCAACCGGTGTCGGTATCAGTCGAGCGGTGTCGGCCGGCAACGCTGCGGCCGTCTCGGTGGCCGACTACCTCGATTTCTACGCTGACGACCCGGCCACCGCCGTCGGACTCGCGTACGTGGAGGGCATCACCGATGGGCGGTCGCTCATGGAGCGCCTCGGCTCGGCCGCTCGTCGTAAGCCGTTGGTTCTCGTCAAGGGCGGCGCCACGGAAGGTGGAGCGCGCGCGGCGGCGTCGCACACCGGAGCACTGGCCGCCAACGACAAGGTGTTCGACGGATTCTGTCGCGCCGCCGGAATCACCCGAGCCGCGACCGTGGAGGAAGCCTTCGAGGCAGCGGCCACCTTCGCGACTCAACCGCTCCCTTCCGGGCCCAATGTCGTGGTGCTCACGACGGCTGGTGGCTGGGGTGTCGTCACGTCCGATGCTCTGACGCGCGACGGCTCGCTCGTACTCGTGCCGTTGCCCGACGATCTCAAGGCGGCGATCGACGAGAAGCTGCCGCCGCGTTGGAGTCGGGGCAATCCGGTCGACTGTGCCGGAGGAGAAACGCGCGACACGATTCCCGAAGTGCTCGAGTTGATCGCCAGTCACCCCGATGTGCACTCGATCATCTATCTAGGTATCGGGATCCAAGCCAATCAAGCGCGGCTGATGCGTGAAGGTGGCTTCTACCCCGATCACGGCCTCGAGCGGATCGTCGCGTATCACGAACGTCAGGATCAGCGCTTCGCCGAAGCGGCCGATGAACTGTCTCGCCGCACCAACAAGCCGATTCTCGTCGCGACCGAACTCGCGGTGGCCGACCCCGACAATCCCGGGCCCGCGACGGTTCGCGCCACGGGTCGTCTCTGTTACTCGTCGGGAAATCGCGCGGTCACCGCGCTCGGTCACTTGTATCGCGCGGCCGAATTCCGTCGTCGTCGAGGACTCTGATGCCCGACCGGCGAACGCGGCCAGCGGCCAACCCGATCGCCACGCTCTTGTTCATCGCGGCTTTCCCGGCCGTCGTTCTGTTCGGGGTCTGGCGTTACGCGTTGTCGCAGGACGACAGTGCGCCACCGGAACCGGATCGAATCGCCGAGTTCCCGGCCACCACACCACGAACACCGGTGCTCTCGGCGCGCCGAACCCCGGAGGTTCTCGCGCGTGAGACGTCATCGACTGCGTTCGAAGGAGCATTGCGTCCGTTGGGTGGCGCCGTGTTGCCAGGATCGTGCGCGGCTGTTTCCGTCGACGGCGCGCTTGCGCTCTCCGATGGAATCGACACGTCGGTGACCCCGGCCAGCACGCTGAAGGTCGCGGTTGCCGCCGTGGCGCTCGACGTGCTCGGGCCCGACTTCGTGTACACCACGTCGGTCCATGCCGAAATCGTGAACGGATCAGTTGGCTCGATCTATCTCGTGGGTGGGGGAGATCCACTGCTGGCCTCGTCGTGGTATCCGGACGACGGTTCGTACAACCGCTATCCGCAACAGCCTGCGACGTCATTCGACGCGCTGGCCGACGCCGTCGTCCAGGCGGGTGTGACCCAGGTTGCCGGCAACGTGGTCGGGGATGCGTCGCGTTACGACGCCGAGTTGTATCCGTCCGAGTGGCCCATCACCTTCCGTGCCGTGGAGGGCGGGCCGATCTCGGCGTTGCTTGCGAACGACGGCATCACCCGCGGCCAGCCGGGACGCGCCGCTGACCCGGCGCAATCGGCTGCTCAAGAATTCACCCGCTTGCTGCAAGCGCGCGGGGTCGTGATCGCGGGTCAACCCACATCGGGTGTCATGCCGGCCGGACTCCCGGCCGTGGCATCGGTGTCATCGGCACCGCTGTCGCAGGTGATCGGCGAGATGTTGCGCAACAGCGACAACAACACGGCCGAAATGATGGTGAAGGAAATCGGTCGGGCCGCCAAGGGTGCGGGCTCACGGGGTGCTGGCACCGCCACGATTCGCGAACGCCTCGAGTCCTGGGGTGTCCCGATGAGCGGTGTGGCGATCGTCGATGGGTCGGGGCTGGCCCGTGAGAACAAGATGACGTGTGCGGCGATGATGGCCTTGCTCGACCGGCACCGCATCGACTCGCCGTTGGTTGCGGCCATGGCGGTGGCCGGTCGCACCGGCACGCTGGCCGACGACTTCATCGGCGATCCGCTCGAGGCCCGCCTCGTCGGCAAGACCGGCAGCCTGACGGGCGTCAAGGCCTTGGTCGGTTACGTGCCCGTCGACGGGGTGGGCACGATTCGGTTCGCCGTGATGCTCGAAGGCAACGGCGTCGATCAGGAGGGGACGTTCCGGCCCATCTGGGAGACGTATCTCTCCGATGCGTTGAGTTCGTATCCGTCCGGACCCACCGCCGATCGACTCGTTCCACTCGAACCGGTAGCGACGCCGTGAGTTATCGGTTGCCGATGTTTCCGCTCGGCACGCCGTTGTTGCCCGGAGCGGCTCTGCCGTTGAACGTGTTCGAACTGCGCTACCTGATGATGATGGACGACTGCCGAGCCGCGACGACCCCCGAGTTCGGGGTGGTTCTCATCGAGCGGGGGAGTGAAGTCGGGGGTGGCGACGAGCGAACAGCGGTCGGTTGTGTGGCGCGTATCGTCCGCATGCTCGAGCACGAGGACGGTCGTCGCTCCGTTCTGGCCGTGGGTGATCGGCGCATCAGAGTCGAGCGTTGGCTCGACGACGATCCGTATCCGGTGGCGATGGTCGACGACTGGCCCGACGAAAACGATGAGGTGAACGAATTCGTGGCCGCCGATCTCGCGCAACGACTCGCCGTGTTCATCGATCTCGTCGCTCGCGCCACCGACCGCCCTGGTCCGGTGGTCGAACCCGAAGTCGACGAGACACCGTCGGAGTTCGTGTGCCGGGTGGCGTCGATCCTTCCCTTCGGCCCGAGTGATCGGCAGTCGATCCTGGCCGCACCCGATGTCGCCGAGCGTTACGAACGGGTCGCGGTCGCGTTGGCCGACCTCATCGCGGTCACCCGATTCCGCCTCACTGACGAGATCTGACGATCGTCGACGGCATCAGACGGCACGGGGCGGGTGGCGTTTTCGGCCCTGGCTGCTAGAAAATGGGGGTGCCCGACACGAGTCCCAGCCGCCACGAGTCGGCCAGTATCGGCGAAGTCGTCGATCTCGTCCGCGACTACGCCAAGCAGGAGACTCTCGCCCCGTTGAAGGGTGCCGGCCGATGGCTGGCTCTTGGTGCCGCTGGTGCGGTGTTCATCGGTCTGGGCAGTGTTTTCGTTCTGATCGGAGTCCTGCGGTTGCTCCAAACCGAGACGTCCGCGTTCGATGGTGGCTGGAGCTGGGTTCCGTATCTCATCGTTCTCGTCGCCGCGGCGATCGTGGCCGCCGTTGCGTTGTCACGAGTCAAGAAGGCGACCCTCGGAAAGGAGCCTGGTCATGGCTCGCGTTGATCACATCTCTCGCGACGACATCGAACGCAAGTTGCGCGGTCTTCAAGGCGACGTCCAGGAGAAGGTCGAAGATCGCAAGAGTGCGATCGTCGGTCTCGCCGTTGGTGTCGGGGTCGTGCTGGTCGTGGCTTTCTACTTGCTCGGTCGTCGCTCCGGTAAGCGCCGTTCGGCTGTCGTCGAGATCCGGCGCGTCTGACGATGTTCGCTTTCCTGCGCGCGCGAAGTCTGCGCGAGGGATTCCTGCGCGGACGGCGGGCCTGGACCGCGGTCGGAGTGGTCGTGTGGGGTGTGCGCCTCATTCGTCGCCTCGCGGCCCGGCGGCCGCAGATCGTCGCTTCCGAGCGACTCGAGCCCGGTCAGTCGATCACCATCACGGCGTCCGACCGTTGATGCGCGTTCTGCTGCGCAACCCCCGCCGCGAGATCACGATCGACGGCCGTCGTCGAGTGCACGCACTTCTGAACGAACTCGGACTGTCGCGCGAGGCTCACCTCGTGATCCGAAACGGTGAACTCGTGCCGGGCGACGGTGAACTGCACGACGACGACGAGATCGAGATTCGTCCGGTCATCTCCGGAGGCTGACGATGAAGTGCCGTACCTGCCGGAATCCGGCGATCATCGATCTCCCGCGCCACAATGCCAACTTCTGTGCCGAGCACCTGCAGCAACTGTGTCGCCGTCAGGTGGAGAAGGCGATCCACGATCATCGGATGTTCGAGCCCACCGATCATCTTCTGGTTGCCGTGTCCGGTGGTAAGGATTCGCTCGCGGTGTGGGACATCCTGCACGAGTTGGGCTATCGCACCACTGGTCTGTACATCGCCCTCGGTATCGGGGAGTACAGCCACGAGTCCCAGACGTTCGCCGAAGACTTCGCCGCTCGCCGGGGTCTGCCGTTGGTCATCGAATCGTTGCGCGACGATCACGGGTTCGACGTCCCGACCGCGGCCCGGGCCACTGGTCGCGTGCCTTGTTCGGCGTGCGGCATGAGCAAACGCCACATCTTCGATCGTGTGGCGCGGGACGGCGGATACGACGCCGTCGTGACTGGCCACAACCTCGATGACGAGGCGGCCGTGCTGTTCGGCAACGCTCTGCGTTGGGACGTCGAGTATCTCGCGCGCCAACTTCCACTCCTGCCGGCCCGCGGGGGATTCCCACGAAAGGCCAAACCACTGGTCAGGCTCACCGAGCGCGAAACCGCGGCGTGGTGCATCGTGAGAGGTATCGACTACATCGTCGACGAGTGTCCGATGGCGGCGGGCAACAAGCACCTGGCGTACAAGCAGGCCCTCAACCTCATCGAAGAAGAATCACCGGGCGCCAAGGCGTCGTACTACCTCGGATTTCTCGAGCGCATGGCTCCGCTCCTGAGTGGGATATCGGCCCAGCAAGCCGACGAACTCGCGTCGTGTGCGCGGTGTGGTTCGCCCACCGGGGCCGAGACGGCCACCGACGGCTCGACCGTGTGCGCGTTCTGTCGACTCTCGGAAAAGGCGCGAGGGCACGAGCCCGTACCCGTCGAAATGCTCATGAGCAAGGCGACGCGGCGAGCGGCGGCGAAGGAGGCTCGAGGATGAACGTGTTCGCGTACGGCGAGAAGGCTCTGCTGATCGACGGGAAGCAGCGTCGTTATCTCGTGACCCTCGCCGAAGGAGCCGAGTTCCACAGTCACGCTGGCTTCGTCGCTCACGCCGAGATCGTCGGACGTCCCGAGGGGATCCGCGTCGAGTCGACGCGCGGTGCTCGCTACATCGTGCTGCGTCCGACACTCGAAGATTTCGTGATCGAGATGCCGCGTGGTGCCCAAGTGATCTACCCGAAGGATCTCGCTCCGATCGCCATGCTCGCCGACATCGCACCGGGTGTTCGAGTTCTCGAAAGCGGCGTGGGCTCCGGAGCGCTGTCGATGACGATGCTGCGCACCGGTGCCACGATCATCGGTTACGAGATACGCGAAGACTTCGCTCAGCGCGCCAAGGCCAACGTGGCGTCGTTCCTGGGTTCTTCAGCTCTCGAGCGTTATCACGTGGAGATCCGTGACTGTTACGCCGGAATCGACCCCGAGTTGCAGGTCGACCGAGTGGTCCTCGACCTGCCCGAACCCTGGAACGTCGTGCCGCACGCCGAAGTGGCCATGCGTCCGGGAGGCATCCTGGTTGCCTACACGCCGTCGATCACTCAGGCGGCCGAGACTCGACACGCCATGGCGACACATCGCTGGACCGGGACGCGCACCCTCGAGGTACTGCATCGCGGTTGGTACATCGAAGGCAATGCCGTGCGACCTGACCACCGCATGGTGGCACACACCGGCTTTCTGACCGTGGGGCGGCTCCTCGGTTCCTGAGTTCGACCCATGACGGGTCAGCGAACGATCAGGGTTCGATGAAGATGCATTCGCCGGGGCACTCCTCGGCGGATTCGATCACGCCGTCGAGCTGACCCTCGGGGATCTCGGCGAGGCCATCGGCACCCTGCGGGTTGCCCTTGGCCGTCGCGTAGATCTTGCTGCCTTCCTTCACGTAGGCCAAGCCGTCGTCGAGAAGGGTGAACACGTCAGGGGCGATCTCTTCGCAGAGGCCGTCTCCGGTGCAGAGATCCTGGTCGATCCAGACCTTCATGATTCCTGGGTTGCTCCTCGTGAGGTGGGGGACAAATGGCAGAACGGTCACGTCGGACCGTGCCGAAAGCCTACACGGAGGACCCGGTTCACGGCGGGTCGATCGCTGTGACGCCGTGTAGGTTCCGAGTCGTGGCAAGTGACGAGACGCCCGATGTCGAGGCCCTGCGGTCCACCGTCGCGGCCCTCGACAAGGAGATCGACGCCCTGCGACGCCGGCTCGCCGACGCCCCCTTGCGCATGCGGCAGCTCGAGGAACGTCTGCTCGAGACCAAGGGGTTGTTGGCTCAGGAATCGGCCAAGAACGAAAAGTTGAGTTTCACGCTGCGCGAGGCCCGTGAACACATCGCCAACCTGCGCGACGAAGTCGACAAACTGTCGCAGCCACCGTCGGCGTACGGGGTTGTGGTCGGACGCAACGACGACGACACCGTTGACGTGCTGGCCAACGGCCGCAAGATGAAGGTGAACGTGCATCCCGACGTCGACCTCGACGTGCTCGAGTTGGGTGCCGAAGTCGTGCTCAACGAAAGTTTCAATGTCGTGAGTTCGCGTCGACCGGAAGGTCACGGTGACGTCGTCACGATCAAGGAGATCCTCGACGACGGTGTTCGAGCGATCGTCGTGGGTCGGGCCGACGAGGAGATCGTGTGCGAATTGGCCGATGCGCTCCGCGGCGTACACCTCCGCAGCGGTGACACCGTTCGGCGCGAGCCGCGTTCGAACATGCTGCTCGAGAAGCTGCCGCGACCCGAGGTGGAGGACCTTCTCCTCGAAGAGGTTCCCGACATCGCCTACACCGACATTGGCGGACTCGATCAGCAGATCGAGCAGATCGCTGATGCGGTGGAGTTGCCGTTCCTGTACCAGGACCTCTTCGCCGAGCATCACCTTCCGGCGCCGAAGGGCATCTTGTTGTACGGCCCGCCAGGATGCGGCAAGACCCTCATCGCCAAGGCGGTGGCCAACAGCCTGGCCAAGAAGGTGGCAGCGCGCACCGGCGACGAAAAGGGACGCAGTTACTTCATCAACATCAAGGGCCCCGAACTTCTCAACAAGTACGTGGGCGAAACCGAGCGGCAGATCCGCTTGGTGTTCCAGCGGGCTCGTGAGAAGAGCGAGGAGGGCTGGCCGGTCATCGTCTTCTTCGACGAGATGGACTCGATGTTCCGCACCCGTGGTTCGGGTATCTCGTCCGACATGGAGTCGACCATCGTTCCGCAGCTGCTCGCCGAGATCGACGGCGTCGAAGGTTTGCGCAACGTCATCGTGATCGGTGCGACCAACCGCGAAGATCTCATCGACCCGGCCATTCTCCGACCGGGCCGCCTCGACGTGAAGATCAAGATCGAACGTCCCGATGCCGGCGCCGCGCGCCAGATCTTCTCGCGCTACCTCACCTCGGAGATCCCGATCGCGGCCTCCGAGATCGAAACAGCCGGATCGATCGAGTCGGCCATCGGCTCGATGATCGATCGCACGGTCGCCGAGATGTATCGCGACGATGAAGACAACCGATTCCTCGAGGTCACCTACGCGAACGGCGACAAAGAGGTGCTCTTCTACCGAGACTTCTCGTCGGGTGCGATGATCGAGAACGTCGTGAGGCGAGCCAAGAAGCTGGCCATCAAGCGGGTGATCGCGGGCGGTGAGCGCGGTGTCACCACGACCGACCTCGTCGATTCGATCCGCCAAGAGTTCCGCGAGCACGAAGATCTGCCCAACACCACCAATCCCGACGATTGGGCGCGGATCTCGGGCAAGAAGGGTGAGCGCATCGTGTTCATCCGCACTCTGGTGAACGAGGGCAAGGCCTCGGCCGGCAAGGCTGGCGGTCGGGCGATCGAACGCACCGCCACCGGCCAGTACCTCTGATCCATGGCCATTCCCAAGGTCGTCGGCATCGAGACCGAGTACGGGATCCTCGTCAAGGGTGGCGAGTCGAATCCGGTGCTGGCGTCGTCGGTGCTCATCAACGCGTACGTGGCGGCCACGTCACCGCGCATCGGCTGGGACTTCGACGACGAGCGCCCCGGTTCTGATGCACGCGGTTTCACACTCGACGGCGGTCCCGACGTGGAGATGCACCTCGTGAATTCGGTTCTCACCAATGGTGCCCGCTACTACGTCGACCACGCCCATCCGGAAATCTCCACTCCGGAATGCCGGGGAATTCGCGAAGCGGTGGTTTACGACCGCGCCGCCGAAGAGATCGTCCGTCGCTCGATGGAGTACTCGCGGTCGGTGCTCGCCGACGACGTCGAGTTGCTGCTGTACAAGAACAACAGTGACGGCAAGGGCAACAGTTACGGGTGCCACGAGAACTACCTCATCGATCGTGGAGTTCCGTTCGGCCGTCTGGTCGCCGACATCACCCCGCACTTCGTCACGAGGCAGATCTTCACCGGAGCCGGCAAGGTCGGATCGGAGGAACCAGGCACCTCGATCGCCGACGTTCCGTTCCAGATCAGCCAGCGGGCCGACTTCTTCGAAGAAGAGGTGGGTCTCGAGACCACCTTGAAACGCCCGATCGTCAACACTCGCGACGAACCGCATTGCGATCCGGTGAAGTATCGCCGACTGCACGTGATCGTCGGTGATGCGAACATGTCGGAGGTCGCCACCTATCTGAAGTTGGGGACCACGGCGATCGTGCTCACCATGATCGAGGACGACACGTTCCCGAGTGATCTGGCCTTGGCGAACCCGGTGCCGGCCATCCGCACCGTGAGTCACGATCCGTCGCTCACGCGAACGATCGGTTTGCGCGACGGTCGCCGCATGACAGCGCTCGACGTTCAGTGGTCGATTCTCGAAGCGGCCCGTCGACACCAGAAGAAGCGTGGGTTCGCCACCGTGGAGGACGCCGACGACGTTCTTGATCGTTGGGAACAGGTGCTGACCGGTTTGGCGTCCGATCGGTCGACCGTGGCCGATGTGGTCGATTGGGTGGCCAAGGAACGGGTGGTCCGTGCGTACGCCGATCGGCATTCGATCGAGGGCTACGACGTTCGACTCAAGGCGCTCGATCTCCAATACCACGACATGCGTCCCGAGAAGTGCATCGCATCACGGCTCGGATTGCGCACGATCGTGGGAGCCGACGAGGTGCGAACGGCCATGACCGAACCACCCGACACCACGCGCGCGTACTTCCGCGGCCGTCTACTGGCCAAGTGGCCCCAGAGTGTGGTGGCGGCCAACTGGGACAGTGTGGTTCTCGACGTGGGCCGCGATCCGCTGCGCCGGGTTCCGATGATGGAGCCGCTCCGCGGTACACGCGAACTGGTCGGATCGTTGATCGATTCGAGCGACAGTGTGGTCGAACTCGTCACGCGCCTGGGGGCCGCTCCCGAGATGTGACCGGCCCGATTGGGTGGCAGGATGGGGGCGAGGAGAGCCATGGCCGAACGAGTTCACAAGCAGACCCCATCGTCCGAGCGTCGTTCCGACGCGGGCACCGAGAACGTCGCCGAGCCGGTCACGGAGACCGGCGAAAAGTTGAAGGCCGAACTCGACGACCTCCTCGACGAGATCGACGAAGTGCTCGAAACCAATGCCGAAGACTTCGTGAAGTCGTACATCCAGAAGGGTGGTGAGTGACGGGTGAAGGTCCCGTTGTTCACATCGGGCGACGATCCGGGGAGCGACTTCTCGGCGCTGTTACGTCGGGTCGGTCTCGATCCGTTCCAGGCACCGTCCGGTCCGGCGGCCAACCTCGCGCCGCACGCCACCACCGTGTTGGCGGTGCGCTTCGCCGAGGGTGTGGTCATGGCCGGCGATCGTCGCGCCACCATGGGCAATCGCATCTCGAATCGAGAGATGGAAAAAGTCGTGCCCGCCGATCGCCACAGCGGGGTGGCGATCTCCGGAACTGCCGGAGTGGCCATGGACATGATCAAGCTGTTCCAGTTGCAGCTCGAGCACTATGAGAAACTCGACGGTCGGCCCATCAGTCTCGAGGGCAAGGCCAATCAGCTGTCGCAGATGGTGCGCGCCAATCTCGGTGCCGCGATGCAGGGTCTGGTCGTCGTTCCGATCTTCGCCGGGTACGACGCGCTCCGGAACACGGGGCGACTGTGGGATTTCGACATCACTGGTGGTCGTTACGAAGAACGTGAGTTCGTCGCCACCGGTTCCGGTGGCGGTCCGGCCTCCACGGTCCTCAAGGTGGGGTATCGCCCCGGTCTGGCGTCGGCCGAGGCGATCGATTTGGCCTGCCGCGCCTTGTGGGAGGCGGCCGAAGTCGACAGCGCGACCGGTGGTCCCGACGCGCTGCGCGGTATCTATCCGGTGGTCGCCACCATCACGGCCGCTGGCTGGCAGCGAATCGCCGACGACGTGTTGGCCACGGTGTTCACGGCCATCGCCGACGGTCAACGAGCACGAGGTTCTGCATCATGAACATGCCGTTCTACGTCGCCCCCGAGCAGATGATGAAGGATCGGGCCGACTACGCGCGCAAGGGCATCGCGCGCGGCCGTGCGCTCGTGGCGGTTCAGTACGTCGACGGGATCCTGCTCGTTTCGGAGAACACGTCCAACACCCTGCGCAAGATCAGCGAGATCTACGACCGCATCGCGTTCGCGGGGGTGGGTAAGTACAACGAATTCGACCAACTGCGCCGGTTCGGCGTTCGTAACGCCGACGTGAAGGGTTACGCCTATTCCCGTGACGACGTCGAGGCTCGCGGTTTGGCCAACGACTACGCGCAGATTCTCGGCCAGACGTTCACTCACGAACTGAAGCCACTCGAAGTCGAGATCCTCGTCGCCGAAGTGGGTGTCACTCAAGCAGACGACCAGTTGTTTCACATCCTCTACGACGGAACCCTCGTCGACGAGAGGGGAACGAGCGTTCTGGGCGGTGATGCCGACGCGATCGCCGGTCGTCTCACGTCCATCTGGTCGGCTGGTGACGAACTCGCGACTGCCCTGCCAAAAGCGGTCGCTGCCTTGGCCGGACCCGAGCGGACTCTGAGCGCCGACGACCTCGAGGTCGCGGTTCTTTCGCGCTCCAATGGTCGGCGCTGCTTTCAGCGTCTGGAGGACGCGATGGTCGCGTCGATCGTGGGCGGGACCACAACCCCGCCGGGTTGACCACGACCGATGTCATGGTCACCGGACGCGTCTCCCGCCACTGACCGAGGGCGCGAGAAGTATGGTTCCGGTGTGGACCGCCGAATCTTCGGGCTCGAAAATGAGTACGGAGTCACGTGCACGCTGCGTGGTCAGAGGCGGCTGAGCCCGGACGAAGTTGCGCGCTACCTGTTTCGCAAGGTCGTCTCGTGGGGTCGCTCGTCGAACGTCTTCCTGGAGAACGGCGCCCGTCTCTACCTCGACGTTGGATCTCACCCCGAATACGCGACACCCGAATGCGATTCGATCTACGACGCCGTCGTTCACGACAAGGCGGGGGAGCGGATCCTTGAACGGCTGGCCGCTTCGGCCGAGGAGCGTTTGCGCGAAGAAGGAATTCGCGGCACCGTCTACCTCTTCAAGAACAACACCGACTCGGCCGGTAACAGCTACGGCTGTCACGAGAACTACCTCACGCGTCGGGGCGACGACACGGCACGTCACGCCGAAGTACTCATCCCGTTCCTCGTGTCGCGTCAGATCTTCACCGGCGCCGGCAAGATCGTGCAGACCGCCCGCGGACCGATCTTTTCCATCACTCAGCGCGCCGATCACATCTGGGAAACCATGTCGTCGGCGACGACCCGCAGCCGACCGATCATCAACACCCGAGACGAGCCGCATGCCGACGCCGAGCGCTATCGCCGCCTGCACGTGATCGTGGGGGACTCGAACATGAGCGAGTACACCACGTTTCTGAAGATTGGTTCGACGGCGTGCATGTTGCGCATGCTCGAGGACTCGCGAGTGGTGTTGCGTGACATGACTCTGGAGAATCCCATCCGAGCCATTCGCGACATCAGCCACGACATGACCTGTCGTCGCACGGTGGTCCTGGCCAATGGCCGAGAGGTGAGTGCCCTCGACATTCAACGCGAGTACCTCGATCGAGCCTTGCGCTACGCCGAGACGAAAGGCTTCCCGCCCCTCGAGCAAAAGGCACTGGAGATGTGGGAACACTGTGTGACCACGATCGAGAACGACCCCCTGAAACTCGACCGGGAGGTCGACTGGGTCATCAAGCACTCGCTGATCGAGCAGTACTCGGCTCGTCACGGCCTCGAACTCGGCGACGCTCGCAACCAACTGGTCGATCTCCAATACCACGACATCAATCGGGACCGCGGACTGTTCTACAAGTTGCAGGCGAAAGGTCTGGTCGAGCGCCTGTGCTCGGAAGTCGACATCGACACAGCTCTCACCGACCCTCCGCAGAACACGCGGGCCCGTTTACGCGGTGAGTTCATCCGGGCGGCCAAGGAGAAGCGGCGCGACTACACCGTCGATTGGGTGCACTTGAAGCTCAACGATCAGGCGCAGCGGACGGTCTTGTGCAAGGACCCGTTCCGGAGTCGCGACGAACGCGTGGAGAAGCTCATCGCATCTCTGTGACGCGGGGTGACCGGGTCGGCCCGATACGGTGACGGCGTGGAGATCAGCCAACCGCCGGTCGACGATCCGACCCCGGTCGGAGGACCCGACATCGAACCCGACTCGCGTTCATCGCGCTCGCCGCGGGCCAGCCGGGTGGTGTGGGAATGGTCGATCGTCGTCCTGGTGGCGGTCGGAGCGGCTCTCATCATCCGCCTCTTTCTGTTCCAGCAGTACTACATCGACGGTCCGAGCATGGAAGGAACGCTGCAGCCTCGTGACCGGGTGCTCGTGAACAAATTGTCGTATCGTCTCCACGACGTCAATCGCGGAGACGTCGTGGTGTTCGACCGGGTCACCGCGGCCGAACAGCACGACGATCTCATCAAGCGCGTGATCGCGTTACCCGGTGAGACGGTCGAAGTTCGCTCGTGCACGATCTTCATCGACGGAGTGCGCCTCGAAGAGCCGTATCTCGACGAGGAAATGGTGAGTCAAGCCGATCCCTTGGCTCGCTGCGGTTCGCACACCGACGTTCCGGCTCAAGTGATTCCCGACGAGATGGTGTTCGTGATGGGCGACAATCGTGTGCAAAGTTTCGACAGTCGTGACTTCGGCCCCGTCGAAATCGACAAGATCCGCGGGCGAGCCTTCATCGTGATCTGGCCGGCCTCGGCTTGGGCCTTCCTCTGACCGCCGGAAGTCAGCCGTACTGGCGCGCGAGGGCTTCGACCATTCGGTCGACCCAGTCACTGAACACTCCGTCCACGCCCATGCGCAGGATCTGGTCGAGGAAGTGATCGTGTTGCACGTCCCATGCGAACGCGTATCGGTCGAAACGGTGGAACAAGGTCACGAGTCCACCGCTCCAGTCGGTGTGATGCATGTTGATGGCCTCGATGCCAGCGTCGCGTAATTGGGTGGCCCGACGCTCCGGTCCTTCCTTGATGCGAGCCAGACGTGTGGAGTCGACGAGTTTGGCGTGTGTGAGCGATCGCCACGTCGCCACCAGCGTCCAGTCGGGATGGCAGACCCAGGTTCGTTCCTCGATGTCGGAGGAGGCTTCGCGCAGCGCGCCGACGAAGGGTCGTATCGAGTTCGGATCCTTGATGTCGACGCTGAACTGAAAGTCGCCGGGACAGGAATCGATCATCTCGGCAACCGACGGGATGTGCGACGGGAGGTCGGCCAGACGAACGTCGGCGATCGGCACCTTGCGTCCCCAACGCCGCACGACGCCGTCGTGATCGAGCACGGCCGCCCCGTCGGACGTCACCCAGACATCGGACTCCAGCCCGGTGGCGCCGAGCCGGAGGGCCAGTTGAAACGCGTCGATCGTGTTCTCCTGGGCGTGGGCCCGGGCTCCCCGGTGAGCGAAGCCGATCGGCGGATCGAGCCGTGACGGGAGGCGTTGCTGCACACAGCCATGTTGGCAGACCTGCCGTGGTGACCCCCTCGTAGACTCGCGGTGTGTTCAACCTCTCCGGGAGCGAGATCGTGGTCATCTTGCTGCTGGCCCTCATCGTGCTCGGACCCGAGAAGCTGCCCGAGGCCATCCGTCGTTTCGGCCGGGTGTACGGCGAGTTGAGGCGGATGAGCCGTGGGTTCCAGTCCGAATTCAAGAATGCATTCGACGAACCGGCCCGCGAGTTGCGTGAGACCGCCGAAATGACGCGCCAAGCCGTACGCCAGGTGATCGATCCCGCTGTTCCCGATTTCCGACCCCAGTCCGCCAAGGCGGCGAGTGATCAGTCGTCGACCCCGACCACGCCTCCGGAGTCAGCTGATACGCCGAGTGGCTCGTCGAGTGACTCGCCGAGTGACACGCCGAGCGGCGAGCCGACACCATGAAATTGCGGTTGCGCCGCGCGTCGCGGGCCGCGGTGTCCGGTCCCGACGACCAGATGACTCTCACCGAGCATCTGGCCGAACTGCGCTCACGAGTTATTCGCGCCGCTTTGGCGGTGGCGCTGGGCGTCATCGTCATTCTGGCCTTCTACGACCCGGTGCTCGAGTTCCTTCGTCAGCCCTACGACAACTTGTGTCAGCGCCGTCCCGATCTCGTCACCAACTGCGATCTGTTCTCGCTCGGGCCGCTCGATGGTTTCAACGCCCGTTTGCGCATCGCCCTCTACGGCGGACTCATCCTCGCTCTGCCGGTGATCCTTTGGCAGGTGTGGCGTTTCATCGTCCCGGCTCTTCACTCGCGTGAGAAGAAGTACGCGATCCCGTTCATCGTGTCGTCCGTCGTGTTGTTCGCGGCCGGCGGGTGGCTCGCTTACATCACGCTCGACAAGGGCCTCGAGTTCCTGGTGAGTTGGTCGGGGAGCGACGTGCAACAGGCCTTCCAGATCACCAAGTACGTCAGCCTGGTGGCGCTGATGATCGCGGCGTTCGGCGTCGGTTTCGAATTCCCGGTGTTGCTCGTCTTCTTGCAACTCGCCGGTGTGGTCCGTCCGCGTCAGTTGGTCGAGGGTTGGCGAATCGCGATCGTTTCGATCGTCGTGCTGGCAGCCGTGATCACACCTTCGGGTGATCCGATCACACTCATTGCCCTGACGGTTCCGCTCGTGTTGCTGTATTTCGTGGCGATCGGCGTGGGCCACCTCATCGTGCGCCGTCGCGTCTGACGATGAGTCGCCCCGATCGCGCCGATCTGATCGCGCGCTACTCGTTTCCTCTCGATCAGTTCCAACTGTCGTCGATGGATGTCGTCGATCGCGGTGACTCGGTGATCGTGGCCGCACCGACCGGAAGCGGCAAGACCGTGGTGGCCGAGTACGGGATAGCCGCCGCTCTGGCCGACGGTGCCCGGGCGTTCTACACCGCGCCCATCAAGGCCTTGTCGAATCAGAAGTACAGCGACTTGGTCCAGATGTACGGCCGGGAGCGAGTGGGCCTCCTGACTGGTGACAACGCGATCAACGGCGACGCTCCGGTGGTGGTGATGACCACCGAGGTCTTGCGCAACATGATCTACGCCCAGTCGACCGCCTTGGCCGACCTCAAGGTGGTCGTTCTCGACGAAGTCCACTTCATTCAGGACGCCTACCGCGGACCGGTCTGGGAAGAGGTGATCATCCACTTGCCCAAGCACGTGCAACTCGTGTGCCTGTCGGCCACGGTGTCGAACGCCGCCGAAGTGGCCGACTGGATGAGCACGGTGCGCGGGCCCACCCAGGCCATCGTCGAAGAGAAGCGCCCGGTCGAACTCGAGTGCCTGTTCATGATGGGTGACAAGTCGACCGAACGCGAACACTTGCTGCCGGTACTCGTGAACGGTCGGCCGAACCAGGAAGCCGGCCGTATCGCCGATCAGGGTCATCGTCTGGCTCGGCGCACGCGCAACCAGCGCCGCCGGATCCTCTTCACGCCGTCGCGGATCGACGTGGTCGAACGATTGCGCCACGAGGATCTGCTCCCAGCCATCTACTTCATCTTCAGCCGCAATCAATGCGATGAGGCAGCGGCGGCCTGCTTGCGTCACGGCATCCGACTCACATCGGTCGATGAACGGCGGCGAATCGCCGCGATCGTGGCCGAGCGACTCGACGGGCTCGACGAGGACGACCTCGACGTCTTGGGCTATCCGCAGTTCGTGGCCCAACTCGAGGCTGGTATCGCCAGCCATCATGCGGGAATGGTGCCCCCGTTCAAGGAGACGGTCGAAGCCTGCTTCGTGGAAGGTCTCGTCAAGGTCGTGTTCGCGACTGAGACACTCGCGGTCGGTATCAACATGCCGGCCCGATCGGTGGTGATCGAGAAGCTCACCAAGTTCACCGGGGAACATCACCAGTTCCTCACGCCGGGTGAGTTCACGCAACTCACCGGTCGCGCGGGCCGCCGCGGTCTCGACGCCCGTGGACATGCGGTGGTGTTGTGGAGTCCGTTCGTTTCGTTCGACCAGGTGTCGGGTCTGGCGTCGAGTCGATCGTTCAGGCTCACGTCGTCGTTCCGTCCCACGTACAACATGGCCGTCAATCTGGTGCGCTCGTACTCGAGTGAAGAGGCTCGTCACCTTCTCAACCTCTCGCTGGCCCAGTATCAGGCCGATCGTGACGTGGTGAAGCTCGAGGCACGTCTCGAGAACCGTCTCGAACGGCTCTTCGATCTGCGCGAGCAAGTGGAAAGCCCCTTCGGCGACATCCACGACTACCGAGCCCGGCTCGAAGGTGTGGCCAGGGTCCGCAGTGAAAGCGCGATCGAGTTCGCACTCGATCGGCTCCGTCCTGGTGCGGTCATCACGGTGACCAAGAAGCGGACGACCGGACGAGCGGTGGTTTTGTCGACGGCGCACCGATCGGGTGGCGTGAAACTTTCGGTGCTCATGTCCGATCGTGCGCTGGTCAACCTCACCGCCCGTGATTTCGACGAGCCGCCGCGCGTGATCGGAAACGTCGAGATCCCCACACCGTTCGTTCCGGCTCGTCCCGAATTCCAGAAAGAAGTGGCCGAACGACTCGACCGTGCGCAGATCACCGACACCCAGTGGGTGGCGCCGTCGCCCGAACGGCAGGCCGTTCACCCGGTGGAGGACGATCCGGATCTGAAGGACCGTCTCAAGGCGGCGGCCCAGGCCGAACGACTCGAACGCGAGATCGATCAACTGCGCGAACAAGTGCGCGGTCGCGGCAACTCGGTCGCCCGCCGCTTCGATCGAGTATTGCGGGTGTTGTCCGACTGGGGATACGTGTCGGGGTGGTCGCTCACCGCCAAGGGCGGAGTCCTGGCCGGAACCTTCCACGAGTGCGATCTGCTGGTGGCCGAGAGTCTGCACGCCGGTCTGCTCGACGGATTGTCTCCCAACGATCTGGCCGGACTCGTGTCGGTGTTCGTGTACGAGCACCGCTCGAGCGAACCTCCGCCGGCCCCTTGGTTCCCGTCGGCTGAGGTTCGAAAGCGATTCCGACGCATCGATCAGTTGAGTGCCGAATTGCGGCATATCGAAGAAGAAGCCGATCTGTCGGTGCATCGTTCTCCCGATCCGACATACATCGCCGTCGCCTACGCGTGGGCGGTGGGAGAAGGTTTTGCCGAAGTCGTGGAGTCGGAGGAATTGTCGGGTGGCGACTTCGTCCGCACCATGAAGCAACTGATCGACCTACTGCACCAGATCGCGATCATCGCTCCGTTGGGTGACACTCGCCGCGCGGCCGAACGTGCTGCCGAGGCGTTGGACCGCGGTGTCGTGGCGGCGTCGATGGCGGTGTCGGCGTGACGATCAAGCGCCGTGAGTCGTGGGGGACGGCGGGCGACGTGCCGCTCGACATCATCTGGTGCGAGACCGATCGCGACATCTGCGCAGCCATTGTCGCGGGTGCTCGACCAGTCGGTGTGGCGGGGGGTGATCTCGCTCGAACGCTCGGTGTGAGCGGTCGGGGTGAACGCGGCATCGAAGTCAGTCTCGATCTGATCGAAGTGGAGTACGTGCGTGGCAGTCGATCGCAGACGGCGTGGGCGGTTGCTCACTGTGTGGCACGAACCTCGTTCTGGCGTGGCGGATGGTGGCGTGGACCGATCGTCGCCGTGATGAACGCTCAGTTCGTGAAGGATTTCGACGTGGCACCGCGGGGTCATCCGAACGACGGCCGAATGGAGTCGATGTCGGTCGATGCGCGAATGACGATCCGTCAACGTTGGTCGGCCCGGCGTCGACTCCCACGAGGCGAGCACGTTCCGCATCCGGCCATTCGGTCGAGTTCGGTCACCGAGACCGCGGGATCGTCCCCGTCGGTCCTGGTGGTCGACGGCCATCGCGTCGGTTCGGTGGATTCGTGGCGGGTGCGACTGCATCCCGATCGGGCGACCGTGTGGGTCGCCACGACGTCGTGATCGACTCACCGACTACGGTGAGTTCATGTCTGCCGTCGCGTCCGAAGCCAAGTCGCGTATCGAAGCCGAGATCACTCGGTGGTCCGATCGGATCGTGGCGGCGAGTCGCGCGATCCACGCGCACCCCGAACTCAACTTCGAGGAAGTCTTCGCCCACGATCTTCTGACGTCGATTCTCGAGGAAGCCGGACTTCCGGTCGTGCGTCATGCGTACGGTGTGAACACGGCGTTCGAAGCCAAGGTCGGAACGGCCGGACCCGAAGTACTCGTGTTGCTCGAATACGACGCGTTGCCCGGGATCGGTCACGGTTGCGGCCACAACGTGATCGCGGGCGCGGGCCTCGGTGCGGGTCTGGCGGCCGCGGCCATCGCGCACGACATCGGTGGAACAGTGCGCATTCTGGGCACGCCGGCCGAAGAAGGTGGCGGCGGCAAGATCTACATGGCGCGGCAAGGCGCATTCTCATCAGGTGTCGCCGCGATGATGGTTCACCCGGCCGATGCCGATCTCTTGCGCATGGACTCGCTCGCCATCCACACGGTCGACGTGGTGTACCACGGTCGCGAGGCCCATGCCTCAGCCGCACCGTGGGAGGGTCGCAACGCGCTCGATGCGGCGGTACTCGGGTACATGAACATCGCCGCGTTGCGTCAGCACATCCGCCCGAACGAACGCATTCACGGCATCTTCACCGAGGCGGGGGAGAAGCCGAACATCGTGCCGCGCCGAGCCGCCGCCACGTGGTACGTGCGGGCCGCCGACTCGGCGAGTTTGCAGCCGCTGAAGAGCCGGGTGCTCTCGTGTTTGGAAGGTGCGACTCAAGCGTGCGGTTGCACCATGGACGCAACATGGGACGGACACTTCTACGCCGAAGTGCGCGACAACGAGACGTTGGCGGCCGCGTACGCGGCCAACATGAAGTCGGTCGGACGCGACGTGGTCGACCCGCGCGTTACAGGCCGTCGCGTGATGGGCTCGACCGACATGGGGAACGTGTCGTACCTCGTGCCGTCCATCCATCCGATGATCCAGGTGGCCCCGGCGGGAGTGCCGATCCACACGCGCGACTTCACCGAGTACGCCGGTTCGGAAGCGGGCGACCGGGCCGTCATCGACGGTGCGCGAGCCATGGCCATGACCGTCGTCGACCTGTGGCTCGACGAGAGACTTCGTGCGCGTGTGAACGACGAGTTCGCCACCCTGCCGCGTGACGTCGACGTCCTCGCCTGAGTTCGCCTTTCCGCTGGTCAGCCCGCTCGGGGTTCCCCGGGCGTCAGGGGGCCGGCAACTAGCGTTGTCTCTCGTGACGGTCTACGCGCCTGAGGAATTCACCCCGGACGAGGCCGACGTTCTCCGCAGGTATTTCACCAATCTCGACGGCCCAGTCTTCGCGCTGGTGAACCTGCCCGAAGTGGTGAAGGGCGCTCTCTTCGCTCGTTACAGCCGCAGCAGCAAGAGCCTGCGCCGATTGTTCCTCGACGAGTTCGTGGGGGATCTCGACATCGCCGGCGATCAGGGTGTCGACGCGACGATCGGCCTCGAACGTGCCGAAGAGTTGTACGAGAAGGTGTTCTTCGAATACGGGGACGATTCGGTGGCGCAGCTGGGCGGCGTGCACCTCGCCTGCGAACAGGCATCCAACGTCCTCACCAAGATTCTCGAATGGGGTCGCTTGGCCAGCTACCTCGAGCAGAGCACTCGCTACATCGCCTACGACGCGCGTCTGGCCGGGCGTTATCGGTTCTATCGCGATCTCGACATCCTGAACTCGCGGTTCGGCACGCGCTACGTGGGCGACATGGACCGCATGTTCGATTCGTACTCGTTGCTCATGGAGAAGGTCACCGATCACGTGCGGGCGACGGTGAAGCGCGATCCGGCCGACAGCGACTTCGTGTTCAGGCAGGCCACGCGGGCCAAGGCTCTCGACGCGGTGCGCGGCGTTCTGCCGTCGTCGTCGTTGTCGAACGTGGGTATCTACGCGAGTGGCCAGGCCTACGAGGCCATGCTCATTCGCATGCGCGCTCATCCGCTTCCGGAGGCCCAGCAGTACGCGGCGCTGATGCTCGAAGAGTTGCGCAAGGTGATTCCGAGTTTCCTGCGTCGCGTCGATCTGGCCGATCGCGGCGGTCGTTGGAGCGACTATCTGTCGACCACTCGTCTCGAGACGTCCGAACTGGTGGGGGAGTTGTTCGCCGAGACTCCTGTCGAACACAGTGCGCCAGTCGTGCTGACCGACTGGGATCCCGACGGCGAGAACAAGCTGATCGCCGCGATCTGTTACTCGCACACGAGTCTGCCCGAGTCGCAGATCCTGGCCAAGGTCGAGACCATGAGTCAGGCCGAGAAGGTCGCGATCCTGCGGTCGTACATCGGCGATCGCGAGAACCGTCGTCACCGTCCGGGTCGTGCGTTCGAGCGCATCGACTATCGCTTCGACGTCTTGTCCGACTACGGCGCGTTCCGTGACTTGCAGCGGCATCGATTGCTCACGATCGAATGGCAACCACTCACTCCGAACCACGGGTACACGCGCCCCGACCTGGTGGACGAAGCGGGCATGGCCTCGGTGTTCGATGAAGTGATGACTCGCTCGGCCGGGTTGTACGACGCGCTGAAGGTGGAGTTCCCGCACCAGGCGAGTTACGCGGTCTCGATGGCGTATCGCGTGCGGTACGTGATGCAATTCAACGCCCGTGAGGCCATGCACATGCTCGAGTTGCGATCGTCGCCCCAGGGCCATCCGGCCTACCGTCGCGTGGCGCTGGAGATGCACCGTCTGATCGCCGAGCAGGCGGGCCACCGCGCCGTGGCCGAGGCGATGACTCACATGACCGTCGAGGCTCCCGAACTCGAGCGCTTGGCCGCCGAGCGTCGCGCCGAAGCCCGTCGCAGCGGCCGGTGACCATCGTCACCCGGGGATCCGGGCCCCTGGTCGCCATGTATGCCTATTATCCGCCCCCAAGAAGGAGGCGGGCCCATGGCATCTGACGACGAAATCGACGCTGAGGACCTCGACGAAGAAGGTTTTCTCGAGGAAGGTGAAGACGAAGACGTCGACATCGATCTTCTCGATGAGGACGAACTCGACGAGGAAGAACTCGACGACGTCGACGTCGACGAAGAGGCCGCGGGAGACGAGTCCGAAGAGGACGAGTCGGCCGCGGTGGTGCGGCCCAAGCGTGCGGTCGAGGACGAGGACGAAGACCTCACCACGGCGGATGACGTCGAAGCCGACCTGGCCCACATTCTCGACGAGCGCCTCCGTGAGCGCAGTGAAGACGAAGAGCAGGAAGAGGAAGAAGAACTTCCCTCGAACGTCGACCCGGAGACCAGCATTCAACCCAAGCGTCCGGACGAGCGCATGTGTCCGCAGTGCTTCTTGTTGGTTCGCAAGGGTGCGCCCACGTGCCCGGTGGGCGACGACTCGTGTCCGCTCATTCCGTCATGACGAAATGAGCGTCGAACCGGTGGTGCGGCCGGCCTCGGTGACCGACGCCGAAATCTGCCGGACCATCGACGCGTCCGCTCGAGTCGGCTTGGCCGATCAGCGGGGCGGTGCCGCTTGGTTGGCCGAGCACGAGGCCCTCGAGGGTGACGCGTGGATCGACGCAACTCTGGTGGTGACCATCCACGATGCGGTGGTCGGTTTCCTGATCGGACGTCGCAGCACCCACCGTGGACGAGGCGAGGTGTACAC
>Ga0315902_10002492_pt1 | contig 28585 bp, 15 predicted proteins | sample LakEriMetagenome_9_FD_203523 | JGI IMG/M metagenome (GOLD analysis project Ga0315902, IMG submission 203523) | Freshwater fungal communities from buoy surface, Lake Erie, Ohio, United States - Buoy 12 MA117 | ecosystem: Environmental > Aquatic > Freshwater > Lake > Lake biofilm | place: USA...
CAAGTACCTGGAGCTTTATGGCGATTCACCGATCTTGGAGCGAATCCCCCTAGTGATTCGTCGGCAGCTTCGAAGAGCCCGATCGCAGTGGAGTTAGCCGAGCAAGTCGCTGGCATCCGAAGTTGAGGGAAGCGGCCTTACTGAGATGAGGCCGAGCTGTTAGATGAGCATGCCCGGTTCAATGCGCCAAGCTGTGACCATGGTCGGAGGCTGCGAGCCCGGAAGGTGGGGGTTATCCTCCGCCGCGATTGGTTCTGGTGCGTTCGCGATCGCGACGATGGATTCCGGTTGCATCCCGATGAATTGAAGATCCTCCTTGAAACCCCGGGGCCTCGCGGCCCGGCAGAGATTATGCCGCTCCTCCGGGGCTGGTGTTTTGGGTAAACAGAGAGTCGTTTACGAAACCCACATTGTGGTACGGGAGTCCCGCCCGTGCGGAATTGGCGATTGCTAGGATTATGGTTGTAGCTCGCACCTTCCTGATTCAACGATTCCGTTCTCTCTTCAGGCCCGGAGGGCCGGCATCGAAAAGCCGGTGGCGCGAGCCCTTAGTTTTACCCACTTGTTTTGAAGAATTTTCAAAACCTTGGAAGGCTGAGTTGCTGAAATACAGGGATTTGCATGTTGCACGGCGTTGGCCCGGCTTATGCACCTTCTCCGAGCTAGTGGAGGGATGTGTTGCCACGGTCAAGCGGGCAGAATGCTCGCATTAAGGAGTTTGGGGCGAATGGGTGGTGCGACGAATGATGGACACTTGTGTTCTCGAGACTACTGCGTGGGCTCGTGCGAATTTTTCCGACTGTAATTTCAACGATCAGAGACTCACCAAGCAGATCGTTCGGTGTGCTGAACTCTTTGCTAATCGACCGAATGATTCGACGCCGCACCAAACCCAAAAATGGAGTGAATGCAAAGCTATTTATCGACTGATGGATAACGAAAAAGTTTCCTTTAAGGCAGTGATTGAGCCGCATTGCGTGCGGACGCGATCGCGCGCCCGCGAAGCCGTCTTTCTATCGATCTGTGACACGACCGAGCTTTCGTTTTCAGTAAAACGCAAGATCGCGTCTTTGGGGAAAACGGGTGACAACTTCGGCCAGGGGTTTTTTCGGTCCATCCGGCTTTATCGTGGGTAGAGGTCCAGGCCGCCGCAGTAGAAGAAGATGGCGGTCTTGAAGTTTTCGCGGTTTCTGTAGCCACCCACTCGACGCTTGATAGCCATGATCTTGCTGTTGATTCCTTCGGCCACCGCGTTGGTGATTCCGTGTGTGCAGTAGCTAACCACATTCGTCAGTCGCTCCTGAATGGTCTTGGCAACCTTCTTCAGGGGAGTCAGCTTTGTATGGATCACCCGTTTGTACCAATCTTTGAAAAAGACGGTGGCCGAGGCTGCATCTGCATGATGCCAAAGGTCACGTAGCATTTCCTTGTAGGCCCAAGCCTTCCCGGTCTCGAGTTCCCGTGAATAGATCTCATCGAATCGTAGCCGTTGAGCATCCGTCAAATGCTCCTGACCGCTTAGCCATAAGTAACGCGATCCAGAGAGACGGTTATCGCCTTCGCAGGAGAGTCTTCGATGCTCGCCTCGACGAACCTTGTCGACTGCCTCGCCGGCCATCTTCATGATGTGAAAGCGGTCGTGAACAATCTTCTCTTCTGCCAGGGGAATGTTCGCTTTGGCCGACTTTACGAAAGCGGCACTCATGTCCATCGCGATTGCCTGAACGCCCTCGATTTGATCTTCGGAAAGCTGCGAAAAGCACTGGTTTCCGCTGTCGATGGAGTTCCCGTCGGAGATCGCTTGAACCGTGCTTTTGTCGATGTCATAGATCATGGTGATGTAGCTCTGACCCTTGCGAAAAGCCTTCTCGTCGATGCCGATGCGTGGCATCACTTCTTGCGTCTTTCGCGCTCTTCCCCGTGCCACGGCTTTCTTCAGGATGTGCCATGTTTCCCCCCAACTGGTTCTTAAGATTCCCTGGGCCCCTTTGATCGTTTGGGTTGCGTGAAGAAGATCGATGGCGAAGCGTTCAAAGAAGATCGTGAATCGACTTCCCTTTTCAGCCCATGGGAGGACTGCGTTCTTGACGCCGTGCGTCGGGCACTTGACCCTTGGTGGTGCGGCGATCAAGACCGTCTTGAACTGACAGGAATCCAGATGTCTCCAACGTCGTTGGTCCGCATGGTCATGGATGGGACACTCGCAATCACATTAGGAGTACCGGAACTTGGCCCCACGTGGATGTTCCACTTGGACGCGAATCTCTTGGGCTTGGTGATCCAGTTCGACGCTGGCTACCGTCCAGGGCGAAACGAGGCCGAGGATCTGTTGGTAAAGCTCTTTGTCTTGCACGACGGTTCTCCTTGAAGGAGAATCCTAGCAAATCCACGAAGAACCCGGATGGACCCATTTTTCGCGATCAAATCAGAAGGATTCCCAATCCCGATCTAGGGCATCGGGGAGTGAAGGTTCCTCTTGCTTGGTTACCAAGATTGGTGACCTCGGATTTGCCGGACAGAGGGACCAGGAAACTCAGATCGTGCGTCCGTGACTGTCGGTCGGTGGCAGTAGAGAGTTGCCCGGATGCAAGAACTGCTCCGTCCTAACGCATCGATTTATCCGAGATTTTCGTTTGAACAGAGCTCGGAACCACCGCCGGGAGATCTTCAGTATCCTGCAGACCAGTTGTGTACGGAATCCGAACAGGCGTCTGAAGGGGTGGCTTCGTTGGCAGCGGAAGTGCTGCAGGATTGCTGGCTGGAACCGGCGAAATGGCAGCCACAGGCTTGGCTGTGGGTTGCTCCGAATTTAGACGCTTGGGGTAGGGCAACCGAATCGGTGTTTGCAACTGCGGTGGTGCTGCTGCCATCTTATTCGCAGAAAGTTCGGACTTCCTTTCCGCAGCCTCTGCCTCGAGGGGCAGTGGCAGTTGCTGTGGGGATTCCAGCTTTGTACCGTCACTGGCGATCGCTTTGGTTGAAGGGGCGATTGTTGATCCATTTCGCCGCTGGACCGGAGCGCAGTCACCGGGCCGCTGATGTCCAAGTGAACAGGTGCAACTGTGACACGGCTGGCAGATCACCTTGGCGGGAAGCATCGCGATACTGCCGTAGAAGTGGGCAGCGGAGGCAATGGGAGTCACCACTGGCCCACAGCCAATCCCGTATCGTTCGAGATTTACCTGCTCGAAATAGAGCGGTCGGTGGCAGACGACTGGGGACGCCCAGCAATAATTCAGTGGATTCCAGTCTGCGGAACTTCCGCTTTCGAAACTGATTCCTCGAATCGGCAACGGTGAAGTTGCGGGGGACCGAAAGAAATCGGTTGTTCCGACGCGGGATAGCGAATTGGCAACCTGAATCGGTTGACGCACGAGATCGAAGGAACCTGTCGAGGCACCAATTGGGTTCAAGTTCATGGATGCAGGAATCTGAGCTTCCATCGCCGTCACCAACGGAAGCACCTTCAATTCCTTGTCTTCAGGAACCGCATCTTGTGAAGGAATTTCAAAGAGGGTCGCCAGGGTCAATGAGCCAGGCTCGGGCTCCGAAAACCTAGCAACAGGTACCGCATCCTGGGGCACCAATACCTGGATACCACCAGTATCGATGCTCTCGGGACCCTGCCCTATAACCACCCGCTGAGCAACCAGCAGCACCATGAAAGCCGCTTTGATAATTGGTCGGAACGCCATGGTGAAATCCTTTCCACCCGTCGCAATCACTACAAGGAACCCACTACCCAAGGGGTATATCGGAAAAGGCTTAGTCGTTCCATGCAAAAGAAACTTCGAAAAATCGAAGGTTCGTTCCTTTCCTTGAGAGAACTGGACGAAATTTTGAAGTCCATCAGGGGCCGACAGCTGATCGATCTTACCCAGGCCATTCAGAATCGTCGAAATCCTTGTTCGAATGCCTCGCTTTGATATGATGGCACGCAGGGGTGCGTGGGGGCACAATGCGGCGTTTCGCCCCCTTCGCATTTTTGTCACCACGACGGATGCTGCGAAAAGATATCGCTGCCAAACAGTAATCCGCATGCATTCGTGTCTATTTCGAACGTTTGAACCCTTCCCTTGCGATTGAAGATTGAGTCTCTCCGTTGATGATGCGAAAGTTAATTCTCTCCACCAAAGAAACAGGTGCTGGACGACAGTTCCTGGTTGAGCCAGACCGACCGGTAGTATTCGGCCGTTGCGCACCGGCGGAAATCTGCTTGGGCGACAAATTCATGTCCAGTCGTCATTTCGAGATCGAGCATGACGGCAGAAAGGCGGAGGTCAGCGATCTGAAAAGCAGCAACGGGACATTTGTCAACGAGCATCGGGTGAGCCGAGCCGAAGTTTTCGATGGGGACATTATCAAAAGCGGTCAGACGATTTTCGTCGTTTCCTGGGAAGTTGCCGTCAATCATCCCACCGATACGATACCGCCAAAGGGTCGGTCCGCCACCTCCGAGTCTGAGAAGCACGTGGAGAACTCATTCGTACCGAATTCACCACCATTTCGGCCCACACCCCCAATTTCATCCTCAGCGCAACCAGTTGGCTGGCTACGCGCCGAGGTTTCGCCGTTTGATTTTGGAAGCGAGTCCCCTTCCGTAGCAACCCCAGCCGAGAAATTGGAGGACCCCCAAGGACTCCATGATGATTTTCCAGGAGAAAGCGGATCGAACTCTGAGACGCTTGTCCGGATGCGTCGATCGCTTGCGGCAGACGAATTGTCGATAGGCGCTTTTGACCTGACTGAAGAGCTGACTCGATTTTTTTCGACAGTGGTGGTCGCCGATTTCTGGAAGATTGGGGAATCGCTTCCAACATCTCTGGAGCGATGGCGCATTTGGGATGATCCAGGGCTCGCTGGCCCCTGGAGTCCAGTGGTCGTTCCAAGCCCTATTTGGCTGGCAGAAGTATCTCGGGATTGGACCGATCGACTAAGTCGGTCCGACGGGTGGATGTTGATCTTGATGGGGAATAACATCCAGTCGCAATTTGCCGAAGATGCCCTTCGAGATGGCTGCCGCCGGCTCAGCTTTCGCCAGGTACTCGACTTCAGCGAGCAAGGGGGACTGAACGCATGGTTTTGGCCATCGATGCTCCAACTGCTCGCGGAAGCCTCTCCCGACGAGGGCGTCGAATGGCTATTCGAGGATGGCAGACTCGCCTGGCTGTTCAGGCAACGCGGCTCGGTGTCTCGCTTTGAGGCCTTCGTCCATCCAACTGCCGTTTCACGGCTGAACCGGCATCGATTCGATGCCTGAAGATCTCATGAGTAGGAAAGATCGGACAGCTTTTAACATCGGGTAATCCAGAACTACGCTTGGGGATTTAGAGGACGCCCAGCGATCTGTTCAGCGCTATTGACTGCTGATTGTCACGCGAATTCTCTGAACCCTCGGAATGGCGATCAACCTCCGGTTCGCTGCGCCGGCATGCCAATGTAGGCCGCGCGACTCTTTGGATCGTTCGAATAATCCTGAGTCTGCAGACGCTGCATCGCTTCATCTAAAGTAGCTTCCGAAGAAACACATTCGTTGAGCTGGACATTACAATAGTTTAGCAGTGTCCCTTTCTCAAGGTGAACGTTCCGAAGCGACAGCGCGTACTCAACTTCCGATTGATGGAATCGCAATCGAGCGTCCAGAAGGCGACGATGAGCTTCCAGCTTGACATCAAGTGCGGATGTCTCGCCGTCGTTTTCGATTTTCTCGATTGCTTCCAGTTGTACCTTGATGTGATAAAGCCGCCTTTCATGCAGAGTGAGATTCTCATAGGCTCTCTTGGAATCATTCATTGCGTTGCTCAGACCGAAATGAATCGCGCGCTCCTGCTCTCGCAAGACCTCGGCTTCTCTAGCCAGGGCGAGCTGCGAATTGCGCACTGCTGCGTGAGCCCGCCGGAAACCGACAGGTGACTGATATTCCAGCCCCATCTGCCACTCCGGATACTGGCCATTGAAGAGGCTGGAGGTGGCCGAATCGGGGCCCAGCAGCAATCTTCCATTGTCACCGAAACCACGCATCCGAAATTGGCTGACCAAATCCAATTGCGGCTTGAGGAAATTGCGGTTTGCCAAAAGTTCCAGTTCCCTCTGCTTGATCACCCACCTTTGACGTCGCAATTCTTCTCGATTTGCCATAGCATCGTGAATAGAACTTGCCCAATCGAAGTGAACAGCGGCCAAACTCGGTTGATCGGCAGGATAGAGGATCTTCCCGTCGTTGATGGGAAGGCCGGTGATTAATCTCAGTTTTCGTTCGGAGATTCGCACACCCCCTGCGCTTCGGAAAGTTCCCCCCGTACTGCCGTTATTGGTACGGGTCCCATCGACAGTTCGTCCATTCAACGAGTCAACCACATCGGCCTGAAAACGGTAAAACTGCTCGCTCGCTTGCGCCTTTAACCCTTCGGTACCCACTTCTGTTCGTTTCTGATATTGTGCATTGGTCTTATTTGCGATATCGCGAACCTCAATACGCGCGTCGAGATCTCGGTAGGAGTAGTAGAGATCCCAATAGGCGTTTTCGACTTCCGACACAAAATCTCGAATCGTTTTTTCGAAGTCGACAAGAGCGATGTCGGTGCGAACGCGGGCCAGAAGTATTCCATTGAGTTGCCCTGGCTGGGCACCAGGTCCAGCAATCAGATTGAATTGATTTCCAGCTCCCTGCATGAGAGGTTGGCGAATTTCCGTCTCAATATATTTTTCCCATGAATAGGGAATGAAAGCGTTGGAAGTCTGGTTATTTCTGTCGTAGACCGTAACATCCCGAACCGCGAGGTAAGTTCCCGCTGCCGTTCGCTTTGCGACGCCGATTCTTGTCGTGTTCAGATCTTGGTCGAAGCGCCCGTTGTCTCCAAAAAACAGATTGTTGTAACGTCGGTCGTTGGACTCATGGAAATTGGAAGCAAAGAGATTTGCATCGAAGGCGCTGAGTGCCGCCTCTTCACCACTACGTGGGTCCGAATAGGCCATCGCAGGGTCGAAAGCCGATCCTGAAGCGTAGGGCGATCGAATTACGGAAACTCCCAAGTCTTGCATCAACTTGCTGTTGGTCAATGCCATCGCGATGCAGTCATGAAGCGTCATCGGTACCAGATTCTCTGGCGACATCGCGTTTTCATTGAGGTCCATCGGGGAAAAATCTTCGACATAGTACGGCATGTTGCTCGTCGGCACTGCATCTGAAGGCCTTAATTGAGCGATGGGTGCCGTCTGCACGATCGACGAGCCGACCGGATGGAACGACGGTTCCCGTATGCTCTTCGATTGGCATCCCAATGTAGGTAGCGCGGTTGCTAAGCTGATACCAAGCAGAAGATTTCGGTTGCGCATTTGCAGCACCCATTCCGATGCAACATAAATTACGGGACGGCATCTGGAGATCCGTAGCCCCACCATTCTAGGTGTCGGCGATGTCGGGGTCCCGGTTTTAGGAATTAGTCCTTTTGCTCCTGAAATAACGTCCATGGCGACAAAATATAGAGATAATGCCAGCATTGCCCTCCTTGATTTAAGACGAAAATATCGACAATTTGAACGCTCGAGACCGCATGATCTGGGAACCGATTTCGCCTCAGCGGTATCGTATTGGAATCCTATCGGTTGACGGAGTTTCTCGAATGATCCCTTGGGGCCTAAGCGACATGACCTGGATTTTGGCATGACGGCTAGCGGGATGGAGAGCGATCTGGAACGACTGCTGGAAGCAATCGGCCGGGAGGCGACATCGGATTCGTCGAATGAAGCCTTTTTGATTCACCTACTTGATGCTCTCGTCCCACTGTTAGATGCTTCTTTCGCTGCATTGATCGCCCAAGTTGGTCCTGCACAGATGCTTTGCGTTCGCGCGACTCCTTCTCTGGGGCGGGGGCGAGAGCAGGATCTTGCCAACCTTTTCCTTGGGATGCCTGCGTCGGCCTCGGTCGGCCAGTTCCATGGAGCAAGTGTAGTGAGTTACGGGCGAGCCACCGGTTCGGGAGGATCGGAGTTCCTGGTGGTGGGACTTACGAATCTGGTCGACGCCGCAGCCGAAAAAGCGACCGTTGGCATTCTGGAAGCCTTCTCGGAACTCTTGGAGATCCGTGAGGCGAAATGGACGTCTCGATTGATGCGAGATTATTTGGGGCCTATCGTCGAAGCCTGCGCCCAGTTCACCAGTGACCGGTCGCCTGTCGCCGCCTCACAGCGACTCGTTGACCTCCTTTGTTTCACTCTGCGTGCCGCTAGAGTCACCCTGTTCCGTCCCGGGCACTTGAAGTGCCTTCCCCGTGATCTTCTCGCCATCAGCTCGCTGGCCGAACCGGACACCTCTGGCGAGGCTGTCGGGGAGTTAGCTGGTTTCGCATCCGACGCCCTCCTATCCAGATCCCCAGTACGCCGGTCTGCAACAGCTTACGGGAATAGCGAGGCGACGGGAGGAAATGGAGCCGACCCAACAGGTTTTCTTCTTCCCGAAGGGCTCGCGTTTTCATTTCCTGCTTCCGCCGAACGCCCTCCCGATGGAGTGTTGGTTTTGGAATGGTCGGAGCGAAGTGCGATGATCGAGTCGCTTCCTGCGTTGCGGCAAGGGCTACCTTTGTCCTGCCAGGCATGGGCTCAACAGGTTCGCTGGCTGCGCATTCCAAGATGGCTGCGCCCCTCCGGCACTCAGGCAACCGGCAGCAGCAAACATTGGAATCGATCGCTCCCTTGGCTCTTGTTAGCTGCGGGGTTGGTCGCCGCCTGGATGGCTCTCCAAGTCCCAACACCCATGGAGGTTGTTGCACCCGCGACTCTGCACCCCAAGTTAGCACGGTCTATCTTTGCCAGTACTGATGGCTTCTTGAAAGAGCTGTTTGTCGAGGACGGCCAAAGTGTCCAGGCAGGCCAACCCTTGCTTGCGATGTATTCTCCCTCCCTGGAAATACAGATCGAAGAGGTGATGGGAAGACTCCAGTCGATTGCAGAGAAGAGAAACGGCCTGAGTGTTGCCATAATGGACCAGCGAAGCGCGCCCGATGCTTCCGTCCAGGAAAATCGGATGGCATCCGAAATTCTGGTTCTGGAGAAGCAGGAAGCCCATGCACAAGAAGAATTGGAATTGCTTCGGGCAGAAAGATCGAGGCTGATTGTCCAGTCGCCGATCGATGGCACGATCGTGACCAGGGAACTTCGAAAAGAACTCGAGGATCGCCCCTTGAAGCGTGGCGACAAGCTTTTCGAAGTCATGGATTTGCAAGGTCCTTGGCAACTTCATGTCGAATTGGCTGATCGCGATTCGATCTGGGTCAGAAAGCATAACCCCAGCGACCATGAGTCGATCCGTTTTGTCTTTGAGAGCTTGCCGCGAGAGCGATTTTGGGGAAAGATTGCTTGGATCGGGCCGGCAATCGAGAGCAGTCCTCAAGGCGCTGTATTCCTTCCGGTCCGTGTCGATATCGATCAGGAGGTCGCGGACCGAAGTTATCTGGGAGCGCGTGCAAGTGCATGGTTTCCATGCGGATCGCAACCTTTGTGGTATGTCTGGACAAGGCCCCTTGTCGATGCGATTCAGATTCGTTTCGGATGGTTTGGAGCCAGATCATGATCCGTATCGTCGGCAGATGTTTGTTTCTTGCGGCTGCAGTACTGCTTCCGACCATCGGGCTAGCCCAAGTTGCCCCGGAACTTCCGCCCACCATGGAGGCACCCAGCTCGGAGGCACCCAGCTCGGAGGCACCCAGCTCGGAGGCACCCAGCTCGGAGGCACCCAGCTCGGAGGCACCCAGCTCGGAGGCACCCAGCTCGGAGGCATCGACTGGCCTCACGCTCAACAACTCGCAATGCAAAGCGATCGATTCGATCTCGGTCGCGGCACCAGTTCAGGGTCTCATGGATTCGATCCATGTCCGCGAAGGGACGCGAGTCAAGAAAGGGGATTTGCTGGCCGCCATTGAAGATGCCGAAGATCGGCTGAAGCTCGAAAAGGCGAATCTCGCAAAAGAGAGTGCGGCACGAAAAACTCTAAACGATATCGATGAAAGAATGGCTGAGAAGAGTCGCCAGGTCGCCGAAACGGAATACCGGAACGTAGAGGAGGCCAACAGAGATGGAAGTAACACTTACTCGCCGAGGGAAGTTCGGCGGCTGAAACTGGTTTTCGACCGATCGGAACTGGAGTTAGAGCGTGCGGCTTTCTTGCGAGAGACCAATCTCTTTGATTTAAAGCTGGCCGAAAACGAGTGCCGACAGATCGAAGATAGGCTTTCTAAGCATCGGATCGTTGCGCCCTGCGATGGTACAGTCGTTTCGGTCGAAAAACGGCCGGGCGAATGGTTGGAGGCGGGTGCCACCACCTTTGAGATTGTCAATACCAATCCCATTCGCATCGAAGGCTTTATCCCGCTCGAGTCTGCCTCAGAGTCTCTCCTGGGGACGATCGCGGATGTGGAGGCGACGCAAGGGAAGACGACGCATCGAACGGTCGCCCGCGTCGTTTTCCTCAGTCTGGATGCCAATCCGGTCAACGGAGAGGTCCGGGTCTTCCTTGAAGCAGACAATCCGGAAGGCAAACTGAGGCCGGGAATGCGGCCAAAGACAGTCCTCCGCTCAACACCATGAGTGCATTCCTTCGCCTCGATGATGCGGCGAAGCCTTCGTTTCGTCGAGACCTCCAGTGGCTCCGTTATACCGACCAGCGGTACTGGATCCTCTGCGATCCGATAACCGGCAATTTTTTTCAGGTCACCGAGCAGGAGCGTTGGGTTGCAAACCAACTCAACGGGCAGCATACTCCGACCCAGTTGCTAAAGAGTTTAAGGGAGCAATTTCCCCTAAAGCAGCATCTTGAATCTTGGCTGGCCCTTCTGATAGGACGGTGGGCGAGTTCCGGTTTGCTGATTGCAGCGCCCCAGAACCAGCGCAGCCGCAAAGGCAAATCACTCATTGCCCGATGCCTCGCTCTGGGTGTCGCTCCTTTGTCGATCCGAATTCCACTGTTGCGGCCAAGCAACAGAGCCGATCGATTGACGATAGGAAGCCTCCTGTTTTCCTCTCGCTTTGTTTTTATCTGGGGGATCATCGCACTTGCCGTTCTCTTTCAGGTCGTTCTGACTCTGCTTGAACAGCCATCGATGTCCCTTACGAAGATCGACCAACTTCTGCATGGCGACCTATGGATCTATCTTTTGACCGCATTGGCAACCGTCAAGTCATTCCATGAACTTGGACATTTTGTTGCCAGTCGCACTTGGGGAGTTGGATGCAGGGAAATTGGCATTCTCCTCCTATGCTTCACCCCATGCCTCTACTGCGACGTGACTGACAGTTGGAAATTAACCTCGCGCTGGAGGCGAATCGCCATCTCGGCAGCAGGGGTCTACTTCGAACTCCTCTTGGCAACCGTTGCCGCCATCCTCTGGTTGATGCTGCCTCAGGGGTTTGTGCGGACGCTGTCCGCCAGCATCATGGTCACGTGTACGATCAGTACCCTGGTGATCAACTTCAATCCCTTTTTCCGTTACGACGGCTACTATATCCTTTCCGATTTATGGGGCGTCCCGAATCTAATGCAGCAGGCGAGTCGTTCGCTTTGGGCTTACGCGACTTGGGGACTAGGTGGCATCAAACCAGTGCCCGCTCATTTTTCTGCTCGGCCTGGACCTCTGGCCATTTTCGCTCTGATCGGTAGCCTCTATCGACTGGTCTTTCTGTTTTCCCTGCTCTGGATGATCTGGTTTCTGCTCGTCCCGATCGGCTTGGGACCTCTGGCGGTTTTAATTCTTTCCTCGTCGCTCGGTCTGGCCGCTCTTTCCCTCGTGAAATCTGGTGAGAAGCTAATGAATCGGATACATGGATCCACGCCGATTCCCTTGGCGAGGATAGCGATTCTCGCAGCCATCATGGTGGTGTTACCAGGTTTTCTGCTCTGCTATCCATTTCGGATCTCCTTCCAGACTCGAGGTTGGGCTTCGTATGCGGACACCCAGCCCCTCTATGCGACTCTGGATTCAGCGATCCAACAGGTACTCCGCCATGGTGGCTCCGTCGACGCCGAAACTACGATTCTGGAGCTGAATGCCTTTGAGGTGGAGAAAAACCTGCAGGCTACTGAGCACCAGGTAGCGGAGCTGGAAGCAAAAAGTCGACTGCTGCAAGTCGCTACGGTCGATGATTCTCAGGCCGTGTACGCTGCACCGTTGGCCGAGGCGGTCTTGGCGGAGTACCGGCAAAAGCTGGCGATATTGAAGGCAGAAGCTAACGGTTTGCACCTTCGCAGCCCTCGTGCCGGATGGCTGATCCCAAGCTCCGACCACCCATCTTTCGGCCTTGCTTCCCCAAGGCTCGCCCCCGTTGGCGACTCGTTTCTGGATCCTAGAAATCTGGGAGCGTTCGTGCCACGAGGCGCCATCCTCGGATGGCTCGCCTCCTCGCAGCAATGGACCTTTGAAACGCTGGTCCCCGAAACAGACCTGGGGCAAATTGCTATCGGAGATGCAGCCCTAGCGAGACTAGATGCCTCTCCTTTTCATCCGATACCTGCGCAGGTGATTCGAATTGCCAAGGCCCCGATCGAACGGATCCCGGTTTCGCTCTCCAACGACCCTTTTGTCGCAGCTACCTACGATGCTCAAGGGAAACTGCTTATCGACATGCCACACTATCTGGTCACATTGCAAACGAAACTCGAACTGCCCGATGCGTCGCCTGGAAATCGCTGCTTCGTTCGTTTTCAGTCAGCCCCCGAAAGCCTACTCAGACGTGCAATCAAGACGATCAGTCGCTGGTCCGTCTTTCGCTGAGAGATCGCATCAAAATGGCTTCTCAATAGCGATCTGCTAGGGTACTAGCGTCAGTTCCCAGGCTTCGTTGTCGTCCTGAAAGTTGCCGCACCGATCGAATACCTTAAGTCTCATCCAGAAACTCTTTGAGTTCAGTTTCTTTTCTTCAACCTTCTCCTTGAGGTCATCATGCGTCAACTTGAAGGGCTGGCCCGCCTCTAGGCGAAAATCGGGTTCTTCTGGATTTCCGATCCCCGATCGAGTTTTTGAGAGAAAGATTTCCACCCTGTCGATTCCGGATGCTTCACTGACATCCCCTTCATCCTTCGGCTTCAACACCAACGGCTCTTCCTTGCTGATTCGCTTGGCTTCCGAGGGTGGTGTTAGCGCCAGCGGAGGCCGCGTATCATAAAAAAAGGATTGAGATATTTGATATTGAACCAGACTCTGCTTGCGTAATTCCAGTGTTACATCGTATCTTCCTTCATCCAGTTCTTGGTTGACCGGGATATCGAAGAATCGCTGTTCTTGCAGTTGGAACGCCAACTGAATCTCGCCGGTATCCATGAAATCCAACGTGGGGAAATGAGAAACCTCATCCACACGCTCGCTAAGTTCCCAGTGCCTCGCCCACTGGCCGGAACCGCTTTTGTTGGCTTTGACTTGGACTCGATGATTCAGGGGAATGCGAAGGTACGCTCCGATTCGGAAGACCCCAAGGTCCCGCTTCCGTATCTTTCCACTTTCTGAGGGCAAATAGACGACCCCGTCGATGGGGACAACATTCTTTGGCTCGGATGCCTGGGCAGGCTCTGAAGTCTTCGGTGGAATCAGAAGCAATTTCGCAAAGTCAGCCTTGCCCTCAGAAATCTGCTCCAGATCAATCTTTGACTCGCCGTCTCGCCCCAGTCCAAATTGCCGATCATCCTTGTACCCACCAAGATCCAGCATCCATCGCTTCTGGTTTGTTCGATCGTTCTTGGAGAATGGATACGGGTCACTGCTCAGGCTGCCTGACTTGAAAATCCCTTCCCCAAACACCCTTTCCTCTCTCTCGTCTCTCAAACCGTCGTTCACTTCGCGTATTTTGAACGATAGCGAGGAAGCTGAAGTTTCATTTTGGAATTTTTCGAACTCCTCCTTCTCCATATAGAGAACGAAGTCAAATGATTTTCCTTTTTCATTTTCTTTTTTTGCCTGAATGGGAAGGTCCCGCCTCACTGCTCGAATCGCATACCGCTTCTCCCAGAAGGCAATTGGTTTGGGCTTCGTTGCGGTTGCTTCGCTTTCTTTCGATCCAGTGGAGTCGCCGGGGTACTCTTCGACCTTAAATAGAAGGTTGGAATCCTTGGCATCCCAGTTGTATTCCACCTTTTGGGCCAACCAATGCACGATCTGCTTTCCGTAAATCGGCAGAACGACGGTCGGCGAGGTAGCGAGCAATTCCCTTTCAGGGGACTCATTCCCCTGGGCTGGGATGCGGTAGACCGAAACAACGGCCCTTCGCTCGCGATCTCGCTTGTTCTCCAGTTCGATTCGAAACTCTCGCTTGGAACCCATTAGCGACGGAACGGTCAAATCTTCGACTTCTTGGTCCTTTTGTGTGACAATCAAATCCAATCGCTCGGTATTCTCCTGTACCTCTAAACGCAGCTCGGTCGACCTCGACATATCCTCCAAGTCCCACGCTTTCAAGACGACCTTCTCCGTACCCAGCAGTTCCTTCTTAGGGTCCTTCTTGATCACCTCCAGTCGCCAGCTCCCGCCAGATTTCGATTCCGGAATCTGAGCTTCGTTAGCTCTCAGCACCCTACCATCCAACTTGACAATCAGTTCCTGCGAAGAAGCACTATCCAACTGCACTTTGCAACGATCTAGCGGCTTACCTCCAAGATTTCGAAGAAGCTCCAACTCCCGACTACCTATATCTTTTCCTTCCAGATCGATTAGGGAGATCTTCTTGAAATGCAGCCCACGTGGATCAACAGGATACATCCACTCGAGTTTCTCATCTTCTGGCTCGCGCGTGCTCAAGACTGCAAGGAGCCATCTTTCAAATGGTGTCTGGGGCGAGTTCGGAAGTCCCTTCAACGACTCCTTCAAAAGTTCTTCATGACGGCTCCAAGGCTTTCTCGATTTAGGGTAGTCCTGAATTTGGTACTGGTCATCGATCCTCAGGTACGGGGCTTCAGATTCAGTTTTCGGCAATCTGAGCCCAAGATCCTTCCGATCTTCCTCGGCCAGTAGTGGGCTTACGAGCAACAGTTGCAGTTGCCTTTCCAGCAACCAAGGGTGTTTCTCGCCTTCAGTATCTCTACAAAGTGCCCGCAATTCCTCTTTGCATCGCTCGCGAGATTCCTTGACCGAAGCGATTGCTTGTGTCAGCTCGTCCAAGTCAACTTTCCATAAATCACCGCCACCTAGAACTTCCCTAAGCTTTTGAATTCCATTCAGATAGCTTTCGTAATCCGACTTCATCGAATCGTAGGATCCTGGCTGATGCGGATAGAGCGAAAGCAAGTCCCGCCACCAAGCGACCTGCTGTATCAGTTCGATGGCGTCGCCAAGTGCTGATCGCAGCTTGACACTCTGGGAATCCTCCCACATCTTCCAGTCGTCGCGCGTCCATATCTCACCTTCCTTTAGCTTGCGGAATTGTCTTTGCTGGTCTTTCCAGGACTCTGCATTGGCCAGTTGCTTCAAGTCGCCTGCTTTCGAATTCGAAAACGATCGCAGCTCTCTGCTCCATTCCCATGGATTCAATTCCTCAAGTTCCAAAGGCTTCCAAACCGCCGAAGCATTAGGAGCTCTGGTACCGTCAGCCGCTGGACTCTCTTCCTTCTCTTGAATGGATTTCTTCTTGGCCGTTTTCGAGTCTGTGGCCTCGTCCTCTTTTTCTTTGTCGCCCGGTTCCTTGGTCGTCTTAGCAGTGCCAAACCAGCCGGTAATCCAGGAGGTCACTCCTTCCTTTCCTTGCGCCACCGTAACCTGACTTGCCCCGTCCAATTCATTGCGTCGCCCTTCTGGACTGATCAGAACCGGATTTTGGTACCCATCGGACTGGACCTGGACGAATCGCTGGACGTCCAGAAAAAAATCTCTGAGGTTCAATCTCCCTGGATCGTCTGTCCCTCGCCTCTTTCTTTTCAACGATTCCAGGCATGCCGTCTGAAACAAGCTCTTTTTCTGGATCCAGGAAGACCAGGAGACCTCCTGATCGTCAGCTGACAGGACCATCCAGATACGGGGAGGCTGCCCCCCCCTCTTCGACTTATTCGATTCCTGAAGTGCTTCGATCGCTAGTCTCACCATTTCATGGCTCTCGACACCTTCGTGAGCGGTTGGAGCGAGATCGGCGATATCGGCAAACAGAATCACATGCTCTACGTTCAGCGACTGCAGTTGATCCAGAATGCTTTGGAAAGGAACATCGATTTCCGAAAGTGGCCCAGCTCCTTCTCCTGCCAAAATGCCAAGTCTCGGCATGGATTGCCCAGACGCCGAGTTCCCAGGTACGACGGCAGCGAAGGCCCGGAGAAAGACGATTGCGGTATCCCGAGCGTTTGCTCCCCGAAACTGATCAAAGGAAACACCAAGCAAATCCTCTTTCGTTTGAATTTCTCCCCCAGGATCTTCAATATTCCAGGGATTCCAGCCACAATGGTCCCAGAAAGTCTGCTCGCTGTCTTTCAGCTTCTCGAGAATCTCGGATTGATCGATGTAGTTGGGAAACCTGCTTTTGTCGTACTCTTTGACCGAAAGAAAAGCGGCGTGAACTTCGACGGCTTGATACAGCCAAGGACTGACCATCAACCCCGCGATAGCAAACAGGAGGAAGCAAGTAAGCAGAAAGAGAGACAGACCGCGACTGCCTTCCTTTGGACGATTGGGATTCCAATTGCGATGGTGCTTCGAGGGCATTCCAGGTTTCCCTGTTCGTTTGAGAACTGCCTAGTTGATCAATCCAGGCATCACTCCAAGAGAAGACACCGAAAAAACGGATGGTTTTTTTGGGGATCGCTACCAACATGCTTTAGCATACCCAATGACGGATCGTCGTAGGATCGTTGAGCAGGCCATTTGTTTCTGTTATAGTCCAAGATGGGGAATGTCGCGTTTCGCGTATTTTCAGAGAGTGAACATGATTCATTTCGGATGGAACGAGGTGTAGGCCATGTATCACCTGCCGTTGAGCTGGTCCGAGGGAATGTTCCTTCGCCCCCACCATTTTCAATCTGCTGACCGGCACTGGAATGAACTATTTGGTTTGCACCAGATCATCGATCAGCCTTACGGCTACGGCGTGTTTGACGTAAAGATTTCCGAGGAGGCCCTCGCAAATGGCGTGGTCGAACTGGGGTCACTGAAGGCACGGTTCCGAGACGGATCGATCCTCTGGCTTGATTCCCAGCAGCCTAGCATTCCGATGAAAAGCAGGCTGGAGAAAGGCTTTTCCAGTTCCAACGCGGTAACGCTGCTTCTTGCTGTTCCACAACGGACGGACGGTCGACCCAATACCGCCGATCTGCAAGGCAATCCGTTGACTCGCTTCGTCGGAATCCGACGCGAAGTGGAAGATGAAACTTCCGGTGGAAATCGCAGGGAGGTTGAACTGAAGCGGATGCGGCACTCTTACCTGTTATCCAACGAGGATACTTCAGGTTACGACTTTCTGCCGATCGCTCGATTGACACGGGAGGCAACTGGCGACCGTCGCATTCGGGTCGACAAGGAGTTCTTTCCTCCCTCTCTGACCGTGCAGTCCTGGGATGGCCTATCGACATTGCTGAAGGATCTACGGCAGTTCCTTAACAATCGACTTGATTTCTTCGGTGGACTTGTTCGTGACACAGGCGCTTCCCTTTCGACTCAAGTCCAGGGAGATCTCGAAAAAATGCTGCTTCTTCATGCGATGAATGAAGCATTTGCAGAACTTTCGTCTCTCGCCTTTTCAATGGTGCATCCGCTGGTTGCCTACCATGCACTTTGTCGTATCGTTGGACGATGCTCCATTTTCGGGCCAGAAAAAGTAGTCCAACCACCACCAGTCTACGACCATGATGATCTGCATCGAATTTTTCGTTGGGCCGACGTTGAGATTCGGCGCCTGGTCAATTCCATCCGAGAAGATGAATACGTTCAGAGGTACTTTACTGGGGCAGGAAAGGGGATGCGAGTCACCTTGGATCCCGAATGGTTCAGCCCCGAATGGGAATGGTACTTTGGAGCATTCCCGGTGGGAGTATCGGCCGAACAGGGACTGAAACTGCTAGGAGGGGTCAACATGGTGCTGGGAGCCGCTGACCGCGTGGAAAACTACTTGGTGCGAAGGCAACCAGGCCTGAAGCTCTCCATCGCCAGACAATTGCCCCGCGCTATCGCCAATCGCGCCAACTGGCTTTTCTTTCAGATCCGATTGGAAGGAGAAGCCTGGGACGCAGTGAGGCTTGAACAGACTCTTGCCATGCGTGTCCAGATGGAACAAATCACCAACCTCGAATCTCTTGAGTCCAGCAAACGATTGAGGCTCAATGTCGCAGGAGAGGCCTGTGGATTCGAATTCGCCATCTTTGCTGTCAAGAAACGGATTTGAAGTCAATTAGGCAAAGGTGCACGAGCTATGCAACCGGAGTTCGCGGAAGTTGTCGATCCAATCTTTGTTGCCTCGCTAAAACTCGAAGAGCAAATCGAGCGGGGTGAGTCGATCGAGTTGTCGTCGGAACGCAACGCGTTGATCCGGGTGATCGAGGAAGCGGAGAGGAGGCTGAACACAGATGAGGAATGGATGCTTGCCAAATACGCTCTGTGTGCCTGGATTGACGAGAGAATGAACGCCATTCCTGTAAACCAGCGAGGAGTCGACAAAAACTGGTGGAAGGACCATACACTCGAGAAAAAGTTTTTTAATACTTGGGAGGCTCACGAAGAGTTCTACCAACGTGCCGTTCGTGCCAGCCAAAATGGGAAGAAGAATGCCTTGGAAGTATTCTATCTCTGCGTGGTTCTGGGATTTCGCGGCTTCTACAACAACGAAGACGCAACTTACCGTAAACAACTGCTAACCCGGATGAGATTGCCTGCGACAATTGAGGATTGGTGTCACGAGACTGTACAAGCCCTGCATCTTCGCCGCGAATCAACAATCATTCCAGGTAGTCCAATTCGCGCTGGCTCAATCGATCCCCTCATCGGTAAAAGAACTTTGATTCTCTACGCCATGTTCAGCACGTTGGCGCTCTCACTGGCGATAGGGTGTGCTTTGATTCTGTTTCCCTAGCCTGAAGAGGTGGGGTTCTTAAAGCGGCGATCAGCCAGCGAACTCAACTACCCGATTTTCATTCCGATTGATTGGATATGGCGATGGAAATGTTCTCTCGATTTGTAGCACTTCTGGCAACACCGGTGCGTGTCGTCTATCAATGGCTGTTATGGAGCCTACCTGGATTGGCTTCGCTTAGGAAATCGAGCTTGCCTTCGAGATGGGCAATGGTCGCTTTTTTCTTCGTTCTGTTGAATATCATCGCAGCGAAACTTGGCGGCAATAGCGCATTTACTGGCAGAATGTTCCTGGTTATCGCATTGTCTGGCCTCCTGGTGATTCCGACGCTTGTCTATTACTTTGTCCTGAACTGGATTGCGGAACCTCCCTCCCCTTTCCCCGATATCGATCGAATCTGGGAGGAAGGGGTTGAGCAATCGGAAGAACATGGGATTGATTTAGAAGGGACCCCGATTTTTCTCATCTCAGGGCAAGCTTCTCTTGCCGAAACAAGATCTCTCATCAAGGCCAGCGGTTGGAACTTTCCAGTTCTGGTCGGCGGCGGCGAGAATACTCCCTTTATTTTCACTGCCTGCAACGAAGGGATTTTCATTTTCTTAAACGGCAGCAGTTGCCTGTCGAAGCTTGCCCAGAAGCAACCTTCCAGCACTATTGGAACGTCACAAGCTGCATCCCAAGTGCCTGTATCAAAGACGATGACTGCCGAGGATCTTCTCGGACCGGGAAATCAACCTGGCGGTTCGCTGTTCGAGCCTTCCAATGGCCCCACCAACGGCTCGGAGTCACCCGCCGGAGGAACCCTTTTGCTTTCGGATCTACAAGCGATGAACTGGGATGCCCCAACTCCTGATGCACCGATCGTCCAAGGCTCCGTACAGTTGTCTTCTATGGAATCAGCCGATAGCAAAGCGAAACTCGAGTACCTAGCTCAACTCATCCGCAAGTGTCGCGATCCCGTCTGCTCGGCCAACGGAATCGTTTCCATGATTCCATTTCGACTGTTGAAAGGAAACTGGACATCGATCCAGAAAGCGATCCAGGACGATCTAGCGGTACTTAGAGATCAACTCAAAGTCCGATGCCCAACAACGGCCATCGTCAGCGGCATTGAGAAAGACGACGGGTTCCTGGAGTTAATGAAACGATTGCCGACTGCCTTCCTGCGCGAAAATCGTTTGGGAAAAGGATGCGATGTCTGGGCCGAACCGACTGGGGAACGAATTGAGGCAGTTGCACGAAATGCTATCGAAGCAATCGAAGGATGGATCTACAAGCTGTTCCAGATGGATCGAGCGCTCGAAAAGAAACACAACCCTCGACTCTTTCATCTGCTCAGCCGGATGCGAGGAAGGATTGGCGATAATCTGGTCTCCATCCTCGGTCAGGGACTCGGCTACGACCCTTCCTCTGAACCCCAACTGACCCGACGTCAGCCACTGTTCAGCGGTTGCTATTTTGTCGCCCATGGGGACTCCGATGACCAACAAGCATTCCTTCGAAGCACCCTGCAAAAAGTGATCGATGTGGAAGGTGAACTAGAGTGGACACAGGATGTGGTCGAGCAAGATCTGCTGTTCGAGCGAATGGCGAATGTCGCCGCACTGCTCGGCTTATTGTCTATCGTTGCAATTGTCGGGATGCTATTGGTTAAATACTGGGATGCTCTGAAATCCCTTCTCGAAACCTGATCCAGATCGCACCAACGGCCACCGCTTGGATTCACTTGCCATCCCGAACTTCTGGAAGTGTTTTCATTTCTTAACCACGACGCCGCCAATGTAATTCTCGATGCCCGATTTTCACTAGAGAAAGTGCTGGCCCTAGTGACTTTACCGATGCCTTAGCCCATGAGCGCGGATTCAAAGCCCGAATCTAACCTTATCTCAACGGTAAACTCCGACCCACCAGCATTTTAAGGTCCATCCGCCTAATCTGACGATGTACTTGGGCGTGCGCATACACAAAAAACAAGTTGCTTTACCCGAATCGAAGGTTGGGAAAGCATATTCTCAAGCACGCGATGTCTTGGTTCTGGTTCCTGATCAATCCGTCAATCCAGTCGACTAAGCACTGGGCCGAACGCGCGATCCGACCTGCGGTCATCAATCGAAAAGTCTAGGGCGGAAATCGCACCTGGATCGGCGCACATGCCCAGACCACCCTCATGTCCATCATTCAAACCGCCAAACAACGTGCCATCGAATCATTCCATTGGTTCCAAAAGACTCTCACCGACACCAAGCCAACCCTCGCATTGCGGTAATCAATTACCCAACTTTTACAGAAAAAAAGTTGCTTCACCAAGCAGTCAACTACTGATGTAAAGTCGAACCTCCGGTTGTGGTACAATAGAGTGGATGAATTGGCTATTGAATCCGCAAAACGATTGGACATCTTCCAGATTGGCTCTTTTCGACGGATCCAACGACCATGGCTGACTGGCGCAATACAAGTGGTAAGGGACGAGGCAAATCGGCCAAAGCGGGGGCGAGGCAAAGTGGGGAGAGTAGCCCCTCGGCCCGAGACTCCGGGTGGCAACGAGGTGGTTCGCGTCGATTCCAAGAGGGGAAGAAATCGAGCTTTACGGGTACGGATCGATCTCGCAAAGATCATGGAGCCTGGACGACCCGCTACCCATGGCTTGCCATTTTGTTGGGCCTTCTCTCTTTGGTTGCGTTGGCGTCGTTCCTTTTGGTGATCTTTTTGGAAGGTCCCAAACTGCCGATCGTGCATATAAAATCTAGCGTCACCAAAGAGGGACGCATCGACTTGGCTTTCGATCCTTTCTGGGATTCGCAACGCTTGAAGGAATCCAAGCACCTCGACCCTCATGAAATAAGCTTAGCGAGTTTCCTTGATACAGAATCTCGCACTTGGATCAAGCAGATTCCCGAAGAATTTCGCTCGAGAAAGGGACTTATCGCGGGAGGTGGGCCGTCGCGAAGAGTGACGCTTTATGTGGTGAGTACTCCTTTTGTCTGCAAGGGAGAGGAAGTAAGGCTTGTTGCAAGCAACAGCAACGAAAAAAACCCTTTCGCAGAGAAATCCCCTGAAAGCATCGCACTTAAAGAGCTGATGGAAACAATTGCGAATGCGACCGACGATCGATCGTATGCCTGGATCGCATTCGATATCCAACCCTCGCCACCTGTTGCAAACCTGGCGGATCTTTTGTTTCCAGTGTCCCAGATTGAGCGGTCATATAACGATCTCAAATCAGATCTGCGAAAAAAACTTTTCGTCTCGATTCCCTGCAGTAAGGGACAAAACAGCCTTCTTTCACCTTTGTTTCAAAGTTCAATTTTTTCGCATTTTCTAACCAAGGGTTTGGCGACCGGTTTTCGGGACGACCAATGGTTTACGATCAAAAATTTTACAGCGTCACATAGCCTGAAGGAGTTTCACGAAGAACTGAAAAAACAAGTTGGAGATTGGGCATGGCGATATCTGCATACCACTCAAACGGTTTACTTACTGACCGATCCCGGCAGTCCGCCTGCGGTCAAGGTTCTTTCGACGGCAAACGTTAATACAAAGAGAGATGCTGCGAAATTCAAAGAACTGAGTGTCGACTCCAATTTAAGCCCCGAAGAAAATCTGGATCATTTGGTTCGAGCCAGATCTTGGCGCACGGATCCTCTGGGGCAAGCAGATAAGGAGTCGAAGTTAGTTCTGGCAGAGCAACTTCGCTTCTGGAAGAAGGAAACGAAGCTGTTGGAGCGAATTGAAAAAGAATTAGAGGAAGGCCCCCAGTCGTCAAACCACCAGAAAGAATCGTTCTGGAGTATATGGGAGTCGGGGGATGAAAGTGAAGAACGTAAGGAATGGAATGAATTAGTAAAAAAGTGTGAGAGTGATTCGGTGATTCGTGAACTCAGAGCGTTCGCCGATAACACTCCAAAGGGACAGCAACCCTCCATCGAGTGGGTATTTGCTAAGTCGTTGAGCGATGCAATCGATTGGCGCAACCCGGAAAATCCTTCTGATGATCCCGACGGATCAATCGATGATTGCCTGAAAGATCTGATCCAAGACTTTAATCTGTTTCAGAAAGTGGCCTACGGATATCAATCCGAAGTACTGCACGTATCTGCAAGGGAGCTTCCAGAACGAGAGAGGGAATTTCTCTCAGCATATGACCTTTTTGTTCAGCAGAATTTCTCAGAATGCAAAAAAAGTATCGATGATTACCGGAAACGGCTGGACAACTTCGGGAAACAGGCTGAGCTTTCAGAGAACTTGTTTCAAATCCAGAAGGATTTGCTTCATGCATTGCCTCATATAGTAGGTGTCTGCCAAAGATTGGATGCGATGGAGGCGAGAAGCGCATTCCGGAGAGACGACCAGACGCAGTTTTCGGAAAAGCTTTTTCAATTGGTGCAAGGATACTGCGACCTGGAGAAGGAACTGTCCAGTGATGTAACACAAGTGATGCTTCCAGTGCTGGAGAAGAAAGCGTCGCTTGAGAAAATCGGTGTTGATTTAGATCGACTGTTAGAAGAAATTGGCAATCACTTTGACGAATACGGTGATGCAAAATCGGATGAAATTCAGCGCATGCAGATCGGATTGACATGGCCTTTTCTTAAAAGGCAAACAAAGGATAAATTCCTAGAGAACCTGCCGAACCTGTTGAAGAATCCATCCGGAGGATCTGTTAACACACCAGACTACGATAATACGGAGGGAATCAACCGATTGCCAAATGCACGTCTTTCACAGGGGCTACTGAGTCCTTTTTTCGTGGAAGATCCACGTTTCAACGGATGGTGCAAGGAAGATGTTGATAACCCAGGCCAGTCGCTTAGCGATCTATACACCACCTCCGTTAATGTGAGGCTTTTTGCTCTGCCTCTGGCACAAAATCTTTCTCTTTCGGATCCATGGGATGCGCGAAGCCAAAGCGCTAAGAGAGGGTGGGATAATTGGCAGCAGTGGCTCCAATGGCGAGCTGCTGAGGTGCGCGTTGGACGATTGGCTCGTGGGATGTGGGGCAATGGTGAGTTGCTAAAGAACACCTTGGAGAGCGTTTACGCAAAGAGGGCGCTGCAAGCACTGCGAAATTCTTTGAAGAGAAGCGAGAAGGGATTGGATTTAATCGAGGAAATCGATAAAAGACTTTGGGATTCAGAAAACAAGTTAAATGACAATCTAAGCTTACTCAGTCAACCCCTGATTCTGGACCGCACCGAAGAGGATTCTGGCAGCGAGATACTAATTTCATCCTTGGACCGAAAAGATGATATTCGGCTCCACGGATCGCTGCATCGAAGTCAGCATCAATCTATCCAAGTTGCAGGCAAGGATTGTCGAGCGCTGAGTTTGAAGACGGACATAGAGCAACCATTTGAAGTGCCAAAAGATTCGTTCGATCTGAAGCTTTCTTTTCGTGGAAACACGATTCCGTCGCAGGTGGCGGGAGATCCGGATCGATTCGTTATCGTTTTCAAACCATCAAAAACAGGTGAGAGTTATCTGACGGTACGCAAAAAGTCTGATCCGATCAGCGTTGCGATGATGATCGACTGCTCCAGTTCAATGGTAACTCACAGCAAGGATGCTCAAAGGATTTGCAGGAACCTGCTGGATACGCTGGCAAGGCGTTCCGAAGAAGGGCAAGAGATTCACCTAGCGATTCTTCCTTTTGCAACTACTGAATTGGAAGGTTGGGGCTTGGGAAAAGAAGTAGCAACCTACAAAGATGAAAGTTCAATAATTAGGCAAACCTATGTCTATGGGAGCGGATTAGCACAACTAGATCAGGTCCTTGTCAATGATTTGAAAGAGAAAATCGATGGGATCGATGTAAGGCAGTCCGGGGCGAGGCTTACTCCTCTTTATGAATCGCTTAGCTACGCAAAACAGCGATTGAGCGAGTACGAGCGTCAGCTTTCTGCCACCAGCAAGAAGATGATTGTTGTAATCAGCGACGGTGTCAATTTTGACCCCGAAAGCAAGCTTAAATTTGAAGATTGGAAAGGTGCTTGGCTACGTGATGCAGGAAGCCCCGCGGTATTTCTGTACCAATACGAAGGAGAAAAGTCTGAGGATAAAGGAGAACAGACGGCGGTAATTCGTAAAGGTGAACAGGAGCGAAGTACATTAGTTAATGACAAGTTTTATCGTAATTCAGAAAACCTATTTAAGACATTTGAAGAGTTGGAGCGAGCAGTAATTGAGCTTTTTCCTCGCGTTAAAGTAAATCTTCATCCAGGGGATGCTATCGACGCTGCGAGCGATCGTTTTGTGGGAAGCAAGATTCCCGTTAGGATCGGCCAAGCTGAGCGGAGATACCAGGTTTGGCTGGATGGCGGGGCCCCCAGTGGCCAGTTACCAAGCGGTGAGGACTGCAGCGAAAAGCAGGAGGCGGTATTTGCACCAGGCGAGTATATCCAGCTGGAATGTAAAGGTGCCAAACTGCTTCCGGTTCCTTTCCAGGAGGATCTAGGACTCAAGGATGGTTTTCTGGGACCCGCGATTGAGGTGGATAAGAAATACTATTGCAAATCGACCGAGATGGGGGGAGAACTACAGTTGAGAATAGGAGTCGACCGGAAGGACTTTCCGCTCGAAAAGCCGAGGAGGCCGAAGTTTTGCTGTGCATGGATCAAGGTTGGCGAGGAGGGGTTCCCTTATGCCGATTTCAGTTTTAAGGCTGGTACGCACCACCCTCTTGTTGAGTTTGCTCCGGTCCGTTTTCCAGGCCAATTACGGACGCGGCAGGAAAAGAAGTCTTCTTACCGGGTTTGGGTCGCTGAGGAATGGCCCGATTCGATGCTGCCAGATGATGTCAAGTTTCCCATGGAGAAAGTGGCTCAGGATGTTGAAGTGAATTTGCCTGGTGCCTGGAACCTGAAGGGAACGATCGAGAAGAAGGAAGGCCGAGTTACGATCCGAGTGGTAGAAGGTGGGTTTCGACCGGAGGTTTTTTTCTTTTGCCGCAGCCGTCGTACAGAGGAGTTTGCTCAAGCAAAGCGAATGTTTACGAAAGATCGCACCAAACAAGAGCATTTTTTTTCCATTCCCTCGAGTGAGTGGAATGATTATGAAGTGGTCTGTCTTTCGACCGAGAAGCTGAAAGAGTTGCAGGAGACGGGCGTTGTTTTGGGGTTTGAAGTTCCCAGCGATGAACTGAAGAATTAGTAGCGGGGACTTGCTACGCAACTTCGCGCTGCCCGCTGTCCGAGTCGATTTGGCCTGTCTCGATGGACGCGAAAAGCCCATTTACCGATGCGGTCAGTCGAGTAATGTAGGACAGAGAGCATCGAACCTGTTCCTGTCGGAGAATGGAAAAAGAGCCTCGGAGCTTATTTCCGAGGCTCTTCCAGAGACCCTTTGATGGGAAGCATTGGCTTTCTATTCAACTCGGCCAATTCTAAGCTGTTGTCCGTAACTAAAGAGATCGTCCCCCGCGATGTCGGTATTTACTAAGACGCGAAGACCACTTGAATCGACCACACGTCCCATCTGTTGCTGGCCGTCCTGTGCGACGAGGATCACTTTCCAACCTCTGCTGAATTGGTAAGCCCTAGGCATCTCCAGCAGAACCTCCCCCATGCTTGCTTTCGTGCCAACCACCTTAACCCCGAGAAGTTGTTCCGGGTTGGTGATCGTTTGACGGCGAGTGGTAGGGAGGCTGCGGGATAGTGATACGGGATATGCGCCCCCCGAAGACTCAGTAACCGAGCGATCGATCAAGTTGGGAATATTCCCTTGACTGCGGGATGCGGACCCGCGAGGCTCTAGTATCTGTGGTCTCTCGTCACTCTTTGGTTCTAGGATCTGCGTTTCCTCAGGTGGTGGAAGTTCTTCGATTTCGTCAGGCGCAGGAATTTCTTCGATCGGCTTTGGTGGAGGAGGAGGGCATTTCTTGATGAGGCCTGCAGCCATGGTTCGGATTTCTTTGTCCGGTTCCTTAGGACACCCGTTGGGATCGCATGCGAAAGCGATTTCAGAAGCCTTTTTCAAAATGTCGGCTGTGCAGCAGTTCGTTTCGCATCCATTGCGACACTTGCTGCAATCACCAGCGATCGAGCAGAGCGCTTCGAGAGCGGCCTTCTTGACTTCTGGGTCGCAATCATCGAGGGCGGCGAGGAATGCTTTTTCAACCTCTCCATCCTTGTTGTAGCAACCGCAGTTGACCTCAGCCAAGTATTTGATCGCTTTGATCTTCTGCTTTTTCAGATCCTTATCCTGTTTGATCTTGGCTGCCGCCTTGATCATTTCCGGTTGGTCCGGTTTCAGGTTGGCAGGGTCAGCTAATTTCTTAAGAGGCGGCTTTTTTTCCAGATTTGGGAAATCTCCTGATCGGTTGACCAGCCCATCTCGTAAGCCTGCGGTCGCCTGAGGAATCCCCAATTTTGCCCAAATTGTCGGGACGTTAGGTGCGTTGGTTACACACCCACTGATGCTCCCCATCAGGCCTAAGAGCAAAAGACGATTCCATGTGTTTTGATGACTTGTGCGATCCATCGCCGACTTCCTTTTTGGAAGATTGATTGCCGACTGAGCGGCCATCGTTTTTGGTGGCATCCTACCCACTAGGAGTAGCCATCGGCTATTGGAGGGGTGCAGTTTTAGTATTCGTTATCGCGCCTGCATATCTTCCCCAAGTACCCATGAGCAGATTGCTGGCATTTTTGGTTGTTCCGATTGTCCGGGATCGCAAGGCAGTGGTTATTCCTGGTATTTAAACAAAAGTATGCGCACGCCCAACTACACCCTGGCGGGATGTCTCTGCAGGGGATCGGGATGGGGCGATGGGCGTTCTAGACGACGAGCTCGAGGCTCAGGTCGCCCGCTCCTGCTGGCGCAACGAACCAATCGACCACCGGTGACTCGGGTGGTCCTTCAGCCACCGGTCAGGCAACAAGTCGTCCAGAGAGTCACCGGGGGATCGCCCAGCCAGCTTCTCAAAACAATCGCGTAGGTAAGCCCACGGCTCCACCTGATTCAGCTTGCAACTAGCCACCAGCGACATCAGCACCGCTGCTCGCGAGCCTGCTTCCACGCTCCCCACAAAGAGCCAATTCTTCCGCCCGATTGCCACAGGCTGCATCAACCGCTCGGCCGCATGGTTGTCGATCGCCAGGCGACCATCCTCTACATACCGGTTCAGCGCTGCCCACTGATTCCGGGTGTACCGCGCCGCCTCGCCCGTCGGACTCTTCGGCAGGAACAACTGGCCATCCATCCAAGTCCGAAGCTCCTCCAGCAACGGGACCGAGTACTTCTGCCGAAGCTCTCGCCTCTCCTGATGTGCCTTCCCCTCAGCAAGCTCCTCAACGTCGTAAAGCCGCTGGATCAGGCCGATCACCCAGTGCGCGCGCGCAGGATCGACCTCCCTGGCCTTGTACCAGTACCTTCGGAAATGCGCCCAACAGGCCACCTCTTGGATGGCTCCCCCGGAATCGAGGTAAATCCCGTCATACCCGCTGGAGGCATCGGCCTGCAGGTATCCTTGATACGACTCGAGGAACTTCGCTGGCCCCTCTCTGGCTCGGTCCAAGGTGAAGTCGTAAACCGCATAAGGATGCTCCGCATCCCCCTGGTAACACCAGAATCT
>Ga0315902_10002493_pt1 | contig 28577 bp, 23 predicted proteins | sample LakEriMetagenome_9_FD_203523 | JGI IMG/M metagenome (GOLD analysis project Ga0315902, IMG submission 203523) | Freshwater fungal communities from buoy surface, Lake Erie, Ohio, United States - Buoy 12 MA117 | ecosystem: Environmental > Aquatic > Freshwater > Lake > Lake biofilm | place: USA...
TGGAGCGGATCGGCGTCGTCGAGGCCGAAACGTATGCGTCGCAGTGGCGGATCGCGGTGCTCGTGATCGTGATCGCGTCGGCCGTGCTCACGCCCGCCGACCCGTACAGCATGCTGTTTCTGGCGGCACCGCTGTGCCTGCTCTACTTCGGCGGCATCGGGCTGTGCCGCTGGTTCGGCGCCGCTGACGCCCCGGCGCGGCGTCAGCTGGCCACGAAGGCCAGCCAGTAGAAGACCGTGCCGGTCACGGCCGTGAGCACGAGGTCGGCGGCGGCCAGTCGCGCCATGCGCCGATGCCGTGGGCCGTGCGTGCCCGGAACGGGGGGCGACGGAAAGCGGGCCAGGGCCTCCCACAGCACCCACACCAGGAGCACGAAGGTGGTCACGGCGAACACCAGATGGATCGCCAGTGCGGCGAGCACGCCGCCCGGCCACCACGGGCTCGGGGTCGCCCGCGTCTTCCAGTCGCTCACCAGGCGGACGTCGATCTCGAAGACCACGATCGCGGCGGCGAGCGCCGCGGCGACGAACAGCTGCAGGGATTTGTGCAGGCGGTAGCGGCCGCCGCGGACGGCCGCGACGCTCCAGGCCAGCACGGGCAGCAACGCCACGAGCCCGACGAGCACCACGTCCATGCCCAGCGACGCCCGTGTGCCGAGAAATCCGTCGATTCCCGGGAAGACCATGGCAGGAGCGGCGTCGGGCAAGGCTCGGGTTTCCCGGCAGAAGGACGATAGGAACCGCGATTGTCGGGCGCGGCCGCCGAAAGGGAAGCCGACCGGGCTGCGGCATGGGGAAAACCCCGCTGGCGGTCCGGTCGCGGTATGCTGCCCAGCTCGGGCCGAGTGGCGAAACTGGCAGACGCACGGGACTTAAAATCCCGTATCCCGCAAGGGGTGTGCGGGTTCGATCCCCGCCTCGGCCATTGGTTGCCCATGGAACGGGCTCCCACCCGGGGCTTGTTGGGGAAACGCGCGAGATACGCAAAGCCGAACCCCTCATCAGAGTGCACCGCTTGGGATCGGCCTTGCCCCGGGCGCGGCCGCGCCGGTATTTCGGCCGCATGCAGCCGCAGGTGCCGACCGCCGTTCCCGCTTCACCCGCCGGCCGGGGGCTGCCCGTGTGGCTGCCCTGGGTGCTGGCGCCAGCCTTTTTGCTGCTGCCGATCGGCGGCTGCGGCGCGGCGGCTTCGCTGCGGCGGCCGCGGGCGGCCATGGCCGCCGCCATCGAGCCCGCCACGACACCGGTCGCGACGGTCGCAACGGTCGTACCGCCGAACCGGACGGTGGCGTGGCGGTCCATGGCGAACTAGGTTTTCTCCGCAGGCCCGTGCGCCCCACTGCGGAGGAATCCTCATGTCGCTTCGTTCACGCATCGGTCTGACCGCCACGCTCCTGGTGCTGGCGGCGATCTTGGTGAACACCCTCCTGCAGACGATGGCGGCCCGGCACGCGGTGCTGAACCAGGCCCGCGCGGGAGGCGACGCCGCGGCCGGAGTCCTCGCACGGGCCGTGGCTTTCGCCGCGGAAGGCCCATCCGACGCGGAGTCGGCCGCCTCCGGCACGACCGCCACCGCGACGCCGGCGCCCGAGCAACCGGACCGGAATCTGGGGCTGCGGCGGCTCGTGGGGGAGCTCGTCGGCGGCGACGTGCGGGAAGTCCGCATCCTCGACCCCCAGCTCACCGCGGTGATGACCCGCCGCCTCGACGAGACCGGCACGTCGTCCGACGCGCTGGCGGCCTTGCCTCAGGCCGACGTCGCCCTGGCCCGCGACTGCATCGCCTCCGGCCGGCCGGCCGGCCGGTTCGCGGCCGACGAATACCGGGTCGCGGCGCCGGTCCGCCGTGCCGACGGCCGGCCCGCCGGCGCCGTGCTCGTCGCGATCTCGACGCGGTCCAGCCGCGACGTGCTGTGGTGGCAGGCGGCGGCCGCCACGGCGGCGGGCCTCGTCGTCGGCCTGCCCGGCGTGCTGGCGGCCCTGTGGCTGGTGCGGTCGATCGCCGATCCGGTGTGGAAGGCGCTCACGGTTGCCGAATCGATCGCGGCCGGCGACCTCACCGTCCGCGTGTCCGAGGGCGGCCGGCACGAGATGGGCCGACTCCTGGCCGCCTTCGGAGGCATGACGCGGTCGCTCGGCGGCCTGATCGGCCGCATCCAGGCGGCGGGCGAGCGGCTGTCGAGCGTGGAGGCGGACGCCGCCGTGGCCCTCGGCCGCCAGGACAAGGCCGTGCGCAGCCTCAACGCGTCCACCCAGGAGATCTCGGCCGCCGTGGCCCAGATCTCCGCGACCAGCGAGCAACTCCTCGCCGCGACCGGCAGCGTGACGGGCATCGCCCGCGAGGCGGCCAGCGTGGCCGACCAGGGCCGCGGCGGGCTCGACAGCATGACGGCCTCCATGCAACAGCTCGACGAGGCGATGAACGCCTTCACCCGGAAGCTCTCCACCATCAGCCAGCGGGCCAGCGGCATCACGTCGGTCGTGACCACGATCGCCAAGGTGGCCGACCAGACGAACCTGCTCTCGGTGAACGCCACGATCGAGGCCGAGAAGGCGGGCGAGTCGGGCCGCGGCTTCCGCATCGTGGCCCAGGAAATCCGGCGGCTGGCCGATCAGACGGCCCTGGCCACCAAGGACATCGAGCGCATGGTCCGCGACATGCAGGCCGCGGTCTCCAGCGGCACGATGGAGATGGACCGCTTCCGCAACGAGGTCAGCGTGCGGATCGGCGAGGTGGCCGACGTGAGCGAGAAGCTGGGCCGGATCATCGAGCCCGTGCAGTCCGTGACCCGCTCGCTGGAGCAGGTCCACGACGGCATGGAGACGCAGTCGCAGGGCGCCCGCCAGATCCGCGACGCCATGGAGACGCTGCGGGCCGACGCGGGCGAATCGGCGGCCTCGCTGGCAGCCTTCACCGCGTCGCTCGACGAGTTGCGGCGGTCCATCGGTGAGCTCAACGCCGAGGCCGCCCGATTCCGGACGTGATGCGGTCGGCGGTCAGTCCCACCACCACCGGCCGGCGGGCAGGTTCCGCGCCGCCGCATGGGCGGACGCCACGTTCTGCTTCTCGTCCATGAGCAGGTTCGGGGCGTCGAGCGCCATCCGCGGCTGCACCGTCACGCCGCCGCCGATGGGCGTCAGCAGCCGGTTGCCGCGCCACATCGCATTGATCACCGGCTCCACCTCCGTCGGCCGATTGAACCGCTCGATGGGAAACGTCTTCTCGCTGCGCAGGGTCTCCGCGCCCCACCCGGCCCGGCCGTAGGCGTCGAACTCCTGGAGATAGGCCGCGGCCACCGCGAGATCGATGAGGGTGCGCAACTGGGCGTACACCGGGCTGCGGGCCGCGATCTCGGGGTATTTCCGCGTGAAGGTGTCGGCGTACTGCTTGGCCGAACCGGAGGCTTTTTCAGCCTGCATCCGCCGCCCACCCGGCAGCACCACTTCGTCGGCACAGCACAGCTTCACGCCCTGGCCCACCAGTTCGACGGCCAGGTCGTCCGCGCTGATCCGGATGCACTGGTAGTCGGGCACGAAGAACCAGCGCTGCAAGGCGTTGGCCGCCACACTCCCTGCGGACGCCAGGTCGGCCCACGCCTTCATCGCCACGGGCGGCCTCTCCAGCCCGATGCCGATCAGTTTCATGCGGTAGTCGGCTTCGACCAGCACCTGGGCGAAGTGCGTGGCCGGCGACACACCCTGCACGCTCACGGTCTGCGGCCCGAGCGACTCCTTGAGCCCCTGCACGATCGCATCAACGCCCGCCTGAGGGTTGACCCGGCCGGTCTTGGCGAGGAACTGCTGCATCGCGGCCAAGCCCTCCGGCCGCGGGTCGATCGAGCAGCCCAGGACCGCATCCTGCGGATGGCCCGGAGGAAAGCAGCGGATCGCCGCCGCCAGATCCTCGAGGAGCACCGTGGGGCGGCCGCTCTCCACCCCCAACACCCGCCCCGTGGCATCCGTGACCCACGGCTCCGCGGGGCCGGCGAGCACGATCTCACCGGCAGTTCCCGCTGCGGCCGGGTAGACGAAGACGTACTGCACGCGGGTCAGACCCGCGAGCTTGGCCAGTTCCTCCGGAATCCCCCGGCCGGCCGCCACGGCCTTCGCCACTTCGGCTTCCAGCCGGGAGAGCGCCACCTTCCGCAGCGGAGCCGCCTTTTTCAGATCGCCGGGCAGCGCCGCCACGGCAGCCTTGAGGTGCTGGGCTGACAGGCGGGCATCGGGTGCGATCTGCATCCGCAGCACGCCCCGGGCGTCGACTACGACGCCACCGGCACCGCCACCGGGACCACCGCCACCGATGCCACCGCCACCGATGCCACCGCCACCGATGCCACCGCCACCGATGCCACCGCCACCGATGCCACCGCCGCCGCCCAATTGAGCCACCGCTGCCGGCATGGGCCACAGGGTCGCGGCAGACACCACCAATGCGCCCACGACGCGCCAGAATCGACGGCCTGTTTGCTTAGCTTGATGCCCCATGGACATGAACCCCTTGGAGGAACGCGGCCTGCAGGCCATACCCTTAAGATCATCGCCGCCGCCGTGAACCCAACACCACGGAGGTTCCGAATGTGCCGACTAGAGAGGATACGGCGGCGACTCCAGGCCCGCCAATGCCGTTCGGGAGCGGTTTGCGACCGCGATGCTCGCCCGTGGCGGACATCGATCTGCGGCTCACGGAGGGCCGACCGTCCGTCGGCGCGGGATCACCGCCGCACGGTCTGGCGGGCGGCGAGGAAGCGGCGCAAGCCGGAGACGATTCGGTGAGGCGGCTGGGCTCCGGACTGCGTGTAGAGCGGGGTCTTGCCGTCGTCGGTCACGATCAGTTCGACGCCGTCGGCGGCGAGTGCGGCGCTGCCAACCAGGTCGTCGGGATTCGCCGCCGTCGGCGACGCATCGTCGGCCTGCGGGACGCTCGCCACCACGAAGTGATCCCGGGTCAGCGACTCGAACTCCGGGTCGTTGATCAGCGACGCCACCCGGGTCGTGGCCTCGGCATCCCCGCGCCGGGAGACCATGAGCAGGATCGGCCGCTTGGCATCCCGGGCCGTCTCCACGGCCTTATCGAGGGACGAAAGCACCTCATCCGCCTCGCCGGCCGGCCCCGTGGCCTTCCCGGCAATCGGGGGCAGGTGCCCGTCCATGGCCGCCACCCAGGCCTCGGCCGACTGCCCGGTGTAACCCGACTGGCCGGTGATCCGACCGCCATCCGGGCCAATCAGGAGGGTGCTGGGGAACGAACGGACGCCATATTTGATGCACACCCGCGACCGAGACTGGCGTTCCTCCTGGGAAATGCCCTGCTGGGGCAGGTCGATCATGAGCAGGATGACCCGATCCTCCGCCCAGCGGTTGAACGTGTCGGTGTGGAGCACCTTTTCCTCGAGTTTGCGACAGTGGAGGCACCAGTCGCTGCCCGTGAAGACCGTCAGGATTGGCCGGCCGGTCCGTTCCGCGGCGGCCAGCGCGTCGTTGTAACTGGTCAGCCAGCCGTCGGCGGCGAGGCCGACGCCCGCCCAGCAAACGAGCGCGATCGCCCCTGCCAGGAGACGGGAAACCCGGAAAAACTCAATCGAAACCGAACGGCATGGCAGAGTCGTCGTCATTTTCCCTCCTTGAAACCCTGACAGGACTCATCGGGCGGAAACGAGGCCGACCGCGAGCGTCCGAGCGTCAAAAGTCGGCTTGCAGGCTAGCGAGATGGGGCAAAACTGTAAAACTGTGCCGCCTACGCAGATTGCGCATCCTGCCTCGGCGCCCTGTGTCCGCGCTCGTGGCTCGACTTGCGCGCACAAGGACACCCGCCGAGCGGCGAAAAAAGGGGCGAAAGCGGCTGTTTCGCGGGACGGGCCGTGGAGCCACGGCCGGATTCGACGGTCAGAGACCGCCGCTCCAGGGATGGCCTCTTCATTGCTGCGTGGTTCCGTCCCCGTGCCCTTGAAGCCCGCGGCGCGAGCCGAGCGGAGGCGAATCGGTTTTCAGTGGCGCGACGCGCATTCCCTCAGCTCACGCTTCGGGCTTCCCGGCAGCCAGCCACGACCAACAGGCATCGCCACTCCCGTGGCGCAAGCCTCCAGGCTTGCGAATGCGGGTCGTAGAGCCACAGGCCGAGTTCCCAGGCACCGCCACTCCCGTGGCGCAAGCCTCCAGGCTTGCGAATGCGGGGCGTGGAGCCACAGGCCGAGTTCCCAGGCACCGCCACTCCCGTGGCGCAAGCCTCCAGGCTTGCGAATGCGGGTCGTGGAGCCACAGGCCGAGTTCCCAGGCACGCCACCAAACGCCGCGGGGCCCACCGTTTCCGGTGGACCCCGCTGGTCTGCTCGTCATCAGGCGGCCGGGAGGGCCGCCGCTGCCAGCCCGGGCACACCTTGGCTGTGCCCGCGGCTGGCGGAGGCTGCCGGGGCCATGGATGGCCCGGCAGCCGGGAAAGTTAAAACTGCCAGATCGCGTCGCAGCCGCCGTAGAACTGGCCGTACTGATCGCTGTTGCGGCCGAAGGGCAGCGGCGTGGCGGCCTTGTCCGGCGAGTACCAGTCATACCGCAGCTCGGGGCGGATGATCCAGTTGTTGGTGGCCCGCCAGTTCAGACCCCAGGTCGCCTGCCAGAAGTTGCCCTGGTAGCCACCCTGCCACGGCCCGCCGGCCCAGTAGTTGCGGATCGGGTTGAACACGCGATACCCGTTGTTGTCGCGGAACCACTCCAGCCGCATGCCGCCGATGAGCGTCTCCGTGAAGTTGTAGAACAGGTACTGGTTGATGCCGTACCACTGCGCCGTGCCCCGCTGCTGGCCGATCGTCTCCGCGACCCCGACGGCGTTGAACTGCCAGCCGTTGTCGTTCTGGAACACGTAGGTGAACTTGTCGTTCAGCTCGTTCGTGTAGACCGTGCTGATGATCGACCGGTTGCCGATGGTCGCGAGCGGCGACGTGAAGCCGCCGATCTCGTTGCCGCTCGACGTGGTCACCGTCAGGGCCTGGGTCTGGTCCGAGTTCTTGAACGTCACACCGCCGAGGAAGGCGGCGTTGCTGTTCGCCCCCGGATAGCCGGGATTGGCGATCCCCAGAATGTTGATGGGGTCGCTGAAGTTGTCCCAGCCATTGGTGATGCCGGCATACACCGTCAGCTGGTCGTTGACGGTCCAGGTGTCGAGGATGCCGGTGTGGGTGAACGGCTCACCGTACTGCATCGTATAGGCATGCGTGTAGAAGAAGTTGCCGATGGCCGGCACGACTTCATACCCGATGATCGTGTAGAAGTGGCCCACCTTGACGGCATGGTTGCCATAGCCCGCTTCGCCGTAGAGCTGCGGCATCGCCAGACCGTAGTCCTTGCTCGACACCCATGACGGGGCACCGGTCACGCCCCACTGGTTCGCCTGGTTGAACAGGTTGCCGTCGAGGCCGCGGGCCGTGGTGTAGATGTAGTCGGTGCCGTAGAGCAGATCGACGCGGCCGCCGAAGTACCGGCCGTTCTCGACGTCGAGCAGCCGCTCGTTGACGAGGTACAGCTGGTTCATCTGGCCCTGCCAGTTGCGGTCGTTGAAGGTGATCGGGCCGTTGAAGGGGCTGCCCCAGTTGTTGGCACCGATCCCGGCGTTGACCCAGCCGTAGGTGTTGATGCCCCGGCTCTTCAGCGGCTCGAACTCCAGGTACCGTTCCGGACCGGTCTCTTCGGCGGCTTCGGCGGCGGCCTCTTCGGGAGGCAGGGCTCGCATCTGGTAGGCGTCTTCCTGCGGCACGTTGGGCACCACAGGGGCGGTCTGGGCATAGGTTTCGGCGGCGCCGAGGGTGGCGGTCAGCAGGCCCGCCGCCACCCACAGCGGAAGTTTGAACTCGATCTTGCGCATGGTTTCCAAAGCTCCCAGTCGGAGGTGTGAATGGAAGATCGGCGCAGGGGCCGATCATCCGGCGTTGCAACATGGGAATGCGCCCGCTCCGCCGAAACGGACGCCGTTCCCCCCGCGGGGTCTATCGGACGGAACACCCCGCCCGCCGTGACGGCGGCGACGCGACACCGCACACCTTGCTCGACCGGACCGCTCCCGTGGCAAACCCTGCGGGCTGCGTCGGTCGGTTGGCCGTCAGCCGCCGTCGGCCAACGCGCCTTCGAGCAACGCGGCCAGAAATGCCCCGGGATCGAAGGCCTCGAGGTCGTCGGCCGACTCCCCCACCCCCACGAACTTGACGGGCAGGCCGAACTGCTCCGCCACCGGCACGATCACGCCCCCGCGGGCCGAGCCGTCGAGCTTCGCCAGCACGATCCCCGTGCAGCCGGCCGCCTCCTTGAAGCCCTTGGCCTGGGAGAGCGCGTTCTGGCCGGCGGTCGCGTCGATGACCAGGAGCGTCTCGTGCGGCGCGTCGGGGATCTGCTTGGCGATCACACGGCGGATCTTGCCGAGCTCCTGCATCAGGTTCGACTGGGTCTGCAGCCGGCCGGCGGTGTCGACGATGCACACATCGAAGCCTCCCTCGACCGCCCGGGCCACCGCCCGGTGGGCGACGCTCGCCGGATCGCAGCCCGGCGCGCCGCGGACGATCTCGGCCCCGAGCCGCCCGGCCCACAGCGCCAGCTGCTCGACGGCGGCCGCGCGAAAGGTGTCGCCGGCGCCGAGCACCACCCGCTTTCCATCGCGGGTGAACCGTCGGGCAAGCTTCGCGATCGACGTCGTCTTCCCCGAGCCGTTGACACCCGTGACGAGGATCACGGTGGGACCGGTGGCCGCGACCTTCAGGGCCGCCTCGGCCGGCTCGAGCCGCGCCTGCAACTGCGTGCGGATCGAGTCGAGCACCACCTCGGGATCGACGACCCGGGCCCGGAGCCGCTCGCGCACGTCGGCGACGATCGCCTCGGCGGCGGCGGGCCCCATGTCGGTGCGGATCAGTGCGGCCCGCAGTTCCTCCAGGAAGGGCTCGTCCACGAGCCGCCCCTCCCGCTTGAAGAGATCGCGGACGTCGGTCTTGAGCACCTGCGCCGTCTTCGCCAGGCCGGCCCGCAGCCGGTCGAGGATCCCGCGCGGTCGCTCCGGCGCGGCCTGTTCGGCCGCCGGTCCGGCTGGTGCATCGGGCTTGTCCTTGCGTCCGAAACCGAAGATGGCCATCGCGAACGATCCTCGAATCAGGTGACCGGGGCGACAGGGTCGGCCGTCGTGGATCCCGCCGCCAGCAGGCTGCCGAGGATGCCCGCCACGAACCGCGGCGACGCCTCGTTGCCGTACCGGCGGGCCAGTTCGATGGCCTCGTCCACGATGACGGGCCCCGGCGTATCGGTATGCCGCATTTCGAAGACGGCGATCCGCAGCACCGCCCGGTCCGTGGCGGCCATCCGCGCCACCCGCCAGTTTCGCGACCGGTCCTCGAGCACCGCGTCGATCGCCTCGCGATGCCGGCCGACCCCATCGATGAGCGACTCCGCGAACTCCACCAGCGCCCCGGAGCGGAGACGGCCCTTGAGAAACCGCGCCCGGTCGTGGGATGCGGTGCCTGGATTCACTTCCGCCTGGTAGAGCACCTGGAGGGCGACCTCCCGGGCCCGGCTGCGTCGCGTCATGCCGTCGGCTCCCTGCGAACGGCCTGACCGCCGATCGCCGCGAGCACGGCGATCATCTCCAGGGCCGCGGCGGCGCACTCGGCGCCCTTGTTGCCGACGTAGTCGTCGGCCGCGCTGCCGCCCGACCGGGCGGCAGCCTGGGCCGGCGTGTCGCAGGTGAGCACGCCGAACAGCACGGGCAGCCCCCGCGCCCGGGCCGTCTGCTCGATGCCGCCGGCCACGGCGGTGGCGATGTGCCGATCGTGCGACGTCTCGCCGCGGATGATCGCGCCCAGGCAGAGGACCGCCGCGTAGCGGCCCGTGGCGGCGAGCCGGTCGGCCGCCAGCGGCAGTTCGAACGAGCCCGGCACCCAGACCACGTCCACCGCGTCGGCGGACAGCCCGGCGGCGGCCAGCGTGGCCCGCGCCGCCACGAGCATGCCCCGCGTGACCGTCTCGTTCCAGCGGGCGACGGCGACCGCCACCCGGGTGCCCGGGGGCAGCCCGGTCGGCGTGCCGCCACAGGGCCTCGACTTGCCGGTGCCGTCGTCCATCACGCTCCCGCCGCTATGACTTCAAGGACACGAGGAACTCGCTGTTCGACTTCGTCTTCGACAGCCGGTTGACGAGCAGTTCCATCGCGTCGGTGGGATTCATGTCGCCGAGCACGCGCCGCAGCACGCAGATCCGGCGGTATTCGTCGGGCTCCAGCAGCATTTCTTCGCGGCGGGTGCCGGAGCGGTTGATGTCGATCGCCGGATAGATCCGCTTGTCCACGAGCCGGCGGTCGAGCACGATCTCCAGGTTGCCGGTCCCCTTGAACTCCTCGAAGATCACGTCGTCCATCTTGCTCCCGGTGTCGACCAGGGCCGTGGCGATGATCGTCAGCGAGCCCCCCTCCTCCACCTTGCGGGCACTGCCGAAGAACCGCTTTGGTCGCTGCAGGGCGTTGGAATCGACGCCGCCGGAGAGGATCTTGCCGGAGTTCGGCACCTCGGCGTTCCAGGCCCGGGCCAGCCGCGTGATCGAGTCGAGGAAGATGACGACGTCGCGGCCATACTCCACGAGCCGCTTCGCCTTTTCGATCACCATGTCGGCCACCTGCACGTGGCGGCTCGCGTTCTCGTCGAACGTGGAGCTGATCACCTCGCACGACGGCCCCTTCACCTGCCGCTCCATGTCGGTGACTTCCTCCGGCCGTTCGTCGATGAGGAGCATGAAGACGTAGGCCTCGGGATAGTTGGCGAGAACGGCCTTGGCCATCTTCTGCAGGAGGATCGTCTTACCGGCCCGGGGTGGGCTGACGATCAGCCCCCGCTGGCCGAAGCCGATCGGCACGATCAGATCGACGACGCGGGTCGAGATCTCCTCGGCGGTGGTCTCGAGCACGATCCGTTCGTCGGGATGCAACGGCGTGAGGTCGTCGAAGAACCGCCGCGTCGAGAGCTTGGCCGGATCCTCGCCATTGATGGCCTCCACCCGGAGGAGCGCGAAGTAACGTTCGCTCTCCTTGGGCGGCCGAATCTGCCCCGCCACGCTCATGCCGTTGCGCAGGCCGAACCGCCGGACCTGGCTGGGCGAGACGTAGATGTCGTCCGGGCAGGAGAGGTAATGGGCGTCGGGACTGCGGAGGAAGCCGAAACCGTCGGGCAGGATCTCCAACGTGCCCTCGCCGAACATCAGGCCGTTGAGCTTCACGCGTTCGCGGAGGATGCGAAACACGAGATCCTGCTTCTTCGCGCCGGTGACGTCGCCGATCTGCTCCCGCCGGGCGAGCTCCACCAGTTCCTGCATCGAGAGCTTCTGCAACTCGGCCACCTGCGAGTCGCCCTTCTTGAGCGCCTCGTAATGGCCGGTGACGTCGCCACCGTCCTTGACCTCGGCGGCGATCTCCTCCGCCAAGGACATCGGCTCGCGGTCGCGATCGTCTGGTGGGGGATCGGCGTCTGGCATACGGCACCCACGGGGCGCAAGGCCCCGATACGAACGTCAAAGGTGTGAGGCGAGAAGGAGCGGCAGGCAGGACCGGGCGCGGCGGAACCGCGCACCGGCAAGACATGGGAACCCCGGAAGGCTGGCGGTGACCGGTGCCGGAAACGACCCCGCATCTCAACGAGCCGGGAGCGCGTTCCAGATCCGTTCCACCGCGAGAGCAGTATAAGCCGGATCCCCGGAGGTATCCACGGGAGCCGCTTGCGCCGGGGGCAGTGGCCTGCCGCCGTGCCGCTCCCAGGCTCGATCCCGGCTGGCAATCTGCTCCGGGCGCCAGCCGCGGGCGGCGAGCCGCGCCTGCCTCACGGGCTCGTCGCACACCACCACGACGAGCCGGTCGCACGCGGCGTCCCATCCGGACTGCACGAGCAAGGGAACGTCGAGCACCGCGACGCGGCGCCGACCATCCGCATCTTCGGCCGCCCGCAGCGCGGCCAGCCGCGCGGCGATCCGCGTCCGCACCGACGGATGCACGATCGCCTCCAGGTCAGCCAGCGCAGCCGCGTGTTCGGGCGTCGGCCCGAAGACCCGCGAGGCCACGGCGGCCCGCGAGACGCGGCCGGCCGGGTCGACGACATCGGCCCCGAACCGGGCCACGACCGCCGCCCGAACCTCCGGGTCGTCGAGCACCTCGTGGGCGACGGCGTCGGCATCGACGACTTCGGCCCCCAGCGCCGCGAACATCCGGGCCACCGTGGACTTCCCCGCGCCAATCCGCCCCACGAGCCCGATGACGATCATCGCCGCATCACTCGCATTCCGCCCAGGTGCCGCCCGCGTGCACCGCGACCTCGATCGGCACCGTCAACGCCATGGCCTGCTGCATCTCGTCGGCCACCAGCCGCTCGACGGCCGCCACCTCCTCCGGGGGCGACTCGATGAGCAGCTCGTCGTGAATCTGGAGCACCAGCGCCGCACGGCGCTCTTCGGCCCGCAAGCGGGCGTCGACCCGCAGCATCGCCAGTTTGATGAGATCCGCGGCGGATCCCTGCACGACGGTGTTCACCGCCTCCCGCTCGGGCAGCGTCAGGGCGGGCACGCCGGTGGCGGTGCGGCGGCGGTCGCGGTCGCGGACGCCCGCGATCGACCGGCGGCGGCCGAGCATCGTGGTCACGAATCCGTCGCGGCGGCAGCGATCGAGCACGTCGTCCATGAAGGCCGCGGCCCCGGCGAAGACGCGGAAGTAGCCGGCGATGAACTCCGCGGCGTCGGCCTGAGGGATGCCGAGGGCCTTGGCGAGGCCGAAGGCCGACTGCCCGTAGAGGATGCCGAAGTTGACCGCCTTCGCCAGCCGCCGCATCGCCGGCGTGACGGCGGCGGCCGCCACCCCGCACACGGCCGCCGCCGTCCGGGCATGGATGTCCTCACCGGCGGCGAACGCCGCCCGCATCGCGGGGTCGCCGGAGAGGTGGGCGAGGATCCGCAGTTCGATCTGCGAGTAGTCGGCCGCCACGAACCGCCAGCCGGCCGCGCCCGGCAGGAAGGCCGCGCGAATCTGCAGTCCCTCGGCCGTGCGGATCGGGATGTTCTGCAGGTTCGGGTCGCTGGAGCTCAACCGCCCGGTCGCGGTCACCGTCTGGTTGAACGTGGTGTGGATCCGACCCGTCGTCGGATCGACCAGCGCCGGCAGGGCGTCGACATAGGTGCTCTTCAGCTTGGCGTAGCGCCGGTGCTCGAGCAGCTTCGCCGGCAGCGGGTGAAGCGGGGCGAGCTGCTCCAGCACCTCGGCGTCGGTGCTGGGCCCGGTCTTGCCCCGCTTCACGATCGGCAGGCCGAGCTCGTCGAAGAGCACCGCCCGCAGCTGCAGCGGTGAGGCGATCGCGAACGGCCGGCCGGCGAGGGCGTGGATCTCGGTCTCGAGCGTCGCGAGGCGGGCGGCGTATTCCGTCGCCAGCGTGGCGAGGACGGGCGTGTCGATCCGCACGCCGCGAAACTCCATGGCGGCGAGAATTCGCGCCAGCGGCATCTCCACGGTCGTGAACAGATCGGCCAGCCCGGCTGCGGCCAGCCGCTCAGGCAGCCGTGCTGCGAGGGCCTGCACCAACTCGCAGTGACGGGCCGCATCGGCCGCCCCGGCGGGGCTCTCGATGGCGGCGGCGGCGGTCGGATCGCCGACCGGCACGCCGTGCCGGATCGCCGTCTCGACGAGGCCGAGGTTCCGCTCGCCGGCCTCGAGCAGATAGGCGGCGAGCAGCGTGTCGAACCCGCTGCCGGCGAGCGCGACGCCCAGCGTCCGCAGCGATACATCCTGGCGCTTCAGGTCGTGGCCGTGCTTGGCGACGGCGGGATCGGCCAGCAGCCCGCGCAGGGCGTCATGCGCCGCGGCCGCGGCTGCGTCGAACCAGAAGGCGTCGGCGGCGGTCGCCAGCATGATGCCCACCGGCCGCGCGAGCGTCCCGCCGGCGATGGGACGCGCCACGCAGATCGCGACGCTGCCGCCCGCCCGGAGCCGCTGCACGGCGGCCGCGATCGCCGTGGCCTCGCGCGGCTCCTGCACCGCGCGAGTCGGCAGAGCCGCGGCCGCTGCCGGCTCCTCCCCATCCAGGTCGAACAGCGTGCCGGCCGACCGCGGCTTCGCCGCCGGCGGCGGTGATGGAGCGGCGCTCCGCGCGCCCGCCTGCACGACCCGGTCGAGGAGGCTGCGGAATCCACACTCGCGGCACAGTTCCGCCAACGCCTCCAGGTCGGGCGGATGCAGGGCGGCTGCGTTCCAGGGAATCTCCAGCGGCACCGTCGCATCGAGGCGGATCAGCTCGCGGCCGGCCCTGGCCGTGGCGCCGTGCGCCCGGAGGTTCTCCTTCCGTTTCGCGCCGGAGATGGTCTCGACCGAGGCCAGCACGCCGTCGAGCGTGCCGTGCTTCTGCAGCAGCTCGGAGGCGATCTTGGGGCCGATGCCCGGCACGCCCGGCACGTTGTCCACGCTGTCGCCGACGAGGGCCAGAAAATCCACGACCTGATCGGGGCGGATGCCCCACTCCGCCTGCAGTTCGTCGGGCCCGAGGCTGGCGTTGGTGCGGAGGTTGAAGAGCCGCACGTGCGGCCCGAGGAGCTGCCGCGAGTCCTTGTCGGACGTGGCGATCGTGCAGGCGCCGCCGGCCGCCACGGTGCGGGTGGCGAGGGTGGCGAGCACGTCGTCGGCCTCGTAGCCCGACACCTCGAGGCACGGAATGCCGAACACGTCGAGCAGCCGCCGCAGCAGCGGGATCTGGGGCACGAGGTCGGCAGGCATCTCGGCCCGGTTCGCCTTGTAGGCGGCGAACGCCTCGTGGCGGAAGGTCGGCCCCGGCGGATCCATCGCACAGACCAGGAAGTCGGGCCGCTTCTTCTCCACGATGTCGAGCAGGTCGCGGGTGAACCCGAAGACCACCGACACCGGCCGGCCGTCGCGGGCCGTCATCTCGGGCAGGGCGTGGAACAGCTGGTAGGCCCTGGAGAGCGTGTCGATCGCCCACACGGTCTTGCCGCGGAGGTCTGGATCGGGGCCGGTGGGAGATGGGGCGGTCATTCCGAACCCGGCGGCTCGTACTCGAAATCCTTCCACTTCATGGCCCGGCGGAAGGGCTCGATCCGCAGCACGACCTCGCCGTTCTGGAAGATCCGCACGGTGCCGCTGGTCTCGCTCACGGCCACGGCCACGCTCTTCGTCCGCCGCGTGACCGCCGCCGCCGCCCAGTGCCGGGCCCCGAGTCCCTTGGCCACCGAGACGTTCTCCGCCGAGGCGTCGATGTAACGGGCGGCGCCCTCCACCGTGGCATCGGAGCCGATCACGAAGGCGCCGTCGAGCTGGGCGATCTCCTTGATCCCCTCGCGCACCCGGGGATCGGTGAGCCGGCGCTCGGCGCGGCTGTAGCCGCGGACGGGGTCGAAGCCCGCGGCGTGGCTCGCCTGCAGCACCTTCCGCGCATCGCCGACGACGAACAGCGTGCCCACCGGCTTGCCCTCGCGGCCCTCGCGGCCGATCTCCACGGCCAAGTCGACGACGAGCTTGAGCGTCTCCAGGGGCACCTTCGTCTCCAGGTTCCGCAGGTCGCGGCTCGTGAGCTGGCCGAGGTGCTCCTCCAGTTTCAGGAGGCTCACCGAGTCGATCGTGCCGGCCTCGAAGCCGCTGTACACGGCGACGACCGCCGCTTCCGGCGCGATCATCTCGTCGGCCACGCACTCCAGCAGCGCCTGGGCGAGCCGCTCGTGCACGGGGAGCCCGGCCACGTCGAGAGGCATCTTCTTCAGGCCGTGGTCGGTCGTGCCCGCCAGATCCGCCTCGTCGTCGGCCGCCACGAGCACGGTCACGGTGCCGGTGAGCCGCCGCACCTGCTCCCAGTCGAGCCGCTGATCGACGAGCAGGAGGATCGCCTCCGACGCCGTGGCCTCGCAGAGCCGGGCCGCGGCGTCGAGCAGCTGCGCGAGCTGCGGCGAAATGTCGGCCGGTGCCATGGTCCGCTCCTGCGGCGGACGTCGCGCGGCGCGTCGGACGCCGCACGGGCCGGCCGGTCGCACGGGCCGCCCATCCGCGGCGCAAGCCTACGGGCAACCGCCGGCCGGTTCAAGAACGCCCGCTCAGCGGCGCCGCGCCCCGCCGGTCTCGGTCTCCGGCTCCGCGGCGATCATCGGCGGCGCCGAGGCGGCCTTCATCGGACCGGTGAAGGCCGCGATGCCACCGGGCAGTACCGTGCCCCAGGCCCGCTCCTGGTAGATGTTGAGCGCGTGCAGGGCGTGGCCCAGCGGGCCGAGCTTCCATTCCCGCGAGGGCTCCCGGGCCAGGGCCGACACCAGGAACTCCGTGGCCGCGACGACCCGTGGCTCGTAGAGCCGCTCCTGGTCGAGCGAGGCCACCAGCCACTCGAGGATGTGGCCGGTGGTCTGGATCTTGCGGTCGATGTCGTCGTCGCGGTCGGCCGGATACTTGAACCACTCGGTGCTGAACGAGCCGTCGCGGTTCTGGAGCTTCGCGAGCGTGAAGTTCTGATAGTCGCGGACGTACTTGTCGGCCCGCAGGTAGGCCCCGTCGAGGCCGCCGGTGGCCCGCAGCCGCCGCTGGCAGCCGTAGGCCAGGCCGAAGAGCCGATGCGTGCCGCCGCAGGGGGCGCCACGGATCGGCTGCACGATCTCCTCCTCGACGAGCTTCTCCAGCGACCACTCCACACCGTCCCGGCTCCGCCAGCGGGCGTCGGTCGGCAGGTAGTGGGCCAGGGCGATGAGGGCGAACGTCAGCTCCGTGCCCGCCTTGCAGGAGAGCTTCTCCTCCTCGATGAGGTCGGCGACGGTGAACGACTTCGACTGCAGCGCGATCGGCGAGTTGGCGGCGACCCGACACTGGGCGAGGATCGCGAGGTACTGTGCGGAGTGCCCCTGCACGCCGATGCCCTTGAGGGCGACGAGTCGCTCACCACTGGCGGCGAGCATCACCTGCCCGCGACAGCGGCCGCCCATGTTCGACCAGCCGATGGCGTTGACGAGATCGCCGGCGGGGCCGCCGACGCGGATCTGGGTGGGAATGCCGAAGGCGATGAAGCCGTGCATCACTTCCCAGGGCGTGTGCTGCGCCGTGTTCAGCGGCCGCTTCTGGTAGGTGGCGAGCGTCCGGGCGATGTTGGACCGGAGCCGCTCGAATCGCCGCGTCCGGGGCGCCGGCATGCCGGTGGCCTGCAGTTTCGTGGCCACGATCGGCGGCGTCTGCCGGCGGCTGCCCTCCCGGGCCGTGATCACCAGGCTGGTCGGCGGGGCCGGCGGCATGGCAGGCCGAGGCTGCGGCTTGAACTCGGGATTGGCGGCGTCACCGATCACCTTCCGTGCGGATACCTGCAACGCCGTGCCGAACGCCACGGTTTCATTCCAGGTCGGCAGCCGCGCCGGCTTCTCGGTTGCCGGCGGACGCGGCTTCGGCGCCGCCGGTGCGGCGGGCGTGACCCGGCTCTTGTCGGGCACGGACGCCAGCCGCGCGGCCCGCGCGGCCTCCTCGGCGGTGGGCGGCTGCGGCAGGGGAATGAAGTCGGGGGTCGGTGGCTCCTTGCCGAGCAGACTCTCGAAGAACCGGGCGGGCGAACGGGTCTTCGCGCCCGCCGCCTCCACGGCGCGTGAAAACCCACCGCCGACGAGCACCGCCCACGCCACCAGCATCGCCAGCGCACGCGGCGCGACGGCGGATGACCGGCCGCTCGGCCGGACGGAAGACTGACTCATCGTGGATGCAGACTCTGGGTGGATCGCCATCTGGGACCAGGACGGTGGCGGCGGCGGTGGCAGCGGCGGAAACGGTGTGTGAGGGGTATCGGCACCGACCTCCGCCGGATCGTTGCGGCCCCGGGCGGTCGCCCGAGGGTCCGGTCAGCCCGCCCTCCCGACGCAGCCCCCCCGAATTGCCAAATGACCTTCCGGCGGCCGAACGCGACGGACCGCCGCCCAGACGGCGATGCATTCCGGAGCCGGCAGCCACAGGGCCGCCAGGGCCATGGAAAACCCCCGCTGACCGTCGTGGCCCGGGAGCGGTGCGTGCGCGAGGCTCGAGTGTGAGCCGGATCAGCTGCCGTAATGCTGGCGGCAGAAGGCCCGCCACTTCGCATCGAGCTCGTCCCGCGACAGGCCGAGCACCGGCAGCAGCGGCTCGATGGCCGTGGACCCGCTCTTCTGCACCGCGGCCACGACCGCCGGCAGCTTGGCCAAGTGGGCCCGCAGCGTCTCGGCCTCGCAGTCGGGGGCGTCGGTGATCACCGTGATCCCGTCGGCGGCGACGATCCGCACCTTCGAGGCGTCGGCCGCGGCCGCGCCGAAAGCGAGCGTGGCGACATCGTCGGCAGTCAGCACGGGCTTGTCATCGGGGCCGTTCGGCGGCGGATCGTCGGCCAGTGAAAAGGAGTCCACGACGACGTCGGCGGCGTCCCGAAAGAAGATCCCGAGACGGTTCACCTTCTCCCAGCGCGGAATGCGGGTGGGACTCCAACGGGTCCACTTGAACGGCACCACGACCTCCGTCCAGCCCGGCTGGTCGAGCACGACCTTGCGCCAAAACCAGGCGGTTCCGTTCGCCTCATAGAACCGCACCTCGATGGTGCTCGGCGCGGCGGCTCCGGGATCGCGGTGCACCCAGAACCGCAGGGTGTCGAAGTCCGACAGGTCGGGAGGCAGCTGACCGGCCTTGATGAACAGGCCGCTGTTTCCCGCCGTGTCGATCCGGGCGGCGCTGCCTGCCGGTCCGGTCGGGCCGGCCTGTTGCGGGCCGGGCGGGCCCTCGGTCCGCTGCACCGTGATGCTCCCCTGGGCCGACCATCGCTGCAGGTCGGCGCCGGTGTCGAAGCCGGCCACCAGGTCGGCCCGCGCCTGCCCCACGGCCAGAGCCAGCGAGCCGAGAACGGAGAGCAGCACATGAGGGCGGAAATGGCGCACGATGCAGGACATGGAAGACTCCGGCGGCTGGAGGCCGAAACGGACCGACGATCGGCAGGATGTTCGCCGCCGTCAGCGTAGCAAATGGACGGAACGACGACCCGCGACGACTGCGGCCCCGGATCAGAACAACTTCCGCCAGGCTTCGGCGATCGACCACTCGGCGGCGCTGCCCTCGGGATCGGCCGCCCATTCACGCCACTTGTTGACGTCGTCGCCCAGGTCGCGGCCGCTCACCTTCTTGAGCGCCGCCACCGCGCGATACTGCACCGCCGGATCGGAGTCTTCGAGCGCCCGGGCGAGGACGGGGATGGCCTGTTTGTCACCGAGCGTGCCAAGCTCCCGCAGCGCCCGCAGGCGGACGTCGAGCTCTGCATCTGACTGATACCGAGCGGCGAGCAGCTGCACCGCCTCCGGCCCGCCGCGCTTGCCCCACGCCGAGCAGGCCGCCATCCGCACCCGCTCGTCGGGATCCTCCAGCGCGCCCTTGCAGATCGCCGTGGCCGCGGCCGTGTCGAACCCGGCCGCGATCTCGAGCATCTCGGCCCGCACCCGCGGATCGTGCTCCGCGAGCAGCGCCGCGACGAGCGCCTGCGTGAACTCATGCTGCTCGTGCGCCGAGCCCGCCTGCGCCTGCTTGGCGTCCGCCGTGAACTGCTTGATCCGTTCGTCGGCCGTGGGCCCGTATTTTTCCCGTTCGCGGGCGGCCTTCTTGGGATCCTGAAACGGCGTCCATGGCTTGCCGGAGGCGCAGCCGACGGCGCCGAGCAGGCAGGCCACCACCAGGCAGGCGATGATCCGACGAGTGGCGAAGAACGTGTCCATGAGCGGCTCGAGGGGACGGGGAGGGACAGGCGGCGGGGGACGATAACCGCCGGCCCGCCGGGCGGCCAGAGCAGTGGGCACGCGGCCTTTTTCCGGAATCGCCCAGCCACCCAGGCCTGCCACGACTTTCTGGCTCGAGCGTTTCTGGCAAATGTGGAGCGTGAACCGGACCAACTGGGAAACGGAGGCGAGCCGGCGATACACCACAGCGAAATGCGCTCTGGCGATCCCGGCCGCAAACTGATTGCATCGTCACTTCCCCGTCGGAGGACCGTCACCCTTGCCCCGCCGGACATGCGTCCCCGCCGCCTGGTTGTCGCTGGCCGCGGCCGCGGCCGCGCTCGCCGCGTGCGCTGCAGCCGACGAGCCGCCACCGCTGCGCGAGCGCGTGGAGGTGCGGTCAGCCACGGGACCGCGCACGCTCGAAGGCACACTCGTGGTCGAGGCCCAGGATGGCGGGCTGCTGCTCGAACTTGCCGACCAGCGGTACGAACTCCTCCAGCCGGACCAGATCGTGGCCCGGCGGCGCGGCGACGCGGCCGAGCCTGCCGAGACGCCGCGGGAGTTCGGCCGCCGGATCCTCGGCGAGCTGCCGGCCGGCTTCGACGTGCACGTCACCAAGCACTATGTCGTCTGTTTCGACACCTCGCGGGAATACGCCGTGTGGTGCGCCGCCCTCTTCGAGCGGCTGTCCGACACCTTCGTCACCTACTGGACCAACGCCGGCCTCGACATCCGCCGTCCCGACCGGCCCCTGGTCGTCGTGATCTTCGCCGACCGGCGGGCATACGAGGCCTTCGCGGCCCGCGACCTGGGCGCGGCGGCCGACCGCGTCGTCGGCTACTACAACCTGCTCTCGAATCGGGTCACGACGTTCGACCTCACCGGCAGCGACTCGCTGCCGAGGCCCGCGGGCCGCCGGCCCGGCCGCGCCGGCCTCGAGATTCTCGCCAGTCCCGAAGCGGCCGGCCTCGTCGCCACGCTCGTCCACGAGGCGACGCACCAGATGGCCTTCAACACCGGCATGCACCGGCGGCTGGCGCCGGTGCCGCTGTGGGTGAGCGAGGGCATCGCCACCTGCTTCGAAACGCCCGACCTGGCGCATGCCCGCGGCTGGAAGGGGATCGGCGGGGTGAACACGGCGCGGCTCGATCGCTTCCTGCAGGGCTACCGGCCCGGCGGGCTGCAGGAGATCGTCGCCGGCGACGAGCCCTTTCGCCGCGCGGCCGACGGGCTCGATGCCTACGCCCGGGCCTGGGCCCTGACGCACTTCCTCATGAAGACGAAGCGCGACGCCTTCGCCGGCTACCTGCGGACGATCGCCGGCAAGCAGCCCTGCGGCGCCGATTCGCCGGAGCAGCGCATGGAAGAGTTCGAAGCCGCCTTCGGCGCCACCCCCGATGCCCTGGAGCCCGAGGTGCAGCGGATGATGGCCCGACTCCACGCCCGCAGGCCGTAGAAAGGGGGCGCAGGCGTTTGCCAGCGCCGCCGGCGCAGCCATACAACACTCTCAGCGGAGCCGAGCGGGTATCCCACCGGCTGCCCGCCAGCAGATCACCCCGGAGACCAAGCCATGCCCTCTGCACCGCTTCCCCGTCGCGCGTTCCTCGGCCATTCGTGTGCCGCAGCCGGCTCGCTGGCGGCCGCCACGACCGCGGCGGTCCCCGCCGGCGGGTTCTTCGCCGGCGGGGGCGACGGCCTGCGGGTCGGCGTCGTCGGGTGCGGTGGCAGGGGCACCGGTGCCGCCATCCAGGCGGCCGCGGCCGACCCGGCCGTGAGGATCACGGTGCTCGCCGACCTGTTCGCCGATCACATCGACTCCGCGGCCGCGGTGCTCGGCCAAACGACGCCGCGGGCTTTCGACTGCCCGTCGGGCCGCAGGTTCGTCGGCGCGGACGCATGGCGGCGGGCCATCGATGCCCAGCTCGACGTCGTGATCCTCGCCACATCGCCGGACGCCCGTCCGGCACAGGTCGACGCGGCGGTGGCCGCCGGCCGGCATGTGTTCTGCGAGGCGCCCGCCGCGATCGACGCGGCCGGTGTCGCCACCGTGCACGCGGCCTGCGCACTGGCCGCCGCCCGCGGACTCGCCTTCGGGGGCGGACTGGCCTGGCGGCACGACCCGGCGACGATCAGCGCGATCGACCGGGTCCGCTCAGGCGCCTGCGGCAGACCGGTCGCGGGCGTCGCCACGAGCCACATCGGGCCGGCCTGGCGCCGGTACACGCCGCACGGGAGGCCGTTCCCCGCCACCGACCTCCGCAACTGGATCGCCTGCCCCGCGCGATCCGGCGGCGATCTCGTCGAACATCAGGTGCATGCCATCGACAAGCTGCTCTGGGCCTTCGGCGATGCCACGCCTGCCTGGGCCGAGCCGCTCACCTCGCCAAGGGATGGGGGCACGGCCGTGCGCTACGTGTTCTCCAACGGCCGGTCCTTCGAGGCCGGCATCGTCCGGCGGGCGGGCGGCCGCGACGCGATCGCCGAGCTGGTCCGCGGCACCCGCGGCACCTGCGACCTGCGGAGTGCCGGCGTCGGTCGACACGGCCGCAGCATGGCGGCCTTCGTGGCGTCGATTCGGCATGGGCGGCCGCTGGCCGAGGGCCCGACCCTGTGCCGCAGCACCCTGACGGCCATCCTCGGCCGCGAGGCGGCGACGGCGGGCGTGGCCCGCGGCTGGGCGGAAATCGCCCCGCCCCCCATGTCGGCATAACCGATACAATCCGGGAGTGGCTGCACGCCCGGCCGCCCGGGCGACGATCTTCCTCCGGTCGTGCGCCGCACGGACCCATCCGACCGCGGCCAGGGTGATTCAGCATGCCAGCCAATCGCACCGTCGCGTCGCTCAGCATCGCCCTGATCGTGTTCGTGATGCTCACGTTCGTGCTCGCGGTCACGACCTATTTGTTCTTCAAGCAGCGGCTCGACGAACAGGCCAAGGCCGAGGCCGCCACCGCCGACACGAACAAGGCCCGCACGGAACTCAACACGGCGCTCGACGAGAAGCGGAAGCTGCAGGAGCTCCTGGGCGCCGCCGAGGAGAAGACCGTCGCGCAGATCGAGGCCGAGACGAACGAGCGGTTCACGAACGAGTTCGTGGGATTCGACGCCGAGCCGAAGACCTACCTCAAGTTGGTCGACTGGCTCGCGGAGGCGATCCGCAAGAAGGACGGCCAGATGAACACCCTGCGGCTCGACCATGAGAAGGTGGTCGCCGACAAGGACCGGGCCATCGAGACCGAGAAGTCGGCGGCGGCCCGGGCCGCCGCCGAGAAGGAGAGAGTCGCGGCCGACGCGGCAGCCGAAAAGAAGAAGTTCGACGACTCGCGCGGACAGCACGAAGCGCAGCAGCAGCAGCTTTCCGGGAAGCGGGACGCGGCGCTCAATCAAACCGTCGCCTTCGACAAGCTGAAGGCGGAGGTCGCCAAGGGCCGGCAGTTCCTCTATGTGGAGCAGCAGAAGGATTTCGACGAAAAGAAGGATCCGGAGGGGCAGCTCGGCGTGGTCTACGCGGCACTCCGGGCGCGGGCGCAGGTGATCGAGCGTCAGAGCGAGCTCCTGTCCACGCTCCGGGCCGGCGACGAGCCCGTGCAGGCGGCGGTCATGGCGGCCACGCCCCAGGACAATCGAATCGACGGCTTCGACGGCCGCGTGATCGCCGTCGATCCCGCCGACCGCACGGCCCTGCTCTCCTGCCGCTCGACCCGTGGCATGCGGCCCGGCCTGCTGCTGGCGGTGTACGATCCGGCCGATCCACGGCCGCGTCTCGGCGACCGTAAGGGCCTGCTCGAAGTGATCGCGGTCGAAAGCCCGACGGTGGCGCGGGCGCGAATCCGCCGCGACTCCATCCGCAACCCGATTCTCGGCGGCGACGGCGTGGCGACCAGCCTGTGGGCGCCGGGTGAGTCTCCCGAGGTGGCGATCGTCGGCTTCGTGCAGTTCGACGCCGATGCGGCCCCTGACGCCGACGCCCTACAGGCGGCGATCGAGCGGGCCGGCGGCCGCGTGGTCGATACCATAACGCCCGGCACCAATCTGGTCGTCGACGCCGGCGTGCCGAAGCCCGTCGCCGGGGGCGACGGCAAAATACCCGGCTGGCGCCCGAACGTGGACGACAAACGCCGCGAGCGCGAGATCAAGTCGGCGCGGCAGCTCGGCATCCGCGTGGTGGGTCTGGACGCGATGCTGGATCTGCTGGGACTGGAGCGGGCCGAACTGGAAACGGGCCGCCTGCCCTCGCGGGGCGACGATGGGCGGTCGCTTCCCCGCCGCGCCGCGGGCGTGGCTTACTAATTTCACGTGGTCAAAGCCCTCCATGGCCTTTGCCCACTTGATCGACCGCAGGCAACGCCAAGGGTTGCCTGGGTCGATGGCAATCGCATCCTGCTCTGGCAGACTGGTCCCACGGTCTGCGAACTGCCCGTGGTCAAAGCCCTCCATGGCCTTTGCCCACTTGATCGACCGCAGGCAACGCCAAGGGTTGCCTGGGTCGATGGCAATCGCATCCTGCTCTGGCAGACTTCCTGCCAGGAGCATCCGATCGCTGACATTTTGTGAGCGTCCTCATGTGACCTTTCGCCTCTCCCCCTGGGAGAGGCCGGCCGAAGGCCGGGTGAGGGTGCCTCCGATGACGCAACGGAAGCCCCCTCACCCCGGCCCTCTCCCAGAGGGAGAGGGAGGGAGTGACTTCTGATTCGAGCAGAGATGACAGTCTCGGATCGCGCGAAAGCGTGAACGCCAAGAACCGATCAACGTCAACACCATCATGCTCATGGTATTATCCGGTCGCCGGCCGGATCGCCGGCCGTCCTCCATGCCCGCTTCCCGCCCGCCGAGGTGATCATGCTCCCGGTTCGTGCCCTCCGCGCTCGCCTGGCATTCTGTTGTGCGGCCCTGCTGGTCGCCGTCCCCGCCCGTGCCCCGGCGGAAGACGGCACCGGCTTCGTCTCGCTCTTCGACGGCAAGACCCTCGATGGTTGGGAGGGCAGACCGGAGTTCTGGCGGGTGGAGGACGGCACGATCGTCGGCCAGACCACGCCCGAACAGCCCACCAAAGGCAACACGTTCCTGATCTGGCGCCAGGGGCTGGTCGACGACTTCGAACTCGCCCTGGCATATCGTCTCACCGGCGGCAACAGCGGCGTGCAGTACCGCAGCAAGGACCGCGGTGATTTCGTGGTCGGTGGCTACCAGGCCGACTTCGAGGCCGGCCCGAAGTTCAGCGGCATCCTCTACGAGGAAAAGGGCCGCGGCATCCTCGCCGAGCGCGGCCAGCGGATCACGATCACCTCCGATGGCCAGAAGGTGTCGGGGGAGCCGATCGGCGCCGCCGAGGAACTGCAGAAGGTGATCAAGCCCGACGGCTGGAACGAACTTCGCATCGTGGCCCGCGGCAACAAGCTCCAGCACTTCATCAACGGGCAACTGATGTCGGAGACGACCGACGAGCAGCCCGACAAGCGGCGGCTGGAAGGCGTGCTCGCCCTCCAGTTGCATGCCGGCCCGCCGATGAAGCTCGAGGTCAAGGACATTCGCCTCAAGCGGCTGAAGCTGGCCGATGGCCGCAAGAAACTGGTCCTCGTGGCCGGGCGGCCGAGCCATGCCTCCGGCGAGCACGAACATCGCGCCGGCTGCCTGCTGGCGGAGAAGTGCCTCGACGCCGCCGGCCTGCCGCTGGTCACGGCCGTCTACGCGGGGGGCTGGCCCGCCGATCCCACGGCCTTCGACAACGCCGACGCCGTGTTCTTCTTCTCCGACGGGGGCAACCGCCATCCGGTGCTCCAGAGCAACCGGCTCGCCCAGATCGCCGCGCTGGCGAAGCGGGGCGTGGGCGTGGCCTGCCTGCACTATGCGGTGGAGGTGCCCAAGGAACAGGGCGGGGCCGAGTTTCTCGACTGGCTGGGCGGCTACTTCGAACCCCACTGGTCGGTGAACCCGCACTGGAAACTCGCCCAGCCGCAGGTGGCTGACGGCCACCCGATCACCCGGGGCGTGCGGCCCTTCGCAACGCAGGACGAGTGGTACTACCACATGCGGTTCCGCGAGCCGGCCGACGGCGTGACGATGATCCTCACGGCCGTGCCCCCCGACGCGACCCGCGAGCGGCCCGACGGCCCGCATAGCAACAACCCTGCGGTCCGGGCCGGCAAGGGGAGCCGCGAGGCTCTCGCGTGGGCCTACGAGCGGCCCACCGGCGGCCGTGGATTCGGCTGCACCGGCGGGCACTACCACCGCAACTGGGCCGACGACGACTTTCGCCGGCTGATGCTCAACGCGCTGGTGTGGACCAGCGGTCTCGACGTGCCGCCGGGGGGCGTGCAGTCGGGCGTGACGCCCGAAGACATGGCGGCGAATCTCGACGACAAGACCCCGAAGAAGAAGGAACCGGCCGCGACGCGGCCCCAGGGAGGATGACGATGCCGAAGCTGACAGTGGAGGGAGCGGGAACGTTCGACGTGCCGGCCGGCAAGCGGCTGGTCAATGCGTTGGTGGATGAGTGTGGCACCGACCAGTTGCACGCCTGCGGCGGCGTGGCCCGCTGCACGACCTGCCGCGTGGAGTTCGTGGCGGGCGAGCCGGCGCGAATGACGCAGGCCGAGAAGGACGTGCTGGCCGCGAAGGGGATCACGACGCCGGGTCTGCGGCTCGCCTGCCAGATCGCCTGCGACGCCGACATGACCGTCCGCGTGGTCAGCCGCCTCGCCGGCTCGGGCCGCAAAGACTGCGGTCATCGTCCGGCCGACGAGATCCAGCCGCCGCCGCAGTGGACGTGAGGCGCACCGGCCGCGGCATGGGTTAGGCCTGCCCGAGAAGCCCCGGGTGGAAACCCGGGGACTCCGGCCTGGCCCGGCTTCACGCGCCGGCCAGCCGCTCCACGATGGCCGCGATCTCGTGCATCGCGAGCGTCGACCCGGCCGCCACGCCGGGCCGCGAGGCAATGAATACCGTCTCATGCGGGTTCGCCGGGTCGACGGCGCCGTGTGAGCCCTGCACGAGCGACGTGTCGAACGGAATGGCGATCTGCGGCAGCCGCGTGCGGTCGAGGTGGAGTTCCAGCGGGTCGTAGCCCGGCTTGCGGTGGATGTCGATCGTGCGGGCAAAGGCCGGCGCCCGGGCGTCGTCGAGCCAGTAGGGATAGGCGAACCAGGCGTCGAGATCGCTCTCCAAGACGACGTCGCCGCAGCGGCTCTCGGGCCCCTGCTCCGCCGTCGCCGCCAGGCCTGCGGCCACGAGGTCCTGGCCGGCCAGCACCCGACCCACGCCGCCCGCATGGCGAAGCACGTCGGCCACCCGATCGCGGAGGGCGCGGTCGGCGGAGTCGCGAACATAGACGTGGGCCACCTGGTGGTCGGCGAGGGCCCAGGCCTGGGAGCCCGGGATGTCGAGCAGCTCGCCGGCGGGCGTGTCGTGAACCCGCAGCAGGCCGGCGGCCCGGAGGATGCGGTTGGGAAACACCGCGCGGGAGACCGGCCGGATGCGGTACTCGCCCACGACGAGCACGGTGAGACGCTCCCGCCCCACGAGGCCGGCGAAGTCGTTCACGAGCGTGGCGATCTCCGCGTCGAGCTCCCCGCAGGCGGCGTGGGCCGGCGGGCTGTCGGGGCCGGACCGCTGCGCCGCGTAGTCGAGGTGGGGCAGGTAGACCCAGGCCACCTGCGGCGGCTGCGGCCGCGCGGCCGCGATGAAACTGCGGGCGATCCACCGGCTCGACTCGATGCCCGCCACCGGGCCCCAGAACTTGTGCAGAGGAAACTCACCGAGCCGCTCCCGCAGGTCGGCATACAGCGGCTCGGGGTTGGTGTGGCACCACATCGTCTCCGTGCCGTCGGGGTTGTGCTTCGGGGCGGGAAGGCAGACGAGGTCTGCGGTGGCGTGCTTCGATTGGAGCAGGAACCAGGCCGCCGTTCGCAGGCCCGGCCGCGCCGCCGCGAGCCGGTCCCAGAGCCGCGGCGCTCGGTGCACGCTGTCGGGGCTGATCCACATCTCCAGGTGCTGCGTGCGGCGATCGAAGAGGCCGTTGGCCACGATGCCGTGGGCGGCCGGGCGGACTCCCGTCGTCAGCGTGGCCTGCACGGGGCAGGTGACGGCGGGAAAGCCGGGGGCCAAGGGCAGGCACTGCCCCGCGGCGGCCAGCGCCGCCAGCGCCGGCATCCGCGGCAGATCCTCGGCCCGCAGGCCGGGGACGGAGAGAACGAGAACGTGCGGCGTGTGGCTCATGGCGTGAGGCCTCGGAGGAGCGGGGCGAGGAAGGCGAACGATTCGTGGGCGGTGTCGAACCAGCGGTGTGCCTGCCGCGGCAACTCGACATGCAGGCCACCCGGATAACCGGCAGCTGCGAGCGCGGACAGGAGCGCAGGAAAATCGACATCGCCCGCGCCCAGCGGCAGGTGCTCGTGGCGGCAGGCCAGCATGTCGTCCACGTGCACGTTCACGACCCGGCCCGCCCAGGGCCGCAGGTCGGCCGGCGTTTCCCCCATGCACTCGAGGTGGCCGAGGTCCACCGTCAGCCGCAGACCGGCAGGGTGGCCCATGCGGTCGAGCAGCGTGCCGTAACGGGCGAGCGTGTCCACGAACATCCCCGGCTCGGGCTCGAAGCCCAGGGGCATACCGCGGGCGGCGGCCCGGTCGAGCACGGGCGTCAGCCCGGCGACCAGCCGCGCCCAGACTGTTTCCTCGTCGGCCGCATCGCGGACCACGCCCGACCAGAGCGACACACAGCCGGCCCCGAGGTCCGCCGCCACGTCCACGGCGCGGCACAGCAGGTCGATCCGCCGCCCCCGGGCGGCCGCATCCGCCGAGACCAGTGTCGGCTCGTGCTTGACCCGGGCATCGAGCAGATGCCGGGCGCCGG
>Ga0315902_10002498_pt1 | contig 28535 bp, 28 predicted proteins | sample LakEriMetagenome_9_FD_203523 | JGI IMG/M metagenome (GOLD analysis project Ga0315902, IMG submission 203523) | Freshwater fungal communities from buoy surface, Lake Erie, Ohio, United States - Buoy 12 MA117 | ecosystem: Environmental > Aquatic > Freshwater > Lake > Lake biofilm | place: USA...
GGGCCGATGCAACGCGGCCATAGAAGCGCTTGACGATAGTGCGGTAGGGCAACGCGCGGCTGCGTACGGCGCCCTCGGCGTCCGCGCTGCAGGCTAGCAAAGTGCCCTGTACCTCGGGCTGCAGCGCGCGCAGCAGCAAGTCGATGTGCGCCTCCACGCCGGCAAAGGGCGGTGGCAGCAGCTTACCGAACATGAGGGGCCGGATCTGGCTCAATCGCCTGAGCCCCTTTCGAGCACGGCACGGAGCACCTGCGCCGTCCTTTCGGCGGTAGCGTCCCAGGTGAAGCGCGCCGCGTGGGCACGGCCAAGCTCGACGATGCGTTGTCGCTCTGCGGGATCCAGCGACACCGCCGCTTGGATGGCGCGCGCCATGTCCGCCACATCGCGGGGATCGAAGGTGGCTGCCGCCGCGCCGCCGCACACCTCGGGCAGCGCGCCAGCGCGCGAAGCCACCACCGGGCAGCCGGCGGCCATGGCCTCGAGCACCGGCAGGCCGAAGCCCTCGTAGAGCGAGGGCATCACCAGGGCCGTGGCTCGTGCCATCAGGGCACGCAGTCTGGCATCGTCGACCACACCTTCGAAGACCACGCGAGGGCGCGCGGAGTCGGGTAATGCCGCATGCCACCGCCGGTGCGCACCGTCGCCGGGAACCCGGCCGACGATGCGCAACTTATGCGGCAGCCCCGGCGCCGCGCGCGCGAACGCTTGCAGCAGTCGCTCGATGTTCTTATGTGGCCTAACGCTGCCCAGGCACAGCACGAAAGGCTCGACGGGCTCGGCAGACACTGGGGCTCGCCAAGAACTGTCCACGCCCAGTGGCGTGACGATGCACGGGCCGCGCGCAGGCCGCCCGACCATGTGCCGGAACTCTGCCGCGGTGAAGGAGGACACCGCGAACAGCGCGCGCGCGCGCCGCCGCAGGCTGCCCAGGTAGATGCGTGCGGCCGGTCGCAACCACGGCGCACCTCCCATCTCGGCACGCGGCAGAGCCAGCTGCGCAACATCGTGAACGGTCGCCGCCAGCGGCACGCGCCCCCATAGCGGATGCGCCAGGCTGGTGGCCCAGAAGCAGTCTGCCGTGCCAATCGCCCGCGCGAACTCGAACTGCTCGGCCAAGCCCAGCGGCACCGCCCCGACCTCGACCAGCCGCGTGCGAGCACGGTCGAACCAATCTTGCTGGCCCACGTCACTGCCACGAACCACCATGACCACGCGCGCGTCCACCTTGGCGGCCACGCGCGGTACGACCTGACGGATATAGGTTCCGATACCCGCATCGAACGCCTTGCGCGCGTCGACGACAAGGGTGGCGCGTGGGGGCATCAGCGCACTATCTCCACCGCTGCGACGCCCAACGTACGGGCCCGCGCTGGCGCCGAGCGAAGGAGAGTCTCAGCGGCCATGGCGCCAACCCACGATCGCGCGGCGAAGGGCCTGCGGGATGAACCGCTTGACCTGGAGGTACGCATACAAGCCGAGCGCCTCGCCGCGCGGCAGCCGGCACCGGAAAACGGCCAGGAACTCATGTGTCTGCGTCGCCGCCGCGCGCGTCGACACGCCGCCCTGGTCGAAGCGCACGCCCCCGCCTTTCACCTTGGGCAGGCGCTCGAGCCCGCCAGGAAAGCACGCGAGCATCAGGTCCAGGTCGGCAGCGATCCGGTACTTCGTGTCGTAGTCCGGATGTGCGACGGGAAACAGGATGCCCTGATGGCAGTAGGCGCGCCCGCCGAATCGGACGAACTCGTCGAAGAAGTAGCGGCCCTCGGCATCGTGCACGCGCACCGGCAGCAGGCACGGCTGCGCGGCCGCCGCGTAGGGCTCGCCGAACACCGTGTCGCCCGCGTTCAGGTAATGCACCAGCGCTCCGCCGCAGCGGCGGTGGCCCTTGTTCATCGCTTCGTAGATGCCCTCGTCGGGCTCGGACGAGTACGACAGTGCAAGCTGGCCGGCGTACTCGCCCACCACGGCCTCGGTGCCGTCGGTGGAGCCGCCGTCGACGATGACGACCTCGAGCGGGCGATGCTGCAGGGCTGCCAGCGAGGCCAGCGTCTGCCGCAGGCCGGCGGCGTTGTTCCAGGTGACGGTGACGACGCTGACCGCCGAGGCCCCGGCGGGCCCGTGCCCGCCCGCGTGCCCGCCCGCGCCGCCAGGCGCGGCGTTCAGTCGGCGGCTCATCGCAACCGGGCCACGCGCGATCGCATCGACTCGCGCAGCGACGATACGATCCGGCGCACGCGCTCTGCCCAGGCAATGGCCCACCACCTGCCCTGCATCTGCGGCGGCGGCTCCCAGCCCACCGCACGCAGCGCGCGCACAGCCTCCCCGAGGTCGTCCAGATAGGGTTCGTAGATGGTCTCGCGCGTCGAGCGCGGCAGCGCATACGCCGCCATCGTCAGCACGCGCCCCCGCGCGAGGAGACGAAGCCCGTGGAAGTGGTACGCCACTGCGCGCGAGGGGGCTCTGCGGCTGGCGTTCCACGGCCCCTGGATCGCGTCGGCCGGTGACAGCACGTGCACGTCGCCGGCAAATCGCTCCGGCCAGTCGTCGAGGTACTTCTGGTCGCCGAACCGCCCTTCGTCCAGGCGGGCAAAGCACCACTCGATGCAGCGGTCGGCCCACCACTCGCGAACCCGTTCGCTGCGCTCGCGGACGAAGGTCATGAACTGGACGCAGAAGCGCCCGGTGTTGCCCGCGAAGTCGTACTCCGGCGCATAGCCGTGCTCGGTGATCTGCACCGCCTTGCCCGTCGTCTCGAACTCGGCCAGCAGTCGCTGCGGCGCCTGCCTGAACCAGAGGTCGGCGTCCACGTAAGTCACCCGCTGTACGGACGGGTCACGCTCGAACACCATGCGGGGCGTGAACGGCGTGATGGTCCAGCAGTACTCGCCGCGGCTGCGCGTGGGCTTGACGCGGCGCAGTTCCTCCGTCTCGGCCTGGGCAATCGGAATCAGTCGCACGCCCGGCAAGGCAAGGCGCTCGAGAATCTGTTGCGCACGGTCGTCCATGCACAGGATCCACAACGTGAAGTCACCCGCGTGCCGCCGCAACGACGCGTGCAGCGCGACCCCCTGCGGCAGGAACAGGCTGTCGAACAGGGTGACGTAGTGCTCTGTCACCGCAGCGGGAAGCCGTTGACGGCGTCGATGACGCGCGCCACGTCATCGTCGGACATCTGGGGATGACAGGGAAGTGACACGCAATGTGCCGCGTGCGCTTCCGCGTGCACCAAGCCTTTGGGATCGCGCGGCATGCCGATGCACGGTGGCTGCATGTGCGCGGCAACAGGGTAATGGATCAAGGTCTGCACCCCCTCGGCGGCCAAATGCGCTGCCAGCGCATCACGCCGCTCGCAGCGAACGACGAAGAGATGATGAACGTGCGCTTCTGGTGATTCAGGTGCCGCCAGCAGGCGCACGCCCTCATGGTGCAAGTGTTCGCGGTAGCGCTCCGCGATCTCGCGTCGGCGTTCAGTGAACGCATCGAGCCACCGCAGGCGCTCGGAAAGAAGTGCGGCCTGCAACTCGTCGAGGCGGCTGTTCATGCCGAGCAGGGGGTGGTGGTAGCGCTCAGACTGACCGTAATTGCGGAGGCTGGCGATGTGATCGGCCAGTGCGTCATCCTGTGTCACCACGGCACCGGCATCACCGACGGCGCCAAGGTTTTTGGTGGGGTAAAAGCTGTATGCCCCAGCGACCCCAAATGCTCCCGCCACGGTCGCGTTCGACACGGCCAGATGCGACTGCGCGCAGTCCTCGATCAGAGCGAGCCGGTGGTGCTTGCAGAGGTACTGCCAGCGCGCCATTTGCCGCACCTGCCCGTACAGGTGAACGACCAGCACCGCTCGCGTACGCGGACCGATGCATCGCTCCACGCTCTCGGGGTCCAGCAGGCCGGTGTCAGGGTCGATATCGGCGAGGACGGGCGTGGCGCCTGCTCGCAGGATGGCCAACACGGTTGCCAAGGCCGTCATCGGTGTGGTGATCACCTGATCTGCCGGTCCGATATCGAGCGCACGCAGGATCAGTTCGATCGCATCCAGCCCGTTGGCCACACCAACCGTGCGCCGCACACCGCACCGGGCCGCCCATGAAGACTCAAATTCTCGGCACTCCCGGCCGAGCACGAACCAACCCGAGGCAAATACGCGCCCTGCGGCTGCCATCATTGCATCGCGCAGCGCCTGGGGCTCGGCCTTGAAGTCGTTCATCAGGATCACGACTCGGGCCCCCAGTAGTGCGTGGCGTTGGCGCGGTAGTAGTTCACCGTCCGCGGCAAACCGTCGCCCAACGGTACCCGTGGACTCCAACCGAGTTCGGTAGCGATGAGGTCGAAGTTGCTGTAGTAGTCGCCGATGTCGATCGCCTTGCGCTCGGACGGGAAGGGCACCAGGTCGAACCGAGCGCCCGGCACCAGCCCGACCATCATGGAGGCGAGCGACTTCAGTGAAACGACCTCGTTGCCGCCCAGGTTGTAGGCCTTGCCGATGGCGGCATCGGATGTGGCCGCAAGCAGCATCGCATCGACGCAGTCGTCGACGTAGTTGAAGTCGCGAAGCTGCTCGCCGTCGCCGAACACCTGGATGGGTGCACCCTCGATGAGCTGGCGTACCCAGACGCCCAGGAAGGTCTGGCGGGCGTCCTTTACGCGCATGCCGGGCCCGTAGGTGTTGGTGAGTCGCAGAACGGTGGAACGGATACCGTAGACCTTGTTGTAAAGCAGGTGGTACCACTCGCCGGCCAGCTTGTTGATGCCGTTGACGTCAACCGGACGGATGGGGTGCTTCTCGTCGACCGGCAGGTAGTCGGGCTTGCCGTAGATCTGGCGCGTGCTTGCGAAGACGATGCGGATGGCCGGGTTGGCCGCGCGGCAGGCCTCCAGGATCGACAGCTGCGCGGCAGCGTTGATGTCCAGGTCAGTCCTCGGGTCGGTCATCGAGTCGAGATGGCTCGTCTGCCCTGCCAGGTTGAAGAGGTAGTCCTGGCCCCTCAGCAGGTATTCGATCGCAAAGCGGTCTCGCACGTCACAGATGTTCACCGCTACGCGGTCGCGGAAGTCGTGCACGTTGTGTAGATTGCCACCATAGGTGGGGATCAGGCTGTCGCACAGCGTTACGGTGGCGCCGGCGTCCACCAGCCGACGCGCTAGGTTCGAGCCGATGAAGCCTAGACCCCCGGTGATGAGGACGCGCCTGTACCGGTAAGGGTTCATCCGGTCCTCTCGGCCACGACTACTTGGTCGAGGAACAGATCCGGGTTGCGCGGCAGCACAACGCCGGCGAGCCAGCCAAGCAGCGACACCGGGGCCATCAGCACCGGTATGAGCAGCAGGTTGAAGAACGGTGACCGTGCGCGAGTGACCTTGAAGAGGTACGCGTTGAGCATCTGAAACAGCACCGAAGCGTCGGCGAGCAGCTTTTCCTGGCGCAGGACCTTGAAGCCGTGCCTTTCGAGCAGCGAGCGGAGTCCGAAGGAACTGTAGCGGGCGTAGTCCCATGGCTGCTCGTGCTCGTCCCACACGAAGGGCACGGTCAGCAGCAGGCAACCGCCAGGGGCGAGGACGCGGCGGATCTCGGCGACGAATGTGTCGGGGGTGAATATGTGCTCAAGCACCTGGTTGCACAGAACTGCGTCGAAGCGGCCGTCCTCGAAGGGAAAGCGAGTGCCGTCGTACAGCACGTCTGCGCTCGCGCGCTGGCGCGTCATCTCGTTGTCGATGTCCATTCCGACATACTCGCTGACGTCGAACAGCGCACGGTAAGGCTTCGTCCCGCAGCCGACGTCAAGTACCGCGCCACGGATTGCTCCCGCATTCGACCTGATGGCTTTCCACAGACCTCTCCGCGCAAGGTAGAAGGGGTTAACAAAGGGCGCGAACGCACCCGGCGTGAACTGCTGTGTGCACACCCAATTACGTAGTGCAGTAATCATCGCGCGACACGCTCAAGGTAGAGGCCGCGGAATTCGAACTCGAAGCCACTCTCGGTCCTCCGCCGCCCTTCAGGACAATCGATTTCCGCAATCAGCCTCCAGGTAGGGGCGAGCCAACTGAGAAGTTCGTCGACCGGGAAGATCCACTGTGGGTACGACGCGGGGTAAATAAGCTTGGGCGTGTGCTGGATAGCAAGGCGAATCCCGTCGGACTGACTCATCGGCGTCCGGTCGATTAACAGGTGCGTCACCGTCGACCGGCTGATCTGGCGGAGGATCTCACGTGGATCGGGGAGAAACTGAAGAACACAGCAAAGGAGGGCTAGCCCTTGGTCCAAGTCGGCGCTCGCATCCGCAATCGAGCTATGGAAGGTGAGATGCTCGTTGGCGAACTCCCTCCTTCCCAGTGAAACGTAGTGCGGTTGCTCCACTACCCTCCAGTCCACACGCGGTACCGCCGAGAGGAACGGCCGCGATTGCCAGTAGGCGCTCCCGAGGGATCCACCGAAGTCGATGACATTTAGGCGCCCGCCGCTGATGACTGCTTCGTGAAGCAATGCTGTCACAACGGGAAACCGATAGTCAGGTCGATGAAAAAGTACTGAGTCGCGCTCGTAAGTGGAGCGACCAGCGACCACCTCGCGAGTCGCGGCGGCAACGCGTACCAAAATTTCTGGTTGGTCATAACCAGACGACCTAGCGCAGGCCCAACTCCAATCAAGCGGGCAATCCTCAAACCGCAGTTCCGTGCCGCGCAGCCTCTTCAACCACGAAGCGAGGAAGGGGGGTAGGACTTCGCGGGCGGCTCTGGTAAGTCGGTCTTTCATGAAGTGCCGGAACGGTAGCTACTATGCGATTTACGACTGCAAAGGCTTCCCAGTCGTTGGCCAGAGCGGGGTCTCATCGATGATTAACTGTGCCTGATTCTGCTCGCGCAGCGGTGGGTTGGCACTTCGGAAGTAGCAATCAAAGATTGCCAGCGCTTCCAATTCGGATAGTGAGCGATCGCGAACTCGATACCAACTCCCAACCTGGGATCGATCGATGGTGCGGTGCCAAACTATCGCGACCTGCACCGTGTGAACGCCCATCGCGTGCAGTGCGCTCAGCCGGTGATTTCCGTCGAGGACTATGTAGTGCGAGGGTCGCCCCGGCCAGCGCAGTTCGAGGCAGCGGATATAGCCGAGTTGGCTTGGTTTATACCCGGTATCGCGGATGCTCCTCCAGGCACCTTCGAGCCAACCAAACTCACGATTGATCTGGGAAACAAGCACACCCTTGGCGCAGTAGTGCGTCACCACGTCTGGGTTGTCATTGGGGCTCTCTACATCACCGATCGGCCGTTCACTGGCCCGCTGCCAAGGGAACTCCCAGAGGGGCCAAGGCCCAATGTCAATTTGAAGCGCGGCTGCAAACCCTCGTGGTCGACAGTTCAAGATCGTCTCGGCGAATCTCCGCCTCAAGACCATGAGCTCTTCACCACGAGACAAGCCAATGATATAGTCCTCGTAAGGATTGTTGCCAAAACCGCCGTATCGAAAGCCGCGATAGTGATAACAGCGATCGATTTGGATCGCACGGACCGTGGCGAGTTGATCCACAAGTGAACGAATGACTGGAACGAGCCGGATCTTCAAGGGGCCAACTCCAAGACTTCCACGGTGGCGGCATAGTAATCATCCAACTGATCACGCCGCAGGATCCGCAATTCAACGTTCTTGATGGTCGCCATTAGAAATTGCTCAGTATGGTTGTAGGACTGAATATGGGCCCAGGCCCTGCCTTTGCGCGAAAGGACGCGCTTCAGCCGACCTGCGAGTCGTAGTAGAAGTGATTGCTTTTCCGCCGCTTCTTTGGCCACGTACAGTTGAACCACTAGGCGGCGTGCACACACGCGCCGCAACTCCCGAAAAAGTGGTTCAACGAGTTCGGGGGGTAAAAGGTGAACTAGCCTGAAGCAGACGACTGTGTCGAATGCTTGCTCCGGATAGTTGAGATTTAAGGCATCACCCTTGTGTAAATCGACCACACAATGAGTTAGCTTGGACGCCGCATGACGAGCGACCTCTAGCATGGCGTTGGAAACGTCCACACCGTCGATGCGAGTGGCCGACGTCATCGCCGCCAATAGCCGACCGGTGCCGACGGGCACATCGAGAACGCGACCAAGCGCTCTCTCTGCGGCATAAGCAGCAAGCCACTCTCGTTCAAGCCGCCAATGGGCCTCACCTTCACGGTCTGCGTCGTACGTCGCAGCAACATTCAGGTCGTACTTCACCTGTCCGTCGTATCTCACCGTCGATCCCCAGTGCGCCAACCGAAAGCCGCCTCGAGTTGCAGGCGCAAAAGCGGCCTTGCTGACGGCAGGACGAGATTCGTCATGAATACAGATGTGAAGTAGGTCAGAACGACCGCCAGGGCAACACCTGACGGTCCCCAATGCTCCATGGCTAGCAGCACCGCGGGGATGCAGAACCCTAGACCTATGGTTGCCTTAAAAACGTAAAGACTGACTCTGCCTTGCTGATAGAACCATGGCTCGGTAGCGACGCTCGCAAAAATCAGGGGCACTGTCCACACATGGGTTGCGAGTATGGCGCCAGCGCTGGCGTACCTGGCTCCATACAGCAGTTGCACGATTTCATCCGCGAGGATGGACACACCGGCGGCGATCAGAATCCCCGCAATCAACATCAATCGCATGTACTGCACGATGCGCCGCTCGAATACCGGGCGTTGTTGTTCAGCCGAAAGAAGGGGCAGCGCCACCGAACCGATGGACACGGCGAAGATGGTGAAGATCTCGCTGATGCGTACGGCCGCGGCATAGCTGCCGTTCACCTCTGGGCCCAGCACGCGTGAGATCGTCAACTGGTCAAATCGAGCGTACATGGCGGACACGAGTCCGCTGACGACCACGGGAAGGCCCTGTCTCAGCAGTGGCTTCGAAAAGCTGCGGCTCGCACTCAACAAGCCTGCGAATTCTGGACGCGTCCGCACGAATAGGATCAGACTACCCACCATAGCCTCCAGGACCATAGCAGCGGCAAACCAGAGTGCGCCCGCTTCCAGTAGCAACAATGCAACCCTTGCAAGGTCGCCGGCAACGCGCGTAGCCACCCGTAATTCGACGGCGGAGCGATATTGTTGATCGACCTGCCACTGAAGCGTCGCTGCATCAAGGATCCTGAACAGCGCCGCGCTCGCGGCGATCACAGTCATCACCATGACCTCGAACTGATCCGAGAACAGTACGCCTGCAACCAGTGCACAGAGCCCGATATGAATTGCCGCTCCGAGCGCGCGCAAGCCGATAGCGGCAGCGTAGGCTTCACGCGCACGCGTGGGCTGGGATGCCAGCACGTGCAGCAGGGCGTTATCGAGTCCTACTGTGGCTACAGCTGCGAAAACGGAAGTGATTGAAAGTGCGAGGCTTAGTGGACCGTATTGTTCCGGGCCGAGTGCGCGCACGGTCCAAATGCCAATGACCAGCGAACTCAGAAGTAGCCACACCCTTTCGGCGACGACCCAGCTCGAGCCGTGCAACCACGGGCGCCAGTTCCAGTGTGCAGGTTCGCTCAAGGACAAGCTCACAACTGACCGCCAAGACACCGCGCCTGACCGTCTAGGGCTTCAGAATGCGGCGCGGTAGCCGACTGAGAGGTCACGCCTTTGTTCCGCGGGTGAGAGACTTTGGGGTAGCAACAGGACCCATACTGTGGTCTTTGGAGGCGATAGCTTGGTTGGGTTTTGACTCATGGTCAGTCTATTCGTCGCATTCGCGATCGCCTTGCTCGTGAGTTGCGTGATCATCCGCGCTTCCCGGAATGGTCCGAAGGCCTGGAGCGACGACGAGATCGAGGGCGTACAGAAGTTTCACGTTTTGCCCGTACCGCGCATCGGTGGCCTTGCGATTGCACTCGGACTGGTGGGCTTATGGTCGTGGGCCGGACTCTCGGACAGCGGCCCCGCGCGAGAAATGCTTCCGATCCTCGCCTGCGGCCTCCCCCCCCTGATCGCTGGCCTGCTCGAAGACCTTACCAAGCAAGTCGGGGTCCGCACCCGGCTCCTGGCCACCGCACTCTCCGGCGTACTCGCCTTCTTCATCCTGGGCGCCCAACTGCGCGAGGTGCAGTTCCCAGGGCTGGACTGGCTGATGGGCTTCACGGCATTCAGTCTGCTGTTCACGGTGGTGGCAGTGGCCGGGGTGGCCAACGCCGTCAACATCATCGACGGCTACAACGGGCTGGCCGCTGTGGTGGTGGTGATCGCGCTGTTGTCGCTAGCTTACGTGGGTTTGCAGGTGGGTGACAACCTGGTGGTGTCGATGGCGATGGCCGGGGTGGGGGCGCTGCTGGGGTTCTTGATCTGGAATTGGCCCCGGGGGCTCATCTTCCTGGGAGATGGCGGTGCCTACTTCATCGGCTACCTGGTGGCCGTACTGTCGCTGCTGCTGGTGGTGCGCAATCGCGGGGTGGTGTCACCCTGGTACCCCTTCCTGTTGTTCATCTATCCGGTGTTTGAGACGCTTTTCTCCATCTGGCGAAAGAAGTTGGTGAGGGGTGGCAGCCCAGGTGTGCCAGACGGGCTGCACCTGCACATGCTGGTCTTTCGTCGCCTGGTTCGGTGGTCTGTCGGGCGGCGGGACGCGGCCAGTCTGACGGTGCGCAATAGTTTGACGGCACCCTACCTGTGGATGTTGTCATCCCTGGCGGCCGTGCCCGCCACCCTCTTCTGGCGACACCCGCAGGTGCTGCAGTTCTTCACTGCGGTCTTCTGTGTTGGCTACGTGTGGATCTATCTTCGATTGGTTCGGTTCAGGGCACCAAGGTGGATGGTGATTCACAAATTGAAACGCTGAGGTCAAGGCCCATCCTCTGGGAACCCTATGTGTGAAATCTGAGGGTACAGGGCTTGCGCCGATGCCCACGACTCCCGGCCTTCTTGGCAGTTCTTCTCCGTCCAGACCTTGCAAATCAAGCGCAATGAATACAGGGCATCAGCCTCATTTCCGTTCAGGCCCATCGCCAAAGCCCGCCTCAACAACACGGCGGGCGGCATGAAGCGCTGACTCACTCGACGCACCACCTCCAACTCCTCGGGGCTCATTTGCGGCCGCGCGGACATCTGACGGAATCTCAGAAACTCGCGCTGGCTGTCGATCAGCACCACATCAGGCACGGCAGGCTGCATCCCCGCAGGCACCACGTACCGGGCTTCAGCAAATCGGGTGCGCTGGCTCATCTCCTCGATCTGCTGGTACTCCATCCACAGCCACCCGAGCATCCCGATCAACACCAGCGAGGCACTGGCGACGGCCGCCTTGGGAAGCCGCAGTTCCAAGGTGGGGCCCGCTGACGCGTGCCTCGCCTCAACGACACCCATCCACATCGCAAGAGGGAACAGGAAGTAGGCATAGGCGTAAGGAAACTCCACAAGCGCATGCACCGCAATCACACTGCAGGCCACCAGTGCGATGAATCCATCCAGATCAGAGCATCGACGAATCCGCGAGACAGTCCACAGGATCAAGAAAGAAATTGCTGTGGCACCAATTGGCACGCCGTTCCAGAGCAGCAGATCCAGCACGAGGCTATGGCTGTAAGTGATCCACTCTCCAGACGCAGGGTGGTCCAGCGCCACGGCCTGTTGCGCTGCTGTACCCTGCAGCCAACCCCAGCCCCACACAGGCTGGCGCCAGATGGCGTCCCACATCGCGGGCCAGTGAACCTTGCGTCCGCCGCCCACTTGGAGGCGCTCAGCGACACCGTAGACCGCGCTGCCTTCAATTGCGGAAGAGATACCCGGCCAAACGGCAAACAAGCTGGCGACAAGAAGAATGAATCCCACCAGCCCAATCGAGTGGGTGCGCAGGCCTAGTCTTCGGCCCTTGACAACCCACAGAAACAGAGCGCCCGCCAGGAATAGCAACGCTATGCGCGACTGTGTCATGGCCAGGGCCGCCCCCAGAAAAATGGTGAGCGCTGCCACTGCCGCGCAGTGAATCCACCGCTTCTCGAATAGCCACCACACGCTCGCCAAGCCCAGTCCTAGCAGAGAAGCCAAGTGATTGGGTTGGGTCAGGTTGGCAAAGGCGCGGCCGTCAGGTCTAAGTTGCTCCACGAATGAGACCCAGTCGAGTCTCAGGCCTTGGGCCAAAGCAATGACGCTGGATACAGCGGCCGCAACTAGGCATGCCGCCACCAGGACTTCAACGAACCGCGTTGATAAACCGCTAGCCAGCGCATTTGCCGCGACGACCAAAGTGGCAAAGCCCACCATGTACATCACTGGCAGAACTGCATCTGCCGCAAAGGGGACCTTCCCGGAAATCCATTGCGTGAGCGGAACTGCAGCCAAGCACAACACTGGCAAGGACAGGCCGGGGGCTCGCAAAGCCGAGCCCCGCGCCCTCATCAGGCAAGCTAGCACAACCAGTACAGCGGAAAAGCTGCTGAGGAGTTCTTGGTAGAAGGAGTGCCACGGAAAGTAATGACCCGGCAAGAGCCAAGCACACACGAGCAATCCGGAGCCCAGCCAGTGGAGCACAGCGACCTTTGGATGCCGGAAAAAGAAGGGGCGGCTTACGCCGCCCCAGAGAGGAATGTCCGGCAATAAGTCCTTCAGCCGCCCTTGCAAGAGCCGGGTAGGTACTTGGAAGGAAGAGCTTCAGCTCCAGCGGCGGGGCCGCACAAGAAGGCAAAGACCGTTGAGCCGCCAATCGACCCCGGCGTGACCATGGCGGTGCCAGTGGCGTTAGACACCGGCTTCAAAACGATCTTCTTGTTTGCCGCATCGCTCAGGTCGCTGGCGCCTGAAAGGGTCACGGTGATCACACCGCCATCAGCCGCATCACCAGCAGATGTGGTTATGGTGGCGACATACTTTGACTGTTGACCTGAACTTGCCTCACAACCCCAACCATTCGCTCCCGGCGCAGCCGATGCATTCCCGGTCTGGAAAACTTCAGAGATCGTAGTCCGGCACTGGCTGGCGGCAAGAATGGCTTCAGACACCTTCGCTTTAATCGTGTAGGTCTGATACGCCGGCAACGCCACCGCCGCCAGAATACCGATGATGGCCACCACGATCATCAGTTCGATCAGGGTGAAGCCCTGTTGGGCCCGCTTGAGATGACGCTTCATGTGAACACTCCCGAGAAAGGGGTTGGAAGAAATCGCGGGGGACACTTTGCAGCAACCGTGCCAGCCTGAATTGATCGAATTGACGGGCCCGATCCGTGCAATCTGAACGTTTTCCCCTATTGGGGAACCGACAGCGTCGCTCGGTTGACAAGAATTGTCACTTTGCGCCAATGCGCGTCACCGGCTGGTCGGCCCCAAGCCCGCTGGTCAGCCGTTGACGAACTGCATCCGGGTGCCGGCCAGCTCGATCACATCCCCATTGCGCAGCGGCGCAGACTCGCCGGCCAGCGGCACGCCGTTGACGCTGGGGCGCACCGCGCCCTCGACGTGGGCGAAGACGTAGCCGCCCGGGCGCCGGGTGATGGAGGCCACCTGCACGCCCGGCTTGCCCAGGGTGGTGACCACCTTGGTGAGCACCACCTCGCGCCCGGCGGCTGCGCCGTTGAGCACGCGGATGGACGCGGTGACAGGCTGGTGCGCGGCGGCCAGCGCCTCGAACTCGCCAAACGATGACTCGGCCGCTGGGGGCGCGGGCGGAGCCGCCTGCGCAGCCGCCGGGGGCGCCACCACCTCGCCGCGGCGCATGACCAGGGTCTTGTCCTCGTCGGGCAACTCGTCGCCCAGGTAGCGGATCTTGTAGCGGCCGATCTCGATCTGGTCGCCGTGGCGCAGCAGCTGCTTGCGCACGGGCTTGCCGTTGATGTAGGTGCCGTTGGTGCTGTTCAGGTCTTCCAGGTAGACCTCTGAGCCCGACATCTGCAGCAGCGCATGCTCGCCGCTGACCGCCAGGTTGTCGATGACGATGTCGTTGTACGGACGGCGGCCGAGCGTCGTCTTGTCCTTGGTGATCTGGACGTCCTTGATGACGACGCCGTCGAGCGACACGACCAGCTTGCCCATTGGGAAGACCCTTTTTACTCGACCCTCAGCGGCGGAACGGCCACCACGACCGCCCCGCTCCTGGGACGCTGCGCGGTGCACGCACCAGCACGACAGAAATATTATCCTTCCCGCCCGCCTCATTGGCGGCGTTGATGAGCGCGGCGGCTGCCTCGGCCAGCCCCGGGTCACCCGAGAGGATCTGCGAGATGGCGGCGTCCGACAGCATGTCGGACAGCCCGTCGGAACACATCAGGAACAGGTCGCCGGGCATCACCTCGTGCAGGTGCGTCTCCAGCATGACCGTGTCTTCCACGCCCACGGCGCGGGTGACCAGGTTCTTGTGGGTGGAGAACGCCGCCTGTTCCGGGCTGATGAGACCGGCATCGATCTGCTCCTGCAGCAGCGAATGGTCACGCGTGATCTGCTGCAGCCGGCCAGCGCGCAGGCGGTAGGCGCGCGAATCGCCGACGTGGCCCACCAGCACCTGCGCGTCGCGGAAGGCCGCCACCACCAGGGTGGTGCCCATGCCCGAGTAGCGCGGGTCGGCGTTGGCGGCGTTGAAGATGGCGCGATTGGCGTTGTCCACGCAGATGTCCATGGCGCGCGCCAGGTCCTGCTCGGGCACCTGCGGGCCGGACTCTCTCAGCCATCGGCCGAACTCGGTGTGGATGAAGGAGGTGGCCATGCCGCTGGCCACCTCGCCCGCGTTGTAGCCGCCCATGCCGTCGGCCAGCACCGCCAGGCCGCACTCCGGGTCCAGCGCCACGGCATCCTCGTTGTTGCTGCGTTGCCGGCCGGTGTCGAGGGCGGAGAAGAACTCGTAGGTCATCGGTTGGATAGCCGCGGGCCAGGCGTGTCGGCCGACATCGGCCGGCTGGCGCCCGGGCCGCCGATTCTGCCTTGCCGCAGGCCGTTTCAGTGGGCCATCGCAGCCGCACCCGGCCCGGAGGGCGGCTGCATGTGCATTCGCACACGCGCCAGCGCCTCGGCCAAGGCGTCGCCATCGGGGTGGCGCTCGGCCGGCCGCCGCGACAGCAGCCGCGACAGCTCGGCCGCCAGCGACGCGGGCAGGTCGGGGCGCAGGCTCAGCAGGTCAGGGGCGGACTCGGTGGCCACGCGGCGCAGCAGTTCGCCCATTGAAGAGGCCTCATGCGGACGACGGGCGGTGAGCAGTTCGAACAGCACCACGCCCAGGGCGTACAGGTCGCTGCGCGCCTCGGCCGGAGCGCCGGCCAGTTGCTCGGGCGCCATGTAGGCGGGCGTTCCGAGGATCACCCCGGTGCGGGTGCGGCTGGTGTCCTCGGCGCGGGCCACGCCGAAATCGGTCAGCTTGACCGTGCCGGCCGGCAGATCCACCCGCACATTGCCCGGCTTGACATCGCGGTGCACCACGCCGTGGCGGTGCGCGTGGGCCAGCGCCCGGGCCAGGCGCTCGACGATGGCCAGCACCAGCGGCTCGGGCAACAGGCGGGCCGGCTCGGTGTAGCGGGTGAGGTCGTGGCCGCCCAGCCACTCCATGGCCATCCAGGGGCGCCCGTCGTACTCGCCGGTGTCCAGCACCGCCACGATGTCGGGGTGGCGCAATGACAGGGCCGTGCGGCTCTCGTCGAGAAAGCGCCTGGCGGTCTCGTCGCGCTCCTCGGGGCTGGCGCCCTCGGGGTTGAGCAGCTTGACGGCGACGGGCCGGCCGTCTTCTTCTTCGTCCTGCGCCAGGTACACCTCGCCCGCCGCGCCGCGGCCGGCCAGGCGGGCGATGCGGTATCGCCCCACCCGCTCGCCGGGGGCGAGTTCACCGGTGCGGGATGTGGCGGTCACCGGCGCAGGGCTCAGCCGGCGGCCTTCGGAGCAGACTGTCGGGCAGCGATCGCCTTGCCGAGGGCCAGCACCAGCAAGGCCCCGGCAACCCCCGCGGCGTAGCGCACCCAGGCCAGGACATCAGGCGTCGGGTCCTTCGCGGTCGGCGCCTCGAGCGGCATGTAGCCGATGACGGCCGGGTCGGTGACGGCCATGGTGCCGGCAATCCACCCCAGCAGCATGCCGCCGGCGACGATGACCATAGGAAAGCGGTCCATGAGCTTGATGACGAGCTGGCTGCCCCACACGATGATGGGGATGCTGACCAGCAGGCCGAAGATCACCAGCGGCATGGTGTGGTCACCGCCGGCAGACTCTGCCGCGCCGGCAATGGCGATGACGTTGTCCACGCTCATCACCAGGTCAGCGACGATGACGGTCTTGACGGCGGCAAACAGCTTGTCGCTTGCGGCGATGTCGCCGTGGCCGTCACCGTCTTCGGGCAGCAGCAGCTTGACACCGATCCAGATCAGCAGGATCGCGCCCACCAGCTTGAGGAACGGGATCTTCAGCAGCGTGAGCGCGAAGAAGATGAGGATGACCCGCAGGATGATGGCGCCCGCGGTGCCCCACAGGATGCCCTGCGTGCGCTGCTTGGGCGGCAGCTTGCGGCAGGCCAGCGCGATCACCACCGCGTTGTCCCCGCCCAGCAGGATGTCGATCATGATGATCTGACCGACGGCGATCCAGAACTCGGGGCTGGAGAACATGTCCATGGGCGTGGATTGTGGCCGACCGCGAAGCGAGGGTCAGAGCAGGCCCTTGAGCAGCTTGCCCATCTCGGAGGGGTTGCGCGTGACCGTGAAGCCGCACTCCTCCATGATGGCCAGCTTGGCGTCGGCCGTGTCGGCGCCGCCGGAGATCAGCGCGCCGGCGTGGCCCATGCGCTTGCCCGGGGGCGCGGTGACACCGGCGATGAAGCCGACGATGGGCTTTTTCATGTTCGCCTTGCACCAGCGCGCGGCTTCGGCTTCGTCGGGCCCGCCGATCTCGCCGATCATGATGACGGCGTCGGTCTCGGGGTCGTCGTTGAACATGCGCATCACGTCGATGTGCTTCAGGCCGTTGATCGGGTCGCCCCCGATACCCACCGCACTGGACTGGCCCAGACCGATCTCGGTGAGCTGCGCCACGGCCTCATACGTCAAGGTGCCCGAGCGGCTGACCACGCCGATGCGACCCTTGCGGTGGATGTGGCCGGGCATGATGCCGATCTTGATCTCCTCAGGCGTGATGGTGCCCGGGCAGTTGGGGCCGAGCAGCAGCGTACGTTTGCCGCCGGCGGCCTCCTTGGCCTTCATCCGGTTGCGCACCTCCAGCATGTCCTTGATGGGGATGCCTTCGGTGATGCACACGGCCAGGTCCAGGTCGGCCTCGACGGCTTCCCAGATCGCCGCGGCCGCGCCCGCCGGGGGCACGTAGATCACGCTGACGGTGGCGCCGGTGGCCGATGCCGCGTCCTTGACCGTCGCGTAGATGGGAATGCCCTCGAAGTCCTCGCCGGCCTTCTTGGGGTTCACGCCGGCGACAAAGCAGTTCTTGCCGTTGGCGTAGTCCCGGCACATGCGGGTGTGGAACTGGCCGGTCTTGCCCGTGATGCCCTGGGTGATGACGCGGGTGTCCTTGTTGATCAGGATGCTCATGCTGGTGTTCCCTCGGGCGTTTACTTCACGGCCGCGACGATCTTCGTCGCAGCCTCGGCCATGGTGTCGGCGCTGATGATGGGCAGGCCGGACTCGGCCAGCATCTTCTTGCCGATGTCCTCGTTGGTGCCCTTCATGCGCACCACCAGCGGCACCGTCAGGTTGACGGCCTTGCAGGCCGCGATGACGCCCTGGGCGATGGTGTCGCAGCGCATGATGCCGCCGAAGATGTTGACCAGGATGCCCTCGACCTTGGGGTTGGCCAGCATGATCTTGAAGGCCTCGGTGACCTTCTCCGCGGTGGCGCCGCCGCCCACGTCCAGGAAGTTGGCCGGCTCACCACCGAACAGCTTGATGGTGTCCATGGTGGCCATGGCCAGGCCCGCGCCGTTGACCAGACAGCCGATGTTGCCGTCCAGGCTGATGTAGGACAGGTCGAACTTGCTGGCCTCGATCTCGGCGGCGTCCTCCTCGTCCAGGTCGCGGTAGGCCACGATCTCGGGGTGGCGGAACAGCGCGTTGGAGTCGAAATTGAACTTCGCGTCCAGGGCCTTGATGTGGCCGTTGCCTTCGAGGATGAGCGGGTTGATCTCGGCCAGGCTGGCGTCGGTGGCCATGTAGCAGGCGTAGAGCTTGGCGAAGACCTCCTTGGCCTGGGCCTGGCTGGCGGCCGGCACGCCGATGCCGTCGGCAAGCTCCTGGGCCTGCGCGTCGGTCATGCCGGTCAGCGGGTCGACGAAGACCTTGATGATCTTCTCGGGCGTGCTGTGGGCCACTTCCTCGATGTCCATGCCGCCTTCGGAGCTGGCCATGACGGCCACCTTCTGCGTGGCGCGGTCGGTCAGCGCGGCGACGTAGTACTCCTTCTTGATGTCGGCCCCTTCCTCGACGAGCAGGCGACGCACCTTTTGCCCTTCGGGCCCGGTCTGGTGGGTCTTGAGCTGCATGCCCAGGATCTCCCCGGCCAGCGCCTTGACCTCATCAATGGAGCGGGCCAGCTTGACGCCGCCGCCCTTGCCGCGGCCACCGGCATGGATCTGGGCCTTGACGACCCAGACGCTGCCGCCTAGCTTCTGCGCGGCCTCGACCGCCTCCTGCACCGTGAACGCGGGGATGCCGCGGGGTACCGGCACGCCGGCCTGGCGCAGCACTTCCTTGCCTTGGTATTCGTGGATCTTCATGGGCCTGGGCTTTCGGGCGAGCGGGGGGTGGGGGTTTCGTTGGGCAAAACGGGCTGATTGTCAGCGGCGTTTTTGGCGCTGGCCTGACGGTGCCAGCGGGGGTAGTGCAAGCGGACGACCTCGCCGTCGCCGCGCAGGGCGTGACAACGGTCGATCTGGAAGGGCTGGCGGGCATCAGGGGCCGTGCCCCGCACGTCCAGCACCTCGCCCACCATCCCCTGTATGACGGCGGTAGGCAGGGTCTGGGCGAGTTCGCTCAGGTGGGTGCAGCCGCGCACGCCGCCCAGGCGCTCATGTACCGCCTTGCGAAACCCGCGGGTGAGGTTGAGCCCCGCCAACGCGGAATAGGCATCACCGTGCTCGCCGCAGTGCCCGGCGTAGGGCACCCAGGGCGAGGAGGAGCCCGCCTCGACGATGTCCAGATCACGGTTGACCACCAGCCGCAGGCGCAACTGGTGAATGGGCACGCCCGGCTCGCGGGGCCCGTCCACCATCTGGGCGACACGGGTCTTGGTGTCGGTGAGCTCGGCCTCGACCTCCCACAGCCCATCGGGCCGGGAATAGATCTCGATGTCGAGGCGGCGGCGGTGCTTGAGCTGGCGCTGCGGTGAGTCGGGAGGCAGGGGCATCGGCAGGCCGCGAAACGAAGGCGCCGGACTTTATCATGCTGCACCGCAGCAAATTCTGCGGCGCGGCTCAGTCTGCGGCGAGGGTGTCGGCCTCGCCGCCCAGCACGCGGCGGATGGTGTCAGCGGAAAAGCCTCGGCCCGCCAGAAAGCGCATCTGCCGTGCGCGCTCGGCCAAGGTGGCCGGTGGCTGCCCGAACTTGCGAAGCCAGACCTCACGCGCGCGCTCGGGCTCGCTGGCCTGCAGCGCCTCACGCGCCTGCGCGTCGGGTTCGGCCCCCAGACGGCGCAACTCCTGCTCGATGCGGCGGTTGCCGAAGCGCCCGGCCCGGGCGTGGATGCGGCTTTCCACGAAACGGGGCTGCGACAGATGCCCGGCGGCCTGCAACTCATCGAGCAAGGACTCGACGGCCTGGGCGTCGGCTGCGGTGTCCCGTTGCGCGCCGGGCTCGGCGCTCGCATCAGGAGCCCCCGAACGCAGCCACCACAGCAACTTGTCGCGCAACTCCTGGCGGGAGTGCTCGCGCTGGGCCAGCCACTGCAGGGCCCGCCCGCGCAGGCTGGGCGCGGGGCGACGCACGGCCTGCGCGCCCTGCGGGCTTACTCGGCGGCCTCGGTGGGCAGGGCGGGGATGCCCATGGCCTCGCGGACCTTGTTCTCGATCTCGACCGCCAGGTCGGCGTTCTCGCGCAGGAACTCGCGCGCGTTGTCCTTGCCCTGGCCGATCTTCTCGCCGTTGTAGGCATACCAGGCGCCAGACTTCTCGAGGATCCGGGCGTTGACGCCCATGTCGATGATCTCGCCCTCGCGGCTGATGCCCTCGCCGTAGAGGATGTCGAACTCGGCGGTCTTGAACGGCGGGCTGACCTTGTTCTTGACGACCTTGACCTTGGTCTCGCTGCCGATGACCTCTTCGCCCCTCTTGATGCTGCCGGTGCGGCGGATGTCCAGGCGGACGGAGGAGTAGAACTTCAGGGCATTGCCGCCGGTGGTGGTCTCGGGGTTGCCGAACATCACGCCGATCTTCATGCGGATCTGGTTGATGAAGATGACCATGCAGTTGGTCTTCTTGATCGTGGCGGTCAGCTTGCGCAGGGCCTGGCTCATCAGGCGGGCCTGCAAGCCGGGCAGGGAGTCACCCATCTCGCCTTCGAGCTCGGCCTTGGGCGTGAGCGCAGCCACCGAGTCGATGACGATGAGGTCCACCGAGCCGGAGCGCACCAGGGAGTCGACGATCTCGAGGGCCTGCTCGCCGGTGTCGGGCTGGGAGATGAGCAACTCCTGCAGGTTGACGCCGAGCTTCTGCGCGTACTGCACGTCCAGCGCGTGCTCGGCGTCGATGAAGGCGCAGGTGCCCGATTGCTTCTGCATCTCGGCAATCACCTGCAGGGTCAGCGTGGTCTTGCCCGAGGACTCGGGGCCGTAGATCTCGATCACGCGGCCGCGGGGCAGGCCGCCCACGCCCAGCGCGATGTCCAGGCCGAGCGAGCCGGTGGAGACGACCTGGATGTCCTCGATCGCTTCGCCGTCGCCCAGGCGCATGATGGTGCCCTTGCCGAACTGCTTCTCGATCTGCGCGAGTGCGGCTTGCAGGGCCTTGGCCTTTTCGGTGTTCAGTGCCTTCACGGGTGCGTCCATGTGTGATCTCCTCGGAATGGAAGTCAGTATCGCAGAAACTGGATGTTTGTACAGTGTCCGGAATCCCTCCGTGGAGGGCCCCCGGAAGGGGGGATTTCCGTGGCGTGCGGCACCGGCTGGCCCGCGAGGCCGGGTCAACCCGGGGTGTGGGCCGGGGGCGGCTGCCTAGAATCAGCCCCGGCGCGGCGACCCCTTCATGGTGTGCCTGACAGACCTGCTGCGGCCATACGAAGCCGCCCGCGCCGGAGGGGACACACGATGCGAATTCTCATCGCCGAGGACGACCAGGTGCTGGCCGACGGCCTGCTCAGGTCGCTGCGCGCCGCAGGCTATGCCGTCGACCAGGTGGCCAGCGGCACCGAGGCCGACGCCGCGCTCGCGTCGCACGAATTCGACCTGCTGATCCTGGACCTGGGGCTGCCGCGCCTGAGCGGTCTGGACGTGCTGCGCCGCCTGCGCGCCCGGGGTTCAAGCGTGCCGGTGCTCATCCTGACCGCCGCCGACAGCGTCGAGCAGCGGGTCAAGGGCCTGGACCTGGGCGCAGACGACTACATGGCCAAGCCCTTTGCGCTGCAGGAGCTCGAGGCGCGCGTGCGCGCCCTCACCCGCCGCGGCCTGGGCACCGCCTCGGCGCTCATCAAGCACGGCCCGCTCACCTTCGACGCCACCGGCCGCGTGGCCTACTTTGACGACCGCATGATCGAGCTGTCGGCGCGCGAACTCAGCCTGCTGGAGGTGCTGCTGCAGCGCGCCGGGCGCCTGGTCAGCAAGGACCAGCTGGTGGAGCGGCTGTGCGAGTGGGGCGAAGAGGTCTCGACCAACGCGATCGAGGTCTACATCCACCGCCTGCGCAAGAAAATCGAGCAGGGCCCCGTGCGCATCGCCACGGTGCGCGGCCTGGGCTACTGCCTGGAGAAGATCCCGGGCTGAGCGCGCCGGCCCGCGGGCCCGTGCGCGGCCCGGGGCCGTTTTCCCGATGGCAAAAGAACAGCGTTCGCTGTTTGGCGAGATCCTGGACTGGATGCTCGCGCCGCTGCTGCTGCTGTGGCCGATGAGCCTGGGGCTGACCGGCCTGGTGGCGCAGGAGATCGCCAACCGCCCCTACGACCGGGAGCTGGGCGAGTCGGCGCGCTTGCTGGCCAGCCAGGTGTCGGTGCAGGCGCCCGGGGCGCCGGGCGGTCTGCCCCGGGTGACCGTGACGGGCGCGCGCGCCATCGAGTACCTGAGATCCGACGACACCGACCGCATCTACTTCCAGGTGCTCGGGGCGCGCGGCGAGCTCATCACCGGCGACCGTGATCTGCCCGTGCCCGAGGCCCTGGAGCTCGCGCCCGGGGAGGTGGTCTTCCGCAACGACCAGATGCGCGACGAGCCGGTGCGCGTGGCCAGCCTGGCGGTGGCGCTGCCCGGAGGCGAGCGCCGGGCACTGGTGCAGTTCGCCGAGACGCTGGACAAGCGCTCGCGGCTCAGCGCCGAGATCATCAAGGGCGTCATCCTGCCGCAGTTCGTGATCCTGCCCGTGGCGGTGTTGCTGGTATGGCTGGCCCTGGCCAAGGGCATCGGCCCGCTGAACGCGCTGCAGCAGCGCATCCGCCGGCGCGACAGCAGCGATCTGAGCCCCATCGACGCACGCGACGCGCCCGAGGAGGTGGGGCCGCTGGTGGCCTCGATCAATGACCTGCTGCGCCGGCTCGACCAGTCGATGTCGACGCAGAAGCACTTCCTGGCCGACGCGGCGCACCAGCTCAAGACACCCCTGGCCGGCCTGCGCATGCAGGCCGAGCTGGCCGCGCGCGAGATCGACGCCGGCCAGCGCGACCCGCACACGCTGAAGGCGGCGCTGCACCAGATCGCCCTGTCCAGCCAGCGCGCCGCACACTCAGTGAACCAGCTGCTCGCCCTGGCGCGGGCCGAGGACCGCGAGCAGGCCCTGCGCCGCCAGCGCTGCGACCTGGCCGCCATCGTGCAGGACGCGATCCATGACCTCTACCCCAAGGCGCAGGACCTGCGCATCGACCTGGGCTACGAGGGCGCAGAGCCCGGCGGCCCCGCTGTCCTGTGGGCCCAGCCGGTGCTGCTGGGCGAGATGGTGCGCAATCTGCTGGACAACGCGCTGCAGTACACGCCGGCAGGCGGCAGCGTCACGGGCCGGGTGCTGCCCGACCCCTTCGGCCAGGTGCTGGTGCTGCAGGTCGAGGACTCCGGCCCCGGCATCCCGCAAGCCGAGCGCGAGCAGATCTTCCAGCCCTTCTATCGGGCGCTGGGCACCGGGGTGGAGGGCACGGGCCTGGGCCTGGCCATCGTGCGCGAGATCGCCCACGGCCACGGGGCCGAGGTGTCGGTGGGTGACGCCTGGCCGCGGCAGACCGCGCCAGACCGGGGACCCGGCGCACTGTTCACGGTGCGCTTTCCGCTGAGCCGGCCAAGCACGGCGACGGGCTGACGGCCCGCTGCCCGGGCGGCGACTCAGCTTTGCATCAGCCGGCGGCTGCGCGCCACCGACATCAGGATGCCCAGGCCCAGGCCGAGGGTGACCATCGCCGTGCCGCCATAGCTGATGAAGGGCAGCGGCACGCCCACCACCGGCAGGATGCCACTGACCATGCCCATGTTGACGAAGGCGTAGGTGAAGAAGCTCAAGGTGAGCGCCCCGGCCAGCAGCCGGGCGAAGACGGTGGGCGCTTCGGCGGCGATGGTCAGGCCACGCAGGATGAGGAAGGCGAAGGCCGCCAGCAGCACCAGCACCCCGACGAAACCGAACTCCTCGCAGTAGGCGGCGAAGATGAAGTCGGTGGTGCGCTCGGGGATGAACTCCAGGTGGGTCTGGGTGCCCTGCATGAAGCCCTTGCCGGTGATGCCCCCCGAGCCGATGGCGATCATGCCCTGCAGGATGTGGAAGCCCTTGCCCAGGGGGTCGCGGGCGGGGTCGAGCAGGGTGCAGACACGGTTCTTCTGGTACTCGCGCAGTCCCGGCCAGTCCACGCCGGCCTGGCAGATCGCCGGCTCGCTGGCCACCAGGGCCACGATGCCGACCACGCCCAGCACCGCCACCGGCACGATGAGCTTCCAGCTCAGGCCGGCGAAGAAGATGACGAACAGACCCGCCGACAGGATGAGCAGCGCAGTGCCCAGATCGGGCTGCTTGATCACCAGGCCCACCGGCACCACCAGAATGGCCGCGGCCACGATGAAGTCGGCAGCACGCAACTGGCCCTCGCGCTTCTGGAACCACCAGGCCAGCATCAGCGGCACGGCGATCTTCAGCATCTCGCTGGGCTGGATGACCACGCCCACGTTGAGCCAGCGCGTGGCGCCCTTCTTGGTGATGCCGAACAGCGCGGTGGCCACCAGCAAGGCCACTCCCAGGGTGTACAGCGGCACCGCCATCGACATCAGCCGCTGCGGCGGCACCTGGGCCACGACGAACAGCACCGCCAGCGCGATGAGCAGGTTGCGGCCGTGGTCGACGAAGCGCGTGCCGTGGTCGAAGCCGGCGGAGTACACCGCCACCAGGCCGATGGCGGCCAGCATGCCGATGGCCACAGCCAGCGGAGCGTCGAAACCCCGGAACACCGGCTCGATGCGCTTCCACAGCGGCGGACGCTGGACGACGGCGGTCATGGCGGTGCCCAGGCCGGCAGCGGCACGTCAGCCGCCTGACGCGGAGTGCCGATCGGCGCGGCCGACTTGCCCATGCGCGTGGCGGCCAGGTCCTCCTCGCTGGGGTACTGGCCGAGCAGCAGGTAGTCGAACACCCGGCGGGCGATGGGGGCGGCGGCCTCGGCGCCGAAGCCGGCGTTCTCCACCACGACCGCCAGCACCACCGTGGGCTCGTCGATGGGCGCGGCGGCGATGTACAGCGAGTGGTCGCGCTTGTGCTCTTCCAGCCGCGCGGCGTTGTACTTCTCGTTCTGGCGGATGCCCACCGCCTGCGCGGTGCCGGTCTTGCCTCCGCTGGCATACGCAGCGCCGGCGAACACCCGGGTGGAGGTGCCCTCCTGCGTGACGGCGTGCAGCGCGCGGCGGATCACCTCCACGTGCTCGGGCTTGAAGGCCAGCGGCTCGCGGGCACCGCGCTCCACCGGTCGGCGCTGGCTGGAGACGGCGTCCTCCACTTGGCGCACCAGGCGCGGCTCGAAGCGCAGCCCGCCCGAGACCAGCGTGGCCGTGGCGTTGGCCAGCTGCAGCATGGTGAAGTTGTTGTAGCCCTGGCCGATGCCCAGCGAGATGGTCTCGCCGGCGTACCAGCGCTGCTGCTCGGGCTTGCGGTAGTAGCGCTTCTTCCACTCGGTGGACGGCAGCACGCCAGTGACCTCGCTTTCCAGGTCGATGCCGGTGCGCTGGCCGAAGCCGAAGGGCGACAGATGCTCGTGCATCAGGTCCACGCCCATCTCGTTGGCCAGCGAGTAGTAGTAGACGTTGCTCGACTTGACGATCGAGCGGTGCATGTCCACAGGCCCCAGGCCCTTGTCGCCATGGCTGCGGAAGACGTGGTTGCCGAAGGTGAAGGTGCCGCCGTCGTTGACGATGGCCGAGGCGCCGCGCTTGCCCGAGGTCAGCGCGGCCATGGCCATGAAGGGCTTGAAGGTCGAGCCCGGTGGGTAGGTGCCGCGCAGCGCCCGGTTGAGCAGGGGCTTGTCGATGGACTCGTTGAGCTCGCGCCAGCTGTCGCTGTCGATGCCGTCGACGAACAGGTTGGGATCGAAGGTGGGCTTGCTGACGAAGGCCAGCACCTCGCCGTTGCGCGGGTCCAGGGCCACCAGGGCGCCGCGCCGCTCGCCGAACATGTCCTCCACCAACGCCTGCAGCCGGATGTCCACCGACAGCACCAGCTTGTCACCCGGCGTGGGCGGGTGGCTCTTCAGCCGGCGCACCGCCCGGCCGCCGGCGCTGGTCTCGACCTCCTCGAAGCCGGTGATGCCGTGCAGCGGGTCCTCGTAGCGCTGCTCCAGCCCGAGCTTGCCGATGTAGGCGGTGCCGCGGTAGTTGCCCTGGCGCTCCTCGGGCCAGTCCTCCATCGCGGCCTTCTCGGCCGGGTTGATGCGGCCGATGTAGCCCAGCAGGTGGCTGCCGGTCTCGCCCAGCGGGTAGTGGCGGAACAGCCGCGCGCGGATGTCCACCCCGGGAAAGCGGAAGCGCTGCGCCAGGAATCGGGCCACCTCCTCGTCGCTGAGCTTGGTGCGGATGGGCAGCGAGTCGGCGCCCTTCATCTCCTCCTGCAGCCGCTTGAAGCGGCGCCGGTCGCGCGGGGCGATCTCCACCACCGTGGCCAGCTCGTCGATCAGGGCCTCGAGGTCGACGCCGCGGCCGGGGGCGATCTCCAGCGTGTAGGCCGAGTAGTTGCTGGCCAGCACCACGCCGTTGCGGTCGACGATCAGGCCGCGGTTGGGCACCACCGGCACCACCGCGATGCGATTGGCCTCGGCCTGCGTGGCCAGCTCGTCGTGGCGCACCACCTGCAGCCAGACCATGCGCGCGGCGATCAGCCCCAGGCCCACCAGCACCGCTGCCGCGGCCACCAGCAGCCGGCCGCGGAAGCGGCGCAGCTCTTGCTCGAGGTTGCGGATCTCGGTCATCGCAGGCACATCACAGCGGGCGGTTCTGGTCGGGGTCGGGCGGGCGGCGCTGCGGCGCCAGCAGCAGCAGCGAGGCCAGCGGCCACAGCAGGGCCTGCGCCAGCGGCGAGAAAACGAGCCCCCAGCCCGGCCACATCCCGCCCACGGCCATACGCACCGCCAGCGACACCCCGGTGGCCAGCACGAACAGCGGCAGCACGTGCAGCGCCTGCTCGGCCAGGCCGAACCAGACCAGCCGGCGGTGGATCATGATGGCCAGGTAGCTCAGCAGGGTGTACGACAGCGCATGCTGGCCGAGCAGCGCACCCTCGTGCACGTCCATCAGCAGGCCGAACAAGAAGGCCACGCCCACGCCAACGCGCCGGGGCTGGTGCACGTTCCAGAACACCAGGGTCAGCGCCAGCAGGTCGGGCAGCGCGGCGTGGCGGCCCAGTGGCAGCAGGTTGACGGCAAAGGCCAGGCCCAGCGACAGCGCGATGAACAGGGGCTTGACCGGCAGCAGCAGCTGGTCATTGCCGCGCGGCATGATCATCTGGACGCTCCCGCAGGCGCCTTGGCCGCCCCGCCCGTGGCCTTGGCCGGCGGACCTGAGGGGTTGGCCCCCGCACCCCCTACCGAAGCGCCCACCGCACCACCAGCCGCCCGCCCCGACGGCCGAGCCGGCAGCTGCGCGGCCACCGGCTCGAGCACCAGCACGTGGCGCACGGCATCCGGCAGCGCGGCCGGCTGCAGCGCGATGCGGGCGAACCCGGCTTCGGCCTGGCGGTCCACCGACGCCACACGGGCCACCGGCAAGCCCGGGGGATAGATGCCGTCCAGCCCGCTGGTGGTGAGCACGTCGCCCGTCTGCACATCGGCATTGCCGGCCATGAAGCGCAGCTCCATGCCCGGGTTGGCGCCGCCGCCCGCGCCACCGAAGGCCGCGCTGCGCTGCTGGGTGCGCGCGTTGATGACGGGGACCACCGCGTCGCGGTCGGTGACGAGCGTCACCTCGGCGCTGAAGGGGGTGAGCCCGGTGACCTGGCCCAGCACACCGGCTTCGTTGATCACCGGCGAGCCGAGCGCCACCCCCTGGCTGGAGCCACGGTCGATGAAGACCTTGCGCGAGTACGGGTCGGCGGCCTCGTACAGCACCTGCGCCGCCTGCGAGCGCACCGTCACCGCCGGGCGCAGCTCGAGCAGGGCGCGCAGGCGTTCGTTCTCGAGCTTCAGCGACTCGGCTCGGGTGGCCTTCTCCGACAGCGCCGCCAGCGACTGGCGGGCCTGCTGCTCGCCCTGCAGCGCGCTTCGCAGGCCCTGCAGGTACTGGCCGCCGCCTTCCCACATCTCCACCGGCACGGCCAGCGCCGACTGCAGCGGCAGCAGCACCGTGCCCAGTGCCGCGCGCAGCGGGCCCACCACGCGAAAGCGCGCGTCGGCCACCATCAGGAACAGCGCCAGCGCCGAGAAGAAGACCAGCTTGGTCAGGGCGGAGGGGCCCTGACGAAAGAACGGCGGCGGGGTGCGGTCGAGCGTCCCCAGCGGCATGGAGGCGGCTTACTCGGAGGTGAAGATGTTGCCCAGGCGCTCCATCCGCTCCAGCGCCATGCCGCAGCCGCGCACCACGCAGGTCAGCGGGTCCTCGGCCACCAGCACCGGCAAGCCGGTCTCCTCGGCCAGCAGGCGGTCCAGATCGCGCAGCAGCGCGCCGCCGCCGGTGAGCATCATCCCGCGTTCGGCGATGTCGGCGCCCAGCTCCGGCGGGGTCTGCTCCAGCGCGTTCTTCACCGCCGAGACGATCTGGTTGAGCGGGTCGGTCAGGGCCTCGAGGATCTCGTTGCTGCTGATCGTGAAGCTGCGCGGCACGCCCTCGGAGAGGTTGCGGCCCTTGACTTCCATCTCGCGCACCTCGCTGCCGGGGAAGGCGCTGCCGATCTGCTTCTTGATGGACTCGGCGGTGGGCTCGCCGATGAGCATGCCGTAGTTGCGGCGGATGTAGTTGATGATGGCTTCGTCGAACTTGTCGCCGCCCACGCGCACGCTGCCCTTGTAGACCATGCCGCCCAGGCTGATGACGCCCACCT
>Ga0315902_10002499_pt1 | contig 28532 bp, 20 predicted proteins | sample LakEriMetagenome_9_FD_203523 | JGI IMG/M metagenome (GOLD analysis project Ga0315902, IMG submission 203523) | Freshwater fungal communities from buoy surface, Lake Erie, Ohio, United States - Buoy 12 MA117 | ecosystem: Environmental > Aquatic > Freshwater > Lake > Lake biofilm | place: USA...
GGTTCGTATTATATGCGGACTGTCCAATGGGAAAACAAAAAGAAAATGGCTGCTAAGTTGGCGGCCATTGCAGGTTGTGGAACCGACGAATTGATCGTCACCCGCAATACAACCGAATCTTTGGATCTGGTGATCGCCGGACAAACTTGGCAATCAGGCGACGAAGCCATTATGGCCATTCAGGACTACGGCGCCATGCTCGATATGTTCGACCAGGTCGCCGAAAGGCATGGAGTAATCTTGAAAAAGATTTCTATACCGAACCATCCGAAATCAGATGAAGAGATCGTATCGCTGTACGAACAAGCGATCACGCCCAAGACCAAGCTGTTGATGGTCTGTCATATGATCAACATAACCGGACAGATCCTACCCATCCGAAAGATCTGCGATATGGCACATGCCAAGGGCGTAAAAGTGATGGTAGATGGCGCACACGCTTTTGCACACATTCAATACAAGATCAGTGAGCTGAACTGCGACTACTACGGGACATCTCTTCATAAATGGATGAGTGTTCCCCTGGGAGCCGGTTTTCTGTATGTCCGTAAAGGGGAGGCACCGAAACTTTGGCCTTTGTTGGGGGACCGCTTACCAAAAGAAGATGTATACCGACTGAACCATACGGGTACACACCCCTGCGCTACCGACCTGACCATCACAGATGCAATCGATTTTTTCAATATGATCGGAGCCGATAAAAAAGAAGCACGCTTGCGCTTTCTGAAAGATTATTGGACTTCTCGCGTAAAAGACAATACGAAAATCATTCTCAATACGCCGCTCGATGCGACCCGTTCTTGCGGTATTGCCAATGTGGGAGTCAAAGGAATGACACCGGGCACACTGGCAAAACGCCTACTGGATGAGCATAAAGTATATACCGTGCCGATTGATTATGCGAATGTTCAAGGTTGTCGTATCACACCAAATGTGTACACCACTACCGAAGAACTCGATCAGTTTGTAAAAGCACTACATGTGTTAAGTGCATGACTTTTAGCAAATCGAACCTAATTCGAACAAAGTAATATTGTAGCGCTATATATAAGTTTTCTCCCCTCAACGTCTTTTTCACATGTCTACTAAAGATGCTCTATCCCTGATTGAATCCGGTAATCGCGTTTTCATTCACGGTAGCGCCCAAACCCCAACCTCTTTTATGCGTGCGTTGGCCGCCGAGGCACCTCGACTGAAAAACGTTGAACTGGTCTTCATCAGTGTTTATGGCGATATGTACATCGATAAACCCGAGTACGCCGACAGTTTTCGGATGAACACCATGTTCGTCTCCGCATCGGTTCGCACTGCCGTCAAAGAAGGTCGCGCTGATTATATTCCTGTATTCCTGAGTGAGATCCCCGAACTGTTCAAGAAAAATATTCTTCCGCTAGATATAGCCGTAGTACAAGTATCCACCCCCGACAAACACGGATATTGTTCACTTGGTGTTTCAGTGGATGTGGCCCGATCCGCTGTCAACACCGCAAAAAAAGTAATTGCCGTCATTAACCCAAATGTACCCCGCACACACGGAGATGGCATGATTCATCTCTCTCGCTTCGCCGCCACGATGGAATCGAACGATCCCTTACACGAAGCCAGCTTCGGCGAAAAAGCAGGCGAAGCCGAGATGCAGATCGGAAAACACATCGCCGGACTCATCGAAGACCGCAGCAGGCTGCAAATGGGCATCGGGGCCATCCCGGATGCGGTATTAAAGTGCTTAGGTAACCACAAAGACCTGGGCGTCCATACCGAAATGTGTAGCGACGGCATCATCGATCTCGTGTTGAATGACGTGATCACCAATCGTTATAAAAAGATCCATCCCAATAAATCGGTCAGCGGGTTTGCACTCGGCAGCAAAAGACTTTATGATTTTTTGGATGACAATCCCGCTTTCGCTTTTCTGGACATCGATTATGTGAACGATCCGCATGTGATCCGCCGCAACCCGCGCGTAGTAGCGATCAACAGCGCGATCGAAGTGGATCTGACCGGACAGGTATGCGCTGATTCAATCGGATTCAGCCAGTATTCGGGAGTTGGCGGACAAATGGATTTTATCCGTGGTGCTTCATTGAGCGAAGGCGGTAAACCCATCATCGCCATCGCTTCCCGCACGGCGAAAGGTGTATCGAGGATCGTTCCTTGTCTGAAACCCGGCGCCGGTGTGGTTACGACGCGTGCGCACATTCATTATGTAGTGACCGAATACGGCGTAGCTAATCTATATGGTAAAAATCTCAGCCAGCGCGCCAAAGCCCTGATCGAAATCGCGCACCCCGACGATCGGGAAGCACTGGAAAAAGCCAGTTGGGAGCGGTTTCATCACTGATAGATCAATCAGCATATGCTGACGCGATTTGCGCTCCGAGGGCCGCATTGGACCGGATCAACGCAATATTCGCCTCGAGACTTTCACCGGATGTGTGATCGGCAATATACTTGAGTAAAAACGGCGTGACTTCTTTTCCACTTACACCCGCGTGTTCCGCTGCTGTCAAGGCCTCTTGAATATGCGATTCCATTTCGTTCCTATCGATGGAAGCTTCCTTTGACAAAGGATTAGCGATCAATACAGATCCCTTCAATCCCATCGACCATTTCGCTTGCAGCATTTCGGCGATCGAAGCAGGATCATCCAAGCGAAGCGGCGACTTAAATCCGCTTTCGTGAGAATAAAAACTGGGAAATTCATCCGATCCGAACGTTACCACAGGAATACCTAATGTTTCCAAATATTCCAGCGTGAGTCCGATATCCAAAATCGATTTTACACCGGCCGAAACGATCGCCACATCCGTCTGTGCCATTTCAGTTAGATCCGCCGATATATCCATCGTGCGCTCAGCTCCTCGATGAACCCCTCCAATACCGCCCGTCACAAATACTTTTATGCCGGCCATCGAAGCGATCCGCATCGTAGCAGCGACTGTAGTAGCACCCAACAATTTTTGTGATACCACATAAGGAAGATCGCGCAGGCTCACCTTCCATACATCTTTGGATTGACCAAAGATCTCGATCTGTTCGCGACTCATTCCTACCACACATTTTCCATCCATCACGCCAATGGTAGCCGGCACTGCACCATGGTCACGTACGATCTGCTCGACCGATAAGGCCGTCTCCACATTTTTCGGATAAGGCATGCCATGTGAAATGATGGTCGACTCCAATGCTACCACGGGCTTATTCGAGCGAAGCGCTTGTTCGACTTCGGGATATATCTGAAGATATGCATTCATGATTTCGGAAAATAATGGTCGACACGACTCAATAATGTTTGCTGATCCAAATGCGTGGCAATAGCTCCATTCACTTGCAGGATCTCTGCCGATAAACTATGCGCCATCCGCATACAATCAATATCGGACCAGCCCAGATGCTTACCCAATAAAAATCCTGATAAGGATCCATCGCCTGCGCCGGTGCAGTCGACTACTTCGATCGAGGGCGCATGCAGGTTGGTTACTTTTTCTTTCGAGTACAGGGCGGATCCGTTCTTACCATTGTGCAGCCAAATATGTTGAACACCGCGATTCAGTAATTCTTCGACTTGATGCGGAATCAAGGTTGACTCTGTTGTGCACAATACGGGAAGTTCATCCTCATTGGGTGTAAGCAGATATAATCCTTTCAGATCGGCTCCCTTGAATTTTCGGGCAGGCGGAACGGAAACAGGTTCGAGAATAAAAGGAATATTCGTCTCTCGACTGAAACGGACCAGCCATTCGCCTGTATCGACACGAATGTTGGCATCCGCCAATAAATAAGATGCGGTAAGTAATAGATCTCTATTCTTTTCCAGATGTTCAGGTGTGATCAGGTGATTGGCCGCATTGGTGAGAAAGGCGGAGAATAGTGATCCGTCCGGATTCAGAATGCCGGTATATTTTCCATTGAGGCCATCTTTCGTTATGATGGCATCGAGTCCTACCCCGGCGGCCCGGCATACCTGTTTGATCCAGTCGCCGTCACTGTCGCTTCCTACGGCTGTTATCAATTGCACCGGTACATCCAGAAGTGCCAATTGATGAGCGATGTTACGGGCAACGCCTCCGGCAGTTTTGGTGACGGTGGCATCGTTTGTGGTGGCTAACAATAATTCATCGGTGGCGTGAAATAGCTCGTCAACGAGCGCGGCACCAATGCAAATGACGGGGCGGGGAGACATTCGCCAAAAATAGAGTAATTATCAGGATGCATATCGACCTAAAAAGACAAAAAAAAGCCCCGTAGAAACGGGGCCTTATAATGCATACCAAACTATCAATTAAAAGAATATCGAACACCGAATTGGATCTGCCAACGAGAAGCTTGGCTGGTACTGTTTTGGAAAGTACTGGTCAATGGAATCTGGTTGGTAGCATCCAGATACGGGAAGCTGAATACCGGTTTTCCAGCATTTACACCGGTTGTTTCAACGCGCTTGAAGTTCAAGAGCTGAGTCCGGTTTGTGATACGAGAAATACCCCAGTTCTTGTTGAGCAGATTACCCACATTGAAAATGTCAAGGCTAAACCGAATGGTGTGTACATTCTTACCCACTTTCTGTTGGATCTCCTGGGCAATGTTCATGTCCAGTCGGCGATAGAAGGGGAGCAAAAGACCATTGCGCTCTGCATATTGACCCCGACGTGCGCTCAGGTAAGGATCTTGATTGATATAGGTGTTCAATTGACCCCAAATCACAGCAGCTGTACGCGTATCGGTACCGCTTACTCCCTCCAGAACGATGTCGTTGGCATCTTTCGGGATGTAGATCAAGTCGTTTGCAGTGAGTCCGTCGTTATTAAGGTCACCATTGTACGTATAGCTTCCGGTTCCGCCATTAGCCGCTTCAAACGTGAATCCAACTGATGTAGCGAAACGCTTAGCGTACTCGAAGCGATAATAGGTCGCTGCGATCACGCGGTGAGGCTGATAGAAATTTGAATAAGAAACCGCTTCGTCGTTGGGGTCTCCATTCACAGTACGATCACGCCAGATCGACTGAGCGATGGATCCACCGTCGTTAACCGAACGGCTGTCTCCATAGCTATAAGCCAACATGGTATACAGGTTTTTCACATTACGCTGTAATTGCAGGGTCAAATTATAAGTATAGCCTTTGTTAGTGTTATTCATCAGAATGGCATCGCTGATGTTGGGATTGCTGGCTGTAGCACCGCCCGCTCCACTATAGATTCTGGTGGCGTTGTAGCGTATCCGCTTATCTGATCCCACCAAAGCAGTTCCCAGTGAAGGAAGGTTGATGTTTTGATGATAAACAGCATTGAGGTCTTTACCAAAAATACCTTCCAAAGTAGCTACTATACCAGCCGGGAGCTTATAGTCGACAGCAAGATTAGTACGGAGCAATTGAGGAAATTTGAAATCATTAGCTGATATAGCCAGATTATAGCTGGTATTAGCAGCACCGTTCGAAGGGCGGTATGCATCAACATTGGAGTTGAAAATAACACCTGTGGTCTGTACAAACGAACCAAAATCAACTCCGTTGTTGCTGGCCTGATTGCTTACCCAAACGAATGGGGGAGGACCTGAGAAAATACCTACACCACCGCGAACCTGGGCAGATTTATCACCCTTTACATCCCAGTTGAATCCAACTCGAGGCGACCAGAGAACGCTGTTTTTAGGCGGCTTGCCAGTCTGAATGCGAACGCCATTACGGTAAGTGAGTGCATCAGCATTTGTATTGGCAATGAAGTTTTGCTTGAAGATCGGTATATCTGCACGCAGACCATAAGTCAACGTGAAGTTCTTGTTCACCGACCATTTGTCTTGAGCAAAGAAACCAAGCTGTAATACAGCTACATCCGCATATGGAAATTCGCCATTGCGTCTGGCTGAGTAGCGGAGCTCATAACGAGTAGCCGAGGCTGCTGAGTTATTCACGCTGTTATAAAAATCATTCAGACTCGCGAAACGGTAAGCACCATAGTAGTTAGGAGCAAATCCGTTGCGGAATTTGTTATACGTATTCTGTGTTCCGAAAGTAAGGGTGTGCGTTCCTTTGTAGATTGTAAAGATGTCATTCAACTGCCAAGTATCCGTGTTCAACTTGTTGAATGCAGTAAAGGGCTCATATCCGAATGAGGTAAAGGCCAATCCGGCGCCGTTCTCAATGTCAACCAATGGGAAAATACCACCCGGGCTGCTGCGGAAGTCGCGAAGTTGATTAAATCCAACCTGAAGCTTGTTCGACATTTTATTGCTAATGCGGCTGTTCAACTCACCAATTACGATGTTGAAATTATTATTAATGATATAAGAAGAAGAGAAGAACGGCATCGCAGTCAGACTCGGCTGACGGTTGTTACCTGGAGCACCGCTGTTGCTGGGAGGAACATTACGATAAGACTTAAGGTAATAATAGTTCAGGTTGAAGGTGTGTTTGGGACTGATGTTGTAGTCAAAGCGAACTGCAACTTTATCGCTGTACGTATCATACGTATAATTGTCGTAAGCGCCGGTCTCGTATCCAAACTTGGTTTTCAAGAACGTAGAAAGTGCATCGAGATCCTCTGCTTTCGCTTGAGAGATTCCTACACCGCTGCTACCGTTACGGCTAGCCACCAGCGATGTGGCAGGCTGACTAACGCGCTCCTGTTCACCACTGATGAAAAAGAAGAGTTTGCTTTTGATGATCGGACCGCCTACAGAAAGTCCGCGGTTAGCAAAATCAAATTGTTGTTTGGCAACTTTGGCCGTTCCAACATTCAAACCGGTCAATCCCGGACTCTTCACAAAATTATAGACCGTAGCCTTGATCTGATTGGTACCGCTCTTGGTTACCGAGTTGATACCGGCACCAGTGAATCCACCCAATGTCACATCATAGGGAGCGATGTTTACCTGGATTTGATCCAACGCATCTATACTGATGGGCTGTGAGTTGGTTTGTCCACCCAAACCAGCAGCCAATCCGAAAGTGTTATTGAAAGAAGCACCGTTTACGGTCAAGTTGTTGTACGAGTTTGCGCGACCTCCAAAACTGCTGGTTCCATAAGTAGCGTTGCTATTTGCCGTGGGCGTCAAACGAGTCAAGTCGTTGATACTACGATTGATGGTAGGCAGGCGCTCGATCTGCTGACGATTCACCACTTCGGCAGAACCGGTACGAGAGCGATTGAATACTTTATCAGACTTGGAAACCGTCAACAGTACATCCTGCATGGTTGTGGAGGCTTCAATCAAAGTGAAATCAACTTTGTAAGCTTGACCGATCAACAGCGTAATGTCATCACGCTTGAGGTTCTGATAGCCTACATAGGTAGCATTAACCTCGTAAGGACCACCTACGCGGAGGTTGGCGAGGTTAAAACGACCGTCTTTACGACTGGTAGTAACATACTTTGATCCGGTAGGCGTATGGATAGCGGTGACAGAGGCACCAACCAAGCCATTTCCTTTCGAATCGGTCACGATCCCTTGGATCTCTGCCGTGGTTTCCTGTGCGGAAACACCAAACGACATCATGACCAAAAGGATCAAACTTAAAAATTTTACGCGCATGTGTTTGATTTTGCGCGCAAGTTGAATAATGATTTATTTTCTGCCAATTAAACGGCGAGAAGATTCTGTTACGTACATCAATGATAATGTTTTAATAATGGAATGATAACACAGACACTTGAACTAAATTCCATTTTTCAATTTATTAACGGATCAACATCACCGACCCCTTCTCTGTCCGCGTCGGTGCATTTCGTAACATCAACTCAGCTGTCCATATATATATACCTGGGTCAGCAGTGATTCCTTTGATGGTTCCATTCCAGCGTTGCGTCGGATCAGCAGTTGTGAAAATAACCTGGCCCCAGCGATTGTAAACCGACAATCGATACGAAACAATCGAACCCAATCCACCTAGCACCCCGAAGGCATCATTCTTTCCATCTCGATTAGGGGTGAAGCCGGAAGGAAAACGGATTTCGCCGCAGTTGTTATCGACAACGACGAGCGCTGTGTCGGTAACAGGACAAGCACCGGGCGCAGAAATCCGAACCAAATAAATACCACTGGAGAGATCAGAGGCGATCGATGTAAGCTGCGCCGGTATCGTGTTCCAGTTATAAAAAATCGGTCCACTCGCTCCCTGCACCAGCGCTTCTGCCTGTCCGCCCTGATCGGTCACGCAATCGGCCGGCTTTTTCTGAACCGCATTTACCCGAAGAATGGTAATATCCTTCGTGGTGGTTGAGGGAGCATTATTCGGTCCGACCGCAGTCAATTTGATCGTATAGGTACCAGGCGCACTGAATACATGACGCGGATTCTTCAGTGTACTGGTATTGTTTGTACCCGATGCCAGATCGCCGAAACCCCAGTTGTACTGCTGCGGACAAGGCAATGAACGGTCGATAAAATCAACGGTGTCTCCAGCCACACACACGATATCAAAATCGGCCTGGTTAGGAGGCGCTTCTCCCAAATAGAAATCATCGATGGCAAGCCCATCGAAATTATTACAGATCGTTCCCGCCCCGAATATGAATCGGAATATCACACGCGATTGTCCGGCCAACACGGGTAATGTTTGTTTAGCGCGCACCCATCCCCCGCTGCCATTGCCACCGCGACAACTTCCGGAAACGGATTGCGTAGTACCCGACCAACCATCGCGCTGTGTGGTAAGTGCAGACAAATAAGTAATGGGTGATTGATTATACCAATTCTCATTCAGGCAATTTTTCGGTCCGCTGGCAGCACCGGCGGTCGTCCACGTAGTACCTTGATCCAGCGAATACTGAATCGATGCCCCATCGAACTGTTGCTCCGTATCCCAAAAGATCATGAATTCGACGTAAGGATTTTGAATGGTGCTCATATCGAAACAGGGAGAACGTAGCCATGATGCCTCAGCGGGTGCATAGCCTGTACCGGTAAGTCCGCCTGTTACCCAGCAACGATTTCCTTCTCCCGCCGATCGGATCACGGCTTTATTGGGTGTACCCCAGGCCCAGTTGTTACCGGTTCCACCTGAAGTCCAGGATCCATTGGTTGATTCAAATCCCTCCCGATAGGGAAAGGCTGTGATCGGCAACGTGCACTGTGATGACGCTTTCAAAAAAGAAAGGGAAAAGAAGCAATAGAGTATGATTCGATTGAAAAGCATTGGCTGAAAGGGCAAAATTATTCCCATTCACTGGATTTGCATGATAAAATGTGAATAGCGGTTGTATAATCTATTTATTTCTATCCGCGCGCCTATGTGTATTTATATATACCTTACATCTACTAACCCAAATGCACCTAACAGACGAATACGATATCGTTTGCTCCTATCCCGGCTTCGAAGTGCGGCTCCATTCCAGCAGTCAGCAACAGGGACTATTCGCAACACGCTCCTTCAGCCGAGAGGAGCGACTCATAGAATTCTCTATTCGATCTATTCTGAGCAGTCCCACCTATCTCACCGTCCAAATCGGAGAAAATGAACATTTCGAGTTCGAACCCGATCACCTGAAATACCTCAATCACAGTTGTGATCCGAATGTTTTCATCGATCTGGAAAATCTGACACTGGTGGCGATCAAAGCTATTGTTACGGGAGATGAGCTTCGGTTCTTTTATCCATCCACCGAATGGAAAATGGACCAACCCTTCGATTGTCAGTGTGGATGGTCAAATTGTTTGGGAACCATAGCCGGTGCACAATCATTGTCCGGATACCAGCTTGCCGAATACAAACTCAGTCCCTATATCAAGCAAAAGCTCAACCTACTCAACTAACTCCGTTATTCAAACGCTCAACCCTTTTCATATCTGGGTATTAGCCCCGCAGTTGGAATCCGACGATCCCAACCTGTCCTATTATTACGATTTCACCCAGTCCATTCAGGAATACACCAAAGTGTTTGCTGAATTGGGACTATCGTGGACCTGGCAACCCGTTACCCTACAAAATTTCCGAGAGGTGTTGACCAACATCGCCACCTCCGATACCAAGCCACTGGTCTTGAATCTTTGCGACGGCGATGAGGTGAATGGAGCGCCCGGCGTGTCGGTGATACTGGAAATGGATCGATTGGGATTGACCTATACCGGATCAGATGAGCATTTCTATCGAATCACCACGTCGAAGATCCCGATGAAAATGGCATTCGATAAATTCGGCGTATCTACAGCCAACTGGCGGGTGATCACCGAAAAGAAGGGTACCCTGAAAGGATTGGGCAAACGGATCGGACTTCCCATGATCATCAAACCCGCGGTTTCAGGCGGGAGCATGGGTGTGACCGTAAAAAATGTGGTCAATACCGAAGCCGAGCTGATCGCCCGGGTGGAAGAGATCCGGAACGGCTATCGCGGATGGAATCTGTTGGCAGACGGATTATTCGTTGAGCAATTCATTGCCGGCCCCGAATACACCACCTTCATCACCGGATCAGCCGACGACCCCGAACATTGTGTGGTTTACGAGCCAGTTCAGCGGGTTTTTCATGAATCACTCCCCGAAACGGAGAAGTTTTTGTCCTTCGACCGCCTCTGGGAGATCTATGAAGATGAAACCCCAATGCCCGAGCAGGCTAACTTTTACGAATACACTACGGCTCCGAAGGAACTGATCCCCGCCATTAAAGCGCTTAGCCTCGAAGGGTATAAGGCGTGTGGCGGAAAAGGTTATACCCGGATCGATATCCGACAAGATTCCAAGACGGGTAATTTATACATGCTGGAAGCGAATGCTCAATGCGGACTCAGCGAGGATGAAAACTATACTTCGATCGGTGCCATCATCAAAATCTCCGGTGTATCCTTTACGCAGGTGATCAAATCGATCTTGCTGGATGCGATCCGGCGAAGTGAACGCCCCAAGACGAAAAAGCGTTCCACCAAATCAGTCGCTAATAAGTCGACTCAATTGGTCAAATAACACCGGCATTATACTATTTTCGAAATCATGAAGGTTTGTGTCTTGCAGCCGGACTATTCCACCTCAGGGGTCGATTATCAGAACTACGATCCCCCGAGAGATCTGTCGCGTTTTCTACCCGGCGACGAGGTGCATCACGTTTCATTGAATAAGCTGACCACTTACAAACAACTTCGCGATCTCAGCAAACAGAAATTCGATGTATTCGTCAATCTCTGTGAAGGATATCTCGAGTGGGAAGTACCCAGCATCGATGTGATCCATACGCTTGAGTTGTTAGACCTTCCGTTCACCGGTCCATCTTCCAAACTTTACGACCCCACCAAAGAGCTGATGAAATACGTGGCTTATTGCGTAGGTGTCAATACACCCGGCTATGTGCGCATTGAAAAACCGGAAGACGTAAAAACTGCTTCGCAATTATTGAAGTATCCGCTGTTCGTGAAACCCGCGAAGGCCGGTGACAGTTTGGGCATCGATGAACACTCAAAGGTTTCGAATGAATTAGAGTTGTTGCAGAAAGTGAATGAGATCATTGAAGAATATGGTCCGCTTTTGGTCGAAGAATACATCGACGGCCGCGAGTTTACTGTCCTAGTCGCGGCTAATGCGGATGGAAAAACCTGTACAGCCTTCAAGCCAGTGGAATATATTTTCCCCGAGGGGCGTTCATTCAAAACTTACGCACTCAAAACATCTGAGTTGCATCCAGATGCGAACATCCCCTGCAACGACCCGGTGCTTGAAAAAAATCTCCGCGAAGCGGCGAAAAAAATTTTTCTGGGCTTTCAGGGGGTTGGCTACTCGCGACTTGATTTTCGAGTGGATGCAAGCGGTAAGATTTATTTTCTTGAAATCAACTTTACTTGTTCGGTATTTTATCAGGATGGATACGAGGGTTCGGCCGATTTCATTTTGAAATTCGATGGAATCGGTCAGGCTGGTTTTTTGAAACATATGATCGCCGAGGGCGTTGCGCGTCATCAGCGTAAAAAGAAATGCTACGAAATGCGTGGCAACTCGATCGCAGGTTACGGGATCTATGCGGCCCGTGACATTGCAAAAGACGAAGTAGTGTTCAAGGGAGAAGGTCGCTCACAGCGCATCATTACCAAGCGGCACGTGGAGAAATACTGGAACGAAGAAGAGAAGTTGGACTTCCGTCGCTATGCCTATCCGATCAGCGAAGAGGTATTTATTTTATGGGATGAAGAACCATCCGAGTGGGCGCCGCAGAATCACTCCTGCGAAGCAAATACATCTTTCGACGGACTGGATGTTCGTGCGCTTCGTGATGTGAAATCCGGCGAAGAACTCACACTTGATTACGCCCATTTTTTGGACCACAATATGGAACCGTTTGAATGCCGGTGCGGCACGTCGAATTGTAAAAAACTGATCAGCGGGCCGGAAGCGAATTCGTTGAACTTACGGGAGCAGGGTTTACGAGAGAAGTAGTATCTATCTATTTTCCAAAACAGCTATATGATTGGGCAAATATTCTTCGCGAATCTGCCAAACGATGAAATAATTTATATCTGACTTAAACTCTTCGCATGTCAGACCTTTAGTATACTCAAGTATATTTTTTGCAGATTCAACAATGTCCTGGATGAGCAGATCGGAGGCGCGTTTCTACGAAATATATTTTAATGTGTTGATTTTCATTTGGTTGAAATCAATTCACAAAACAATAATCCCGCCCGCGACCCCAACTCGTTAAATTTGCATTCACTACCCCATGCGGTTAAACACGAGGCCTCTCCCTAAGTCTCAACTCCGCTACCCATTGCGTTCTACTTACTGACCTTAGCCCTTCACCTTCGGAAACGGACCCGTCCGTCCCGATCAACATATATTATTATGTCACGCCTTGCCGCCCTGAGTCAACTGATCCTGCAGCACCGATACCGGCTGGGATTCACCTATTTCCTGTTTCTCATCGAAACGGCCGGTAACCTGCTCCGTCCCCTTTTTCTCGGTATGGCCGTGAACGACTTGATCAAAGGCTCCTACTCCGGACTGATCTGGCTTTGCGTGGTGCATCTGGTTTGGTTAGTGATCGGAACCATCCGTCATCGACTCGACACCCGAACTTACTCAGCCATTTACACCTCCATGGTGACACGCTTTCTCGCGCGTCGCTATCAACAAGGTGAAGTATCCAAACTCAGTGCCCACTCCACCCTCGCTCGTGAACTGGTCGACTTTCTGGAATTCGACATGGTATATGTAATGGAAGCTGTCTATAATATTTTCGGATCGTTGATCTTGCTATTCTTCTACGACACCTCTGTCGTATTAGTTTGTTTGAGCATTTTATTGCCGGTATCAATCATCAGTTATTCCTATGGCCGACGCATGCGCAAACTGAATCGCATGAAGAACGATGAATTGGAAAAACAAGTCGATGTGATCTCGAGCGGTAACGGACATATGATCCGTCAGCATTACGACAACCTCCGCAAATGGCAGGTGCGCATCAGCGATCAGGAAGCTTGGAACTTCGGGATCATGGAATTATTGGTGATGGTCGTGATCGGTTTATCAGTTCTGATCACTAATAAAACCATGGGCTCGGAAATGGAAGCCGGAAGTTTGATCGGAATCTATAGTTACATACAACGATTCGTAAGCGGAATGGATACGATCCCGTATACAGTACAACGATTATCGTCACTGAAAGACATCCTGTTCCGAATGCGTTTGCAGGAAGAAGATCTACAAACACCTCCGCTGCGCGAAGTAGCCTAATTAAAATTCTGCAGAACCCGGTGTACGGGGGAAAGCGATCACGTCGCGGATATTCGACATACCGGTGACGAACTGAACCATTCGCTCAAATCCCAATCCGAATCCGGCATGCGGGACCGTTCCGAAACGACGCGTATCCAGATACCACCACAATTCCTCTTCGGGAATGTGCATCTCTTTCATGCGTGCCGTCAAACGATCGAGGCGCTCTTCGCGTTGTGATCCACCAACGATCTCGCCGATGCCTGGCGCCAGAATATCCATCGCCGCTACAGTCTTTCCATCCTCGTTCTGCCGCATGTAAAATGCTTTGATGGCAGCGGGATAATTGGAAAGGATCACCGGCTTCTTGAAATGTTTCTCGACCAGATAGCGTTCGTGTTCACTTTGCAGATCCATGCCCCAACCCGTGATCTCGTATTGGAATTTCTTTTTCTTGTTGTGGTTGCTCTCGCGTAAAATATCAATCGCCTCAGTGTAGGTAATCCGCTCGAATTGATTGTTCAACACGAATTCCAGTTTCTCGATGAGTCCGAGTTCGCTTCGCTTGTCCTGCGGCAATTGTTTTTCTTCATCTGCCAGTCGCGTTGCCAGAAACTCGAGGTCTTCGCGATTATTTTCCATCGCGTAGCGAATGATGTATTGGATGAACTCTTCCGCAAGGTTCATGTTGTCTTCCAGATCACAGAATGCCATCTCGGGTTCGATCATCCAGAATTCCGCGAGGTGACGAGCGGTGTTGCTGTTCTCGGCGCGGAACGTGGGGCCGAACGTATAGATCTCTCCGAAAGCGGTAGCTCCGAGTTCTCCTTCGAGTTGTCCGCTTACGGTTAAGTTCGTAGATCGACCGAAGAAATCTTCTTTATAGTTGATGGATCCGTCTTCGTTTTTCGGCGCGGTTCCATCCATCGGCAAGGTTGTTACCCTAAACATCTCACCGGCTCCTTCCGCATCACTGGCTGTGATGATCGGCGTGTGCATGTACACGAATCCTTTCTCGTTGAAAAATTTATGAACCGCAAACGCGAGTGCATGTCGAACGCGAAAGACGGCCCCGAAGGTGTTGGTGCGAAAACGCAAGTGTGCTTTTTCGCGTAAAAATTCCAGGCTGTGTTTTTTGGGTTGCAGCGGATATTTTTCGGCATCGCTGTCGCCAAGTATTTCGATAGCAGTTGCCTTGAGATCCATTTTTTGTCCCTTACCCAACGACGGTTCGATCACACCCGTCACTTTGAGAGACGCAGATGTGGTGATGCGCTTTAATAATGCGTCGTCGAATTTGCCGAGCTCCACCACCACCTGAATATTGGTATTGGTGCTTCCGTCATTGAGGGCAATGAACTGGTTGTTTCGGAAGGTGCGTACCCAGCCCATCACGGTGACGGACTGTCCGTTCGGTTCGAGCTTCAGGAGCTCACTGACTTTGATGCGTTGGTTGAACATAATGAAGCGTAAAGATACTGAAGGCGAGTGGGTTGTGAAATCCGCAAGCGGATCGGGTAACATTTTGGTAACCATCCGTTCATATTCCGGTAAGGTGCGATCGATAATCTTGCCCAAATTTTTTAGGATGAAAAACCAGTTTCTTTTGGTCCTTTTGGCTTGCGGTATGGTACTGATGGGTTGTCAGAAAACCGATTTGTCGCCCGCCAGCACCGAACAAGCCTCCAGCTTTGTGGAGATTGGAACCATCGACATAGGCGATGTGGGTGCCGCAGAGATCTCTGCCTATGACCCGATCTCACAGCGCTTGTTTGCTGTTAATAATGGTTCAGTGAATAAGATCGACGTGATCGATCTTTCCAATCCGGCTAACCCCACACTGATCAGCTCCATTCCTATTTCAGGATTCGGCGGATTTGCCAACAGTGTAGCCGTTTCCAACGGTCGCCTCGCGATCGCCATTGAAGCGGCCGTCAAACAAAACCCTGGTAAAGTCGCAATCTTCGATACCCGCAAATTGGTAGAGATCAAGTCGGTAACCGTGGGAGCACTGCCCGACATGGTCTGCTTTTCACCCGACGGGAACTGGATTCTGACGGCTGACGAAGGAGAACCCTCTAACGACTACCAGATCGATCCGCCTGGTACCATATCTATAATAGATGTTCGAAACGGATTTCAGGTTACCACGCTAGGTTTCAAATCCTTCATTACTCAACGAGCTGCTTTAGTGGCCAAAGGGATGCGGGTGTTCGGACCAAACGGTGATTTTGAAAAAGATATCGAACCCGAATACATCACCGTATCGGACGATTCCAAAACTGCTTATGTAACCCTGCAAGAAAACAATGCGATCGCCAAAGTGGATATCGCCACCAAGACCATCACCAACATTCTTCCTCTTGGGTATATGGATTTCAGCAAACCCGGATTCGAGGCGGATTTCAGCGACCGCGACAACCAAATTGCCTTCAATAGCTGGCCGGTACGCGGACTCTATCTTCCCGACGCCATTGCATCCATGCAATATGAGGGTGAAACCTATCTGTTCACCGCAAATGAAGGTGATGCACGTGAATATTCAGTTTTTACTGAAGTAAAACGTGTAAAGGATCTTCGTTTGGATGCTACAGCATTCCCCAACGGAAACACATTAAAAACCGATGCACAACTCGGACGATTGAATGTTACGACAACATTGGGCGATACGGATTTCGATGGTGACTTCGACGCCCTGTATTCACTGAACTCCCGCTCTTTCAGTGTATGGAGCGGCACCACCGGAAATCAGATTTTCGACAGTAAAAACGAACTCGATAAAAAATGCAATCTCTGGTTCACGTATGACGATGGCCGAAGCGACGACAAAGGATCAGAACCCGAGTCTGTAGTGCTGGGTACTGTTGGCAAGAAAAAAATCCTTTTCGTGGGTTTGGAACGCTCAGACGCTGTAGCGGTTTATGATGTCACCGACCCAACAAAACCAAACTATATTAAACTCCTGGCCAGCGGTGATGCACCAGAGGGACTACTCTTCATCAAACCCGAGGATAATAAAATGGGTCGTAGCTTACTCGTAGTAAGCAGCGAAAACGATGGGGTGATCAAGATTTTCAGCACTAAATGATGTTTTTGATTTGAAATTCAATTAGATACGTGTTTTGTTCAGTCCCGCTTCGGCGGGACTTTTTTTGGCTTTTACCGGATACCCACCGGTAGCAGGTGAATATTATGGGCCTTGCCCTATATTTGCTATCGGAAAGCAATCAATCTTCTCGCTTTCCTCCACTCACCAATCTTTTTCAATTCTTAAGTCGGGTCTCGGAAATTTTGTTGAACCCCATCCCTTTATTCATTATGACCCCTCGCCAGTAACGGCGGGTTTATCCCGGAGTTGACCCAGCCGGAGCACCCAATCAGCATTAAATAATATCAGAAAGCGTCACATGAATCCCAAAAAAGAGAAAATGCCTGCTAAAAAAGATGAAAAAGCGCCCGTAAAACGCGGTCGCCCGCGTAAAGCAGAAGCTGCGCCCGATGAAATTTCAGCAGAAAATAGTGCCCCTCAGGCTTCAGTAGCACCTGCTCCGGCAGATGCGGAAGCTCAAATGCGACTGGCTTCAGCCATTCTGCAAGAATCCGATGAGCAACAACAATCACAACAACAAGAATCAGCCCCTCAACAAGGTGGATACCGTCCCCAATTTCAGCCCCGCCGCGACCACCCGAACTTCAATGTAGAGTTCGACGGGTTGATACAAGCAGAAGGAGTATTGGAAATGATGCCCGACGGTTATGGGTTCCTTCGTTCCTCCGACTATAATTATCTCTCCTCACCCGATGATGTATATGTTGCTCCGCAACAGATCAAACAACTGGCCATCAAAACCGGCGACACGCTGGTTGGAATGGTACGCCCTCCGCGGGAAGGGGAAAAATATTTTGCGCTGGTAAAAACCGAAACGATCAATGGTAAGCGGCCGGAAGAAGTTCGCGATCGTGTTCCCTTCGATTACCTAACGCCGCTTTTTCCATTCGAAAAGATGAATCTGTTCACCACTCCGAGTGATTATTCTACCCGGATCATGGACCTGTTCACGCCGATCGGTAAGGGGCAACGTGGACTCATCGTGGCTCAACCCAAAACCGGTAAGACCATGTTGCTGAAAGCAGTGGCCAATGCCATTGCCGCAAACCATCCGGAGTGTTATCTGATGGTGGTACTTGTAGATGAGCGTCCGGAAGAGGTGACTGATATGGAGCGCAGCGTACGTGCCGAAGTGATCGCCTCCACCTTTGATGAACCGGCAGAGAAACACGTGAAAGTATCCACCATGGCCTTGCAAAAAGCAAAACGTCTGGTAGAATGCGGACACGATGTGGTTATTCTGCTTGATTCCATCACGCGTCTCGCGCGTGCACACAACACCGTCGCCCCCGCCTCCGGAAAAGTATTGTCGGGTGGTGTGGAAGCGAATGCCATGCAAAAACCAAAACAATTCTTCGGTGCCGCTCGTAAGATCGAAAACGGCGGATCACTCACCATCATCGCTACCGCACTTGTTGATACAGGAAGTAAAATGGATGAGGTGATCTTCGAGGAATTCAAGGGAACCGGTAACATGGAATTACAGCTCGACCGTAAACTGGCCAATAAGCGTATCTATCCGGCCATCGACCTTACATCTTCTTCCACTCGTCGCGACGATCTATTGCTCGACAAGGATGCGTTGCAGCGCATGAATCTGCTCCGCGTTTACCTGACCGACATGAATACGGAAGAAGCCATGCGCGAATTACAAAACCGTATGAAGGGCACCAAGAGCAACGAAGAGTTTTTGGCTTCTATGAATCGATAATTCGGATCGGAAATAATAATAAGACCCAGACGGTGCGAAAGCGATCGTCTGGGTTTTTTCTTGCCCACGAATCAAACTACCTTCACCGCAGATGGCTGTTCGTCCGATCGATATTGATACATTTTTAGACCTCCGAGAAACACATCCAGTATTGGATGTACGTAGTCCGGGTGAATACCAACACGCACACATTCCCGGCGCTCATTCTTTTCCGCTTTTTGATGATGAGGAAAGAAAACAAGTGGGCACCGCTTACAAACAAGAAAGCCGGGAACTGGCGATCAAGATCGGACTTGATTATTTCGGTCCGAAAATGCGCGCATTGGTGGAACAAGCGGAATCCATCTCTGCACAGTCGGGTTCTCGAACGCTGCTCGTTCATTGCTGGCGCGGTGGCATGCGAAGCGGCGCCTTGGCTTGGCTATTGGATATTTACGGATTTCAAGTTCATACACTCATCGGGGGATACAAAAGTTTTCGGCGCTGGTCTTTAGCACAGTTTGAAAAAGAATATCCGCTACAATTGATCGGTGGCTACACCGGTTCCGGAAAAACGGACCTGCTTGAAGCATTAAAAAATAAGAAGGAAACGATACTTGATCTCGAGGGCTTAGCTCATCACAAAGGGTCGGCATTTGGAAATATCGGTCTGCCCGAACAACCCTCTCAAGAACATTTTGAAAATAAACTTGCACTCGCCCTCCTAAAGGCAGCAGCAGAGCAAACCGCGCGAATTTGGGTCGAAGACGAATCACAAAGGATCGGTCGCGTAAACATTCCGGGAGTGTTCTGGGAACACATGCGTCGGTCATCTGTTTACTTTCTTGATATCCCATTCGAAAAAAGACTCGCCTATATTGTTCAGGGATATGGATCGCTTGATGTTCAACGACTCTGTGATGCCACCGATCGTATTCGAAAAAAACTGGGAGATAAGAATGCAACGGAAGCGATCGCCTTTTTACAAAACGGACAGATCACGGAGGCCTTTGACATTCTGTTGAGCTACTACGATAAGATGTACAAAAAATCATTGTTAAACCGCGAGCAGGCCGAGAAGCTGATCCAAAACATTGAAGCTACTGCTGTTCACGAAGAAAACGCCGAACTTTTATTGAAGACTTCTACACTATGAGTCAACTTCCGGAAACACCGCTAACATCATTTACCCGCAATACGGGTTGCAGTTGCAAGATCGCGCCACAAGTATTGGAACAAATCATCAAGCCCGGCTCGGCAATGGATGTATTTCCGCAGCTGCTCGTTGGAAATGAGTCGCTGGATGATGCCGCAGTATTGGACCTGGGTAATGGATCGGGCCTGATCGCAACTACTGATTTTTTTACGCCGATCGTTGATGAGCCCTTTGTATATGGAAAGATCGCTGCCGCCAATGCGATCAGTGATGTGTATGCAATGGGAGGTAAGCCGATCCTCGCCCTCGCGATCTTGGGTTGGCCAGTAGATAAGCTTCCTGCCGAACTCGCAGCTGAAGTGATCGAAGGCGCGCGCGCAGTCTGCAGAGAAGCCGGCATTCCGCTTGCAGGCGGACATAGTATAGACACTACAGATCCAATATTCGGGCTGACGGTCAATGGAATGATACCGATCGAAGGGATCAAAAAAAATAAAAGCGGTAAGCCCGGCGATCTTTTATTTCTCACCAAACCGATCGGCAGCGGTATCGGTTCAACAGCCCGAAAACGCGGTTTATTAAAAGCAGAACACAATGACGCGTTGTTACAAACCATGTGTTCCTTGAATCGAATTGGAGAAGTGTTGGGAACAATGAACGGTGTACACGCCCTTACCGACGTGACCGGATTCGGATTGCTTGGACATTTAGGTGAAATGACCTACGGCAGTGCATGTGGGGCGGAAATCTATTATGACCGATTGAAATTACTCCCGGGCGTATCCGAATATATTCAGCAACGGATCTTTCCCGATTCCACCACGCGCAATTGGAGTCGTTATCAATCAGATGTTCAATTTGAGAAAGGCGTTCCCGTAGCAGAAGCGTTCACATTACTGCCCGATCCGCAGACAAACGGGGGATTATTGATCGCTGTGGCAGAAGATTCCGCAGCACTCTTGAAGGAGAAGATGGTCGAATTTGAATTGAACGATCATCTTTTACCGATTGGGCGGCTGACCGAGATCGGCGCGAAGCGGATCGTCATCCGACCGTCTGAACAACTCTAGATCAATGCGTCGATGGCCTTTGCCAGCTTGTGATCTTTTTCCGTGATCACATTTCCGGCATCGTGCGTGTTGAGCCAAACCTCTACTGTGTTCCAGACGTTGGTCCACCGTGGATGATGCTGTTGCTGCTCGGCTAACATCGCCACTCTTGTCATGAATGCAAAGGCCTCCGAAAAATCTCGGAATTCGAATTTTCTATAAAGCGTATTGGCTGTTTCTGTCCACATAGTTTCAGAATAAAAGATTCTCTCTGTTTTTTACTTGGTCGATCGTCAGTTTAACGGCCATCTGCACAAACTGCGTTCCGCGAATGGCCTGCATGGTTTCTTCGAGCCAGGCGGGGTCGATCTCGTCGCCTTTCATCAACCATAAATAATCCATGTGCTTCAGTTCTGGCAGCAGGTATTCACCGTCGAACTGATTTACATACAGATAATGTTCCAGCATCGACTCGGGTCGACGGTATTCATATACCTTGAAAAAATATTCTCTTTTTTTTCGGATCAGTCCGATCTCGAGATCATTGATCCTAAAATCCAGTTGCAAGTGGGCATTCAGGTGCCAAACAAATTGATAGTCGCGGATCGGAGCCATGATACCGATCAAACATGCCTCATCGAAGAACATGTCGTTGAGTGCATCCGTATCGAGAACCAGTTTCTGTGGCCGCTCTGCCATTAATTTACTTTCTAGAAAGTTACGTTTACTTCTTTGGTTTCCTCACCACGCTGATAGATCACTTTTATCGTTTCTCCTTTTTTGAACTTGCCCAACGTTTGCATGTAGCTCTCCATGGAAGAAATCGAATAATCACCAACCTGTAAAACGATGTCGCCCGCGCGAATGCCGGCTTTCTGGGCAGGCTTTCCTTCACTCACACCATCAGCACGAACACCTTTTCCGGAATAGGTATAGTCGGGCATGATGCCCATCGTTACACTGAAGCGGGCGGTGGTTGTTGTTTGTGTTTCTCTTGTTTTCAAAAAAGCCAGTTTGGGTTCCTGGTTCAAGCCGTCAACCGTGCGCTCGATGTGACGAAGGATCCGCACCATCCCTTCGTAATTGATGCGGTCCGCATCATCAGAAGGTTTGTGATAATCAGTATGCAATCCGGTGAAGTAGAAAAGCACCGGAATGTCTTTTCGATAAAAAGAGGAGTGGTCGCTTGGGCCGGTGCCACTGGAGTCGATGCGGATCGATATCGTGTTACTCGCCTTCGGATCGACCACCTTCGACCAAGCAGGTGAAGTGCCGTATCCGCCCAGTGTAATGGACTTGCTGCTGTCGGGCAATCGTCCCACCATATCCATATTGATCATATAATTAACAGCCTTCAGATCGATCGTGGGTTTTTCAGTAAAATATTTTGATCCGTACAATCCCAATTCTTCTCCGGAGAAAGCAAGAAAGAGATAATTATTCTTCTGTTCTTTTTTTGATTTTAACAGACGAGCCAATTCAATAAGCATGGAGGTGCCACTGGCATTGTCATCTGCTCCATTGTGAATTTCAGGCGTGCCGGTATGTCTGGAATTATTGTCCTCGCCATAACCGAGGTGATCATAGTGTGCACCGAGGATAACCGTTTTTTCAGCCTTGTTATCAATGAAGCCGGCCACATTGTATCCGCGTCGCATGTTTTCAACGAATTCAACCTTCCCCTGAATTCGCATTCCGCCTTTATCTGCTTGCACATATCGTATGGCGGCATCCTTTTTTAAATAAACGACCGAGATCTTTAGCGCATCGGAACGGTCTTTTGCATTGAAGGAAAGTTTATCGCCGGAAGTATGTGTACTATAAAGGATCAGTCCGGTTGCGCCGGCGTCGGCTGCTTTTTTTGACTGCTCATAAACATAGAGGGGCAGATCGAAGTGCGGATTGTTCGCATTGTCCTGAATACCCTCACCGAGATCGATGATCCAAGGCGCTGCAACCTCCCGGAGACCTGGGATCGGTTCGCCTTGTATCGGTTGTGATCCGCTCCAAGGGAAATAGAAATAATCTTTTTCAGCTACCAGTGTATCGCCTTGTAACCATAGATAAGATTCCGGCGATGGTTTTTTTCCTTCTTGCACCTCGAATAGTTGTTCAAAGCCGTTTGTGCCTTTTGGTTGAAGTCCGATCGAGCGAAATTGCTCCGCTATGTAGCTGCGAGCGATCGCCTCGCCACGGGTACCGGTTCTTCTGCCTTCCAGTGAGTCGGATGCTAAAAAGCTAACGTGTTGCTGAAAGCTGCTTTGATAGTTTTTATCGGCGCGCAATAATTTTTTGCTGGCGGGCACACAAGAAGCAAAAAAGAGAAGAAAAACTACGGGGGCGGTTCGTTTCGACATGAAAAAAGGATTGGAGACAAAGTTACCTTGGTTCGGGTTGAAAAACCGGATTTAGTAATGAGTGTTCGCGAATCCGTTCTACTTTTGCGAGGTTGAAATCAACCCCCCTTCATATTGCCCTGGTCGGGAATCCAAACAGTGGTAAAAGTTCACTGTTCAATTGTTTGACCGGAATGAACCAGCAAGTCGGGAATTTTCCCGGGGTGACGGTTGACAAAACCACGGGGCGATTTTCAGCAGGTGATCAGGCCATCGAACTGATCGATCTTCCCGGCACCTATTCACTTTATCCGAAACGATTGGATGAGTGGGTCAGCTATAAAGTGGTGATCGGAGAAGATGAGGGTTTTCGTCCCGATCTGGTGATCGCAGTGGCAGATGCCAGCAACCTGAAGCGGAATCTGTTGCTTTGTTCTCAATTGATCGACCTGAAGGTTCCGGTTGTGATCGTGCTTACGATGATGGACCTGGCCCGAAAAAAGGGGATACAGATCGACATTCCCGCGTTGGAGCGAGAACTCGGCGTGCCGGTGGTGGCCGTGAATCCCCGCAAAGGAAAGGGGGTTACTGAGTTGAAAAAAACGATACAGTCCTGGTCGGTTCGCTCGATCAAGCAGTCCGCCCGCCCCTTTATCGACTCAAAGGCCCTGGCGCCGGCTGCGGTTGAGGCCACACAGGCGTTGTTTCCCGGAATCGGCGAGTATACATCCATTCATTATCTGATTCATCACGAGTCCCTCTCACTTCCGCAGCAGGACGCACTCGAATCGATCGAAGAAAAAAGCAGTTTTAATCCCACTAAAACGCAGGCGGCCGAGATCCTTCAGCGATATGCCCGTATCCGGGAGATCATGCAGGTGGCGGTATCTGAGCCCGACCCGTTGAAAAAGAAAATGGCGACCGAGCGCCTCGATGCGATTCTGCTTCATCGGCGTTGGGGAAACCTGATCTTGTTGTCCGTCTTGTTCCTGCTATTTCAGGCTGTTTTTTGGTTGGCCAAGTATCCGATGGATTGGATCGAAAGCGGATTCGGCTTGTTTTCGGGCTGGTTGGGAGAAACATTACCGACGAATGCCTGGAGCGACCTGCTGATCAACGGGGTGGTGGCCGGCTTAGGTGGCATTCTGGTTTTTGTGCCGCAGATCGTGATCTTATTTGGGATCATCACATTATTGGAGGATACGGGATACATGGCGCGGATCAGTTTTTTGACCGATCGATTGATGCGTGGGGTCGGATTGAACGGAAAAAGTGTGATGCCCATGATCAGTGGTTTCGCTTGTGCGGTTCCGGCGATCATGAGTGCGCGTAACATCGAGAACCGAAAAGAGAGATTGCTGACGATATTAGTGACCCCGCTGATGAGTTGTTCGGCGCGGCTGCCTGTTTATTCCATTTTAACCGGACTGGTGATACCGGAGAAATATTTATTCGGACTCCTGAGTATGCAGGGATTGGTGATGATGGGGCTCTATGTTTTTGGCGTGGTGATCGCGCTGCTGGTATCCAATATTGCAAAGTGGTTTATCCGGATACAGGAAAAGAGTTTTTTCATCCTGGAGTTGCCCGACTACCGAGCGCCTCGTTGGGGGAATATGGTAACAGTGATGTTCAATAAGGCGAAGATCTTTTTGTTTGATGCCGGTAAGGTCATCATGATCATCAGTCTTGTGCTTTGGGGACTTTCAAGTTTTGGTCCGGCCGATAAAATGAAAATCATTGATGATCGTTACGAGGCTGCTAAGGTTGCTTCGGTACTTCCGGCCGAACAGATCGAACGGGATCACCAAAGTGCGCGATTGGAAAATTCATACGCGGGCATGCTGGGCCATGCCATTGAACCGGTGATCGCGCCACTTGGTTTCGATTGGAAAATCGGCATTGCCCTGATCACATCATTTGCCGCACGAGAGGTGTTTGTGGGTACGATGGCAACGCTTTACAGTGTGGGCGAAGAAGATGCCAGCAGTCGCGTATTGAAGGATAAAATGCGTGGTGCGACGCGACCCGATGGGTCCATTGTGTTCACATTAGCAACCGGAGTATCATTACTCATCTTCTATGCGCTGGCCATGCAGTGTATGAGTACGTTGGCGGTTGTAAAGAGAGAAACCCGTAGTTGGAAATGGCCCGCGATACAGCTGGTCTATATGACCGGTCTGGCCTGGATCATGAGCTGGTGTGCGTATTTACTGTTGCGCTGAGTCACCTCCCCACTTGTCTTTGGGTTCAAAATAATCCCACAAAAGATCCGCGAGGTTTCGGGCAAGGGTCCACGCTTCGTTTTCGTGCGACCAGCGCTGATCGACGTTGTTCTTGGTGAAAATGCAGAACACAAATGGGTGGTTCGGCGCATTCACGATCATGGCCTCACTTCGTGATGCGTTCACACAACCGTTTTTACTGAAGACTTCGATGTAGGGTGGAAAGCGAGAGATGGCTTCATCTTCATCCCAGAAATTTCGTCCCATGGTGCGAAGAATCCGCTCATCTGTCGATCCTGCAAAAAGTTTATTTTGATAAACACGCTCCAGCAGTTCGCCCATTTCGCGTGGCGTGGTTTGTCCCCACCCGTACTGTGTCCGGTTCGTTTCACGGCCGGGTGTTCGTGAATTCACGCGTGTTTGTTTCAGCCCGATGCTGTCAAGAATTTGATTGATCCGTGTTCCACCGCCCGCGATCGATTGGAGCCAAAGGCTTGCGGTGTTGTCGCTGGTGGTCATCATGAGCATGATGATTTTTTTCAGCGCGATGCTTTCGTTCGACTTGAAGGATCCGAGAATATCAGATCCGGCATAGAGCAGCGAGTCCTTGTAAATGAAGTTGGAGTCGTAGGTGATTTCATTTTTATGCAGTCGATCCATTACGCCCAGTAGAATCGGAACTTTTACAATACTAGCGGTCGGAAAAATTGTATCCGACTGAAAAGTGGCGGTCTTGCCCGATCGAAGATCTTTCACATACACGCCCGCTACACCCTTGAATCCGGCTAATTGATCCTCGATTTTCCGACTAAGTTTTTTATCTACGGGTTGCGCATTTGCGAACGCAACGAACAGAAAGGAAATATAGAAGAGGTGATTTCGCATACTATTTTACCTGCATCATATCAAGGACCATGCTGCAAAAGGCGCGGATACCGGTGGGCATGCCACTATTGTCTACATAAAAATCGGCTGTGTGGTGTGGTGGTGCTTTAGCGGGATCGTTGCCCTTTGGCATACCGCCCAGGTAGAGGAATACGGCCGGGGCTTTAGTTCCGTAGTAAGAAAAATCTTCTGCACCGGTGACCCATTCTCTCGGTTTCACATTGGCGGTGCCGGCTGCTTTTTCGAGTGAGGGCATGACTTTCTTAAGCAATTCAGGATCGTTGTAGGTAACCAATGTTTTTGTCTCAATGGTCACCTCGGCGGTGGCGCCGGATGCTTCGGCTATATATTTAGCTGTGTGCTTTATTTTTTCGTGGACTTCTTTTTGCATATCGGAATCCAATGTTCGAATGGTGCCGGCCATGGAGCAGCTTTCTGGAATGATGTTTTGGCGAACGCCTCCATTTATTTTTCCGACGGTGATCACAACGGGTGCTTTGGTGAGTTCGGATTGTCGGCTGACGATTGCTTGTAATCCGTCGATGATCTGTGCAGACACTTGAATCGGGTCGACGCCCTTCCAGGGTTGAGAACCATGACTCCCTTTTCCTTTAACTAAAATGGAAAACCAATCAGCCGCGGCCATGAACGCGCCGGGTTTGTAGTGGATCTGTCCCGCTTCAATATCTGATTCGATGTGAAAGCCTAATACCATATCTACCTTTGGATTTTCCATCACGCCTTGCTTGACCATCAGTGCCGCACCGCCTTCTTCTCCATCCGGCGCTCCTTCTTCAGCGGGTTGGAAAATGAATTTTATCGAACCCTGCAATTCATTTTTGAAAGCAGATAATACTTCTGCAGTGGCCATGAGCATGGCCACGTGTGTATCGTGTCCGCATGCATGCATCACACCCACTTCTTGTCCGTTGTACGTAGTACGCGCCTTAGATGCGAATGGAATATTGACGCGCTCCGTCACGGGTAGTCCGTCCATATCCGCCCGAAGGGCGATACAGGGGCCGGGCTTGGCCCCCTTCAATAAACCGACCACACCCGTGTGTGCAACACCTTCCTGTACTTCGATTCCTAGTGAACGCAAATGTGCTGCAATCAGTTTGGAGGTTCGGAACTCACGATTTCCGAGTTCGGGGTTGAGGTGTAAATCTTCGCGCCAAGCATTTGTCTTCGCGGTCATCGTTTCTACTTTTTGGAACAATCGCTGACGGAGTTGTTCTTTTTTATCCTGTGCCTGGGAGAGTGTTCCGGTGATGATACACACTAGTAATAGAAATGACGCGCGCATAAATCGGTTTTGGCTCAAAATAGGTTGTTTTTGCGCTATTTTTAAGCATGTTCCTTCGGCACATTCCCTTTTTACGCGCGGTGGCCTGGCATAGCTTGACGGCTTTTGGCGGACCGCAAGCGCATTTAGGATTGATGCTTCGTCGGTTTGTTCGCAACCGGCCCTATGTGAGCGAAGAGGAGTTGATGGAATACAACTCTTTTTGTCAGCTACTTCCCGGCGCCTCTTCCACACAAACGCTTACGCTGATCGGCTACAAGCGCGGGGGTGTTCCATTGGCGGTGCTAACCTTGTTGATCTGGATCTTGCCTGCCTGTTTTTTGATGGGGGGTCTTACTTTTCTGATCGGTTTGGGTGTTTGGGTTGAGCGATCTGCTTTTGAATTCATTGCCCCTATGGCGGCAGGCTTTTTGGGATATGCAGCGGTGCAACTTTTTCCGTTGGCTGTAAAAAACACGATTACCTGGATCATTTTCGGAATCGCCTGTATCATCACCTATTTATTTTTCGGCAGTCCGTGGATGATCCCAGTCCTGATGGTAGCCGGTGGCATTGCTACCAACTTCAGTAACAAACGTATTCCGCAACAACTCGATAAGCCCAAAACCATCCGATGGTGGAATTTCTGGCTGTTCGGAATCATTTTTTTATTGGCGGGTTTTTTCAGTGAAACGGCGCGCAAAAAAGATTGGCCTGACCGAAAGCCGATCAACCTATTTGAGAATACCTACCGAATGGGAAGCCTGGTTTTTGGTGGTGGTCAGGTTTTGTTACCACTGATGTATGAGCAGTGGAGTGTTCGCCCATCCAGGGTGAAGGAAAACAACCCGGGTGCAATCCGAGTCGATCAAAAAGATATGTACGTGGGTATGGGTGTGGTTCGAGCTGTACCTGGACCCGTTTTTTCGATTGCCGCATTCACTGGCGGAATGGCCATGAGGTCAGAGGGATTGTGGTGGCAGCTGCTGGGCTGTGTGATCGGTATGGTCGCCATTTTTCTGCCGAGTGCGCTCCTGGTACTTTTCTTTTATCCCATTTGGCACAATCTTAAAAAATATGCTGTCATCTACCGATCGATCGAAGGGATCAATGCGGTGGTGATGGGGGTATTGCTTGCGTCGGTGCTTTATATATTAGTAGATGTAG